>Ga0070713_100001223_pt1 | contig 16419 bp, 13 predicted proteins | sample LARL82metaG_FD_65465 | JGI IMG/M metagenome (GOLD analysis project Ga0070713, IMG submission 65465) | Corn, switchgrass and miscanthus rhizosphere microbial communities from Kellogg Biological Station, Michigan, USA - LAR L8-2 metaG | ecosystem: Host-associated > Plants > Roots > Rhizosphere ...
CATCACGAGTTGAGTCTGTCGCACCGCGTGGGTAAGACAAGCATGCAGGTCGCTGCCTTCTCGGACCGAGTCGGGGATCCTGCGCTGCTGGGCACGGGGGGAGTTTCGGCGGCGGGCGGATTCCTGCTGCCCGACATCAACTCGGGCACGTTTACGTACTCGGGCAAGACTCTTGACGCCAACGGCCTGCGGGTTGTGCTGCAGCGCAAATTCGCCAGTGATCTTACGGCCACGCTCGACTACGCAGTGGGCGGAGTGCTCAACCTGTCCCAACAAAATGTATCGTTGCAGCAAGCCCAGCAGGATCTCTCCACGCAACGCCGGCATGCTGTTGCTGCAAAGCTCAGCGGGACGGCGCCGCGCACGCACACCCGTTGGATCGCATCGTATCGCTGGGTAAACGGATCGGCAGTCACACCCGTGGATATGTTCAACGCGTCGCCCGGCCAAAGCGATCCATTCCTGAACATTTTCGTGCGCCAGCCGATTCCGAGTCTTGGCGGTCACATGGAAGCGATCATTGATGTGCGCAACCTGCTCGCGCAGGGCTACGTTCCGGTTCTCGCTCGGGACGGGCAAACGGTCTATCTAGTGCAAGCCGCGCGTTCGGTCCGGGGCGGCGTTTCATTTACGTTTTAAATAGTTTTTCTGAGCGACACATTTCCTAGATTCTCCAGGACGGTTCGCGGGATTTCACTTGCGTCGGCGTTTCTGGATCGAAAATCCTGAATTACCGCATTCATTCTTTCCCTTTGGCTTTATAGAGGCTTTGGTGGAGACTCGTCGGAGTATACGAATTTCCATATTGCCTTCCTGTATTGCGGATGTTTGTCTGCAGTCTTGATTGGAAATCGATTGAAAACCCATCTAGATGTAATGAAGGCGGTTTGGATGGTGAAGTGCAAACCGGGAGACCCATCAGTCAGAACAACTGGGGCAACCGCGTTCAAACTTTCTAAAAAACTTCATGTGCCGGGGGGCGCAGAGATGAGACATGGTTTAAGGGCGATGCTGGTTTTCTTGCTGGCTGCGGCCACAATGCAGGCCCAGACTTTCCGTGGTGCCATCAACGGTACGGTAAGCGATCCATCGGGAGCGGTCGTGACCGGAGCGAGCGTCAAGGCCACCAATACGGGAACTGGAGTGACTCTCAACACGGTTACCACCAGTGACGGGCAGTTCGCGTTTCAAGATCTGCCGCTGGGGACCTACAAAGTAGAAGTATCGGCAGCCGGGTTCCGGGCAACCGCTATCGAGAATGTCGGGGTTACGGCAGGCGGCGCGTACACACTGCCGGTAAAACTCGCCCCGGGCGGGGCTGGCACGACGCTGGTGGAAGTGTCGGCGGCAGCGCTCACACTGGATACGACGACGGCGAGTCAGGACAACACGATCCCAACCCAGGCAATCACCGACGTGCCCATGAACGGGCGAGACTTTTCGCAGTTCATCGCAGTACAACCGGGTTATGGAGGCTACTCGGTAGGTGGCTTCGGGTCGTTGAATGGGACGCGCGCCAACCAGATGAACTGGCAGATCGACGGCGTCGATAACAACGATTTTTGGCATAACATTCCCGCGGTCAACCAGGGTGGCGTGTCAGGAATTGCCGGGGTCGTCATGCCCTTGGATGCGATCGACGAATTCTCGGCCCAAACTCAATCCAATGCGGAAGGTGGCCGCAACGCCGGTGGAATTGTGAACGTCGTACTCAAGGCGGGCACGAACCAGATCCATGGCTCGGCGTACTATTTCAACCGCAATGAAGCCTTCGGGTCTGCCTCTCCCTTCACTCCGGTGGGGGTAAAGAAACCTGAGTTGCGCAACCAGAACTTCGGGTTCACCGTGGGTGGCCCGATTATTAAGGACAAGACATTCTGGTTCGTCGGCTTCGAGAAACAGCAGTACATCATTGGCTTGTCGGGAGTCGCGACTGAGCCTTCGCTGGCCTATCAGAACAACGCGCTGGCGTTGCTGTCGGCCGCCGGGATTCCGGAGAGTCCGATTTCCCAGCAACTCATGGCGAACCTCTGGCCCGGCAGTATCAACAACCTGCCGGCGACCATTGGAAATTTCTTTAGCCCGGTGGCATCCACCGGTTATAGCTACAACGGCGTAATCAAATTGGATCACAATTTCACCGAGAAGCACCACCTGTCGGCCCGCTGGTTTGGAGGGCAGGGAAGCCAGACGGCCCCGCTTGGCGGCAGTCCGGCGCTGGCAACCGCGAGTTCGAACCTGTCGTACTACTTCGAGAAGGCGCCGATTCACGTATACAACTACGCGCTGACTCTAAACTCGGTGTTGACGCCCAGCATGACGAACCAGATTCTGTTCGGCGTGAACTACTTTAATCAAACGTTCAACGACGCCAATCACAGCTTTGACACCCACTCCTACGGCCTGTACTTGAGCCCCGACACGTTAATCCACGGACAGCCGATATTGGGCGCTCCAAATCTCGTCATCGGCGGCTTTGAACAGGTGGGAATCACGCCTCCAGAAGGACGCAACGATATTACGGGCATGCTGGCAGACATCGTTTCCTATACGGTGGGCAAGCATCAGGTTCGATTCGGAGGCGAGATGCGCCAGGGGCATGTGGATGAATTTTATTTCCGCCACTCCTTGGGAAGCTTCAGCTTTGATGGATCGCAAGGTCCCTGGGCTGGCAGTTGCGCGGCTAACGACCAGGTTTGCGCAAATACGATTGCGCTCGCCGATTTTCTTGCGGGCAATGTCTTAAGCTCGTCCATTGCGGTGGGCAATGCAGAACGCAAAGTGGTTGTGAACGGAGTTGACTTCTTTGGTCAAGACGCCTGGCAGGTCACGCGCAGGCTGAACTTAAACTTGGGGCTGCGCTGGGACTACTATGGTCCTCTGCACAACAACAGCAAGAACCTGGCGGTCTTTGTCCCGGGCAAAGGCATGGTCGTGCAGGGCAACGGCATCGGTTCAGTATTCCAGCCGGACCGGAACAATATTGCTCCACGTTTTGGTTTTGCTTACCAACCAACTCAAAGAGAGGATCTGGTCGTCCGCGGCGGTTTCGGGATCTTCTACGATCAGATCAATATGAACCCGTTCCTCGATTATCGCCCAACCAATGGCGGATCTGATGGATTGGAGGACAATCCAGCCGGACCTTCGCCGGTTTCGGTTTACAACACCAATACGGCGGGGCAGGGTTCGTATACGTGGCAGCCCAATACTTACATTTTCCCTGGCGTTGCCACTTGCGTGTCGGGAAACAACGGTGCCAATCCGACGGACTGTCTGAACCCGGCTACCGGCTTGCCGCTGGACTTCAGCGTCTTTTCGGTAAATCAAAATTTCCGCACCCCTTACTTCTTTAACTACAACCTGAATGTGCAGAAGAGCCTGGGCAATGCGGCAGTGGCGCAGTTGGGCTGGGTAGGAAGCACGGCGCGGAAGCTGTCGGTGATGTTGGACATCAACCAGATTCCGGGAACGCTGACCGACGGGAACTTCGCTGCACAGTATCCGAATTTCTCGTGCTCGAGCTGCTCGATCAACCAACTCAACAGCGTTGGGACCTCAAACTACAACGCATTGCAGGCCACACTGCGGCTGCGGGCGTGGCACGGCTTCACCTCGCAGTTCGCCTATACCTGGGCGCACGAACTGGACGAAGTCAGCCAATATCGCGGGCCCTTGCCGCTGGACAGCAATTTCCTGAAGGCCGAGTACGGCAACGGGGATTTCGATACGCGCCACAATTTCTCGGCGTTTTTCACCTTCGATATTCCCGGATCTTCGCACGGCCCGAAAATCCTGACCCACGGGTGGCAGGTTAGCGGGCTGATGACCTTCCACGGAGGCCAACCGCTGAGCGAGATACGTCCGGGATTGAATCAGATCGCGGACCCGTTTGGCGGCGTCTCGCATGCTTTCTCCAAGAGCGGAGTCACCTGGTACAACCCGTCAGCGTTCTGCTCTCCATCGCCCACATGCCTGCCGAATACGTTGTTGGGCACGGTGGCGCGTAACTCGATTTATGGTCCGGGCTTCGCGGATGTGGACTTGTCGGTCTTCAAAAACATTTCTGTGACCGAGCGCGCGAAGGTGCAACTCCGGGCCGAGATGTTCAACGTCTTCAACCGGGTCAACTTGGCCTCGGGTCCGGGAGCCACGAGCGGAGGTATTGTGAGCGATACCATCGGCGACTTCAACGGTGCTCCCGGTATTGGCCCAGGGGAAGCTTTCAACCTGCAATTGGCGGCGAAGATTATCTTTTGACCCGTTTCTGAAACAAACAGCCCCTGTGGAAAAACTGCAGGGGCTTTTTCATGTCAGCGAGTAAGTTCATCCGGCGAGTTGCAGGATGGTTGACGATGTTTCGTGGCGCGACCCATGGGGTCGAACGTGAGGTTCGCGAACTGTCGTCGTTTTAGCGGTTGGGCGAGCGGTTTTGAGCATTATTTTCCTACAGCCCGTTCCCGCTTTCACTCAGGGTAGCGGCGCAACTCTTGTCTCTTTATGGATTTGCAAAGTGCGCCCTGTGGAAGCTTCGGGGCGGGATTTGGCATTGCGCTTGCCTTCGCCAAGGCATGAGCATTGACGAAAAGGACTGGCAGGCGCTCTGCGAATCGATCGCAAAAGAGCGAGACCCCGACAAGATGTCGATGCTTTTGGATCGACTCATCAAAACCATGGATCTTCGCCGGCAGGCGCTGAGCACCAGTGTCAGCCAGCGGAAAGAAACTGGCTCAACGCTAAAATAGTATAGGAGAGAACACTAAAACGCGTTCATGCAGATGCCAATGGACTGGGCAAGATTCGAACTTGCACCTGCAGAAGAAGAAAAATAGAGAGAAATCTTCCCCAGCCGCGCTACTTTACACTACCAGCCCAAGCATTGACTGAGTCTAGCATGCACGGCCGATGGTAAAAAAAAACCAAAGTGTTCCGCCGTAGGTGAATTTGTTAGAAAGGGCACGACTCCACCGTGCCGCCGCTGAAGCCGCGTTGAAACGATGCCGTTCGCTGCGTGGAACTTCCATGCGTAAAGGTTTCAGGATTCACGTGTCCGGTGCTCATGCGCTGCAAGCGATCGTCGCCGACTGCGGCGGCAGCGCGCAGGGCCGCATCCACGTCACCCGATTCCAACAGGTGGCGTTGCTCGGTAGAGTTTCCCCAGACGCCCGCCAAACAGTCCGCCTGCAACTCCAAATGCACCGAGATGGCTTTCGCTGATTCCCGGCTGCGCTCTTGCGCGGCGCGTGCCTTGGCTTCGACGCCGAGCAATTTTTGGACGTGGTGCCCAATTTCGTGGGCGAGGACATAGGCTTGGGCGAACTGGCCCGGGGCGCCAAAACGCCGCTTCAGTTCGTCAAAAAAGCCGAGATCGATGTACACCCTTTCATCTTCCGGACAATAAAACGGTCCAGTGGCGGATTGCGCCATGCCGCAGGCGGAGTCGATGGAATTGCGAAACAGGACCAGCTTCGCGTGGCGATAGCGCACGCCTTCAGAACCAAGAATTTTCGTCCACGTCGCCTGGGTGTCGTTGAGGACGAAGGTCACGAATTCGACCAGCGGCTTTTCGGCTGCATCCTGTTCGCGATCGGCTTCCGAGACAGGTCCGCGCTCGCGTTGGGTCGTGACCGTGGGACCTGCGCCACCGGCGCCCAGCAGCGCGAAGAAGTTGCGGTGAAAGACCAGGCTCAGGACGAAGACGATGATGAAGCCTCCAATGCCCAGATGGATCCCGCCAAACTGCATGCCACCGCCGCCTTCGTCACGGCGATCTTCTACGTCATCGCTACTGCCACCGGGATTCCAGCGCATGGAAAGTACCTCTCATTAAGATTGGTGCAGGCCGCACCGGCAACAGAAACCACCTCGTGTTGATGCCTGAATTTTATGGAAGCCGTACTACCCCATGCCATTGATTACGCGGAGAAGGGGGCTGCCGCCATACAGGTAAACCTCGAAAATGTAAAGCGCACGAGGGTAGCACGTTCCGAGTGCCCATTGAAATCCACGGAGGTAGCTCAGTTCGGCCGGACACAGCCATGGGGAAGAGGCGCTGGTGAGCACAAGAACCCGGGTGCCAGCGGGTTAACTTGCTCCCGGTGTAGCAGGTTCAGTATCGGTGTACGGCAATGGATTTTCCCAGCGTGAAGGATGTAGCTGCAGGCGGGACCCCGATATCAACAGCAGTAACGCTCCCGCGACGTTTTCGACTGTGAGTTCCGATCCCCTCCCCCGAACGTCAACGCCCCCCGAGGAGACGAATCCTCTTTCCCTTTTACCTCTTACTTCTTTCTTGCTCCGGCTGCGTTCGCAGCTTCAGCGGCAAGTTTCAACTCTTCATTGGCCTGGACCAACAGTTGCCGGGCCTTTTCCGCGTGTCCCTTCATGTCGTACTTGTTGTCTTTCTGGGCGGTCGCGATGTACTTGTTCGCCTGGACGACGTGGTTTTGTGCCGCTGCCAGATTGGGATGTACTTTCGCGCTGATGTCCTGCACCGGCTCTTGAGCTAAGGTCACGCCGCCGCAGAACAATGATGCACCGAGAATCGTGCTGACCAATAAATTGCTTCTCTTCATTCCACTTCTCCTCTCACAAAACAGGATGTGTTCTTTCTTTTGAACTGCAAAAACGAAGTCTAGTGTACACCGATTCGCCCTTGTCGCGCCGCTTCTAAAGGAAACCCGGTAGATAGTAGAGATCGAAGTACGACACGGTTCGGCATAGTGATGCGCGTGGAATATGGAATTCGCTTTGAGGCGACGACAGATAATGCCAAGCCTTCAGTAAGTGAGATGGAGAGATGTGAGGTGCCCGTCCTGCTATTCGCCGAAGACCCAAACAAGAGGAAATCTCAAGATCCTATAACGGTCTTCGACTTCTTTTCCCGCGTTACATTGAGGTAGCAGGCGCACTCTCCAGGCAAGCTATGGCTGGCCATTGGCATCTTTGGGAACGTGCGAGGTGATGCCTTTCAGCAGGAATTCACGGATCAGGTTCGCCGCCGCATCGGCGCCAGTGCCCGCCAAACCATTGAAGAGTACGAGCGATGCACCGCGATCCGAAGCCGGATAATAAAGATTGGAAAGGGCTGCGGCTGAGAAGTTGCCCAGCACTCGCGAGTAATTCGGCTGCCATCTCCCGTCGTCGCCACGGGCGACTACGGCGGCAGCGATGGCATAGAGGGCGCGCGACCCGATCGTGCCCTTTCCCTTATAGAAGTAGCGCGGGTCTTGATGAAAGATTGAGGGGTAAACCGCTCGGCCCAGCAGGTTGCCGGACACGTGATTCGCCAGCGCAGCGCCGTAACGCTTTCCGTATCCTTCGAAGCCGCCGCCATACGCGGGGAAGACGTTCTTATATTGCTCGGCGCCTGCAACTCCGGCGACAGTCAAGAACGCAACCGGATCGACGATGGCGCGAATGCTCAGCTGAAATTTCTGCTTAGCCAGCATGGACGGCGCGTTCCAGTCATAAGCGCTATAAAAATTTGGAATGACGCCACCTACGCGCTGCTGCGCCGCGATCTGCTCCTGTTGCTCCGACAACTTCTCCTTGGTGCCTGCCGTTACCGTGACGCTGGTGGATACGGCGGAAATGGACAAGGTCACTGCTGGCACGATATGGTCCTCGCCGGCACGAAGGGCAATCTGCGGCGAGGTGAAGGTGTTCATGCCAGGCGCCGCGACCGTTAGCGTGTAAGTGCTGGCCGGTAAACTGGTGAACGAGAACTGCCCGTTCGTACCAGATTCCACGGTGCGCGTTGCATAAGTCGACGCGGCCGCCAACGTCACGCGCGCACCCTGCAGTACATCCTGATTCGTGTCCAGCACCGTGCCGGTGATGCTGGCGGTGCCCGTCTGCGGTGAAGCATTGGCTCCAGTCGGACTTGCGGCCTGTTGCGGTTCAGGAGTATCGGGGAGAGCCGTGGCGTAGGTGGAGATGGAACTTTCCTGCGCGAGAACGGTCGGGCGCATCAACCCGGAAAAGATCAACCAAAGCAAACCAGCCGAAAGGAACGGCTTTAACCATCGCGCGAATAGAAACAAATGGACCCTGGCCCCGTGTCTTGCTCGTGAAAGATTGTTGAGTTAAGAGAATGTGGGCCGACGGAGAGCATCAGCCCAGCTATATGGTTCGACGCGAAATAGCGATCTGGAGTTGCCGCATCGGGACGCTTATTAAAGATATCCATATCCGCTAAGTCATTGAATCTAAAATGTGAACTAAAAAAAGGGAATTCGCGGCGACGTTATTGGGGGATAGCCTTAGCCACCATACTCAGATCTCGCCCTGACTCAGACTGCTGGCCGTTCCGCAATCGCCCTATGCCTTTCGTCATCTCGCCCGGGGGTTACGGCGCTGTTACCCTCTTCTCGATTACCCCTACTAAGCTTTGTACCGGAGAGTGCTGATGCGCCGCACCGTTTTCCAAAATTTCTGCGCTCATAGCATCCAAACCTGCACCGTATTGGCACTTAGCGTGGTTCTTGCCGCGCCATTGTTGGCGCATCATCTGAAGAAGGCCGGGTCGGCCAACTTGACCGTGACCACCCAGTCCGCCAAAGCCCGCGAGCTTTACGAGAAGGGTATGGAGGACTACGAGAACCTCTATCTGGAGCGCTGCAACGAGGACTGGCGCGCGGCGGTGAAGGAAGATCCCAGCCTTGCCGTGGCGTGGGCGTGGATCGCCTTCAACAGCGGCAATCCTCAGGAAGTGAGCGCCGCTCGCGCGAAAGCCAAGGAGTTCGCTCCGAAGGCAACGGCGGGCGAGCAGTTGATGGTGGCATGGATCGCGAAGGTGGAGGAAGGCGACTTTATCGGCGGCATCACCGCGATGAACGACATGCTGGAAATGTATCCCCACGATAAGCACCTGCTATACCTTGCAGGCAACTGGTTGATGGGAGAAAACGGCAACGATCAGGCGCAACGTTTCTTCGAGAAGGCGCTGGCGATCGATAAGAATTTTCCGGCGGCGTTAAACGATCTTGCCTATGTCGAAGCCCGCAACCGAGAATTTGCCAAGGCTTTCGCGGCCATGGATCGCTACGTTGTCCTGTTGCCGAAGGAGCCGAACCCGCAGGATTCCTATGGAGAGCTTTTGCGCATGGCCGGAAACTTCGAGGGCTCGCTGACGCATTATCGCGCCGCGCTCAAGATTGATCCGGACTTCGTGACGTCGCAGCTGGGTTTGGGCGACACCTACGCGCTGATGGGGAACCAGGAACAGGCGCGGGTGGAATATGACAAGGCGATTCGCTTCGCGCACAACGAAGCCGACCGCCTGACCTACAGCATGCAGAAGGCGACGACCTACGTGCGTGACGGAAATTACGCGCAGGCGGACAAGGATCTCCTTGAGATCGCCGAGACTGCCCACGCCAAGGAGCAAGACCTGCAGGAAGCGCAAGCCTTGCGCGAGATGGCTGAGTATCAGGCGGATGACAACATCGCAATCAGGCATTTGAAGCTGGCCGAAGAATCGCTCACCCATCGCTCGACTATTTCGGCGTCGGATCGCGAGGAAGAGCTGTCGCGCATTCTGCGGAACCGCGCCGTACGAGAGGCGCGCTCCGGCAACCAGCCGCAGGCCGAGAAATCGCTCGCACAACTGGAAAAGATGGCCATGGGCAGCCGCAACCGCGTGATCCAGAGTTCGTGGCACGGCGCAGCCGGCGCACTCCTGATGGATCAGAAGAAATATCAGGAAGCCGTCGCGCACCTGGAAGAGGACCAGGACAATCCTTTCACCATGGAGTTGCTGGTCCAGGCCTATTACCAAACTTCCCAGACCGAAAAACTGCACGAGACGGAAGCCAAGTTGCGCGGGACGAATGTTCCGACAATCGAGCAGGCGTTGGTAGTGCCGACGGTTCGAGCCAAGCGTCCCATCATCTAGCCTAGTCTAAGAGTTCCATAATGAATTCCGGGTTCCAGTACGGGGCCCGGAATCTCTGCGCCAACTCACGGCGTTGGTGTACAGTAATGGCTCCCATGCACGCTGACACCGAGCGTCGCGCAGGAAGACGAGTCTCTGCCCGCGTCTCTACGCAAGTGCGGACGGCTGGCGGCGCGGGCCAAACCGCGCAAACTCGTGATGTCAGCGCCAACGGAGTTTTCCTCTATACCAAGTCCCGCATGGAAAAGGGCGCGGACGTCGAATTGGTGCTCATTCTGCCTCCCGAACTGACCTCTGGCGAGAAATGCTGGGTATGTTGCCAGGCGACGATCGTTCGAGTGGAGGAAGAGGGATCGGAGTTTGGCGTGGCGGCCCAGATCCGCCGCATGGACATCCTGCCGGAAGTCGGTGTGTGACGAGACGAGGAACCGGTCTACCTTCGGGGCAGGACCGTTTCGGAATGCGCTTTCCGCCGAAATTCCCAAATGCGGCTGTGGTCAGTGGAAAGCTCCCTACCGATTGGATTAAAATATTGCTAAATCTACGAAAAGAGCTTTCCATTTGCATTGCGCGCCTGCAATAATGGCGGCCCTAGAATTGCTCTGGCCAAATCGAGGTTCCAGGTGGGCCCAGGTATGTTAATTGAAAAACTGGCGGCCGGTGTGGTGCAGGTGCAGACGCCCATTGGTCCGCGTTATGTAATGCCTTCATTCCTTCAGCGAGTCTATCTTGTGTGGATGTTCCGTAATTTTCCGATACTTCCTCACGCGGTACTCAACAAAAGACAACAACGCCTGATCGACCGGATGTGCGGGGAGCAGCGTTTTGCCTCCATGGCCTATGCCGACGGCATGGACGAAGCTCCGGTGATCGGCACGGTCGAGCGTCGTCCCCCGGTTGGCGCCGACGAGGCGCCTTCGCGGCGACGCGTGGCGAGCGAACGCGGCATGGCCGCGGAAGTTCGTCAGCGGCCATAGGGCTGGCGGGTCCGAGGTTGCAAGTCTGACGACGAGTCTAGCCTGGGTCGACTGGGACGTTCGTCGTGACGCTCGCGCATTCGAACGGATGACTGTCGGGGCATATTGGGGAATGCGGACCGAGAAAGCTCGCCGCCGTGCCGCGAAAAGTCCCGCATCTTGCCGTCTGGCTTTGTGGGTTTCCTTTCCGACTGCTGCCGTGGCTCACGGATTGAACGAACGCAAGGAAAGAGAGCGAACGGCTGGGCGCGCGACGGGCGCAAACGAGCTGACATCGGCGCCGGCGCCTTCTCTTTTGCCGTCTACCGCGACCAGCTACGCAGGCGATGAGCGGAGCGCGCACGATCCCAATATGTACCGCCAAATGCAGGGCAAAACTCTTGCGCAGGTTTCTGCGCGAGTCGAACGATGGATGCTATAATTTTTGTTTCGTCCTACCCAACCATCCCCACCGAGGGCGCGTAGCTCAATTGGCAGAGCAACTGACTCTTAATCAGTAGGTTGAAGGTTCGATTCCTTCCGCGCTCACCACTTAAATCAGGTTGTATTTACGCAGTTGCGACTGCATTTTATTCCTTTCGTTCGTCGGCGGCAAAATTGGCTGTGTCCGCTCCATGTCCGGTTTGGACAATGATTCGTTCTTCATTACCATCCGTTGGAGCTATGGTCGGGTCCTCAGGTCCATGATAAGAGTCATGAGAAGAGTTCATCAATTTGACACATCCCAGAAGCCGGGCACCACGCGGTTCCCACAAAAGGAAAAAGTTCAAACTGAGGTACTACAGCAATAAGGGTAGTGTCTTAAACACTGTGTTGCCGCCGTTCCAACTGGCTATTCGGTTGCGTCGACGCACAACGCTCCATGAGGTGTCTTCCGCTTTTGGCTGGAGGGCAGCGCGCGCCGGAGAAGAATCACATGGTTGACACAGTCGTGGAAGCACTGATCCTCGACCTCCTCCAATGGCTGGCAAGACGCGAGAGGAGCTACGAGGAAGTCATGGACGCTTGGCGAACATCATGCCCCAGACTCCCAGTTTGGGAGGATGCGAATGATCGCGGACTCGTCACGCAGCAGGAAGTGAACGGACGCTGTGTTGTCAGAATTACGTCATCAGGGCTTGCACTTCTTGAGCAGCACAGACCTTCTCCACTCGGAAGCAATCATGGCGATAACGACAACAAATGAGAACCGCACGACGGTACGCGGTCTGGGCGAGATCGCAGTGGCCTTTGCTCAGGCTCAGGAGAATCAGGCACAGGTTGAACCGTCCATTTAGCGGCGAGATCATGGATTTGACTCGCCAAGGGCTTGAAGCAGCGAAAAGAAAAGATTCCACGTTTAAGCAACGCACGCTGGCGGACGACGCACTGGATGTCGGCGAGTTCGGCATCTGGGGCAAGGAGAGGTCTGCCGCGTCCCTAGCATCACTTGAAAAGCACCCGAACGTTGAATTGAAGGACTTCTCCCTTTCGGATTATAGATTTAGAAAAGCGTGCCACGACGTGGTCGTTGTAGCCTACAGGGCGGACCTGACTAGTATCTCAGTCTCGTTAGACCAAGGCAAACTTGCAAGGGAATGCGACATTGTATGGAGCCTCCCCTTCTGATCCTCTTTCCTACCGTTCGGCAAGTTGTATGTTCAAGGCAATGCGGTCTTCGGTTCCGGTGGTGCGCGAGATGTGCCCCTTCCCCGTCGAGTCCTCTTCCAATATGACGCTTCCAGGTTCCAAAGGAATCTTGCGGCCTCCAGCCACTTCAATCTCCCCTTTGCCACTGAGAACCACGATGTATTGATGGCGTTCGCCTGTGTGCCAGTTCCTCACCCAGCCGGGGGATGTGCGGGCAAACTGAAGGCCTGTTACTTTGATGACATCTGATACTGCAAGCCCACCCCGCGCCGGATCAGCATTTAGTTTTATGTCGCTGATCTGTTCGACGTGGGTCTCGCCATCGGAACCAGTGTAGAGGCGAGTTATGGAAACAGGCGTATGCTGCTGAGTGGTCAGCGCATGTGTACTCCAACCTAATGCAAAACAGCCTGACAGGGCTAATACAAGCAGCCATTTTGATCGCATTGTCCCCTCCTTGGTGAGGAGTATATTCCTATGTCTGTCAGCCCTTGTGTAGTGAGACTCTCACCGCATAGCGTAGTCTTTCAAGTTTAGGAGGGACTGCATGAGAAACAAGTTTATCTTGCTGGCGTTGATTGTAGCTTCCGTTTTCTCAGCGGCAGGCAACGCGCAGTGCAACTTCAGCGTTGTGGGAACGTGGAAACTTGTGTCTGTCTCCTCCACGACTGACAAGGACGAAACGAACAAGGCTGCTCTTGGGCAGCATCCATCAGGTCTTCTCACTTATACGGCGGAGGGCAGAATGATGGCAATTATTTCCGACGATGGTCGGAAGCCGCTTTCCATTCCCGATAGGGTTGCAGCCCCCGCTGAGGAGAGAGCACAGGCTTACTCCACATTCATGGCTTACGCCGGACGCTACACGTTTACTTGCGACAAGGTGGTGCATCATGTCGAAGTCGCTTCGCTCCAAAATTGGGTCAACACAGATCAAACGCGGATCGTTATGTTCCAAGACAATCATTTGATCGTGCGCAATACTCCCCAGTTGAGGAACGGTGTAACGGTCAATCTTGAATCGGTGTGGGAGCGTGTAAAGTAGCAAACCCCAAGTTGAACGGAATCGTGAGAAGATCGCCAAGCCCAACGTCCTCGCATTGCGCGGATCATGAGAAAATCCACAAGCTGATCAAAAGGTATACCAGTCGAAAACTAAAAACTCGTCCTTATGACGGGGTCTCTGCCCCTGCCCGTGCAGTGTTGCCTGCGGTGCCGATTGACCTTCCGCCAGAGTCAGCCTAACATTCCCGGCAGTGTCCACTCCGTCCCAACCCGTGGGGCAAGCTGTTTCCCATTACCGTATCCTCCGCAAGATCGGGGGCGGGGGCATGGGCGTGGTGTATGAAGCGGAAGACCTGAAGCTCGGTCGCCACGTCGCCCTGAAGTTTCTTCCCGATGAACTAGCCAAAGACGCACAAGCCCTCAGCCGTTTCCAGCGGGAAGCCAAGGCAGCGTCCTCCCTGAATCAACCGAACATCTGCACCATCTACGAAATTGACGAGTCTGATGGTCGGACTTTTATCGCGATGGAACTGTTGGAGGGTCAGACCCTCCGACATCGGATCGCGGGCAAGCCACTAGAGATAGAGATCGTGCTTGATCTGGGCATTCAGATCGCCGAAGCTCTCGATGCCGCGCACTCCAAGGGCATCGTCCATCGGGACATCAAGCCCGCCAACATCTTCGTGACGGCTCGTAGTCGAGCGAAGATTCTGGATTTCGGGCTGGCTAAGCTGTCTCTGACACCGGGAGCAGGCACAGACGGAAACTCTCCGACCATCGAGTCCGAGGAACATCTGACAAGTCCCGGCTCGACGATGGGCACGGTTTCCTATATGTCACCGGAGCAGGTACAGGGCAAGGAACTTGATGCTCGCACAGACCTGTTTTCCTTCGGGGCAGTCCTTTATGAGATGTGTACCGGGATGCTGCCATTCCGGGGCGACACTTCGGGTCTTATCTTCAAAGCTATTCTGGACGGCAGACCAACATCGGCAGTACGTCTGAACCCCGGCCTGCCAGCAGAAGTGGAGCGCATCATCGACAAAGCCTTGGAAAAGGATCGCGAGCTGCGCTTTCAGAGTGCTGCCGATCTGTGGGCTGATTTAAGACGCACGAAACGTGAATACGATTCTGGGCGTCTGGCTGCAAGCAAGTCAGAAGTTAGCCAGACTCCTGCCGCGAAATCAGGGCCGGACACGCGCCTCACCAGTACGGGCGGCAAGGCTTCTTCCATCCCGGAGGCCAACCGGTATTTTGAGTTAGCGATGTTATCCGAGAGGCAATTCGATCTGCCGCGCATGCGCGAGATGTTGGAGCGTGCCCTCAGGGTGGATGCACATTTTGCCGAGGCGCGAGAGTGGTATGGCTTTACGTGGTGGTTGCTGGTGGACGGGGGGCATTCGAACGATGACTCCTGCTTGCATAAAGCCGAAGAAGAGATGCAGTGTGCGTTATACCACGAGCCCGATTGTGCAGGTGCGCATGCACATTTGGCGGCTATTTTCTTGTATCAGGCGCAGAAGGATTTGGGCATGTTGGAAGCCAAACGTGCACTCGAAATTGATCGCCGAAATACCCAAGCCCTCTTTTGGCTGATGCAGTGTCACCACTTGAATGGTGATTACGGCACAGCAGAGCATATGGCAAGACAGCAAATGGAGCGGGAACCACTGTTCTGGCCGGCACGACAGATGTTTGGAGACTTACGCCGGCAACAAGGACACCCGGACGAGTCCATTACGGAACAGCAGAAGAGCCTCGAACAGGATGCCCGGAATCCCTATGCGCCTCATTATCTCGTTCGAGCCTATTTGGATGCAGGTGATCTGGAGGGCGCTCGCCGAGTTCTTGAAGGGCTCCTTCGAGTCAATCGCGGCAATTACTTTACCCGCCTGTACTGGGCAATTTTGATGGCTCTGGAAGGAAAGCTGGAGGAGGCCAGAGCTGAAATGGATGAACAGGTTCTGAAATGGGCAGCTATCGTGGTGCGGTACACAGCGCATGTCGCCGATTTTTACGCCATCCTCGGCGAAGCAGATACGGCGTTCGATTGGTTAGAGCGAGCCGTGCGCAATGGCGACGAGCGGGCTGAAGCATTAGCTACAAATCCTCTATTGGCCAGTTTACGCGGCCATCCGCGCTTCAGGCAGATTGTGAATTCCATCGTTTATCGCCGCCAATTGCGAACGAAATGCAGAACGCTCGCGCAGAATGATGCACTATGATCGGTCAAACCATCTCGCACTACCGCATCGTCGAGAAGCTAGGCGGCGGCGGTATGGGTGTCGTTTATAAAGCCGAGGATACCGACCTTGGTCGCCACGTCGCTCTGAAGTTTCTTCCTGACGAACTAGCCAATGATCCACAGGCACTAGAACGATTCCGTCGCGAGGCAAGAGCAGCATCCGCTCTTAACCATTCCAATATCTGCACGATCTATGAAATAGGCAAACACGATGGTCATTCATTCATCGCCATGGAGTTTCTTGATGGCATGACGCTGAAACATCGGATCGGTGGAAAGCCCTTAGAGATCGAAATGCTGCTCTCCCTGGCCATTGAGCTTGCCGACGCGCTGGACGCCGCTCATGTTTCCGGCATTGTGCATCGCGACATCAAGCCTGCCAACATCTTCATCACCAAGCGCGGTCACGCCAAGGTCCTCGATTTTGGTCTGGCCAAAGTCACTCCTTTTGCCAGCTTGAAATCGGGCGCAACCGCGCTCAGCACCGTGGACGAGCACCTCACGAGTCCGGGCACCGCCCTGGGCACGGTGGCTTATATGTCCCCGGAGCAAGCACTGGGCAAGGATCTCGACAGCCGAACCGATCTTTTTTCCTTCGGCGCGGTCCTGTATGAGATGGCGACGGGCTCGCTGCCCTTTCGGGGTAATACCACCGCCGCCATCTT
>Ga0070713_100001227_pt1 | contig 16384 bp, 17 predicted proteins | sample LARL82metaG_FD_65465 | JGI IMG/M metagenome (GOLD analysis project Ga0070713, IMG submission 65465) | Corn, switchgrass and miscanthus rhizosphere microbial communities from Kellogg Biological Station, Michigan, USA - LAR L8-2 metaG | ecosystem: Host-associated > Plants > Roots > Rhizosphere ...
TTAAGAAACTAATAAGCTACTGAAGTGTGACCAGCACCTGAATCACCCCAGCCCCTGTCGGCAATGGTTCGAGAGCCTTGCCAACTACGGCGCCCAACATTCTGGCGCGATCCGTTCCTTTCATCGCGCGCCCGGGGCTCGAGGACGAGACCAGCAGGTCTCCCGCTCCAATCGGGCCGTTCTCGTCCGTAACTTTGCACGGCACGATTCCAACAACCGCTAGCGGGACTTCGTTGGTCGCTGCAGGTTCGTCCACTTTGCGCATGCTGCCCAGTAATCCGGGTTTGGTGGAGTAGATACCAGCGACAAGAGTGGAATAGGGCTGCTGCGCCATAGCCAAATGACGCTTCGACGACGCATCGATCACCAGCAAATCTCCCACTGAATACAGCTGGCGATCTCCTGTCACCGCCATCGATTCGGCAAAATCCGCTCCGTTTGGCTGAAACCCGCCATCCGCAAACACGCGACCGGTGCCATCGACGCGGAAGACACTCTGATCGTCGTTCTGACCGACGTGTCCCACGATGATGTTGCCTCCGGCACGATTCAGGAAGTATCCGGCTGTGCCGTCGGGGCTGAAGGTTTCGCCGAAGAAAGCTACAGCGCTGCCAGTGGTGGCCGTCGCGGTGCCGCGTGTTGCGTACGAGAAACCGAAATCGGCGGAACTGGTTATTCCAAGGACGCCACCACCGCCGCCCCCGGTCACGCCCGGGTAATTCCCAAACACACCGATCCCACCTGGGCTATAGGTAGTGCCCAAGACACCAAACACCGATCCGGTTCCGGCACTTGCCAAGCCCGATATTGCGGTTGCGTTGTCCGTATCCGAAGTAGCCTGGTTTTCAACGTACAGAGAAGTCGGCACCTGTCCCTGCCGGATCGTGCTGCCGCTGAGTATATGCAGCGGAAAGAACGGTGTCGCAGTGCCGATGCCGATGTCGCCTGTACTCGCTTGGAAGATGTTGGAGTTATTGATCAGGTAAGCTCCGGCGAACTTTGGCAGATAGCCGCGAGTTCCGCTTCCCGAGATCTCGCCGATCTTGTTGCTAGATACAGTTGAAGGGGGAGTTGCAGTCTGCGCCACGCACAGGCCAGCGAGCAAGACACACGGGATCAATCGTGCAAAGCGTTTCATGTTGATGTTCCTTTCGTCGTCCAGTCGCCGGGCGGGGAAAGGTCCCGGATGGCACGTTTGTGCCGCACTAGAATCGGGCCAACGGTATAGGCTTCGGTGGCGGGAGTCAATGCTTCGGCACTAAAGGCTTGCTGAAGATTTGCTGAACCTGTAACTGGCTGAAACTTAAGGATTGACTGCACTTTCGGGATGCTTCATACTGCGCCAGCTCGCTTGGGGGGCTTTTGCCGGGCCAGATTATCCCGTTTGCCGAATTCGAGTTAGACCTGGGGCGGTACGAGTTGCGGCGTGGAGATCGTCCCGTGAAGCTGGAAAAAAGCCCGATGGAACTCCTGATTCTCCTGGTGGAGAAGCGGGGGCAGTTGGTGACTCGCGAGGAAATTGTTCAGCGCTTGTGGGGGCAGGACGTTTTTGTAGACACGCGGAACGGAATTAACACCGCCATCCATAAACTGCGCAGCGCCCTGCGCGATGATTCGGAGCAACCTCGCATTCTGGAAACCGTAGTTGGAAAGGGATACCGTCTGATCGCGGCGACATTGGGCAAATCCGTCTCGCGAGCGAACGGTCGTGATCAAAAACCGCGGTCATCGGAAGGCGACCTACGGGGCCAACCCCGAGCGACGTCTCGACTGAAGATCATCGATTCTATAGCGGTCCTGCCACTGATCAACTTAACCGGCATGGACGAAAACGAATACTTCGCTGATGGATTGACTGAATTGATCATTGAGAGCCTTTCACAGCTACCTCACGTTCGTGTCATGGCTCGAAGTACGGTTTTCCGCTACAAAGGTTCACAGATCGATCCTCTAACAGCTGGCTCGGAGCTTCAGGTGAGGGCTGTTATTGCAGGACAGGTGCGCAAGCGAGGAGACCTTATCAATTTGGGGCTAGAGCTTGTAGACGTCAGAGATGGATCCCAGCTCTGGAGCTGCCGCTATGACCGTAACTGCTCCAACATCTTCGACATGCAGGATCAGATCGCTGGAGACATTGCAGAAGAGCTACGGCTGCAATTGACGAAAGATGACAAAAGACCATTCGGAAAGGCGCACACACGGAACAAAGACGCCTATCAGGGCTATTTAATGGGCCGGTTTCATTTGGCACGACGCACTGAACTCTCTTTGAAGAAGAGCCTCGAGTGTTTTCAAATGGCGATTGAGCTAGATCCCGAATACTCGCAGGCGCATGCAGGATTAACTGAGGCTTATCTATCCGCAGAGTATTGCAGTCTGGTACCTCCAAGCATCGCCTTTCCCGAGGCAAAAAAAAGCATTGAACAAGCCGTCGAACTAGACGAATCCAGCGCCGAGGCTTATACAGCTCTAGGAATCGTCCGATCTTTCCATGAGTACGATCCGCACCATGGAGAACGGGCATTTATTAGAGCTCTAGAATTGAGTCCGAAGTGCTCAAACGCATGGCACAGGTACGGAGTTCCTCATCTAACATCCTTGCGTCGATTCGGGGAGGCTGAGACTGCCCTTAGGCGGGCTCTCGAGATTGATCCTTTTTCTCCTCTAATCAATGCGCATTTGGGTCTAGTGCTGACATACCGCAAACAATTTAGTGCGGCGGAGAAGCAGTTTTTCAAAGCGCTTGAGATGGACCCGGATTTCGCCGAAACTCACTCTTTCATCGGGCAGATGTATTGGTGGTCAGGCCAGACAAAGGAGGCGGAAGACTACCTCCATAAAGGTCTCGACCTCTCCGTCGGGAACCTTCGAATGCGGTGCGTCTTGGCAGGAATATACGCGGCTACTGGGCGAGAGGTACAAGCAAGAAACGAGTTGAACGATTTGTTGCGTCGAGCGGATGCGCGTTATGTCTCCCCTGTCTTTCTCTCCCTCATCTATTTGGGATTCGGTGATAACGAGAAGGCATGGCAGATGTTGGAAACAGCCTATCGAGAGCGAAACCCGGTATTGCCGGTTTTGAATGCTTGGCCGAGCTGTGATCACCTTCGTTCCGACCCTCGCTTCCAAAAACTCTTTAAGGCATTCCTGTAATTCCCCGACGCCGTACAGAAGACTCGAGTTGTTTAATCCTCTACCGCGACGCGAACAGACGGCCCAAGCTCTGAAGGCGGAACTGAACCGTAGGCGCTCGACTCCCCCGCGCGACACTAGATCACGCCAAGTCGGTGGAGGATTGACTTTAGAAGTTCCTGATTCCTTCTTCGGGGCCGGCTACGCCCAGCCATCGTTCGCAGCAGCATCGATCGGGATCTGTCGCTGAACCTCATGAGGGCTTCTACCGGATTTTGGTCTGCCACTCTTCTCGTCAAGGGTCTGGATATTCGGTGTAGACACTCTCGGGTGAGTGAATTACGCCTGCTTCGATTTCTTCGAGCCCGGTTCGATTCTCTGCCAATGTAGATGATTTGTTCGACCCGTACGTGTCGTCGTCGCAGCAAACCAACGCTTTGCTTCCCGCTGGGCTTTCCATTCGCATCTTCGCTCTTCGCGCCGGCGGGCATCCGATGGATTACAGGCGGTGCGCCTAGCCGACGAACTGCGACCTGACCTGATCCTTCTTGATGTCGGGCTGCCAGGTCTGAATGGGATCGCCGCCGCGCACGAGATCCGCAAGCTTGCTCCCAAGACGAAGATAATATTCGTAACTCAAGAATCCTCCGCCGATGTTGTGCAGGTGGCGCTCGCCACTGGCGCGGCGGGTTACATTGTGAAGACAGATGGAAACCAGCTACTTGCCGCTGTGGACGAGGCTCTTGCGGGCATTGTCCGGACAGAGGGCCACGACGCAAAGGTCGAACCATCACGAGCAACTAAGCTGCTGGCAGTAAGCGTAAGTCTCTGGTTGGCGCGTTGAAGTGCGACGCGCCGCAATCGAGACAAACCAATACGATCGGGAACATCAGGATGCCAGGATTGGCAAGGTGACCAGGACTGGAGAAGTGAATCATCATCTCCGATGTAAATTCCGCCTGATTCAGCGACGAGCATCGTGCGCAAGTCACAGGGCACGCTCCGCTACTGAGCACATTGTACGCTTTAGTACAAACATCTGCCCGTTTAATGCTAGATGCTCTTTGTTTCGGCGTCCGAGCTTTATTGACCATTCCCGCGTCCGGCTTGTGGCAGGAGTCGCTCGCGCATCCGCGAAGTAGTTCTTGAGCCGGGTGGTCACGACCAGGCACGTCAGTAGTGACTAGGCAGTCGCTCCTCGGAGTAGCCATAGTTCCTTGACTGGCGTGTTGAACCGAGATGCGCCGCAATTCAAGCAGACCACGATCTTCGGGAACGCCGAGACGGCGGGACGATCAACGTCCTTTAGGGTATTGAAATGAATTACCATCTCAGCGACAAATTTCCCTTTATTGCAGGACGAGCAGGACATAAGGCACGCTCCTGAACCTTGGCAGCGTACCCAATGCCGATAACGCCTGTCTGTTCGATATTGCTCACCTTCAGTGAATCCGGAGATGCCGAAGATTAAGAGCGTATGATGGTGTTGTCCGTGGAGAGTAGGAACATGCAATGCCAGCCAGCAGTTCTCCTCCGTCGCCTTCGCTTCACCGCATCGGTATCGTAATGTCCCCCGTGGGTCGCTTCTTGCAGTGCAGGGATTGCCAATTAAGTTACACTTTTCCGGACGGGGTAGAATACGGCACACTCGCGAAACAGTTTGAAACTCATCTGTGCCTTCCCTCGATCCGAAGTCCAGACTGGCGTACTGATAGGCGCTTCGTCATCGTGCGGTACGAAGGCAAAATTCCAGCCATGGCTTCATGTGCGCGGTGCAAGCGTAAGTTCTTCACACCGGCGACATTAGCGCGCGACGCTACAGGAGCAAAGGAATATCTGGGGCAGAAGTTTGATCTGCACGAATGCGCAGGGATCGAAGAGAGACAGCCGTAGGCTACGGAGCGGCGCAAGTGTTTGGACTGGGCGGCGAGACTTAGAGCCTGAGGGAATAAACGTTCAGACGATCAAGATGAGAAGCCAAGCACAACGATGCCCGGTGTGGTGCAGAAGATCATCAAGTCACCGCACCCAAGTGTCCCAGAGAAAGCTGAGATCGAGGTCAAGGGGGCTGATGATCTTTACCGTGAGATCCGCGTTGACAATGCCCTGAGTGACAAAGATGGGGAAAAGGTGCGCTTAAAACAAGGCGCAGAAGTTGATGTCACCATTGAGGCGGACGACAAAGATACGACCAAACATTGATCGGGTGCGGCGATGAAGAAATACCACTACGTAGTGGCCTTCCTCTCATCGGTAGCGATGATGGCGCGTAAGGCTGAGACCTACCCGCCAGACACGCACGTCATCAACCTGGCGGAAGTGCAACAGATCATCTGGGAGATGCAGCAGGAGACCGAGAAGCAAGCAAGCTGCGACGGTTGCCTCTCTGCCCTCATTCGCGAGGCCGAGAATCGCTCACCCGCGTTGGCACATCATTCACTATTTGGGAAGACGTAGCGCGATGCAACTTCACCTTGAGGAAGTAGCACTCCTCATGAACCGCGCGTCCGGCTTCATCCGTCTCGCTGGTCTCGATCTTCACGGGCTCGTCACAAATCCCGCAGACCGGCCATGATGGAACGGGAGGATCAGGGATGTTTGGCATAATCGCCTCCGACCGGCCAGGGGATTCCATTGTACTGTCTGATAGTTCGCGGCTGCGGGGAGAATATGGAAGTCCAGGAACGACTGGTTATCTTCATCCAGCCGAGCCAGCAGGGTTATGAACCTGGACTCGCGGCGCACAGGGTCCAGTTGCCACCGTACCGACTCTTTCCAGACGTGGACGCAGCGGGCAATGAGCACTGACACCAACAACCCATTCCTCATTCTCAGTCTGCTGCGCCATCTACCTCCGCGACGAATCACGGATACCTCGCCAGGAAACAAGGAGGTGATCTGGGTGATGAGTTCGTCGCGCAGGGCTTGTGTCCTACGGCACAGATCGATTGGACCGAACTGGTCAGGACGGCCGTAACCGATCAGTTCGTAGGCCCTGCGCAGGCTGCCGAGGCTCGGCAGACTTCCATCGTTCGCAAACGCCTCAGCGCAATAATGCACGGGGACCCCTGCTGACTTGCACAGGAACTCGTAATGCGCCGATTCGTCTGTGTCCTGAAACCATCCCCAGCGGCTGACATCCTAGACGAGGATGGCTTTGTACGGCGCGGTTCCGGCGACGACATCTTGCAGGAGTTGCCGAAGCCCGGTCCTGCGTTTGAGGACTAACGCACTCTTCGCAGCATCGGAATAGGTAACCACAACTTCAAATCCGTGCGACTCTACGTACTCCCGTATCGCCGTGGACTGGTTTTCGAGCAAGTATTGCTGGTGCTCAGTCGACATACGAAGATATTGAGCGGCTGGGACAAGCAGACTGGCAGTAGTCATGGTGCCCTCCTACCAGAGGACATCGGCGGGATCAGAGAAAACTTTAGAAGAATTTGGTAAAAATCTTCCTACGAGGCGCCGACAGCGGATCCCGCGCCGCGGGTATCGTCTCTTCGCCCCGCCCCTACGCAGGGCCGGCATGTGCACTTATACTCGGTAACTCCGGGGCGTACCGTGTGGGCGCAGTCACGACAGACGAATCGCCCGTCCTTATAGCTGATCATCGGCCTGAACTCGATACCCGTTGAGCAATGGGGACAGCGGATGACTAGGATTGTGTCGGTTAGAGTTGTCACTTGTCCTCCGGCAGATTGATCGTCGGCACGCCGAGCTCCATCCACATCGACACTGGAGTACATTGGAGATAAAGGAACTTGGCCGCTCAGATCCAATCTGGTAACGGGTTCGCGCCGACATTTCGGCAAGTGTGCCGATCCGTCGGCGGAACGGTCTACGCAACCACCCTACTCTTCACAATGGCTGAGCCAGCAGGCCAACAGTCTTATCGTGAACACCGGATCGAAACGGCTATCGGATCACCTGAAGTCCCTCGAAGATCCCAACACGAAGCGGAAGGTGGCTCCTCCGCAACAGGAAATAGGTACCCGTTGACAACCGGTTGCTGTGTTGTCGCGTGGACGTCCGTACTCGTTTCCGCCAAAGATGCGCGCTTCCAACGGGAACTCTGGCGTGCCGGATCGCTCTTGAGGCATCGAAACAACAACTTGCGGCACTGAGGGGAAAGGGCCACTCAAATGCTGCAGTTAGGTAGCGCTCCCGTTTCGAAGGTTTGCACACTTCTGCCTCGATTTTTCAGGCAAGTCATGGAGGAGTCTTTCGCCGGCCGTGAACAGCCGATCACTGCGGAGGGCCTATCCCACGGGAGAGCGGCATACGTGGATTAGACCGGAGATTGTCCATCTTGTCATCCTGAGGATGGCGCAAGATAAGGGCTGCGTTTTGCGACGCAGCCCCTAAGTGCGATGTTTGCGCTCCGTCAATTGTCACTCAGGGAAGAACGATCACACTTCCCGTCATACCGGAACCGTCGTGAAGAGCGCAGATGTACGAATAGGTTCCGGGATTGGAGAATGTCACCCGAAAGCGTGTGACCCCGAGCGGTGCCTGGGCGAGGCCAATCCGATCTTGCGGTGCAGCCTGAATAAAGCCAGAGTGCATGCTATCGGAGGTCGAATTGATCACGCCATGGCGAGCTCCGTCCGTATCGACGGTGACATTTGCCGATGGGTCGATTAGGTCTACCGGCTCTGTTCCAAAGGTGATGGTGTGGGGAGTGATGACATCGCCGCTCGTCCATTCCACGGTGTCGCCTTTGTGGATCGTCACTTTATCCTGCATAAATCGCACGACCGAAAGGGTACGCGTTCCGCCACCGGTCGCTACGACTTCTCCCAGCCCGACCATCACGGCGTTGGCGGACTGGTGCTTGCCGTGTGAGTCCTTGCCCATGTCCTGCAGCATGTCGTTCAGCATTGCCTTGGTATCCCTCTTCGCCTGATTGTCATAGAACGCCTGGTCGTGAGGGAGTTTTTCTGCCAGATCCAGAACGTGCACGGTGCCCTGCATGTTTTCGTGGAACAGGCAGGACAGTTTGAAATTACCGGTTGCGGGAAAAATCACGGTGAAGGTCTGACCGTTCACCATGGGTGGAGACGACACGCACGCCGTATCATCGAAGGGCGAGTTGTCGGGCGAGTATCCTGGGCAACCAACGTTGAAGGGATTGCGGATCTGGTTCGATATCAGGAAGGTGACGGTGTGGGGTTCGATTTTGGTGACCAGCTTCCACGTGATGCTGTCGCCGACATGGATCCAAATTTCGTTAGGCAGAAAGGCTAACACCTGACGTCCCTGATCGCCGCTTTCGCCTCCTACGCTGGCGGTCCATTGAGCGAACAGAAGCTGGGGAAGCAAAACGAGCGAGGCGACCAACAACCAGCGGGATTTCCTTAAACAGCTGAGTGATTCCATAGTATGCATATGCCTCCTGAGTTGTATCGAGTGACTATAGGGTGAGTGAGTCTGAGGTCCGACTCTAGGCCTGAAAGAACTGCAATTCTGTCCTGAATTGCTCAGTATTTTAAATATATGCAAGCTTCCGACTTGAATGGCAACGCTGCTGCTTTTCGCCGTGGCAGCAACTTTTGCCCTTACCCGCTGGCTGGCGCACGAGCCGCCGGCTCAACGATGGTCCGCAGTGCGCCTGGGCGGGCAGGAGATTGCAGGGAATCCGCGCCTTTCACCCGATGGCCACGTGCTGGCATTCCAAGCCATGGTGGATGGAAACACCCAACTGGCAGTCATGAAACCGGAATCCGGCAATTGGAACCTGCTGACAAGGGAGCGCAACCAGGGAAACGTAAGTTATGTGTCGTGGTCGCAGGATGGCGGCACCATTTATTTCAGCCGCACGATTGATGTGCCACGCGGCGTTTTCAACGTGCCCTTTCTCGGTGGCGAGGAGCACCTGGTTCTGGAAAATGCCGACAATCCTGCGGCCCTGCCAGATGGCTCGTTACTGGCCACACGAATCAACGAGGAACGCCGGCTGCAAGTGTTTCGCTTTTGGCCGGAAACGGGAAAGCTACAGGGACTGCCCGCGGAGACCTTTATCGCAGATCGCTATTTGCCGATCCTGGTCTCGCGTGAAGGCCAGCATGCGATCGTGCTGGGAAACGTCCTCGGGAAAAGCGCTGAAAAGCCGTCATTGATCGAAATCGATCTAGCCGCAGCTTCGGCGCGTTCGATTCCGGTGCATGGGCTGGACTATGCGAACTTGCGTAGCTACACACTGTCGCCAGACGGAAGATCAATCGTCGCTGCATTTCGCGCGAAGGCTCTGGACCGCATCGTTCGCTTTCCGCTCGACGGGGGCGGTAGTCCTCAGGACCTATTCACCGTGACCAGCGATGTCTGGGGAATGGATGCCGCTCCCGACGGAAGCGTACTGGTGAACACGATGGATCGTCCGGGAGAGCTGGTGAGTTTCAGACCTCAGGGGACGCAAGTGCCAGGACAAGCAAAGAGTGCTCCGACAAAAATGGGCAGCTTTGCAAAACCCAGCTGGCCCGACATGGTGGTGGTGTTGACGGACGGCCGAGGCGTAATTCCGGCGGAAGTCTCCGGTGGTGCTCGCTTGATGGCAGTTGAGTCCGGGAAGGATCCAGTTCCTTGTCTCCTTATCGAAAACGCCTCGGAACAACTTCCTCTTCTAACCCGAAGTGTCATGCCGAGGCGTTTCCGATCAAGGCTAGCGACAAATCGTCCAGAAGAGTTCCCGACGACTGAGTCAGAGTGCATGACAGAGATCTAGTACACATCGAGATCCTTTCCGATAACGAATTTCCCTGAGTATCGCGAGCCGATCTCTTTTTGAAGCATTTCTGGCGAAACGTAGAGAGCGTCCGCACCGGCGTTGGGCGGTAGGAGTCTGGGAGGTGCGATTCCCGGCGGGAAGGAGATGGTGTGATAGATCACGAGCAGCTTCGGTTTGGCCTTGTACGCCAACTGTGCGAGCTGTTCAGTCGTCGTATGGTACTTCGCCACAAATGATTGGACGCTTGCGGGCATCTTGGCCTGCATCTCCAGAGGTTGCGCTTCGTGGATCAGGACATCGCAACCGTTACAAGCGTTGATCGTTGCCTCAACTGGATTCGTGTCGCCGGAGATCACGATCGTGCGGTCCGGCGTTTCGAAGCGATAGCCGTAACTCTCCATCGCATGCTTGGTAGCGAACGCGGTGACCGTTACCTTTTCGTCTTTATAGATGACTCCCGACTTGATTTCGTGCGCGTTCGCTTTCCACGCATCGGGGGAGCGGCCAATGTCGCGCATCGGTGATTCGGGATTGGTGCGTGTCTCGATGTCCACCCGATAAGCCTGCAAAATGTGCTCAGTCATCGCTTGCAGCCCCGGGGGGCCATAAACTTCTAGGGGGACCGCCCGGCCTGATGTCCATCCCGAGAAGATCAGATCGGAATAGCCAGCCGTGTGATCGGAATGAAGGTGAGTCACAAAGGCCACCTTCAGATTGCCGGGCCTAGCCGCTGTGATTCCTCGCGTCAGGGCGGCAGCCTCGGCACGGCGCACCACGCCCGGTCCGAAATCAACCAGATAAGCGCGATCATCAACTGCAATCACAGTCGCAGAGCCGGAACGATCAGGATCCGGCACAGGTGTTCCGGTACCGAGGAGCACCACCTGTGTCCGCGTTGGTCGATCCTTCGGCGCTTGGCTCGCCGGTTGTTGTGATTTGGCTGCTATCGCCACCAAGATTGAAGCAGCGAGGCACATAATCCTAGTGAGTTTCATAACGTCCTCAATTGTCGAAACCGCAACCGCCCCCTACGGTGAGCAAGCGTTGTTTCCGGCCTCCGGAGGCGCGTACTAGGGCCGGTCAAAAAAGCTCAAGACCTCGTGCTGAAATCTGCGGTGGTCCTTTTCCAGCATCATCATGTGTCCTCCGTTCGGAAGTACGACATAACTCTTGTCGTGTGTATTGAGCTGCGAGTAAAAGGGTAAGAGGTCCTCTTCTTTCGCAGCGAAGTCCTTCTCCCCGTAAATGATCATCGTGGGCACGGTAATGCGGGTCGGGTCCAGGATGGGCAACTTAGTCCACTCAGCGAAAACGTTCGGCCTTTGCGGATCCATCTGTAAGCCCACCTTGACACTCTCTTCAACGACGTCCTCTTCAAACTGCCCGTCCACGAAACCGTCGCGGAAGTCTTGCTCAGTAGTTGGGCGGAATCGAGGCAAAGGCTGTCCACCATTTTCAATTCTCTTCCGGGTGAATTCCCGGGAGTCTGCGGTTCCCTTCCAAAATCCGGCGTGAAAGATCCACTTGGCCACTCTCTCTGGATGCTCCATCACATACACGCCGGTTCTCTGCGTCCCTGCGGAACAGCCGAGCAGGTCGACCTTCTCCGCTCCTCTCAACTTCGTGATGTACTCGACGGCTGCCGCAATGTCAGCGGCGGCAGAATGGGAGTCGATCCAGTCGTTTGCGGTTTTGTCAGAATGACCGTAGCCGTGAAGATCAATGGCCCAGACGTCATAGTCGTGGCGTGCAAGAAAATCCATCAGTGAGTAATCGCGAACCTGCAAGTCGTAGAGCGAGCGGCCGGATCGTGTTCCTCCATGCACGAGGAGCGCGACCCTTCCTGTGTGGAAAAAGGTGACATCCTCGCCTTGCTTGTATTTTTCCCACAGATAAATACGCAGGCCGTCCCGCATTACATAGTGTTCTTTCCCCTGAATTGGAGAGGTGTTGGACGGAGACGATTGAGCAACGCTTCGCCCCAACCACAGGGAGCTAATCAACAGCGCGAGCGCCAGGGTCGTCGCCGTTAACTTTCTTTCGCTTTGGTTGCGTGGTGTTCTGGATGCTGGCATCTTGAAACCTCTCCCTCTCAAGAATTCGTCGCTGTCTGATCTGGGCGCGGCTTTGTCATGCCAAGTCTTCTTCGTGGTCCGATAGGGTAAGCAGCGAGATTGACCGTTTCATAACTGCTCCTTGGCCGATCTGCTGCGCATGCTGCTGCAATCTCGATTTCTTGACAATGGCGGGCGTCTGGAGATCGTCTGACTTTTCATGACCCGGTAACTTGCTGGAAAGTCAAGTGTTGCGGGTCCCAGTAGGAATAGCGATAGAATGACGGTCACTCTTCGGGTGAGCGGGGATGGCATCGGAGCGAGCTGCATTCGCGAATCCAGTCAAGTTCGGAGGCGATCTTGAACTGGACCCGCGCGCCTATGAGTTGCGCCGCGCTGGCCGTCCTCTCAAGCTAGAGCGCATTCCCATGGAATTGCTCCTCCTCCTAGTCGAGAGCCGCGGGCAACTCGTCACCCGTGAGCAGATCATTGAAAGAATCTGGGGGAGGGACATTTTTCTGGATGCGGACACCAGTATCAATTCAGCCATCCGCAAGATTCGCCAGGTCCTGAAAGACGATCCCGAGCAGCCCAAATTCATTCAGACCGTGACCGGTCGCGGGTATCGCTTTATTGGCGGCGTGACGGATGTTGTCCCATTGACCATCGCGCCTCCCGTAGAGGCGCCGGTGGGGCCAAATCAGGGACTTCAATCTTCCGGAGATCTGGCTTCGCCAGCACAAACGATAACTCAAAGCCGGCGATTGGCCGAGCGCTTCCATGGAAGGGCTGCCCAGGCGGCTGCAGCTGCAGTGGTTCTCTTATTGTTTTTAGGTGCGATTGGTTACTGGCGTAGCCAAAGGCCATCACTACTCCGGCCGCAGTTCAAGACCATTGCGGTTCTTCCCTTACAGAACTACTCGGGAGATCCGCAGCAGGAATATTTTGTCGACGGCATGACGGATTCGGTGATCGCCGACCTCGGAAAAATCAAAGAACTCAGAGTCATCTCGCGTACCTCGGTTACTCCGTACAAGAATTCAAGAAAATCGATGCGCGAAATAGCCAGCGACCTGCATGCAGATGCCGTGATTGAAGGCTCCGTCGCGCGCTCGGCGGACCGGGTACGCATCACCGTTCAATTGATCGACGCGGCCAGGGATCAGCATCTGTGGTCTGAAAGCTACGAGCGCGAAATGAAAGATATTTTCGCGCTGCAAAGCCAAGTAGCACAGGCGATCGCGGAACAAGTGCATGCAGCGGTCACTCCCGAAGAGCAAGGGCATTTATCCAGGAGCCATGTCATCGATCCAGATGTGTATGAACTCTACCTGAAGGGCCGCCACATCATGGAACGGGGCGGATTGCAGGATGTTCGGAACGCGATCGGTTACTTTCAATCCGGTCTGGAAAAGGATCCCGACAATGCTCTCCTCTATACGGGTTTGGCCGATGCTTACATTGACAAAATGATGGATGTGCACGAAAGCCCCACAGAAGCCACCAGCCAAGCCAGAGTTGCAGCGGAAAAGGCGTTGCAACTGGACGATTCACTTGCAGAGGCGCACACCTCGTTAGGAATGATCAAGCTGTCGTACGACTGGGATTGGGCTGGGGCAGAACATGAGTTCAAGCGAGCGATAGAGTTGAACCCTGGCTATCCGCTCGCTTATGTCATGTACGGTCAGTACCTGACGATAGTCGGACGGCAAACGGATGCTGTGCCGTATTTCGAAAAGGCCCACAAGCTAGATCCGCTTTTCGGCCAGAGCTACCGGGGTGAAGGCTATTCGTGTTTTATGGCGCGTAAGTACGATGAAGCCATTGTTCAATATCGGAAGGCGCTTGAACTTGAACCCGATGCCATTACATATTTCGGGCTAGTGCTAGCGCGTGCGGAGAGAGGCGATTCTGCCATTGCTATTACTGAGGCAGAAAAGGCCACGAAAGTCGATACTAGCCCACTACTACTGACGAGCTTGGCTAGCGCCTACGCACGCGCCGGCAGACGAGCTGACGCAAACCACATTCTGCGACAACTGCAAGAGCTTTGGGAGCGTCAGGGTACAGCGCCGGCTTGGCACACCGCCCGTAGTCCTTATGTCTGTCCCTATGAGGTCGCTGCCGTGTACGCGCAACTGAGGGATCGCGATCGCGCGATTGATTGGTTGGATAAGGCATATCGAAACCGAAGCTGCCTGTATTGGCTCCGGCAGGACCCCAGATTCGACTCAATCCGCTCCGACCCGCGCTTCCAGGAACTTCTGGCGAAAATGAACTTTCCGAAATAACAACGCCAACGCCAATGTACTTCTCATGGACAGCCTTCATCCTTCGCTTATCGTGGCGTGATCGAACCACTCCGCTGCAAGACCCACCCAAAGGCCCAATGTAGAGATTTGTCAAAATGAGAACTTTTTCACCCCAGTCTTGTTTTCACAAGTGTGGGGGTGATTTATGGCGACGATCATTGAATTCTTCGTACCTAGCAGCTTCAGAAGAAAGGCTACGAAGTGGATGCGGCCGGAAGAATATGGGAAGGTGCTTCCGTTCAGCTTGCCACAGAAGAAGTCCGCTTGACGCCTCATTGTTGTCGAGGACAGGGGCGTTTTACACGTTTCGACTACTGGTCAGTGGGCAGTACGGCGATATTTCGCCAAGCACGGACAGTCTCCGACTTGCCATATGTAAGATGCCGACAGACCGCGGATGAGGAGACAGGACTCTGCCTACAAGTGGAACAACTTCTGGGCGTTACTGCGGGCGATCTTCAGGCGGTCGGATTCGCTGATGGAGGCCTGATCAAACCACTCTCTCGCCTCGACCACGTCCTCGTAAGGGTAATCAACTGAGTAGAGCACGCGATCAGCGCCGACTTCAAGAATTACGTTGGTTAAGGCTTGAGTGCGGAAGTTCCCGCTGGTCGTGACATAAAAATTCTCCCGCAGATAGTGACTCATCGGCAGCTTCGCTTTTGGAGCACCACTCCCCCTCTTTATGCGATTATCTACCCTCCAGATACCGAACGATAATCCTTCACCCAAATGGCCGAGGATCACTCTCAGTTTGGGGTATTCATCGAATAACCCGCTTGCCATTAGACGAAGCGCGTGGATGGATGTTTCAACAGCAAATCCCCAAGGCGACCCAGCGAGCCAACGATAGCCTTCGTAACATTGCTGTCTGGCTGACAGGGGATCGCGAGGGTGGAGGTAGAACGGTACATCTAGCTCCTGCACTGTTGCCCAGAACGAGCGATATTGTGGCAAATCGTAGTAAACGGCTGAACCCGCTTCACCGACCTCTGAGAATCCATTGACCAATGCACCGCAGAAATCCAAGTCTCTAACACAGCGCGTCAGTTCCTTAGCGGCGCCCTCTGGGTCTTGTAACGGCAGCGTTGCAAAACCCTTCAGACGTTTCGGATTCTTGGCTATGTTCTCGGCCAGATAGTCATTTGTTCGCCGCGCTTGGGCGATGGCTTCCTTGGCGTTCGGAATGGCTTGAACTCCGGGCGCCGTCAGCGAAAGGATGCAGATGTCGAGACCACCACGATCCATATCTGCGATGCGTCCGGTACCAAGGTCTAGGATTTTGCTTCGAGTTTCAGGATGGAGGTCTCTGACCGCGTAACTTGTCTCAATGTTTTCGGCAAGGACGAAATGCTCTTCGAGGGCAATCTTCCCAGCCTGAGGCTCTAAGTTAGGTTTCACGGTGTCCAGCACACCCTCTCTCCTGAGGACGGAGCCTGCGTACCCATTTCCGACCAGCCCTGCGCTTGCCAAAGCCGCTGAAGAGCATTCGAGGAACCCACGCCGCGTGATACGTCCCACCGGATTTGTTGTTCGCATTGGCGCTGTCCTTTCTAGGCTGAATAGATGTTGAACACTCTACACCAAGCAGTTCGGTGCCGATCAACTGGGTTGGAGCTTAGAGCCTTTACCCTGAGCGGATGATGGGCAAGCCTTGAGTGATCGGAAAAGCCGTGTGTTTCATAGCACGTGCCCATGAACTGGTCGAGCATCCGACGAAAGCGGGACACGTGATCGTAGCGATTTGACGGACTATCGCTCCGCGTACCAGAGCGAATGCGGCGACCAGCCGCCACACTGGAGGCACTGGGTCGAAGTCCAACGATGGAGGCAGGCGGGGCACACGCCTCCGGTATCGAATGTGTTCCACTCATGCCCACAGGTGCAAGACCAGCGGTAGTCCTTGCGTGGCGACCAACCACATTTGGGACATCGGATCCGTGGACCCGATGGTTCCGGGTCACATCGCCACCGAAAAGACATTTTCTATCACGCACTTTTTCAACACCCACGCCTGGTTTCAACAACTACGCTGTGCGGTTCCAGGGGGTAAACTTGTCCAGTCGTGGTCACTTAACCCGATGCCTCAACATCATCGCAGCGACAAGTTGCCACATCTCTATGATCGAGCACTGATGCTTCATGGCAGCAGGCGAAAG
>Ga0070713_100001228_pt1 | contig 16379 bp, 12 predicted proteins | sample LARL82metaG_FD_65465 | JGI IMG/M metagenome (GOLD analysis project Ga0070713, IMG submission 65465) | Corn, switchgrass and miscanthus rhizosphere microbial communities from Kellogg Biological Station, Michigan, USA - LAR L8-2 metaG | ecosystem: Host-associated > Plants > Roots > Rhizosphere ...
ACGCTCGCGTCCGCGCAGATCTTCGGCGAGATCATCAGCGGGCTGGAGGTGCATCCGGACCGGTTGTGGGCGAACGTCTCAGCAGTGGCCGACCGGATCGCCTCGGAATCCCTCATGTTCGCGCTCGCCCAGCGGCACGGCAAGCAGACCGCCCACGAGATGGTTTACCGGTTGACTCAGACGGCGCAGGAGAAACGGGTTTCGGTGCTCGAGTTCGTGCGCGAGCAGGGCGAGGCGGACCTCAGCCTCGACGCCGCCACGCTGGATGACATCTTCGACCCTTGCCGCTATCTCGGCGCGTCCGCGAAACTCACCCGTCAGGTCGTGGACGAGGCACGCGCGGTTCTCGGCCTGACCACGATGCCGCGCTGATCGCCGTGGACGAAGGACGCGCGGGCGCGCTGATCCGCAAGCACCGCCGGGCGGCGGGGCTGAGCCAGCGGCAGCTCGCTGACCTGGCGAAGGTCAGCATCGGAGTGATCCGCGATCTGGAACAGCACAGGACGGCTCATCTGCAGCCGAGATCGGTGGAGAGCCTGGTACGCGCGCTCGGCCTGGATCATGGGCAGGCTACCGCGCTGGCCGGCGCGACGGGCCAGGGGAGGGCCGCCGAAGGGACTGGCGTCCGGGTAGCCATCCTGGGATCGCTTGCCGTGTGGCGCGGAATCCAGGTAGATCCCGGGCCGCCAAGCCAGCGAGCGGTGCTCGGAGTGCTCGCGCTGACGCCTGGTGTGCTGGTACGGCGGGAGGCGATCATCGACGCGATCTGGGGGGAGGACATCCCGGCCACGGCGGTGAACCTCGTGCAGAAGTATGTGAGCCGGCTCCGCGCCGTGCTGGATCCAGCCCGGCCGTCGAGAGATCCCGGTGCCCTACTGGTGTCGGTCAATACCAGTTACCGGCTCCAGGCCACCGCGGACCAGCTTGACGTGCTGGCGTTCGAGCAACTCGCCTGCGACGCCCGCGCCGCGTGCTACGAAGGCGACCGGCCGCGCGCATGTGAGATATATGAACGAGCGCTCGGCCTGTGGCGGGGCGAGCCGCTCGCTGACCTCGACGTCCTGCGCGACCATCCGGCGGTGACCGGCCTGTGCCGCCGGCGGGCCGACGTCATCGCCGAGTACGCGCAGGCGGCCTGCGCCGGGGGGATGTACGACCGGGTGCTCGGACACCTGCGCGATCTGGTCGCTCGCGAGCCGCTGAACGAGAACGCCCACGCGCTCCTGATGACCGCCCTCGCGGGCGCCGGCCAGCAAGCCGACGCGCTGGCGGTGTTCGAGGACCTTCGCGTCCGCCTCGATGATCAGCTCGGTGTGCGCCCCGGTCCGCGGCTGTCCAGCGTGCATCTGCAGGTGCTGCGCCAGGACGTGCCGGCCACCCTGGCGACCGGCAAGGCCTGGCCCGCGATCCCGCGCCAGCTGGCGGCCCCCTCGCGGTTGTTCACCGGCCGCGCCGATGAGCTCAACCGCCTCACCGCCGTGCTGGACGAGTGCGAGGAGTCCGCTGGCCAGGTGGTGATCTGGGCCATCAGCGGTGCCGGAAGCATCGGGAAGACCTCCCTGGCTCTGCGGTGGGCACACCAGAACCTCGATCGCTTTCCCGATGGGCAGCTGTGGGTGAACCTGCGCGGCTTCGACCCGTCGGGAGAGCCCATGGCCTCAGAGCTGGCGGTACGCGGGTTCCTCGGTGCGCTCGGCGTCGACCCGGCCGCCGTTCCCGCCGAGCCGGACGCACAGGCGGGCCTGTACCGCAGCCTGGTGGCCGGGAAGCGGATGCTGGTAGTGCTGGACAACGCCCGCGACAGCAGCCAGGTGATCCCGCTGCTGCCCGCCAGCCCGGGTTGCACGGTGCTGGTGACCAGCCGCAGGCAACTCACCGGCCTGGTCATCAGCCATGGCGCACGGTTGCTCGACCTGGACGTGCTCCCCGAGGAGGACGCCAGGGAACTGCTCGCCCGCTATCTCGGGGCCGACCGGATGGCCGCCGAGCCGGATGCGGTCGCCGAACTGCTGACCTGCAGCGCGGGGCTGCCGCTGGCGCTCAGCATCGTGGCCGCGCGGGCCGCCGCTCATCCCGGTTTCCCGCTCGCCGTGCTCGCCGCGGAGCTACGGGAGGCCGCGACCCGCCTGGACGCACTGGAGACCGGCGACCTGACAGCGAGCGTCCGGGCCGTGCTGTCTTCGTCCTACCGGACCCTCGATCGGCAGGCCGCGACCGTGTTCGGGCTCATGGGGCTCGCACCGGGACCCGATATCAGCCTGAGCGCGGCGGCCTCGCTCACCACGCTGCCCGAACCGCGGGTACGGGTCGTGCTGCGGGACCTGGAAGCCGCCTCGCTGGTGCAGCAGCACGCGCCGGGGCGTTACAAGATGCACGACCTGCTTCGCCTCGACGCGGCCGACCAGGTCAGCCGCGACCAGCCCGCGGGTGCCCGCACCGCCGCGCTGCGACGGGTGACCGACTTCTACCTGCACACCGCTTTCGCCGGCGACCGGCAGCTGTCCGCCCATCTGCGGCCGATCGACCTCGGCGAGCCGGCCAGCGGCTGCGTCCCCTGCCCGCCTGCCGACCGGGCCGCGGCCCTCGCATGGTTCGACGCCGAGCACTCGTGCCTGCTCGCCGCCCTCGACGTGGCCGTGGCCGAGGGCTGGCATTCCCGCGTCTGGCAGCTGGCGTGGACCCTGAACACGTTCCACGAGCTCCGGGGTCACGCTGGTGATCAGCTCGCCAGCTGGCAAGCCGGGTTCATCGCGGCCGAGCAGGCTGGCCAGCCGGCCGGCCGGATCCTGGCCAGCGGCCGGCTCGGCCGTGCCTGTGCGCGGGCCGGCCGGCCCGCCGAGGCCCTCGCCCAGCTGAACCGGGCCATTGCCCTGGCCGAGGACGCGGGCGACATCACCAGCCTCGCTGACGCGCACCGGTGGGTCTGCGATGCCTGGGCACAGCAGGGGGAGTACCACCAGGCACTTAAGCACGCCGCGCTGGCCCGCTCCCTGTTCCAGGCGCTCGGCCATCCCGCCGGGGAAGCCCAGATGCTCACCGCGGAAGGCCGGTGCCATGCTCACCTCGGCCGCCTAGGCCAAGCCCGGACGTGCTGCGAGGCCGCCCTCATGCTGAACCGGCGGCACGACGATCGCATCGGCGAGGCCGGCACGCTGGACAGCCTCGGTTTCATCGCCCTGCGCGCAGGCCTGTACGCCGAGGCGGCCGCCCAGTACAGCCTTGCCCTCGCACTGCGCCGCGAGCTCGGCGACAGCTATCACGAAGCCGGTACCCAGGCTGGTCTGGCCGAGGCTCGCGGGCGGCTGGACACAGTCCACCGCACCGCCCAGTTTGCCCAGGTCCAGCCCTGAAATGCCGGCTTCCCCGCACGTTCCTGTAGTCCAGCGGGCGGTTCCTGTACCCGGTGGCATGTCCGGCTCGCTCATTCGCGGCCGGATCAGGACAAACGCTGGCCCGTGCCGGCAACGACGCTGGTCAGCGGACATTCAGGCGTCCTGCTGCCGGCCACCGCAGACTGAAGGTACCGACAAGCCCGGTATCCAGATGGGCAGGGGAGATGCTGATAACAAAGCAGCCCGAAGCGACGATGGGCGTCATTGTGGAGGGATTTGACGCCGCCGCCGCGACGGATGCCGAGATCGCGGACCTGAAGCGTGCCATTTACTCGGAGAAGATCGCCATCGTCAAGGAGCAGCGGCTCACTCCGGAAGCTTTCGTGGCACTGGGCAGGCGAATGGGGGAGCCGGCCGCCTACTACGAGCCCATGTATCATCATCCGGATACCGAGCTTATTTTCGTGTCCTCCAACGTGCCCAAGGATGGCCGGCAGATCGGAGTGCCTCGGACCGGGAAGTTCTGGCATGCGGACTATCAGTTCATGGAAAAGCCGTTCGGGCTTACGCTGATACTCCCGCAGGCGGTTCCCAAGGGAGACCGGGGTACTTATTTCATCGATCTGGGGAAGGCCCATGCGGCGCTGCCGCAGGATCTGAAGGACGCGGTCGCCCGGGCCAAGGCCGTGCAGACCCCGCGCCGGTACTTCAAGATCAGGCCCGAGGACGTCTACCGTCCGGTCGGGGAACTGCTGGCGGAGATCGAAGCTAACACGCCCGCCGTCACCCGTAACGCCGTGATCAGGCATCCGGTTACCGGCGAGTCCGTGCTCTGCATCAGTGAGGGATTCACGGTCGGCCTCACCGACGAGCACGGCAAGAACCTGGACGACGGACTGCTGCGCGAACTGCTTGGCGCGACCGGGCAGTACGACGACACGTTCCAGCACCCCGGCATCCACCTGCAGCGCTTCGACGTCGGTGATCTGCTGATCTGGGATAACCGCAGCCTCGTGCACCGCGCCAAGCACACGACCACGCCAGAACCGGCCGTGTCCTTCCGGGTCACCGTGTATGACGAGTACCCCTTCGATGCCTCCGTTGACCGCTGACCAGGACGGGGTCGTCGCCGCGACCTACCCGACCGACCACGAACTGCTGTCCGCGGTGCTGCGTCCCTACTGGGCGCACTGTAAGTACCTGAAGACGGCCGTCGTGGCGGTGACGCGGGACGACGAGCCGACGGTAGCTGGCGACTTCGAGATCGGGGAGTCGTGCTACATCAACGACACCGGGCATTTCAACGCGGTGGAGTTCAATATCTGCTACAACCAGCTCGCTTACTACCTGATCGCGAAGTCGGTGCGGGAGCGCCTGCTCCCGGCGCTGCGGAACTGGACGCTGGAGGATTTCTGGCGGTTGCAGCTGCCCGACATACTGATCGTGGACTTCCGCAGCAGCTTCAAGCGGAAGATGCGCGGCAAGATGTTCTCCGGCAGCGTGTCCGTCACCGATGTCGTTCGCGTTGAGAAATCCGACTGCCGGAACCCGCTGATCGTGCTGTACACGTCATGCCGGTTCTGGGATGACCCGGGCGGGCTCGCCACCGGCAAAGTGACGCTCGCCATCACGAATCCGGCATGACCGGGAGGCACTTTCCTCAGCTGAGGACCATCGACGCCGCGATCGCGTTCCACGCGGGGCAGCGGCCATACCAGGACGCGCTGCGCTGCGAGGACCGCCGGCTCAGCTACGCCGGCCTGCACCGCAGCAGCAACACGGTGGCCCGAGCGCTGATCGCGTCCGGCGCGGCACCGGGAACCCGGGTCGTCTATCTCGGTCAGGAGTCCGAGTACTTCTACGTCCTGCTCTACGCGTGTGCCAAGTCAGGTGCGGTGCTTGTCCCGGTCAACTGGCGGCTCGCGGTGCCCGAGGTGGAGCATGTCCTGCGTGACTCCGGCGCCCGGTTCGTTTTCGCGGAACCCGGCTACGCACCGGTGGTGGAGCGCGCGATGGAAGGGCTCGCCGCCGCACCCGCGGTGATCTGGGTGACCGCCGAAGCCGACGGCGGTGGCGGACTCGCGCAATGGGCCGCCGGCGCGTCGCAGGCGGACCTCGGCCGCGTCGCCGGACCGGAAGACGTGCTCGTCCAGATGTACACCAGCGGCACGACCGGCCTGCCGAAAGGAGTCGTGCTGGCGCACCGGACCTTCTTCGCGGTACGAGACGCCCTCGCCGGCGCCGGCCTTGACTGGATCGACTGGCGCGAGGGGGATGTCAGCCTCATCGGCGTCCCGGGATTCCACATCGGCGGGCTGTGGTGGGCACTGCAGGGGTTCAACGCTGGCATCACCAACGTCGCGCTGCGGATGTTCACCAGGGCCGGTGCCATCGAGTGCATCCGGGACCACCAGGTCACCGTCACCTGCATGGTCCCGGCGATGCTACGGCTGATACTGGCCGAGCGTCCGGCTATCGAAGCGGATTTCGGGAGCCTGCGCAAGGTGGTGTACGGCGGTTCCCCGATCGGAGAGGCCTTGCTCGAACAGTGCCTGGACCGGATCGGCTGCGAATTCGCCCAGATCTACGGACTCACCGAGTCTGGCAATACCGCGGTCTGCCTGCCGCCGGCCGAGCATGTCCTGGGCGGCCAGCGGATGGCGGCCGCCGGACGCCCGTATCCCGGATTCGCCCTGCAGATACGCGACGACGACGGGGAAGTCCTGCCCGCCGGGAAGATCGGCGAAGTGTGGATCCGCACGCCGGCGCACATGGTGGAGTACTGGGGGCTGGCCGAGGCGACCGCGCAGACGCTCGTCGGCGGATGGCTGCGCAGCGGCGATGCGGGATACCTGGATGCGGACGGATTCCTGTTCATCTGCGACCGGATCAAGGACGCGGTCATCGTGTCCGGCGAGAACGTCTACCCGGCCGAGATCGAGAACGTCCTGGCCAAGCACGAAGCGGTCATCGAGGCAGCGGTGATCGGCATTCCCGACCAGCGGTGGGGCGAAGCACTGCACGCATTCGTCGTGCTGGCGCCCGGCGCCACCGCCAGCGTGCGGGACCTTGTGCAGTTCCTGCGTGGCCGCATCGCCGATTTCAAGATCCCGGCCAGTTACGCCTGCATCGACAAACTTCCGCGTAACGCCAGTGGCAAAATCCTGCGGCGGGAACTCCGGGATGGCTTCTGGCAAGACACGGCGCGCAAGGTCAACTGAAACCGGCGGCTACGAAAGGGAAGGGCTTGGGACGATGAGTGCCGAGAAGACTGACACGGACCTGCGCGAACAGATCCGGGAGATTGCCGCGGATATCATGGAGGTCGATGTCGAGCGGATCGGCTGGACTACCCATTTCTGGGACGAGCTCGATGCGGATTCCATGCAGGGGATCGAGCTCCTTTCCGCGCTAGAGCGCAGGTTCGGAATCACCATCGAGCAAAGCGCGCTGGCGGACATGCAGGACGTGCAGAGCACATCCGAGGTGGTCATGGCGATCATGAAGGCCGCCAGTTCGCATGGGCCATGACCCGCCCCCAGCCGCGTCGGCCCGCAGGCGCGTTGTCATCACGGGGATCGGCGTTATCAGCAGCATCGGTACCGGTGTCGCCGAGTTCGCCGAAGGCCTGCGCGAGGGCCGGTCCGGGGCGCGGCCGATCACGGCGTTCGACACCGCGGGATTCGCCCACGCCAACGCCTGCGGCATCCCCGGCTTCGTTCCGGAGCGGTGGATCTCGCGGCTCGACCCCGCGGAACTGGGCCGGGCTACCCAGTTGTCTATCGCCAGCACCGTACTGGCGTTGCGGGACGCTCGGCTGGCACCCGGCCGGCTCCGTGACCAGCGGGCGCTGGTCGCGGTTGGCACGACGTACGGCGAGTCAGGCGAGCTGGACCGCATCGTCGCCAGGCAAGTGGCGTCCGGCACCCGGACGGTCGACAAGCCGACGGCGGCCAGGTCCGCTTCCAGCCGCCTGTCTGCCGACGTCGCACGCGAACTCGAGCTGACCCAAGCCGAGGCGGTGACGATCCCGACAGCTTGCGCGGCCGGCAATTACGCCATCGGCTACGGGTTCGACGCGGTGGCCGGCGGCGAAGCCGACGTGGCGCTGTGCGGGGGAGCCGACGCGCTGCTGCGGATGACGTTCGTGACCTTCTACCGGCTGGGCACCATCGCTCCCGTGATCTGCCAGCCGTTCGACCGCGACCGCAAGGGCATCCTGACCGGAGAAGGCGGCGCGATGCTCGTGCTCGAAGACCTGGACGCGGCCGTGGCGCGCGGTGCGCACATCTACGCAGAGGTCCTCGGCTACGGGCTGGCCTGCGATGCGCACCACCCGGTGGCGCCTGATCAGGAGGGCATCACCCGGTGCATCAACCAGGCACACATCAATGCCGGGACCGCTCCTTGGCAGATCGACTACATCTCGGCGCACGGCACCGGCACCAAGGCCAACGATGTGACCGAGGCGGCCGCGATCTGCCAGGTCTTCGCCGGGAACCTGCCGCCGGTCAGCTCGCTCAAGTCGATGCTGGGGCATGCGATGGGGGCGGCGAGCGCGCTCGCCGCGGCCGGCTGCGCGCTCGCGCTGGAAAACGGGTTCATCCCGCCGACGATCAACCACGCCGAGACTGATCCGGAGATCGGCATCGACTGCGTGCCCAACCTCGCGCGGCCGGCCGAGCTTCGGGTGGTCCAGAACAACTCGCTGGCATTCGCCGGCAACAACGCGGTCCTGATCCTGGGCCGGTTCGCGGCGGGCCCCGCATGACGTCCGCCGCGCCCGTCATCACCGCGTGGGAGACCTATTCCCCCTTGGGACATGGCGCGCGGCCGCACCTCCTGGGCCTGCGCGCGGCCGGCCGTTCCGCGCAGCCGCGCACGTCCGTACCTGACTTCGATGTCCGCGCGATCCTCGGCCGTTCCGGCACGCGGTCCATGGACCGCGCCGCCGGCCTGGCCGTCGCGACTACCCGCCGGCTGCTGGACCGAGCCGGTACCGCCGATGCCCCGCTCGGCGGCTATGCGCCCGAGGATGTCGGCGTGGTCCTCGGCGCGAGCGACCCGATCCAGAGCGTGATGGATTTCCTCCGTGACAGCTGGACCAGGGACAAGCCCTACGATGTCGATCCGTCCCACGTGCCGAGGACGCTGATGAACTTCGCGGCTGGCCAGTGCGCGATCTGGTACGGCATCAGGGGCCCCAACGCGACCATCTGCGGCAGCCACGCCACCGCGCTGCTGACCTTGAACTACGCGCGGCGGCTGCAGCGCAACGGTCACGCGAAGGCTGCCATCTGGGGCGCGGTGGAGGAACTCTCTGCCGACCGGGCCGCCGTCGAATCGGCCCGCCTCGACGGCGGCGCCGGCCGGCCGGCCGGCGAGGGCTGCGTGATGTTCCTGCTGGAGCCGGCCGCCAGTGACCGGCCGGCGCTCGCGGAAGTGCTGGCCGTGGAGTTCGGCGTATGGTCCGGTACCGACCAGATCCGCGGCGCGCTGGCCGGCTGCCTGCGCCGGGCCATGGTGCGGGCAGCGGTGCGGCGCGATGAGGTGCTCGCGGTCGCCCCGCTGTCGGCGCCCGGCCTGCGCGGATCCGCGGAGCGGGCAGGCGCCGCCGACGAGATAGGTGACGTGCCGGTGCTGACGAAGACGGCCGATGCCATCGGCGATACCGGCGCCGGGTCGGCGGCCTTCCAGATCGTCGAGCTGCTGGCCGAAGGGGCAGGCTCGGGCCGGGTCGGCGTCGTGACGACCGCCGACGGCGAGGGTCGGGTCGGCTGCGCCCTGCTGAGGATCTACTGACGAGGATGACATGACACAGCGTCAGGTGGCCCTGGTCACCGGTGGTTCCCGCGGTATCGGCCGGGCGACGGTCCTGCGGTTCGCGCAGGCGGGCTACGACGTGGGTTTCTGCTACCGCGACAGTTCGGCGGACGCCGCGAAGACCGAGCGGGCCGCGGCCGGATTCGGCGCCGGAGTCATCGCCGTCCGGGCGGACGTGGCCGACCCGGCGGCGGTGAACGCTTTCGTCAGGCGGGTTGAGGACGAACTCGGCCCGATCGAGGCGGCGGTCACGTCCGCGGGGACCACCCGGGACAAGTCGCTGGTCATGATGACGGACGACGACTGGACCGCGGTGCTCCGCAGCAACGTGGACGGCACGTTCCACGCCTGCCGGGCGGCGATGTTCGGCATGCTGAAACGCCGTCGCGGCGCGGTGGTCACCCTCTCCTCCGCCGCGGGCCGCTACGGCAACGCCGGCCAGACCAACTACTCGGCCGCGAAGGCCGCGATCGCGGGATTCACGATGGCCGCGGCCAAGGAGGCCGGCCGCTACGGGGTCCGCATCAACGCCGTCGCGCCCGGCTGGATCAGCACTGACATGACCGAGAAGGTGCCCGGGCGCATCCGGGAGCAGGCCTTGCTGAAGATCCCGCTCGGGCGCATGGGGACCGCGGACGAAGTGGCTGACCTGATCGAGTTCCTGACCTCGGACCGGGCGTCCTACATCACCGGTCAGGTATTCGGCGTCGACGGTGGCCTGGTCCTGTAGGCCCGGCTGGTCTGCCGGGCCTGATCATGGAGTGCCTTGAGGTTGATGATGGCCGGCTCCATGCTGGTGAACATGCGGGCCAGCGCCGACTGCATCCGCGGATCCGCCAGGTGAGCGCCGGTTCCGCGGGACGCATTGAGCCGGGCTCCTTCTATCCAGAACGACAAATCTGGGTCGGCCAGCCAGCTGGCTTGGGCACGGAGGGAGGTGCTGGTGCAGGAGATCCAGTCCGTGGCCACGTCCGGATAGGGGTTCGGCGGGCAGAGCATGTTCTTCTCGGCGTCGTCGTGGCGCGTGGCTTCCAGGTGCCCGATCAGCGCGGCGCTGAACGCGGGCTGGCCGGTGCGGATCTGCTGCAAGGTGATCAGGCCAGACTCGAATACCGGGCGTCCGGGTGTCAGCCGCAGGCCGGCGGCCGAGCAGTCCACGTAAACCTGGCCGTCGTCGGCCGGCACCGATCCTCGCTCCAGCACGACCCGGTCCCGCGCGATGTGCGTCACCCGCCCGAGGCGGACGACGTTCTCGATCAGCCGCAGGCTGGTGAGCTCGGCCTGACTCACGGTCGCGTACTTGAACATGGCCGGCTCGACCTCCGGGTCGAGCCGGATGAGTTGCCCGCATGCCTCAATCCGGCCGAACAGATCGCTGACGTCCTCGGCCTGCGCCGCGGCCTCGACGCAGCGTGACACCCCCTCGATGAGCCCGGTAACCAGATCGAGCGGCTGCTGGAACGCCCGGTCAAGCAGCCAGGCGTCCCGCGGCCGGATCCAGCGGATCGCCGCGGGCGGCACGCCGCCGTCGAGCAGCCACAGGCAGGCATCCATCGCCGTCTTGCCGCCGCCGACGACCGTATATCCACTGGCCGGCCCGGCCTGCCGGACCAGATCGTTGACCGGAATCAGGCGCACACCGGACTCGGTGCCGAACGACGGCGGATGGGTCGCCGGCACCGACGCCTCCAGGTACCGCGCGTCGACGACGCGGCGCCGCACCCGGATCGACGTCTGCGCGCCGGTCAGCCGCGACGTCAGCCGGATCGCGTCCGGCCCGTCGGTCTGGCAGTCGGACATGGAGATGAAGCGGACCTGGCCCGATGCCAGCAGCTGCTCCTCGAGCACCCGTTGGTAGTAGCCGCAGATCTCCGCCGCCGTGGCCCGCTCGTACATGCCCGCGTTCGGGCCGGCGGTGTCGATCGAGTCGCTGCCCAGGATCCGCGAGTTGACGCCGTAGTACGCGGACGGCTGGTGCAGGCGGACGAACGGGTACGCGTCGTTCCAGTGGCCGCCCGGGCCGTGCCGCCGGTCCACAAGCACCACGTCAGCGTCGCAAGCCTCGATCAGCGCATCGGCGAACGCCAGCCCCGCCGCGCCCGCCCCGACTATCAGATAGTCGGTATCTATACTCATGTAGTTCCGGTACCCGCGGCGCCACGCGGATAAAAGTTTCGCCGCAGATATGTACAGGCTAACGCGCAACATATATACAGGAAGTATCTTCCGGTCCGGGGAACCGACGTCACAGGGGTTTTCGTTCACGTTCTGTATGCGTTCGTTACCTCGCGTGCCCAACCGATAGCCGCTACGTTATCTGGAGAACTCTGTGACGATTGTGAACCGGACTTATGAAATACCGTCGTCGGCCATTGCCGAGCCGGGCGGACTGCTTGCCACCGTCGCCGCGTCCTTTGCCGCCGAACCGCTACGATGGTTCGTGAGCGCGGTCGGTCCGGATTCCGTGCGGATCGAGTCGACCGAATGCCTCCCTGGTTCCCTGCCCGATGACCAGGCGCCGCGCTCGTCATCTGCGCCGTCCGGGCAGGCGGTGGCGGTCAGCCTGGTGCCTACCGGAATCGGCTGCGCAATAGGGGGATACGCGGGCGATGCCGGCCCGGCGACCGCACTGCTCGCCAGCGCGGTCGATTTGCTGGTGACGAATCCGAACGCGGTCAACGCTTCTAATTTCATCGCCGGCGATCAGCGCGTTGTTTACACCGAAGGCTATATGCTCGACCTATTCTGCGGCGGAAAAGTCTCCTTGCGCCTGCCCCGCGCCAATCGAATAGGTGTAATCATTGAGCAGGCACCCGATACGGCGCTCGCCGAGGTGCATAACGTGATTAACGCGGTCCGCGCGGTTCACGGTGCGGACATAATCGGCTGCGAAATTACCAGGGAGCCTATCGGCACCCGGTGCGCTCGGCACCGTTCCGGTGCCTATGTAGGCCAGATCGACCATCCGGAGGTGCTGCTTGCGGCTGGGAAGCGGCTGCTGAGCGCCGGAGCCACCGCCCTAGCCGTTACCACAAATGTCCGGGACCTGCCGGAAGATGATTACATTAGTCATTTCGCTGGTGCTCATCCTAATCCAGTCGGCGGTGCTGAGGCGGTGGTCTCGCATTTGCTCACGCGCGTTTTCCAGGTGCCCGCCGCGCACGCACCGATGCTCAACTTCAAGCAGTCTCACCTTTCTGGCCGGGTGGTGGACGCCCGTAGCGCGGGCGAGTTCGTTTCCGCGAGCGGCCTGGCCTGCGTGCTGATCGGACTGCGCCGTGCGCCGCAGCTCACGGCGCAGTCGCGGTGCCCGGTGAGCGCGAGCATCAGCGTTGACGATGTCATCGCGGTCGTCGCGCCCGCGACAGCACTCGGCTCGGTACCGGTCTTGTCCGCTGCCGAGCGCGGCATCCCGGTGATCGCGGTAGCGGACAACACCACCATCCTTGACGTGACCGCGGCCGGCCTGGGCTTGCCCGGAGTGATCGAGGTGGAAAACTACCTGGCCGCGGCCGGTGCGCTGCTGGCGCTGCGCAGCGGGATCAGCATCGGCAGCCTGCGCAGGCCGCTGGCAACGCTCGGCGCGACGATGGTGATGGCCGACTCCCTGCACGGGTAAGAAATGGATGTCCTGATCGCCGACGTCATCGGCGACATCGCGTTGGTGCTCGTGGCTTCCTGGCTGATGGGCGCGCTGGCCCGCAAATGCGGCCAGCCCGCGGTGGTCGGCCAGATACTCGCCGGGATCGCCCTGGGGCCGAGTCTGGTCGGACGGCTGCCGGGTCATCTGACGACCCGGCTCTTCCCGAGTGCGGCCCTGCCGTCACTCACTGTCCTGGCCAACGTGGCGGTGGTCATCTTCATGTTCGCGGTGGGCTACGAACTCGACCTGCGGTCGCTGCGCGGGCAGCGCCGGGCCGCTCCGTTCGTGGCCACGAGCGGGCTGCTCCTGCCGCTCGGCCTGGGCATCGCCGCGGCCGTCGCGTTCAGGTCACGATTCAACGCGCTCGGTTCACCGCACTCCAGCCGCGTTTTCGTGCTGTACATGGGTGTGGTCCTGGCTATCACGGCGTTGCCGGTGCTGGCCGCGATCGTCCGCGAGCAGGGCATGGCGGGCACCCGAGCCGGGATCACCGCGACGGCCGCGGCCGGCCTCATGGACGCCGGCGCCTGGCTGCTCCTTGCGGTGGCGGCGGCCAGCACGGTGCACAAGCAAGGGCGGCCACCCTGGCTCACCCTGCTGCTGCTGTGCGCGTTCGCGGCAGGCATGCTGTGGGCGGTGCGGCCATTGCTGCGCTGGTGGCTGCGGCGGCGGGTGTCCGCGCTGGCCAGCGTGTTGCCGATCGCGTTGTTCCTGGCGCTGGCCAGCGCGTGGGTCACCGCGTCGCTTGGCCTGCACCCGGTATTCGGCGGGTTCCTGGCCGGGCTCACCATGCCCAGCCTGGACGGCAAACCCGACGATGAGGTGCTGCGCCCGCTTGAGCAGGTCGGTGACCTGCTGCTGCCGTTGTTCTTCGTGGTCACCGGCCTGTCGGTGAACATCGGCAAGCTCGGCGCGGACGCGTTCGTGGTGCTCGCGATCGTGGTGGTCGTGGCCTGTGCGGGCAAGCTGGGGGCCGCCTACCCAGCCGCCCGCCTGGGCGGGCTGCCGCCCAGGGAGGCGGCCGGCGTGGCCGTGCTGGTCAACACCAGAGGTCTCACCGAGTTGATCGCGCTCAATGTCGGCCTGACCGACGCCATCATCGGCAAGCAGCTGTTCGCCGTGCTCGTGCTGATGGCGGTGTTCACCACGATGGCGACCTCGCCGCTGCTGGCCTGGGTCAAGCTGTCCGCTGGGCTTCCGGTCAGGCATCCGTGCCCGGCGGGAAGCCGCCGGTCGCGATCGGGCCCCAGTGATCGATGCTGACCCGGAGCAGCGACTTGCCCTGCCGTGCCATGGCGGCCCGGTAATCGTCCCAGTCGGGATGCTCACCCGCGATGCACCGGTAGTACTCGACCAGGCCCTCGAGCGCGTCCGGCATGTCAAGCACCTCCGCGGTCCCGTCGAGGTGAACATACGGACCGTTCCAGTCGTCGGACAGCACACAGCACGACACACTCGGGTCGCGCCTGGCGTTGCGGATCTTCGCCCGCGCCGGGTAGCTGGCGACGACGATCCTCCCGGCCTGGTCGACCCCGCACGCCACCGGCGACGACTGGGGGCGGCCGTCGGCTCTGGTGGTGATGAGGACGGCGCGGTGGCGCGGCCGGATGAACTCAAGCAGTGCGGCGCGTTCGACGCGGTCGGCTGTCGCTAGCCGGGGCATGGTGACCGTCCTCTCCAAGGTCCCGGAGACGGGACACCGTCCGTTATGACTCCCAGTGGACGGTACCAGCGGCACCCGCTAACGCGTCCACCCGCCGTCCGGTCGACGCTTCCCGGCCGGTTCATGGCCGGACAACGTGGTGAATTACCCCGTTGTGGTGGACTGACCCCCGTTCACGGAGGTCAATCTTCCACGAGGAGACGATCTACCACGCTGATGCGACGGCCTGATGGGCTCGCGCCCGTCCCCAGCGGACCCGAAGGCGGCAGCCCGCGGCCGGCGGGCGGGGTTGCCGGGGGAACGGGTCAATCGCCGCGCATGCCGTGGGGGGCACAGGTCGCGTAGCACGCAGTCGGCACGGCGCGGCCGCTGCGCCCGGCATATCGTCCGGCCGTGCCCGATGAGCGCGACATCACGTTAAATTGGGAATGGTCACGCAAAGGCCGCGGGGCTGGCAGTGCTTGACGTGACCAAGCAGGGCTGGTCGTTCCGATAAAAAAGCAGAGCTCGGCGGCCGGAGCTTCGCGCGGAGCTCGCTGGCTGCGGGATGACGCAGGTCCTCCAGGATCGTGAGCGCCTCCGCCCAGGCCGCCCGTGCCTCGGCGGGATTCCCCGCGGCGTTCTTGGTGTCGCCGAGGTGGCCGAGCGTCTCTGCCACTCCCCAGCGGCTGCCGAGCTCGCGGTGCAAGCCGAGTGCCTGTTCGTAGCAGGCGGTAGCGCCGGTGTAGTTGCCGAGCCGCTGGTGCGCGTACCCGAGACTGTCCAGCGCATTGGCCACCCCCTCGCGGTGGCCGAGCTGACCGAACAGGTCGAGCGCCTGCCCGCTGTAGCTGAGCGCCTGCTGATGATCGCCGAGGACCGCGTGGAACCAGCCGACCGAGTTGAGCGCGAGCGCCTTGCCGGGCAGATCCCCGGCGGTGGTGTACTCCGCCAGCGCCTGCTCGGCGTGGTCGAGCGCCTCGCGATAACGGCCTTGCGAGTTCAGCGCGATGGCCAGCGAGTTGTGCACGTACGCCTGCCCGGCACGGTCCCCGCGCTCGGAGTGAATGGCCAGCGCGCGCTCCAGGTGCGTGCTGCCCTCCGCGTAGTTGCCGAGCCTGCTCCTGGCGTGGCCCAATCGCTGATGGGACGCGGCCTGCGCCGCCCGGTCGCCCAGCCGCCGCGTGGCGGCCAGCGCGATCTCCTCGATCGCGGCCCAGTCGTCCCACTGCCCCTGGATGTCAAGGAACCGCGACAGTGCCCAGGTGAGCTGCCACGCGTTGGTGTCGAAGCCGTCATCGGCGGCTCGGGCGACGGCGGCGATCAGCACCTGTCGCTCGGCCTGGAACCAGGCGAGGGCCTGCCCGGCGTCGCCGATCTGTTCCACCTTGACACCGGGCCGGAGCGCGCCCAGCGTGATCGGGTTTCGCTTGGGATGCAGCCGCAGCGCCGCCATGGCGGCGGTGTGCGTGTAGTGGTCGAGCATCCGGCCAGTGGCTGCCCGCTGCTCTGCCTCGCTGTCGGTCTCCTGCGCCAGTTCGGCGGCATAGGCGCGGAGCAGCTCGTGGCAGGAGTACCGGCCCGCGTGTTCGGCTAGCAGGTGCGCTCTGGTGAGCTCGCCGAGCAGGCGGCGTCCGTCCGTCGGCGGCAGGCCCGCCATGCTGGCCGCGGCCGCACCGCTGATGTCGGGGCCGGTGCGCAGCCCGAGCAGCCGGAACAGCCGTGCCGCACCATGGTCGAGCTGCTGGTAGGAACAGGAGAAGACGGCGCGGAGGTTCGCCGCCGCGGGCCTGGCATCCAGGACGTCGAGCCGTCTGTGAGCGTCGCGCAGTCGCTCAGCCAGCGCGGTCAGCGACACCTCCGGCTGGCTGGCGACGAGCGCGGCGCAGATGCCGAGCGCGAGTGGCAGCTGGGCGCTCAGCTGGATCAGGTCCGCCAC
>Ga0070713_100001229_pt1 | contig 16369 bp, 13 predicted proteins | sample LARL82metaG_FD_65465 | JGI IMG/M metagenome (GOLD analysis project Ga0070713, IMG submission 65465) | Corn, switchgrass and miscanthus rhizosphere microbial communities from Kellogg Biological Station, Michigan, USA - LAR L8-2 metaG | ecosystem: Host-associated > Plants > Roots > Rhizosphere ...
GCTGACCCCTGCGGGGCTGGAGGCGATCCAGAATGCCGCCCCGGGCCACGTCGAGAGCATCCGGCGGCACCTGCTGCAGCCGCTCAGCCCCGAGCAGGTCGGAGCCCTCGCCGGCATCGCGGAGGCGGTGCTGTCGGGCTGTGCCGGGAAGGAGGGGGCGTGCGCCGAGGCGGGAGAGGAGGACGGCGGATGCTCCGGGGAGGGGGCGGGGTTGGGCGATTCGGATGGCGAGGAGCGTCCGGCGACGGTTCGTCCGACCGAAACGCGGGCATGACCAGCCTGGGGGCGACGCAGCGGGGCGAGCCTCCAGCCCAGTCGACGTCGCGAGGCGCTTCGCGCGCCGCGGGTCTTCTCCGGCGTGATGACCTCCTGGCCACCCTGGATCGCGCTGCCACGAGGAAGGTGACGGTCATCTCGGCGCCGCCGGGAAGTGGGAAGACGTCGCTGTTGCGCGCGTGGGCTGACCGCTCCCGCAAGAATCGTCGGGTCGCCTTCGTGTCGGTGCCGCGCGACCAGCAGGATGCCCAGCAGTTCTGGCTCGCGGTTCTGGACGCGATCCGCCAATCGGCCGCCACGACTGACTCTCGAACCCGAACAGCTCCATCCGCGTTGGATGGCGACGCAACTGTCGACACGATCGTCTCGGAACTCGCGGAGCAGACCGCAGGCGCGGTGCTGATCATCGACGACCTCCACGAGCTGAGGTCAGCTGGCGCCCTCACGCAGCTCGAGCGATTGCTCGCGACTCTGCCGAGCTCTGCGCGCGTGGTGCTGTCGTCGCGCCGGGATCCGGCGATCAGGCTGCACCAGCTCAGGCTTGGCGACGAGATTGCCGAAATCCGAGCCGGCGATCTACGGTTCACCGAGCGCGAGACGCGCGAACTGCTTGCTGCGTCCGAGCTCAGTCTGTCCGACGCCGCGGTCGCCGCCTTGCACCGGCGCACGGAAGGTTGGGCGGCCGGCCTGCGCCTGGCGGTGATCTCGCTCAGCCGTCACCCGGATCCCGAGCGCTTCGTGGCTGAGTTCTCGGGCACCGACAGGGCGATCGGGGAATACCTGATGGCCGAGATGCTCGAACGCCAACCGAGCGAGGTTCAGAGCATGCTGTTGCGAACCTCGCTTGTCGACCGGCTGAACGGTGAGCTCGCCGACCTGCTGGTGGGCCGCTCGGGCTCGGAGCAGACGCTGCTGGAGCTGGAGGATGCCAACGCGTTCGTGGTGTCGCTCGATGCTCAGCGCACCTGGTTTCGCTACCACCACCTTCTTGCGGATTTCCTGCGCCTGGAGCTCCGCCGAACGTTGGCGAATGAGATTCCTGGCCTCCACCGCCGGGCCGCGCGGTGGTTCGACGATCACGGGGACATCGTCGACGCCGTGCGACACACGCTCGCGGCCGGCGACTGGCCCGATGCGGCACGGATGCTTGCCGACCACGTGTTCAGTTTGACGCTCGACGGGCAGGAAGGGGCGATCGGCGCGCTGCTGCGGGCGTTTCCCGGGGGCGCATCAGTCGATCATCCTGACCTGGCGCTGGCCCGCGCGGCAACGCAGTTGGAACAGGGACGATTGGAGGAGGCGGCCGCTCAACTCGCGCAGGCCGAATCCCACGTCCGGAGCATCCCGCCTGCCCGCCGCCGTCGCCTCACGGTGGCGATCGCGTCCCTGCGCTTGGCGCTGGCCCGGCGCAGCGGTCGGTTCACGGAAGTCATCGAGCAGGTGAAACTGCTCGATGCCTCGATCGCCGATGAATCCAGCGAACCGATCGCGATGAGCAGTGAGCTGCGGGGAGTCGCGCTGATGAATCTCGGGATCGTCGAGACGTGGTCTCGGCGATTCGACGATGCCGAGCGGCACCTCTCCGAGGGCGCCGCGCTCGCTGGGGCGATGGGCCGGCCCTACCTCGAGGTCGCGTGTCGCGCGCACCAAATCTTCCCGACAACACGTGTCTCGCTCGCGAGAGCGCGCGAGCGGGGACGTCAGGCGGTCGCCCTGGCCGAACGCCATGGCTTGGGCGATCGGCCGATCCTCGCGCCCGCGCTTGGGGCGGTTGCCTTCTGGTCGGTCTGGACGGGAGAGTTCGACCAAGGAGAGAGCGCGCTGCGCCGCGCCTGGGAGCTCGCCGAGCCACAACTCGACCCGGCCGCCGCGGTGCTCCTGCACATGGTGACGGGCATGTTGCACGCCGGTCGCGGGCAGCATCAGGCGGCGCTCGACGAGTTCGCGGCGGCAGCGCGGGCGCAGTCGCTCCTGACAGGTGTGCACGCTCTCGCGACGCCGGTCGTCGGATGGCTCGCGGCCACGCAGGCTCGCCTCGGGTTGCCAGAGGAGGCGCGCGCGACGCTCAGCGGATTCTCCGCCGAACACGAACGGATGGATTTCATCGACAACGCGCGTGCCGTGGTCTGCCTGGCGGAGGGAGACCCCAGTACGGCTTTGGATCTACTCCGAGAAGCTCGGGACGCCACGTCCCACCCGTTCACACTCGTCGAAGCGCATCTGCTCGCCGGTACCGCGCACCTCTGCCTGGGGGATCGAAACGCCGCCGCCGCCGCCGCCGAGGCCGCGCTCGCGGCCGCCGAGCCGGACCGGCTGATCTTCCCGTTTGTCATGACCGACGCCGGGGAACTGCTCGACGTGCTCCCGCGTCACAAGACGGCCCATGGCGCCCTGCTCGCCGACATCGTCGACCTGCTTCGGGGCGCATCGGCGCCCGGCACCGACCGAGCGCACCACCCGCAACCCGAGGAGCTGAGCCCAAGCGAGCTGCGCGTCCTGCGATATCTGCCGACGAACCTGACGCGGCCCGACATCGCGCGGGAGCTCTACGTCTCCGTCAACACGGTCAACACGCACATCCGCAACATCTACTCCAAGCTCGGTGCGCGTGATCGCTCGTCGGCCGTTCGACGCGCACGCGAGCTGCGGCTCCTCTCGACCGCGCGCTCCTGATCATCACCGGATTCCGGCGTCGCCGGCTCACCAGGTCCGGGCGCAGCATGACCGCGTGGCCACGACGCCGGGCTTCTACACGATCCGGATCAAGGGCCGGCTCGGAGCGACCGCCCTCTCCGCCTTTCCCTCGATGGTGTCGGAGCTGAAGGACAGCGAGACCGTGCTCACCGGCGTGCTCGAGGATCGGTCCGCGTTGTTCGGCGTCCTGGCGCAGATCGAGGCGCTCGGCCTCGAACTGCTCGAACTCCGACAAATCACCATCATCCGGTGAGGACGCCTCACCTGGCTCGGGACGAACCTGAGGCCCATGAGTAACGAACCCGATCCACACCGCTGGCGGGCGCTGGCGCTGGTGTGCGTGGCGTTCTTCATGACGGTCCTCGACGGCACGATCGTCACCGTCGCGCTTCCTTCGATCAGGAGCGCGCTGCGCGTGTCTGACAGCAGCCTGCAGTGGGTGCTCATCGCGTACACGATCACGTTCGGCGGCTTCCTTCTTCTCGGAGGACGGGTTGCCGACCTGCTCGGCCGGCGGCGGCTGTTCATGATCGGGGTGACGATCTTCTCGGCGGCGTCTCTCGTCTGCGGACTCGCCAACTCGGTCGGCGTGCTGATCGCAGCGCGCGCGGTGCAGGGGATCGGAGCGGCGATCGTCTCTCCCGCGACGCTGTCGATCATCACGACGACGTTCGCGGAAGGCTCAGAGCGCAACAAGGCGCTCGGCATCTGGGGCGCCATGGGCGGCAGCGGCGCAGCGGCCGGCGTGCTCATCGGCGGCATCCTCACCAAATACGCAGGGTGGGAGTGGATCTTCTTCGTCAACGTCCCGGTCGGCGCGCTCGTGCTCGCGCTGACGCGCCCGATCGTCCGCGAGAGCCGGATCCCGGGGCTGCGCGGCTTCGACGCGGGTGGCGCTGTCGCGATCACGTCCAGTCTCCTGCTGCTCGTCTATGCGATCTCGAAGGCGCCTGACGCCGGCTGGGGCAACGGCCGCACCATCGGGCTGCTCATCGCCTCCGCAGCGCTCTTCGTCGCGTTTCTCGTGATCGAGACGCGGAGCTCGTCGCCGATGGTCTCGTTCGACATCTTCCGTATCCGCAGCGTCGCCGGCGCCAACGTGTGTGCGTTCTTCCTGGGCGCGGCCGTGTTCTCGAACTTCTTCCTGCTGACGTTGTACGTGCAGCAGGTGCTCGGCTACTCGGCTCTCAAGACCGGCCTGACGTTCCTCGCAACGGCCGGGGTGGTGGTCCCGGTGGCCGGCATCGCGCAGGCGCTGGTGACGAGGGTCGGGCCGCGGCCGGTGATGGCCGCCGGCCTGGCGCTGATCACGGGCGGGATGCTCTGGTACACGCAGATTCCGGTGCGGGACGCGTTCGTCACGCACCTCCTGCCTGGGTATGTGTTGGTCGGCATCGGCATGGCATTCTCGTTCATCCCGGTGTCGATCGCCGCGCTCGCGGGCGTCGAGCCGCAGGAGGCCGGGCTCGCCTCGGGGCTGATCAACGCGACGCAGCAGATCGGCGGCGCGCTCGGCGTCGCCATCGCCGCGACCGTCGCGTTCACGCACAGCACAACGCTGCTCGCGTCGGGACAGTCGCCGGCGCAGGCGGCGACGAGCGGCTTCGCCCTCGGCTTCTGGGTGATCGCCGGCATCAGCGCGGTATCGGTCGCGGCCTGCATTGCGCTGGTGCGCGGGCAGGAACTCGAGCAGACGGCGCCGGCCGTCGCGCTGTAGCGGCTCGACGCAGTACGGTAGCCCCATCGGGTACGAGGTGACAGGAGTTCGACATGAGCGACATGCTCGACTGGAACGCGAAGACCATCGCGGAGTTCCGAGCGAACGAGGGCAGGGTTGGCGGGAACTTTCAGGGCGCTCCGCTGGTCTTGGTGCACCATCGCGGCCGCACAAGCGGGCGCGAGTATGTCAATCCCATGATGTACCTTCCGCACGACACCGAGCCGGGCATCATCTACGTCTTCGCAAGCAAGGGAGGAGCACCCACCAACCCCGACTGGTACCACAACCTGATCGCCGCCGGTGACGGCAGTGTCGAACGCGGAACCGAGACCTACAAGGTGACCGTCCGCATATTGACCGGTGCTGAACGCGACCGCATCTACGCCGAGCAAGCCCGGCGCTACCCAGGCTTTGCCGAGTACGCACGCCAAACCGCTGGAGTCCGCACCATTCCTGTGCTCGAGCTGACGCGGACGTAGCCCACGTCTCTCAGGCGGGTCCCGCTGGGTCTGCCAGTCGCCACCTCCGGATGATCCAGGTCGTGTGTACCTGCGGGGTAACGGCGATCCGCTACGTGGCAGTCGCCAGCGCATCCGCCGCGACGGCCGCGGCGTCGCGGGTACGCGCGCCGCGCCAGGCGGGAGCCCAGCCGCCGGCGGCGCGGGCGAGGATGGCGAGCAGGATCGGCGCGGTGAAGGGGAGGACGTGGCGCTCGTGCTCGACGCCGTCGGCGAGGAGCACGAAGCAGGTGCCGATCGCGCCGCAGACGATGAGCAGCGGGAACACCACGTCGTCGCGGCGGCGCCACCAGAGCAGCAGCACGAGAGGGGAGGCGAGGGCGATGCCCTCACCGGCGCCGGCCAGGCCGACGCTCGGCACGTATGCGGGCGGGGTCGCCACGGCGTCGAGGCGCGAGGCGGTGAGCTGTGCGGCGAGCAGGGGATGGTGCAGCCAGAGGCCGACCTCGCCGACGCCGCCGGCGTCGAGCCAGGTGCGCGCCTCGGGGCAGATGTCCTGGGCACGCATTACGCCGCTGACACGGAAGCCGTCGATAGCGGCGGCCAGCGAAGGGCAGGAGGGCACGCCCGCGGCGGCGGCGATGGAGGCGTAGTCGGCGTTGCCGCCCAGGTCGCCGAGGCGGGTGAGCGCGTACCAGCCGCGGCAGGTCAGCCCCGGGGCGCAGCTGCCGCTGTTCTCGAAGGAGGCGATCGCGGTGGTGGCCCACAGCGCGGGCAGCACGGCGACGGCCGCCAGCGCGGTGCGCGCCCGCCAGCGCATCCCCGACCGGGTGAGCGCGACCAGCAGGGTGACCGGCACGGCGAACAGCGCGTCCTCGGGATGCGCGCCGACGAGCAGCAACGCGCCGCAGCAGAGCGCGGCGAGAGAGCGCCAGCCCGGCCGGGTGAGCGCCAGCACCAGTCCCGCCATCCACAGCGCCGTCATCGACAGGGTGATCGACTCGCTGAGCACCGCGGCGTCCCAGTTGGCCACCAGCCGCGAGACGGCCAGCAGCCCGACGAGCGAGCCGAGCAGCAGTCCGCGCATCACCTGCCGCTGCATGCCCACCAGCACCGCGACGAGCAATCCCCAGCACACTCCGCCGATCACCGACTGCAGCAGCGTGACCGCCATCGGGCTGTGCGCCAGGTGCAGCAGCAGCGGCGCGACGACGCTGACGTCGCCGGTGGGATGCCCGCCGGGCGTCCAGTAGCGTGCGCTGTTGGCCCAGAGCGTCGCCGGCACGCCGTACGACATCAGCACGCGCAGGAGCAGGACGGTGAGCCCGAGCATCGCGCCCAGCCGCCAGCGCGCGGCGGTCGCCGGCCGATCAGTCACGTCAGCACGTCCTGCCAAAACAGTCCTGCCCCGCATCTCTCCGCCAGGCGATGGTACGGGTTCACCGTCGCCGCCACCGGGGACTTGATATCTATTTGCTGTTCTGTGGCCCGGGCCGGACGCCGTCGCCCGCCGATTCGGGCGACACAGGGGCATGTCGCGGCAGCCGGATGCGCACGGTTGTTCCCCGGCCCGGCTCGCTCTCCAGGCCGACCGTGCCGCCGTGGGCCTCGACCACGTCGCGTACGATGGCCAGCCCCAATCCCGAGCCGGGAGACGCCGCGCCCTTGACGAAGCGGTCGAAGACCCGCGGCAGCAGGTCCGGGGCGATGCCCTCGCCGTCGTCCGCCACCACCAGCTCGACAGAGTCCGCATCCGCCGGCGGCGCCGCGCCTGCCGCCACCCGCACACGCCCACCGGCGCGGGTGTGCCGCAGCGCGTTGCTGACGAGGTTGGCAACAACGCTGCTGAGCCGGGCGGCGTCGCCCTCCACCCCGGCGGCGTCGGCGGCGACGTCCTCGACCAGGGCCACGCCCGCGGCCGCCGCGGCGGGCCGGAACCCCTCCAGGGTCTCGTGCACCAGCACCGCCACGTCGACCGGTTCGCGCGACAGGCGCAGGCTGCCCGTCTCCGCCAGGGCGAAGGTGCGCAGGTCCTCGACCAGCTTCTCCAGCGTCCGGGTTGCGGCCAGGATCGGCATCATCTGGGCGGGCTCGGCGGCGTAGACGCCGTCGGCGATGGCCTCGGCCTGGCCGCGGATGATGGTCAGCGGCGTGCGCAGCTCGTGGGCCACGTCGGCGAGCACCGAGCGCCGGCGCACCTCCTCGGCCTCGAGCTTGGCGCTCATGCTGTTGACCGCGCGCGCCACCGCGCGCAGCTCGCTGGGCCCGCGCACGGGCGCGCGTGCCGAGTAGTCGCCGGACTCGATGCGCCGCGCCGCGGCCACGAGCTGCTCGCCGGGCACCACGAGGCGGCGCAGCCAGGCCGCCGTCACCACCACGGCGACGATGCCGAGCAGCACCCCGAAGCCCGACAGGGAGCGGGCGAAGGGCACCGACCCGACCACCCCGAGAAGGCTCAGCACCAGCCAGAGCAGCGCGGTCCCCACGCCACCGAGCAGCAGCACCGCCGCGGCCACGAAGCAGCCGAAGCGCCGCGCCATGCGCTTGCGCGAGTGCCGCCACAGCTCGCGGTCGACCGGCGGCCAGGGCTGGTCGGCTGGCCACCACGGCGGCCGCCGTCCCCCGCGCATCCAGGGCGGCCCGCCGCTGCTCACGCCGGCGGCTCGGCGACGCGGTAGCCGACGCCGAACACCGTGAGCAGGTGGCGCGGCGCGCGCGGGTCGGGCTCGATCTTGCGGCGGATGTTCTTGACGTGCGCGTCGATGGCCCGCTCGTAGGACTCCACGGCGACGCCGTGCACCGCGTCGAGCAGCTGCGCGCGGGTGAACACGCGCCCGGGCTGCCGCGCCATGTGCAGCAGCAGGGCGAACTCGGTCGGCGTCAGCTCCACGCTGCGCCCGTCGACGCTCGCCTCCATGCGCGCCGCGTCGAGCACGAGCGCGTCGCCGGCACGCACCACGTCACCCTGCGTGCGTGCGCTGTCGGTGCGCCGCAGCACGGCACGCACGCGCGCCACCAGCTCGCGCGGGCTGAACGGCTTGGACACGTAGTCGTCCGCACCCAGCTCGAGGCCGGCGACGCGGTCGGCCTCCTCGGTGCGCGCGGTGAGCATGATGACGGGCACCTCGCCGTCGCGGCGCAGCTCGCGGGCGACGTCGAGGCCGTCCATGCCCGGCAGGCCGAGGTCGAGCACGACGATGTCGGGCCGTGCGCTGCGCGCGGCGCGCAGCGCGGACGGCCCGTCGGCCGCGACGGCCACGGTGAACCCGGCGCGCTCCAGGTAGTCGCGGACGAGGCGGACGATCTCGGGCTCGTCGTCGACGACGAGGACGGTCCTCACGGGACTGCATCCTCCCCCGCGGCGGGGCCCCCGCGCCAGGGGGACCCCGCCGGCCGAAGGGTCAGCCGAGGGCTTCAGGCCACCGGCGGTGGCGTGGCACCCCCGGCGTGGGCCTCGCGATGCCAGGAGGCCATGCGGTCCTCGAAGCGCATCCGCCCGGCGGCGTGGCGCCCGGCGCAGCCCATCCAGCCGTGGCGCCCGGTGAGGCCGAGGTAGCGCGGCAGGAAGAGGCTGCCCAGGAAGGTGATGACCACGAAGCCGGCGTCGTGTGTGGTCAGGCCGACCGCGACGGCGGCGCCGACGGCCACCAGGCCCCAGAGCCTGCGCAGTGTGCGGTTCATGTCGATCGGGTCTCCAAGTTGTCGTGTCGTTCGTTCCGACGCTGATCAGCATCGCCCCGCGATGTGCAGAGAATGTGAAGGCGCTGCGGAAAGCTCACGGAGGTCACCAGGAGATGCACGTCGGCTCGGTGGTCATCGACTGCAACGACTTCCCCCGCATGCTTGCCTTCTGGCAGGCCGCCCTCGGCTACGCCCCGCGCGATCCGGCGGAGGAGGGCTGGGCGGTGCTCCGCGATCCGGCCGGGGCGCACGTGAACATCTCGCTGCAGCAGGTGCCCGAGCCGCGCCTGGGCAAGAACCGCCTCCACCTCGACCTCTACACCGACGACCAGGCCGCCGAGGTGTCGCGCCTGCTCGCCCTCGGCGCGACCCGCCATCCGCGTCCGCCCGAGCCCGGCGAGGACTTCGTGCTGCTGCAGGATCCCGAGGGCAACGTCTTCTGCGTCGTCGACACCACCTTCACGCCCGCCGCGCCGAGCGCGCCATGAGCTGAGTCACATCGGCCGGCGCCCGCGGGTCAACGCGGTGCGATGAGTCCGAGGCCCGCGCAGCGTCAAAAACGAGCGTGACACACCACCGCGCGCAGCACAGGTCAGGAGGCCGCCTTCGGGTCGTCACCGGTGAGGCCGGGATGCACACCCATGAGCAGGCCATTCTCCGCGGCGAGCTTCTGCAGCAGGGCGATGAGCCGGCTGCGCTCCTCCGCGCTCAGCGTCTCGCCGATGCGCGCGTTGTGCTCGATGGCAACCTGGAACGCCTTGCCCATCAGGCGGCGGCCGGCCGGGGTCACGAACAGGGCGCGGGCGCGGCGGTCGCTGGGGTTGGCGCGGCGCTCCAGCAGGCCGCGCTCTTCGAGCTGGTCGACCAGCGCGACCATGCGGCTGGGCGGGATGCGCAGCATCTCACCGAGCGATTGCTGCGAGCGCCCTTCGTCGCGCAGCACGTGGCGCATGAGCAGGAAGTGGCGCGGCTCGATGCCCAGCGGCAGCAGCGCCTGGTGGAAGCCGCGCGAGGCCACGAAGCCGAGCTGGGAGAGCAGGAAGGCGAGGCTGTCGAACGGCCCCCCGCCGCCCGGACCGTCCTCGAAGCCCTCCTTGACATGCGCCACCCGGCGATACTAGCATCTCGGAATCATTACGAGTAGTAATCATTCAATGTCGGCACGACAGGAGATCCTCGCATGACCACGGCGAGAGCGACCCACCGCGAGAACTGGGCGGCCCGGCTGGCCCGCCGCGTCCTGCACCACCGCCGCTGGGTGTTCGCCGCCTGGGCGGTGGTCTTCGTGGCCGGCATGGCCGGCTCCGGGGTCGTCTCCAACCGGCTCACCTTCGACTTCTCCCTGCCCGGCCAGCCGGGCTACGAGACGGCCAGGCAGATCGTGCGCACCTTCGGCAACGGCGGCGACGTCGCCCCCGCCATCGTGGTGGTGACCGTGCCGCAGGGCCAGACGGTGGCGCAGCAGCAGACCGCGATCAGCGCGGCCTTCGACCAGGTGCGCAGCGCCGTGCCATCGGTGCGCGTGGTCGACGAGGGCAACACGCACGACGCGCGCTTCGTCACCAACGACGGCCGCAGCACCTTCGGGCTGCTCTTCGAGCCGATCCCCAAGACCTTCGCCGCCGACCGGCTCGCCGCCACCGCGCAGCAGACCCTGCAGCGCGCCTTGCCGGGCACGGAGGTCGGCCTCACCGGCCTCGAGGCGCTGCAGACCGGCGGCGACGCCACGGGACCGGGCGTGCTCGTCGAGACGCTGATCGGCGGCGCCGGCGCGCTGGTGGTGCTGGCCATCGTCTTCGCGTCCTTCCTCGCACTGGTGCCGCTGCTCGTCGCGGCGGTGTCGATCCTCAGCACGCTGCTCGTCGTGCTCGGCCTCACCTACGCGACCGACATCTCCTTCATCGTCGAGTTCCTCGTCTCGCTGGTCGGCCTCGGCGTGGCCATCGACTACTCGCTGCTGGTGGTGACCCGCTGGCGCGAGGAGCGCGCGCTCGGCGCCGACAACGAGACGGCGGTGATCACCGCCATCACCACCGCCGGACGCGCCGTGCTGCTCAGCGGTCTCACCGTGGCCATCGGACTCCTCGCGCTGGTGGTGCTGCCGGTGCCGGGCCTGCGCAGCGTCGGCTTCGGCGGCATGCTCATCCCGGTCATCTCGGTGATGGTCTCGCTGACCCTGCTGCCCGCCCTGCTCGGCGGCGTCGGCCAGCGCATGGACTGGCCCAAGCTGCGCCACGAGGCGCAGGCCAGCCGGGTCTGGTCGCGCTGGGCGCGCCTGGTGGTGCGCTGGAAGGTGGGCGCCGCGCTGCTCGGCGTGGCCATCCTCGCCGTGCTGGTGGCGCCCGTGTTCGGGCTGCGGGTTGGCATGACCAGCGCCAGTGCGCAGGCGCAGAACGGCGCCGCGCACGACGCCTACCAGCGACTCCTCGACGGCGGCGTCCCCGCCGGTGTGCTGACTCCCATCGAGGTGCTCACCTCCTCCGATGCGGCGAGCGTCACGCGGACGCGCATCGCCGGCGTGCCCGGCATCGCCAGCGTCGACGTGCCCGCGGGCAGCGACGGCACCCGTGCCGGCTACAGCGACATCATCGCGCTGCCAACTGACGAGACGGTCAACAGCGACACACTCACCGTGGTCAAGGGCGTCAACGACGCGGTGGCGGGCAACGGCGGCGTGGTCGGCGTCAGCGGCATCGGCGCCATCGAGAAGGCCTACGGCGACGCGGTGTTCGGCAACTTCCCGCTCATGTTCACGCTGATCACCCTGGCCACCTTCGTGCTGCTGACCCGCGCCTTCCGCTCGCCGCTGCTGGCGGCCAAGGCGGTCATTCTCAACCTCATCTCGCTGGCGGCCACCTTCGGCCTGCTCACCTTCTTCTGGCAGGAGGGCCACGGCTCCAACCTGGTGTTCGGCATCCCGGCCACGGGCGCGATCACCTTCTGGATCCCGCTGATGGTCTTCGCCTTCCTCTTCGGCCTCTCAATGGACTACGAGGTGTTCATCCTCACCCGCGTCCGCGAGGAGTACGACCGCAGCGGCTCGACCACCGCGGCGGTGGTCAGCGGCCTGGCGCGCACGGGGCGGCTGGTCACCAGCGCCGCGCTCATCCTCTTCCTCGCCTTCGGCTCGCTCGCCTCCGCGCCCAACACCGACATCAAGGTGCTGGCCACCGGGCTCGGCGCCGGCATCCTGCTCGACGCCACCGTGGTGCGCGCGCTGCTGGTGCCCGCGCTGGTGGCGCTCTTCGGGAGCTGGAACTGGTGGATGCCGCGCTGGGCGGAGCGCGTGCTGCGGCTGGGCCCGCCCCCGGCCGGGCTGCGCGTCCCCGCCGAGGCCCACGCGGAGTCCGCCGCCTGAGGAGGACGCTGCTGACCGACCGGTCGGTCGCCGCGCGCGGAGCTACGCCGCGGCGCCGACCGGTTGCAGCGCGCCGAGCGGGCGGTGCAGCGCCGCCAGCACGCGCGGTCCGGTGACCGCGACGCGCCAGGCCGGTCCCGGCGGCAGCTTCACCTCCTGGCAGCGCACCACGCGGACGAAGGCGGTGGTGCCGTCCGCGCCGCGCAGCTCGACGCGGCTGCCGGGTTGAAAGGGGCGGGGCGCCAGGAGCAGCGCGCCCCGCTCCGAGATGTTCTCGGTCATGGCCCAGGGCGCGGCCGTGGAACGGCCGAGCCGCACCGGCACCGCCACCGGGATGCGCTCCCAGCGGCGCTTGTAGCCGCGGCGCAGGCGCAGCTGGCCCAGCCGGTCCGGCGGCCGCTCGAAGTCGAGCAGGTAGCGGCGGGCGGCCAGGTCGACGGCGAACTGGGCCAGCACGCGCGCGGGCGGCGCGCCGCCCTCGTCCCATTCCAGGCCGACCAGCATTCCCTGGGCCACCGGCACCGCGCGGCGGACGCGCCCCGCGTGGCGCAGCGACAGCTCGGGCCACTGCAGTTCGACGAAGGTCTCAGCCGGCACATCGTCGAGCTGCGGCAGGATCACCGCCGCGCCCAGCTCCGACACGTCGGCGAGGACGCCGACGCCGTGCGCGCCGGCCGTCGCCCAGCGCACCGGCAGGCCGGCGGGGGAGCGCGGGATGCTGCGGAAGTCGACCTTGCGCTGGCTGAGCCGCACCGCGGCCATGGCCAGGCCCGCCGTCCAGGCGCACCAGGCCAGGTTGACGAAGAAGGCCGGCGCGTTGCCGACGTGCCCCATCGCGTAGCGCGCGATGCCGCCCGCGACGCCGGCGCCGACGTACACGGCGACGATGGCGCTGGGCAGGAAGCTGCGCAGGCCCGGCCGTCCCAGCGATGCCTTGGGGCTGACGTTGAAGCGCAGGCGCCGCCGCACCACCAGTCCGGCCAGGGCGCGGATGTAGGTGTAGAAGCGGACCATGTGGTAGACCTCGGTGGCCAGGAACATGGCGTAGCCGCGGCCCGACAGCTTGAAGGCGACGAACGAGGTGCCGTAATAGCCGACCATCGCCGCCGCGAAGGGCGCCGGGTCGGCGTGGATGGGCAGGATTCCCGTCGACACCGCCAGCGCCGGCGCGATGTAGAACATCAGCCGCTGCACGCCGTCGAAGTAGTGCAGCGCCGAGGCGAAGTAGTTGACGCGCTGGTGCAGGGTCAGGCCGCGCAGCCGCCAGACGCCCTCGCGGCGCAGCGCCTGCATGGTGCCCTGGCCCCAGCGCAGCCGCTGCAGGTGGTAGGGCGTGGCCGTCTGCGCGGCTAGTCCCAGGGCGAGAACCTCGTTGTGGTACAAGGACTTCCAGCCGCGCGCATGGATGCGCATCGAGGTGTGCAGGTCCTCGGTGATGGTCTCGGTGGCGAAGCCGCCCACCTCGTCGAGCGCGGCGCGGCGGATGACCCCGCAGGAGCCACAGAAGAAGGCCGCGTTGCGCCGCGACTTGCCCGGCTGGATGACCCGGTAGAAGAGCGACTGCTCGTGCCAGGCGCCGCGACCCGCCCGGGTGCCGAGGTGCTGGAAGGAGTCGACGTTGTAGTACTCCTGCGGCGTCTGCACGAAGGCGAGGCGCTCGTCGGCGAAGTAGGGCGCCACCCTGTCGAGGAAGTCGGGCAGCGGCACGTGGTCGGCGTCGAACACGGCGATGAGCTCGCCGCCGGTGAGCCGCATGGCGTTGTTGAGGTTGCCCGCCTTGGCACCGGCGTTGTCGCCGCGGGTGATGTAGCCGCAGCCCAGCTCGCGCGCCAGCGCCTCCATCTCCGGGCGGCGGCCGTCGTCGAGCAGCCAGGTGGTGTGCGGGCGGCGCATCGCCAGCGCGCCCACCAGCGTGCGGCGCACCATCCACACCGGCTCGTTGTATGAAGGGATGAAGACGTCGATGGTGCGCTGCACGCCGTCCTCCGGCCGGTGCGGCGGAGTGGTATCCCAGACCGCGTAGTAGAACAGCGTGCTGGCCACCAGTCCGTAGGCCTCGGCCAGCCACAGGGGGATGGCGAACCACAGCGCGTCGTGGTTGAGAGTCGCCAGGGCGCGCCAGGTGACGTAGAAGCACCCGATGAGCCCGGCGGCGACGCACGCGGTGCGCCGAAGCACGTCGAAAGCGCGCGACTGCACAGTCTGCCTCCCCCTTCCGGCCCGCGAAGTCCCTGTCGCGAACCGGCCTGTCCCTGTTCTCCACCCGCCGCGGCAAATGTGCCGCACGCTCCACGAATCTCCCATGACCTTCTGGTCACCGGGAGATGACGGGGATGCGAACCGATGTTAAGGGCCCGCCACCCGAAGCTCAGCCAGAAGGAAAAGGGGCGCGGAGGGGGACATCTCCGCGCCCTGAGCAGGGGGTCAGACGTGCGAGGGGGTTCAGCCCATCAGGGCGACGATGGTCCGCCCCGTCGAGGCCGCCGAGCCGTGGTACGGCGCGTCGCCGAACTGGAAGACGCCGCCGTCGGCCGCCACCAGCCAGTAGCCGCCGTTGTCGGCGGTCGGGGTCATGCCCACGATGGGCCGGTTGAGGCGCATGCCGCCGGTCGAGCCGTAGGAGTGGTACACGGCGTTGCCGAAGGGGAAGATGCCGCCGTCCGAGGCGACCAGCCAGTAGCCGCTGGCGTCGCTGAGGGCGGCCATGCCCACGATCGGCCGGTTGAGGCGCATGCCGCCGGTCGAGCCGTAGGAGTGGTAGCGGGCGTCGCCGAAGGGGAAGATGCCGCCGTCGGAGGCGACCAGCCAGTAGCCGTTGCCGCTCGGCGTGGGCACCATGGCCACGATCGGCTTGTTGAGGCGGATGCCGCCGGTCGAGCCGTAGGAGTGGTAGACGGCGTCGCCGAAGGGGAAGATGCCGCCGTCCGAGGCGACCAGCCAGTAGCCGTTGCCGCTGGCGGTGCGGGCCATGCCCACGATCGGCCGGTTGAGGCGGATGCCGCCCGTCGAGCCGTAGCCGTGGGCGTCGCCGAAGGTGAAGATGCCGCCGTCGGAGCCGACCATCCAGTAGCCGTTGTTGTCACGGGTGGCCACAGCTCCGACGATGGGACGGGCCAGCCACTGGCCGGTCAGCGAGCCGTAGTAGCCGGGCGCCTGGAAGTCGTACACCGAGCCGTCGCGGCCGACCAGCCAGTAGCCGGGACCGCTGCCGCCGACCACCGTCGGCGCCGAGGGCGCGGGTGCGGGTGCGGAGGGGAAGGAGGCGAACTCCTCGCTGGCCATGAACACGTTCTGGAAGCTGCCGCCGCCGCCCGTCCAGACCTGGCCCGGCGCGGTCAACCAGGAGCCGACGCCGACGTCGGTGAAGCCCGTGTTGAGGATGTTGGCGCGGTGCTCGGGACTGTTCATGAACTCGGTGTTGAGGTACGTGGCCGCCGCGGTGGGATCGGTGTAGCCGCTCTCCCAGCCGATGTTCTCGCCGGCGCTGCTGAAGCCCACGCCGTCGGCGATCTCGACGCTGAACACGTTCTGCGTGCCGCAGATGGTGTGCGAGAAGTAGTTGCGCTGGAGCATGTCCTCGGCGCGGCCGTTGACGGTGAAGCCGCAGCCGCCGTAGGGCTGCGACTCGCCGATCGAGGAGAGCGTCGTGTTCCAGCGCAGCGCGGGCAGGCCGTTCTGGGCGCGGTCCTGGTTGATCAGGTTGAAGAGCACCTGGTCGAAGGTGGCGTCGGCGTGCACGGCGTGCGGGGCGACGCCGAAGCCGGCGGCGACGCCGGCCAGCGCGGTCGCACCCGCGGCGGCGACGATGCGGAGGCGATGCCGCGTCGCCCGCGAGGGCAGGGCGATGGACGCGAAACGACGACGGAAGCGACGACCAGGGACCATCTTGGCGGTGTTCTCCAAGTCGGCCCCGGGGGTTGACTCCTTCGGTGGCCCGGCTGTCTCGCGGGATGCGACCCGGTGGAGACCCGTGGCTTTGCGTCTCCTCCTCGCGGAGGATTTGCTCTTGTCGGGGAGCCGACGCGCTGCACTCTAGCCCGGCGCCCCGCGGCCCGCGCGGGACGTGGCGGAGTGGTGAGGTCTCCGCCATCGAGGTGTGACAGGGGCAACGATTCCCTGGCGGCGGCCGGGCTTGGCACATACTTGGCGGCCATCGAGACCTACCTGTCCGAGCAGGACGTC
>Ga0070713_100001230_pt1 | contig 16362 bp, 18 predicted proteins | sample LARL82metaG_FD_65465 | JGI IMG/M metagenome (GOLD analysis project Ga0070713, IMG submission 65465) | Corn, switchgrass and miscanthus rhizosphere microbial communities from Kellogg Biological Station, Michigan, USA - LAR L8-2 metaG | ecosystem: Host-associated > Plants > Roots > Rhizosphere ...
CCGGCGACCGTTTGCAGGTCCACGTCGCGGACCAGCATGGAGCCCATCTCCCAGAGCTTGAGCGTGGGCGAATAGAGGCTGGTGGCGGGGTCCTTCTTCACGTACCCGAGGATCGACAGGGTCGAGAGCAGCCGGTAGACGTTGGGCTTGGTGAGGCCCAGCTCGCGGGAGAGCTCGGTCAGGCGGCGCGGCTGCCCCGAGCGCACCAGCGCTTCGAGCAGGTTCATCGCCTTCTGGACCGTCTGTTCCATGGCCCTCGCCGCAAGGGACGGATATCCGCATCCATCCTAGCACCCCGAAACAGATCGCGTTTTTGCGCTAGATCAGGGCCGGGCGATCGGGAAGCTCGTTGGCGTGGCGCGCCCCGGGGTATTCGCGCTCGAGGAGCGCGGCCACGCCGCGCACGCCCGCCACGGCGCCTTCCTCGAATCGTCCCCCGGCGAACGCGCGCTCCATGTCGGCGCAGACGCTTCGCCACTGCGCCTCCTCCACCCGCGCGGCGATCCCGCGGTCGGCCACGATCTCCACGACCCGCTCGGCGAGGAGCACGTAGATGAGGATGCCGTTGTTCTCCTCGGTGTTCCACGCACCGCGCAGCGCGAACACCTCGCGGGCGCGCTCGCGGGGCCGCACGTCGTGCCAAAGCTGCCAGGTAGAGAGCTCGGCCTCGACCACGAAGAGGATCTCGCCCCGGTGCGTCGCTTCCTGAGCCCGGATCTCGGCCTGGATCGCATCCATCACCCGCGGCGGGAAGGCGCGGGTGGCCCGCGCCGGGTGCATCACGATGTGGCGAAGGAAGCGCCCGAGGTGCATCACCAGGATCCCGAGGCGCCGCCGCCGTCGAACGATCCGCCGCCGCCGCTGAAGCCCCCGCCCCCTCCACCGCCGCCGCTGAATCCGCCCCCACCGAATCCGCCACCGCCCCAGCCGCCCGGCACGTAGCCCCCGAAGCCCGGCCCCCGCAGGCCCCTGCCGAACCCGGAGGCGAGCGTGAAGAGGAAGGCGAAGATCACCGCGACGCCGGCGAGGACCGCGCTGCCGATGAGGATCCACACCGCCGCGCCGGCGAGGCCGGAGGTGATCGCGGCGCCGAAGAAGCGGCCGAAGATCCCGCGCAGCACCATCCCGACCACCGGGACGATGAAGAAGGCGAGGATGGCGAGCTCCGGGATCGAGGCCGATACGCCCTGCGCGCCGCGCGCCTGCGCGTTGTGCGCGGGAAGGGGCAGCTGCTCGCCCTCGATCGCCTTGATGATGGCGTCGGTCCCCGCCTCGACGCCGCCCGCGAAATCGCCGCCACGAAAATGCGGCGCCACGAGGTCGGCGACGATGCGCTTGGACAGGGCGTCGGTGAGCGTGCCCTGCACGCCCCGGCCCGTATGGATGCGCATCTTTCGGTCGTCCTTGGCGACCACGAAGAGCACGCCGTCATCCACGCCCTTTCGGCCGAGCTTCCACTCGTCGGTGACGCGCCCGGCGAAGTCCTCGATGGCTTCGGTCCCCAGGGTGGGCACGAGCAGGACCACGACCTGCGAGCCGTGCTCGCTCTCGAAGGCGGTGAGCTTCGCCTCCAGCCCGGCGTGCTGCGGCGCATCGAGGGTGGATGTGAGGTCCACCACGTGCCCCGTGAGCCGCGGCACGGGAACCTGCTGCGGCCACGCGAAGGTCGCGGCCGCGAGGAGCGCGAGGAGCGCGAGGAAGCGGCGCACGTCCTACTTCTGCGCGGGCGCGGGCGCCGTAGCGGGCGGTGCCGACGGCGGCGGCAGCGGCGCCGAGGGATGCGAGAAATCGACCTTCGGGGGCTTCGCGATCGCCTTCTCGTCCTCGACGGTGAAGGAGGCCTTCTGCTTGTAGCCGAAGATCATCGCGGTCAGGTTCTCGGGGAACTGGCGCGTGAGCACGTTGTACTCCTGCACCGCCTTGATGAAGCGGTTGCGAGCCGTGGTGATGCGGTTCTCCGTGCCCTCGAGCTGCGCCTGCAGGTCGCGGAAGTTCTGGTCGCTCTTCAGCTGGGGATAGTTCTCCGAGACCACTAGGAGCCGCCCCAGCGCGCCGGAGAGCTGGGCCTGGGCCTGCTGGAATTTCTGCATCGCGGCCGGGTCGCTGATCTGCTCGGGGGTGACCGTCACCGAGGTCGCCTTCGCGCGCGCCTCGGTCACGCCGATGAGGACGTCGCGCTCCTGCTGCGCGTAGCCCTTTACGGTCTCCACGAGGTTGGGCACGAGGTCGGCGCGCCGCTGGTACTGGTTCAGGACCTCCGCCCACGCGGCCTTCACCTGCTCGTCCTTCGTCTGGAATTCGTTGTAGCCGCAGCCGGGCAGCACGAGCGCCGCCAGCAACGAAACGGCCCACAGGAGCTTGCTCATCGTTCTTGTCTCCGCGAAAGGGGCTCGCGATCGAGCCGCCGGTACATGCGGGACGGGCCCGCGGGATTTCAAGCCGCGGCGAGCGCGCGCCGCGCGAAAAGGAGGTCTTCCCAGGCGCGCGCCTTGTCGGGCAGCGTGCGCAGCAGGTAGGCGGGGTGGTAGGTCACGACGAGCGGCGTACCCCGGTAGCGGTGCACGCGTCCGCGCAGGCTGGCGAGGCTCGCTTCCGTGCCGAGGAGCCGGATCGCCGCGGTCTTTCCCAGGGCCACGATGAGGCGGGGCGCGACGAGATCGATCTGCCGGTCGAGGTAGCCCGCGCAAGCGGCCATCTCCTCGGGCAGCGGGGTGCGGTTGCCGGGCGGGCGGCACTTCACGACGTTCGCGATGTACGCGTCGCGCCCGCGCTTCAGGCCCGCCGCGGCGAGCATGGCGTCCAGCAGCTTCCCGGCCTGCCCCACGAAAGGCTCGCCCTGCTCGTCCTCCTCGGCGCCCGGCCCCTCGCCGATGAACATCCACGGCCCCGAGCGCGCGCCCACGCCGAACACCGCCTGCTTGCGCTTGGCGCACAGGCCGCACTGCGTGCACGTGCGCACGGCCTCCTCGAGCGCTTCCCAGCCGAGCGACGACACGTCCCGGGGCGCCGCGGCGCCCGCGGCCGCTTCGCCCGTGACGCGGGCCACCGCGCGCCCGGCCCAGCCATAGAGCTTCGCCACCTCGGCGAGCTCGAGCTCGCGCAGCGTGCGTTCGTCCATCAGAGCGACAATCCCAGGAAGAGCGCGTCCTCGCGCCCCTGCATCGCAGGGTAGTACTCGGGCCGGATCGCGATCTGCTGGAACCCCAGCGCCCGGTAGAGGTGGCGTGCCGGGAGGTTCGACGGGCGCACCTCGAGGTAGACGATCTGGCAACCGGCATTGCGCGCTTCGGCGACCATGTGGCGAAGGAATGCACGCCCGATCCCCTGGTTCTGCCACTCGGCCGACACGGCGAAGTTGAGGAGGTGCGCCTCGTCGAGCGCGACCATGAGGACCGCGTAGCCGATCACCGCCTCGCCGTTCGCGACGACCCAGCAGTCGTAGCCCGCGTTCACGGAATCGCGGAAGTTGCCCGCGCTCCATGGGAATTCGTAGAGGGATTTCTCCAGCCGCGCGACCTCGGCGACGTCGGCCATGCGCATGGGCCGGTAGTGGACCTGCGGGATGGGGACCGCGCTCACCGCTTCGCCCGCCGCCTTTCCTCGCTCGTGAGAGCCACCTTGTCCCGCAAGTATAGGGGCGCCGCGCGCTCGGCGGACACCCCGGCGCCGCGCGCGATGCGCCGCGACGCGATGCGCGCCACCGCCGCCGCACGAGGAACGTCGCCCTCGACGCGCATCGCCAGCGCGTCGCGGTAGGCATCGCGAAGCCATGCGTGCGCATCGAAGCCGCTCCCGGTCGCGGTCCAGCTTCGCCCCGGCAGGGGCGGCGTGGCGCCCGCTTCCACCAGGCGCGGGGCCACGACCTCGTCCCAATCCTCGCCGTTTCGCGCGTACGCGGCGAGATAGGCCTCGCCCATGCGCGCGTCCACCGCCGCCACGACGCGCGACTCGTTCGATTGCTGGGCGAGCGCGAGGAGCGATGGGACCGGGACCACGGGCCGGTGCGACGCGAAGGCCATGCCCTGCACCAGCCCGCACGCTATGCGGATCCCCGTGAAGGACCCCGGCCCCTGGCCGAAGGCGAAGGCATCCATGTGCCCGGCGCAGAGGCGCGCCCGGTCGAGGGCCTTGCGCACCATCGGCACCAGCATCTCGGAGTGGCGGTTCTCGGCCAGGGCCTCCTCCACGAAAAGCTCGCCGTCGCGCAGCAGCGCGACCGAGCACAGCTCGGTGGAGGTCTCGACGGCGAGGAGGTTCACGGGCCCCATTATACCCGAGGGCGCCGTAAGCTATATGTGTTCTATATCAGTTACTTCGGATACTTATCTAAAGTGATTTATACGAACCGCAATGGGGTACGGGAGCCGCCCAGCACGGCGTGCGCGTCGATCCCCCACCAGCGCTCCAGGAAGGTCGCGTAGTAGTCCCGGAAGTCGATGGCGAAGGGCGGATTGCCGTTGCCGTCCAGCCGGTCCAGCGCGGGCGCCGCGCCGTAGAGCCCGCCTTTCACCCGCCCGCCGAGCACGAGATGCGCGGAGGCCGTCCCATGGTCGGTGCCCCCGCTCTGGTTCTCGCGCGGGCGGCGGCCGAACTCCGCGTACGTGGCGACCACCGTGGCGTCCCAACGGCCCGCTTCGACCAGCGCGCCGCGCAGCGCCACCAGGCCCTCGGCCAGCTGCTTGAGCAAGTTGGCGTGGGTGGCCAGCTGGTTCGCATGCGTGTCGAAGCTTCCCAGGGACACACGCACGACGGCGATGCCCGCCTCGTTCGCGGCGAGCTGGGCGGCGGTGCCCGCCGAGGCACCGAACGCGGTGCGCGGGAATTCGGTGGCGAATGTGCGCCCGGCACGAAGGCGCTGTGCCGAGAGCGTCACGTCGTGCTCCACGCGCAGGATGTGCGCGAGCGCCGCATTCGACGAGGTGCCCTCGTCGTGCGCGAGCCGCGCATTGCGCAGGAACTGCTCGGGGTTCGAGAGCGCGATGGCACGCGCGCCCTTGCCGGAAAGGGGCCCCATTGCGTTGGGCCCGACCACGACGCCGTCGGCAGCGAAGTCCGGAGGCGACGGCGACAGGGCGAAGGCGCGGGCGAGCCAGCCTTGCTCGAGGTATTCGTCGCTGCGGGAAGCCGTGTCCCAGATCTCGATGGAACGGAAATGCGAGAGGTTGGGCTCCGGGTATCCCACGCCTTGGAGCACGGCGAGCTCCCGGCGGTCCCACAGGTCCTTGAGCGGAGCGAGCGCCGGATGCAGGCCCGTGGATTGCGTGAGCTGGACGACCTGGTCGCGCGCGATCGCAAGGCGCGGCCGAAGCGCGGCGTACTGCGGATCGGCGTAAGGGATCACGGTGTTCAGCCCGTCGTTGCCGCCCTTCAGCTCCACCAGCACGAGGAGCTTTCGGCGCGGCTCGCCGGCGAGGGCGATGCGCGCCGTCGCGGCGAGCGTGGCGAGGCCGGCGGCCTGGAGGAATCTTCGGCGGTCGAAGGTCATTGCAGTTGGTAGGCAGGGTCGGACACGAGCGCGCGCACGAGCTCCGCTCCTTCCAGGCCTTCGATGGAGTTCACGGGGGTAGCGGCGAGCACGAGCGAGACGAGACGGGAGCGATCGCGCGGCAACTTCGAAGGATCGAAGGCGTAGTCGGCCATGCCGCGCTCGAGCATGCGCCGGTATCGGCCTTCCCCGGGCGCCGCCGCGCCCGCGGCCGGCGAGGCATCCGCGGCCGCCATCATCATGGGCGGCGGATCCGCGCCGCGGAAGACGCGGTCGATCCACTGCTTGCGCGAAAGGAGCGTGGCCGAGGTGATCCAGGCATCCCCGCCGGGCCAGCCCTTCACGTTGGGCGGGCTCAGGGGGTTCTGGCCGAGCGCCGCGCATGCGAAGACCGCGGGGCGCAGGTCGAACGGATGGATGTCGAACGTTCGCAGCGTTCCCACGACGAGCCCCACGGGCGACTTCACGAGCGAGCCGCGGTTGGCCTTGGACCAGAAAGCATCGGACGTGAGCATCGCGCGCATCAGCGGCTTCACCTCGTAGCGCGAATCGCGGAACGCGGACGCCCATCGCGCGACCGTCGCGGGATCCGGGTCGGGCGAGATGAATTCGCGCCATAGCTTCGCCACGACGAAGCGCGCGGTCTCGGGGCGCGAAAGGAGGATGTCGATCACGTCGTCGCCGTCGAAGCGCCCGCTCCTGCCGAGCACGGTCTTCTCCCCGAAGTCGTGGAAGGCGGGCCGGAAGAGATAGGTGCCGGACTCGCGCTCGAGGCTCCACCCGGTGAAGGCGCGCGCCGCCTCCTTCACGTCGGCCTCGCCATAGTGGCCCTCGCCCAGCGTGAAGAGCTCCATCACCTCGCGCGCGAAGTTCTCGTTGGGCGCCTGGCGGCGATTGCCCGCGTTGTCCAGCCATACCAGCATCGCCGGGTCCTTGCCGATCGCGTGCAGGAGCGAGGCGAAGTTGCCGAGCGCCTCGCGGCGCAGCAGCACGTTCTGGCGGTACATGAGCTGCGCGGAGCGCACCTTCTGCTGGCTCGTCGCGAAATGGTTGTGCCAGAAAAGCGTCATCCGCTCGGTGAGCGGGCTGGGCGTGTCCAGCATCTCGCGAAGCCACCAGCCGCGCAGCTCCACGCCTTCCTGCACGCGCTTCCTCTGGAACGCCATGCGCTCCTCGGCCGGCAGGGCCTTCAGCTTGTAGAAGGGCGTGAACGGGTCGTCCACGAAGGCGGGCGGCTTGTGGACGGCCTCGGTGCGCGCGCCGGCGAGCAGGCGCTCGACCGCGGCCTCGCGCTCGAGGGGGGCGAAGGCGGCAACCTCCGCGTCGCTCGCGCCGAAGCCGGTGCGGTTCAGGAGGTGGCGCGCGCCTTCATAGCCGATGGGCGCCGCGTGCGCGGCGAGCGCCGCGGCGGCGAGCGCGAAAAAGGCTGCGAACTTCCTGGTCGTCATCCCCCTGGAAGGATACGCGCGTGAAGCCGCGAGGGGCGCCCCGCCGGGGCGCCCGGATCGCCGCATCCTCTACTCGGCCGGGCGGTGGTGGCGCGCCGCCTTCAGCTCGTCGGGCGTGATGAAGCCGTCCTTGTTGGCGTCGATCTCGTCGAAGTGCCCGGCAAGCCGCGGGGCGGCCTGCGCCTCGGCCCGGCTCACGCGGCCGTCGCCGTCGGCGTCGAGCTTCTTGAAGAACGCGGCCCCCTTGGCCTTGCGGCCCTCGTGCATCTTCTGGTGGAAGGCGCGCAGCTCGTCGGCGGTGAGCTAGCCGTCGTGGTTGGCATCGATCTCGTCGAAGCGCTTCGCGATCTTCGGCAGCGCCTTCGCCTCGTCGCGGCTCAGCATGCCGTCGCCGTTGGTGTCGGCGGCCTTGAATCGCGCCATGGGGTCGTGTCCCTCGGCGCCGGGAGCGGCGGCGGCAAGGGTCGCGGAGCCGGCGAGGCCCAGCGCGCAGAGCAGTAGCGCGTATCTCATTCGATCTTCCTTCCTTTCGGATCGGGTGGGAGCCGGGGCGATGGGCCCGAGCGTAAAGGGATCAACGCGCGCGGCGGTTTCGCGCCGACCGCAAGAGGTAACAACATGTAAGCGGTTTCTCCCCCGCGGGCCCCGCTGCTAACATCGATCGCTCCATGCAGACCCAACGCCAGAAGATCCTCGTGGTCGACGACGACCTGCGCCTGCGCGACCTGCTCAAGCGCTACCTCGGCGAGCAGGGGTTCGCCGTGGACACCGTGGCCGACGGCGCCTCCATGGACCGTCAGCTGCAGCGCATCCGCTACGACCTCATGGTCCTCGACCTCATGCTGCCCGGCGAGGACGGCCTCGCCATCTGCCGGCGCCTGCGCTCGGCCGGCAACACGCTCGCCATCATCATGCTCACCGCCAAGGGCGACGACGTGGACCGCATCGTCGGCCTCGAGATGGGCGCCGACGACTACCTCGCGAAACCCTTCAACCCGCGCGAGCTCGTGGCGCGCATCCACGCGGTGATGCGCCGGCAGGGCCCGGCCTCCACGCCGGGCGCGCCGAGCGCCGAGCCCAAGGTGGTCGAGTTCGGGCCCTTCGCGCTGCATCTCTCCAGCCGCGCGCTCACGCGCGACGGCAGCCCCATCCCGCTCACCACCGGCGAGTTCTCGCTTCTCAAGGTGCTCGCCACGCACCCGCGCGAGCCCATGTCGCGCGACAAGCTGATGGACCTCGCGCGCGGACGCGAGCACGAGAGCTACGACCGCTCGATCGACGTGCAGGTCTCGCGCCTTCGCAAGCTGCTGGGCGAGGATCCGCAGCAGCCGCGCTTCATCCAGACCGTGTGGGGCTTCGGCTACGTCTTCATCCCCGACGGTCTCCCGCAGAAATGAAGGTCTGGCCGGCCTCGCTCCTGGGGCGCACGCTGATCGTGCTGGTGGCCGCGCTGATCCTCTCCCAGGCCGCGGCCCTGTGGCTCCTGCACTCCTACGTGACGCAGCCCCGGGGTGGCGCGGGCATGGGGCTTTTCGTGAGCCACCTGAAGACCATCAGCGCGGCGCTCCAGACGATGACTGCGCCGCAGCAACAGGAGTTCGTCGCCCGCATCGCGGAGAAGGAAGGCATCCGCATCACGCCCGTGCGCGGCAACGACGAGGCGATGCACCCGGCGGCCGAGGCGCCGCAGGTAAAGCTCTTCCGCGACCGCATCCGGGAGCTCTTCGGCGCGCAGGCGAACGTCTATGTGCGCGGTCCGGAGGTGGCCGACGACAGCCGCCCCCGCGCCCGCCCGCAGACGCTGTGGGTTCGCCTGCCTGCGGGCGAGCGCGACTTCTGGGTGGCCTTCCCACGGGGGCGCATCGAGCGCGATCCGTCCACCGCCTTCGTCGAATGGGGAATCACCGGGCTTGCGATCGCGGTGCTCGCCTCGTTCTTCATCGTATGGAAACTGAACCGCCCTCTGGGCGAGCTCGCGCGCGCGGCCGCCAAGCTGGGCCAGGGAGGCGATCCCGCGCCCATGGCCGAGACCGGCCCCTCCGAGATCCGCGCCGTGACGCGCGCCTTCAACCAGATGAAGGAGGACCTGCGCCGCAACGAGCGCGACCGCGCGACCTTCCTCGCCGGGGTCTCGCACGACCTGCGCACGCCCCTCTCGCGCCTGCGGCTCGAGGTGGAGATGCTCGAGGGCAAGGTCGATCCCGCGGCGCAGGACGCGATGGTCCAGGACGTGGCCGACATGAACGCCATCATCGACCAGTTCATCGACTTCATGAGGAGCGAGGCCGCCGAGCCGCTCTCGGCGGTGAACGTTTCCGAGCTCGCGCGCAGCTCGGCCGAGCGCAGCGCCCGCGCAGGGCTCAACGTGCGCTGCGACCTGTCCGAGGTGCCGTTGCTCATGCTGCGGCCGCTCGCCATGCAGCGCCTGGTCGACAACCTGCTCGCCAATGCCGAGCGCCACGGCGGGGGCGACGTGCTGGTGACGACCCGCGCGGGGGACGGCTGGGTGCGCCTCGCGGTGCTCGACCGCGGCCCGGGCATCCCGCAAGCCATGGCCGAGCGCCTGAAGGAGCCCTTCACCCGGCGCGACGAGGCGCGCAGCGGGTCCTCGGGGGCGGGCCTGGGGCTCGCCATCGCCAACCGTGTGGCCACGCTGCATCGCGGAACGCTGGAGCTGCTGGCCCGCGAGGGCGGCGGCCTCGAGGCCCGGGTGACCCTCCCGGCGGCCTAGGGGAATATTTCTCGGTCGAGGCTGTCATCCGGATGGAAGCCTCGTGCGTTGCACGTACGCCGCCCGTGCATTTCGTGCCCGGGCGGCGCACGATATTCGCAAGACCGGACAGGAGGGGATGCGAGATGAAAGCGACGAGATCGCTGTTAGTGGCGGCCCTGGCGGCGGCGGGCCTCGCGACGGGAACCGCGCAGGCGGCGAACCACATGAGCGGCGGGCACATGGGTGGCAGCCACGGTGGCTGGCATGGCGGCGGCGCATGGCATGGCGGAAGCTGGCATGGCGGCAGCTGGCATGGCGGGTGGCACAACCATGTGTTCTTCGGCGGCCCGCGGGTGAGTTTCTGGTGGGGCTGGCCGCTCGCCTTCGGCCCCTGGTACTGGTGGGGCTATCCGTACGACTATTACTACGGCTCCTACTACTACCCGGCCTATCCGGCCGCGGAACCCTATCCGGATGGCGTGATGTCCTCGCCGGAATCGGAATCGGCGCCGCCGGCCGCGACCCCGGGCGCGCCCACCCAGGGCCCGACCTACATGAACTACTGCGAATCGGCCAAGGCGTACTTCCCGAAGGTCACGACGTGCCCTGAGGGCTGGAAGTTCGTTCCCGCGCAGCCGCGCTAGGGGCGGCCGGCGGCCCGCGGCGTTCGGCGAAGAACGCCTCGACGTCGGCCAGCCGGCGCGTGCGCCGGAATGGCGGCAGCGCGCGCCAGATGCGCTTGCCGTAGGGCTTGTCGACCAGCCGCGGATCGCAGATCACGAGCGCTCCGCGATCCGCCTCGTCGCGGATGAGGCGGCCGGCGCCCTGCTTGAGCGAAATCACCGCGCGCGGGAGCTGGTAGTCCATGAAGGCGTTGCCGCCCGCGCGGTTGATGCGCTCGATGCACGCGGCGAGCACGGGGTCGTCCGGCGGGTTGAAGGGCAGCCGGTCGATCACCACGACCGAAAGCTGCTCGCCCTTCACGTCGACGCCTTCCCAGAACGATTGCGATCCCACCAGGACCGCGTTGGGCGAGCGGCGGAAACGCTCGAGGAGCTCGCTCTTCGACGCGCGGCCCTGGAGCAGCAAGGGCCAGCCCAGGCCCTCGGCGGCGAGCCGCGCCGCGAGCAGCGAGTGGCCCCGCTCCATGGCCCGCAAGCTCGTGAAAAGCAGGAAGGAGTGCCCGCGGGCCGCGCGCACCACGGGCCACGCCGCGTCGATCACCGCGTTCACGTAGCCTTCCGAATTCGGGTCCGGTAATCCCTCCGGCACGTAGAGCAACGCCTGGTTGGCGTAGTCGTAGGGGCTGGGCCAGGAGAGCGTCTTCGCGTCGGCGAGGCCCATTTCTCCCTGGTAGTGCCGGAAATCGCCGTCCACCGAGAGCGTGGCGGAGGTGAAGATCCACGCCCGTTCCCCGGCGTCGATCTGCGCGTTGAAGATGCGTCCCACGTCGAGCGGCGTGGCATAGAGCACCGCGGAATGCGCATAGGCCTCGATCCAGCGCACCACGTCGGGCGATCCCGCATCGGGGTCGTCCTCGCGCGGGCGGGCCCCGGCCTCGCGCCACTCGGCCACGCGCGCGAGGCATTGATCGGCGCGAAGGCGGCAGGAGCGAATCTCCTCGGCACGCTCTTCCTGCGAGGCGAGCCGCACGCTCGCCTCGCCCAAGGCGCCGGCGAGCCCATCCAGGGCCCCGTCGAACGCCGCCCGGTCGCGCAAGGCGGCGAGCGAAGTGCGCCCCGCGGCGGGACCGAGGGCGAGGCGCAGGTCGCGCGCCGCCTTCTCCAGCGCGATCCCGGCGTCTCCGAGCGCGCTGCCCTCCGGTGCGTGCTGCGCCTCGGCCATGCGCACGTCGCGCGCGAGCTCGAGGAGCTGCGTGGTGGAGAGGGACTCGCCGAAGAAAAGCCTCGCGAGGTCCGGAAGATGGTGCGCCTCGTCGAAGATCACGGTGTTCGCGGCGGGCAGGAGGTCGGCCGCGCCCTCGTCGCGCAGCACGACATCGGCGAAGAAAAGGTGGTGGTTCACGACGACCACGTCGGCCTCGCCCGCGCGCTTGCGCGCCTTCATCACGAAGCAGTCCTGGTAATGCTTGCAGGCGCTGCCGAGGCAATTCTCGCGCGTGGAGGTCGCGTAGGCCCAGGCGCCCGAGGACTCGGCCACGTCGGCGCAATCGTTCTTGTCGCCCGTCATGGTGCTCGCCGCGAAGCGGCGGATCTTCTGGAGATCGAGCGCCTCGTCGCGCGCCGCGAACGTGCCCTGCGCGGCCGCGGCCTCGAGGTGGTGCAGGCACACGTAGTTGGCGCGGCCCTTCAGCAGCGCGAGGTCGACGGTGGAGCCCAGCGCCTGGCGGATGCGCGGCAGGTCGCGGTGGTAGAGCTGGTCCTGCAGGGTCTTGGTGCCGGTGGAGACGATGACGCGACCGCCCGAGAGCAACGCCGGCACGAGGTACGCGAAGGTCTTGCCCGTGCCCGTGCCCGCCTCGGCGATGAGCACGCCGCGCGCGGCGATCGCCTCGCGCACCGCCTCGGCGAACTCGGCCTGCTGCGGGCGGTGGCGGAAGCCCGGGACGGCGCGCTCGAGCACGCCGCCGGGGCCGAAGATCGAGGCGGCGTCCACGCGGTTTCGGGAAATGATCCGGCTATTATCGCTGCTAAACGCACCGCGCGGCGCTCTCGCCGACCGCCTTTTTCAGCGCCCGAAGACGATGCGCTCCTGGCGCAGCAGGTGCGAAACGCCCGCGAGGCAAGCGGCCGCGATGGCCGCGGCGACCGCGGCCGGCACGAGGTAGTCGACGGGCAGCACCGCGTCGCCCCGCATCACCCGCGCGAGCACCATCTGCTGGCCCAGCACGGGGACCGCGAGCTGCCAGAGCGCATCCTTCAATCCCGAGAAGAGCACGATCATCGGCACGAAGGAGACCACGGTGAAGACGTAGCTGGAGTAGGTCTGCGCCTCGCGGTAGGTGCGCCCGTAGGTGCAGATGAGCAGCTGCAGCGCCGAGGTCATGGCCGCGAAGGGCACGATGAGGGCGAAGAACTGCAAAAGCTCGAAGGCGCCGAAGGCCGCGAGGGCCTCGATCTTCCTCTGCGCATAGGCAAGCGCCGCCAGCACGAATCCCGAAAGCGTGAGGGCCGCCACGGCCGCCGCGAGCGTCCACGCGGCGAGCCACTTGCCGGCGGCGAAGCGCGAGGCGGGCACGGGATTGGCGAGGAGAGGCTCCAGCGAGCCGCGCTCGCGCTCGCCCGCCGAGGAATCGATGGCGACCGTCATGCCCCCCAGGAGCGGCGAGAGGATCGCGAACATGGGGATGAGGAAGAGCACGAGCGCGCCCTTCTGCCGCGGCGTGGCGGTATTCACGCGCTCGACCTTCACGGGCTCGGCGAGCTCCGGGCTCACCCCGCGCGCGACCATGCGAAGCGTCCCCGTCTCCCGGTTGAACGCGCGCAGCAGCCGCTCGGCCTGCCGGATCGCAGGGCCCGCCTCGGTGCGCGAGTCGTCGTACAGGATCTCCACGGTCGCGCTGTCGCCCGCCAGCATGCGCTCGTCGAAATCGTCGGGGATCACGATGACCGCGTCCATGCGCCCGGCGCGAACGCGCGCCTCGTAGTCGGCGGGCGCGGCCTCGATCTCGATGTCGTTGCGGCGCAGGAAGTTCACGAGCTGCGGCGCGTGCTCCTCGCCCGCCATGCGCACCTTGAGGACGGCCGCCTTCTCCTCGAGCCCGGCCACGAACTGGGCGAGGAGCACCAGCGTGAGGGGGCCGGTGATGATGGAGGCCACCAGGATCATGATCGCCGTGCGCCGGTCGCGCAGCGCGTCGCGAAGCTCCTTGGCGTAGACCACGGCCACCGCGCTCCTCACGCGGCCTCCCCGCCGGTGAGCCTCACGAACGCGTCCTCGAGGTTGGAGCAGCCGCTTGCCGCGAGGAGGCTCCCGGCGCTCCCCTGGGCGGCGACCGCGCCCCGCGCCATGATCACTATGGTGTCGCAGAGCGCCGAGACCTCCTGCATCACGTGGCTCGAGAAGACCACGCACTTGCCCTCGTCGCGGAGCCGGCGGATCACGTCGCGCAGGTTGCGCGTGGTCATCACGTCCAGCCCGTTGGTCGGCTCGTCCAGGAGCACGTTGGGCGGGTCGTGCACGAGCGCGCGCGCGATGGCGACCTTCATTCGCTCGCCCTGGGAGAATCCGTCGGTGCGGCGCTCGAGGATCGACCCCAGGTCGAGCAGCTCCGCCAGGCGCGCCGTGGCCGCCTCGATCGCCGCGCGCGTGAGGCCGCGCAGCTCGCCGTAGTAGGCGATGTTCTCGCGCGCCGTGAGCCTCGCGTAGAGGCCGCGCGCATCGGAAAGGACGCCCAGGCGCCCGCGCGCGGCGAGCGGCGCCGCGGCGCAATCGATCCCGTCGACCGTGGCGTTCCCCCCGGTGGGCGCGACGAGCGCCGCGATCATTCGCAGCGTCGTGGTCTTGCCGGCCCCGTTCGGCCCGAGCAATCCCGTGATGGCGCCGTCGGGCGCCGTGAAGGAGACGTCGCGGACCGCGTCGACCTCCCCGAAGCGCTTGGCGAGGGCGCGCGTCTCAATCAAGCGCTTCGCCCAGGGGAAGCAGGAAGAGCGGGCGGGGAATGCGCTCCAGGCAGCGCCCGTCGAGACCTTCGGCGCTCGCGGCTCGGATGAAGGTCGCGATGAGGCGCGGGGCGCAACCGTGCAGGCTCACGCCGTGGCCAAGCTGCGGCGCCACGAAGTGGCGCGAGCGCGCGAGGGTGCGCGCGACGTCCTCGCCGTGGCGCGGGGGAGTCGCGGGATCGATGCCGCCGGACAGGATCAGCACCGGCACGTCGGAGCGGACCGGATCGTAGAAATCGGCCGGCACCTTCCCGCGCGGCCAGAGCCGGCAGGCGTGCACGAAGTCGTCCACCAGCGCGCGCCCGAAGAAGGAGTCGCCGAGGCTCGCGAGGTCCGCCGGGGTGATGCGGGGCACGTCCTCGGCGCAGATCACCGAGAGGTGCATGCCGATGGAAAGGTTCTCCGAGACGTCGTCGGCGAACTCGAGGTTCTGCGCGAGGAGCGGGTTGAAGTCGCCTTCGGCCGCGGAGCTGATGCCGTAGGGGAGCAGGCTCGCGAGCTCGGCCACGTAGAGGGGACGGAAGACGCCCGAGAGGAAGACGTTCTCGTTCACGCTGATGGTCTCGCGCTCCCCGGTGCGCGGGTCCTGGATCGCCGCGCGGACGGGGCGCCGGGCGAGCTGCGCCTTCATCGCGGCGATCGTGTCGCGCAGCCGCGGGTAGCTCTTGCGGCAGCGCGCCTCGCCCTCGCACGACTGCACGAGCTTCGCGAGCGCCGCGTCGCCGTCGGCCACGAACGAGAACGGCAGCTTCATGTCCGCGGGAGCGACTCCGTCCAGCACCGCCGAGCGGACCTTGTCGCCGTGCCGGCGCAGGTACTCGAGCGCGACGCGCGTGCCGTACGAGCCGCCCCAGAGGTTCACGCGCGGGTAGCCCAGCGCGGCGCGCACTTCGTCGAGGTCCTCGACCGCGATCGACGTGATGTACATGCGCGGGTCGGCATCGAGGCCGGCCAGGCAATCCTTCACGAGCTTCTCGGGCAGCGTGTCCTCGAAGAGCGACTGCAGCGACGTGTCGCCCTCCTCGTCGCAGTCGAGCGGATGCGAATTGCCGGTGCCGCGCTGGTCGACGAGGAGGATGTCGCGCGCATCGTTCAGCTTCGCGAAGAGCGGCATCACCTCGTCGGCGAGCGACACCGCGCCCTGCCCCGGCCCGCCCGCGAGCACGACGATGGGGTCGGGCTCGTGGTTGCGCAGCCGCGCCGGGATCACCGCGACGTCGAGCTTGATGCGCCGGCCCGAGCGCGCGGCGCGATCCTCCCAGACCTCGTAGGAGCCGCAGCGCGCCGGCGCCTCCACGCCGGGCAGGCGGCACTCCTCGAGCGCGAGGGTGGCGTGCGTCGCATCCTGGGGCGGGTTGCAGGCGGCGGCGAGGAAGGCCGCGGCCGCGACGGCGAGGAGGTGCTTCATCGAAAGGGCGGGAAGGTGCGCGGAAGTATAGCGGTTCGGCGCTACCATCTCATCCGTGGCCACGCCCGAATTCCCCAAGCGCGACCCCGCGACGCCCGAGTTCTGGGACATGCGCTATGGCGCATCCTTCGCCCCGTGGGACGCGGGACAGGTCCCGGCGCGGCTGCGGGAGTTCGCCGCGTCGCATCGCGCGAGCCGCGCGCTCGTGCCGGGCTGCGGAAGCGCGCACGACGTCGCGTTCCTCGCGGGATCCGGCTGGGACGTGGCGGGCATCGACTTCAGCCCCGAGGCGGTGAAGGCCGCGCGCGCCGTGCTGGGGCCGTTCGCCTCCCGGGTCCGCGAGGCCGACTTCTTCGCGCCGATCGCGGGCGAGCCCTTCGACCTCGTCTACGAGCGCGCCTTCCTCTGCGCGTTGCCGCGCCGCCTCTGGCCGCAGTGGGCCGGGCGCCTCGCCACGCTGGTGCGCCCGGGCGGCCTCGTCGCGGGATTCTTCTTCTTCGGCGAGGGCGAGCGCGGGCCGCCCTTCCCGCTCCACTCCCAGGCGGAGCTCGACTCCCTCCTCGGCCCCCGCTTCGATCGCCTCGAGGACCGCGACGTGCCCGACTCGATTCCCGTCTTCGCCGGCAAGGAGCGCTGGCAGGTCTGGCGGGAAAAGGGGACAGGTCAACTCACGGGATAGGTTTCGG
>Ga0070713_100001237_pt1 | contig 16332 bp, 9 predicted proteins | sample LARL82metaG_FD_65465 | JGI IMG/M metagenome (GOLD analysis project Ga0070713, IMG submission 65465) | Corn, switchgrass and miscanthus rhizosphere microbial communities from Kellogg Biological Station, Michigan, USA - LAR L8-2 metaG | ecosystem: Host-associated > Plants > Roots > Rhizosphere ...
TAACTTCGAACACGTGGCCGGGTTGAGCCGGTGTATTGACGTTGTAGCCCAGATAGGAGATCCAGGCGTGGTGTGGATTGGCAGGATCGACAAAGATGCCACTGATGAAGCGCCCGGGCGAGTTTGGAGCGATGCTATCGATGCGGGAGAAGGTCACAGCGGAAGCGGGTGCATCGGCATTGTCGGAGACGAAGACGCGGCCCGTGCCGGTCGCGATCCAGAGCGTGCCCGTGTTTTGGGGAGCGCGGGCTATCCATGCTATGGCACCGCCCCTCCGAGTGGGCCCGTAAAAAGCGACTTTACCCGAGTCGGTCAGGTCGGTGGCTCCCGACGGTCCGATCTGGACGAAGTCGCCACAGGCGGGATTTAACGCCGAGGTGGTGAACTCGGGACAGTTGGCCTCGAGGTAGGCTTGGGGCCCAGCCCAGTCCTGAGTGCGCCAGACGCTGAACGAGCCCTGGAAGATTGTGCCGGCCCTGGCTGCGTTCGGGTCGCTGATGATGGGCGGATAGAAATACGAGCCCTCGGGACTATTGATAATTGGTCCAGAGCCGATGACCCACTTGGTCGGATCGCCGTTCCGGAAATTCATGTCGTTAGCTTGGCCGGTGAAGGTGTTAAAGCGCAGTGAATCGTCCGCGGAGTTGAAGCCGGACTGGCCGCCATCGCCATATATTTCCTGAGTCGCGACGACAGCGGAGCCAGTCAACTGCCAAGTGCCGTTGTCCTGGGTTCCGCCCTGGATGTTGTTCTGTGGCCGCTTGGCGCTGACCGAGAAGCTCTGGAACTGCAGCGTCGAGAAGCCCTCGTTCAAGCTATCGAGTTGTTGAGGAACCCGCGAGAGCAGGCTTTGACAATAGGCCGTATTGGCCGGATTCAAACCACGCGATGCGCACTTGTATGACACGTCGCCGAAGCTTCCATCCGAACGGACAACGCCACCGTCGGAGCCTTCCCAGTATTGAAAAGGATTGTTCGGGTTGACGACAATCGCGTGTTGATCGGGATGCGTAGCGTTGGCGTGCTGCGGACCACTATCCTGCGTGAGGTCGCTCCACGTCGACCCACCGTCCGTCGACAACAATACCGCGCGGCCGTTCGAGGGACCGCCAATCTGGCCGTAATCGAAAGAGCCGATCAGGTAGACGATGTCCGGCTGACCCGCCGGAGAACTGACGGCATTGTCATACCAGCATTGAGGATCGCAGTAGCCGATATTCTGTGCCGTCGTCATATCAGTGAAACTGGCGTTGGTTGCCGTCTGGGCGTTGTTGGCACGGTAGAAGCGTGACCGTGGCCCGCCGGAGGCGCCGATGCCGACGTACATCCGGGTGGTGCCTTTGTCGTTCACCACCGTGAACTGAGAGCGATCGGTGTTGTTGGCATTGTTGGGTGGATTCAGTGGATTCTTGATCTGCACCCATGTAGCGCCGGCGTCCGAAGAGCGCCAAACGCCCGTTCCGAGGAAGGACGCATAATAAACCGAGCTGTTGTTGGGATCGACGGCGACCTCGTTGACGCCACGCGCTGAGCCAAACGCGGTAGGCGTCAGGTTAGTGAAGGTCGCGCCGCCGTCGGTCGATTTGTATACGCCGAAGCTGGCCGGAACTGTCGAAGCTGGTGGACTCGATCCCGGTCCGCCATCGGTGGCGCTTACTCCCCGGACTGCGCGGGCGATGCCGGCCAGGATTGCGCCGCTGGGCGTGATGGCAATGCTGGCTACCGACCGGCCGCGGAAATTTGACGGAGCGGTGACGCTACCTGCTAGCAGGGTCCAGGTAGCAGCGCCATCGGTGGATTTGTAAATGCCCATGCCGGCCTCGGAATCCACCGAGATGTTCGGCTCACCGGTGCCCGCGTAGAGCGTCAGGCCGGTCGGGTCGTTTGGATCGACGACCAGCGATCCGATCGCGTTGGTGGCGAAGCTGGTGGAAGTGAACTCCCATCTCGGGCTGCCGGAAAGGCCATCCTTTGCGCGCCAGATGCCTCCACCAGCCGCGCCGACGTAGACCGGACAATTACCGTTGGAGCAGTTCGGCCCAATTGCCATCGCAGTGACGCGGCCCGCCGTTACGTATTGAGCTCCGTCGCCGAGAACGTCCAAGACGCCCGGCTGCGTCGCTTTGCTGGGACCGATGAGCTGCCAGGTTCCAGCCGAGTGCGCTCCGGCATTGAGGGAAGCCCAGCCATTCTGCGCGGCCAGCGTCGAGTCAATCGAAATGTCGGTCGCGGGGTAGGCACGCTGCAGATACGCCTGGACATCGGGTGAAGAGTCGGGGCTGCGCTGCTCGTTGGCGCCGATGGCGGCCTGAGCATTCCTGCCCGCCTTTGCGCCTTCCGGCTTCTCCTTCGCGAAGACGATCGAGTCCGCCCGTGCCTTGGATATGCGGGACGACCTCCCGGCGACATGTTTTATCGTTGCTGTCGCAAGCGCGACGACAACCATGCCCACTAGGGCGACCGATGTAACTTTTGTTTTACTCATGATGATTTTCTCCTGGAACCGGTTGTGTTGGTATTAAATCCAAATCATTAATAGCACGATCAATACTAGAGGAACGATGTAAGGGCGTCAAGAGAATTCAACTCAGTCCTATTGGTACCAGTCGCGCTGCGAGAACGCAGTCTTACTCCGGGGCGGCGGGAAGAGAAAAAAAGAACGTGGAACCTTGGCCGGGAGCACCCTCCACCCAGATGCGGCCGCCGTAGCGCTCGACGATCCGGCTGCAGATGGCCAGGCCGATGCCGGAGCCAGGATATTCATCTCCGTGAACGCGTTTGAAGATTTGGAAAATTTTGTCCTGGTCGCGCGGATCGATCCCGATGCCGTTATCGGCGACAGCGAATTTCCAAAAGCCTTCTTCAAGCTGGGCCGAGATTTGAATCAGGGGGTGCTGTGTCGAGTATTTGATGGCGTTACTGACGAGGTTCTGGAACAACTGCACCAGGGCGATCTCGTTGGCTTTCACGGTGGGAAGATTCAGAGTTTGGATGGAAGCGCCGGTGCTCTGGATGGCGGTATTCAGGTTGTCGAGAGCAGCGCGCAAGGCAGCCGCGGAATCGACCGGCTCAACCGGGTCGGCGCCGGCCGCCGTGGCACGCGAATATTCGAGTAAGGCTCGAATGAGGTTCTGCATGCGGACGGTGCCTGAGAATATAAATTCGATGAACTCGTCGGCCTGGCTGTCGAGTTTGCCCTTGTATTTGCGACGCAGCAGTTCACTGAAACCTGCCACCGAGCGGAGAGGCTCCTGCAAATCGTGCGATGCCACGTGCGCGAACTCCCGCAGATTGTCGTTGGCGCGCTGGATGGCTTGGTTGGCGACTTGTAGTTCGCGCTCGGCACGCCTACGTTCGATGACCTCTGCTTGCAGCTCAGAGTGAGCTCGTTCAATAGCGACACGATCACTGCGCAGCTTACGCATGGCGCGATTGAAACCTCGAGTGACGACGCCAACTTCGTTGAAACTGACGAGAGGAACGGGCTGATCGAAATTGTCGTGCGCCAGGCGATCGGCGCCGTCCAACAACAGACGCAATTGGCGCGTGAGACTGGCGGCCAGCAGCAGAGCAAATAGCATTCCGGTGGCCACGGCGAGGCCGACGATCCAGATACCGGCGCGCGTCACCGCGGCGATCTGTTCATTATTCCCGCGCAAGTCGGCCGCGACCCAAGCCCAGCCCAGAACACTGTTCTCGATAAGCACCGGCGCGACGCTCTCGACCAGGTCGCGTCCCTGAAACACGATGGCGCTTTGGGCCGGCTGGCCGAGCTGCTTCCGGCTGATGTCATCGCGAAGATATTCACCGGAGTGCTTTGGATCGGTGTGGCCGAGGATCAGGCCGCGCCCGTCGGTTATCATTGCGAACCGGACGGTGGGGTCGCGCGAGAGGGAATCAACCACCTCAGACAGGCCGGCGAGATCGTTGGTGGTGAGCTGAGGCACCGCGCTGGCGGCGAGTAGTTCGGCTTGATGGAGCGTTCGTTCGCGGGCACGCTCGAGCAGGAAGGAACGCTGCCTGGTCACTAAGCCGACTATGAAGATCAGCATCAAAACTGCGTGGACAGAGGTAACGCCGAAGATCAGTTCTTTGCGGATGGTTGGCCGCAACAGGTTGCCGGACACTTTTATCTTCATCGGGCAACCATCCTGTCCGGCAAAGGACCGAGGGCTCGGCGGTAGCGCTGCAGAAAATCCCAGACATCGTCATAGGAGACGCTGTCGCCCGGCTCGAATTCGGAAATGCCGGCGCTATGGAGAGCTTCGCGGCCATTGGGTTGAGCCCCAAGCTGTGTCAGAGCTGTTCGCAGACTTTGTACGTGAGCGGGCGGAATGGAACCGGAAGCCATCACGGCCGGTCCTGAAAGATTGTCGCTTTGCCACAAAAGGGTGAGCTGAGCGGTGGAGGCGGGATGGTCGCGACCGAAGCCTTCCCAGTCGGCCAGGGAGACGGCAGCGGCATCCACGCGCTTGATCGACACGCTCAGCAGCGACGTCTCCGGGGAATGAGTGTAAAGGACAGTGGCCTGCTTGCGAACATCCAAACCGTTCTCCCGCAGGCCATACTCATTGAGGAGGGTGGCAGCGAGCGCGGTGGAGTTCGTGAAGGCGATGCTGCGGCCGCGGAGGTCGGCAACACTATGCAAGCCATCCTGGCGGGAGGTGACGATGACACCGCTGATCCGATCGGGTTTGCCGGTACGTGCGATCACGGCATAACCGAGATTTTCAGCAACGAGAACCTGATAGGGGTCGACGATTGCGAAATCGAAAACGCGACCGCGTAGTTTAGCATCGTAGGTATCCGGGGTCTGCGCCGATTCCAGCTTCACGGTAAATCCAGCGCTGCCGCGATTCAGCGCCTCAATGAGTAGAGCGTAGCGATCCCAGAGCGATCGGGCATGGTGGATGGCCGGCACCCCGAACGAATATTGCGGGATGCTGTTGGGGACGGCGGGCGAAGAACCGTACAGCGGAGTGTAATCGGCCGGTTGACGAGCGCATCCAGCAATCAAGACTGACGACGCCAACACAACGGCTATGGAATTGCGAAAGTTCAAGAGCTAATACTTCTTCCGAAACTGAGGAGCAAGATTCATTCTGAATTACCACATAGGCGAATGAGAATCGGATTGATAAGGTACTAGGTCAAGCGCGAACGTTCGAGGCCGGTCGGAAGCCACAGTATACCGCACTAATGGATTCACTCTATGCCGGGCGCGCATGTGATACAGTGCGTTGACAATGGACGTTCTTAAGATTGGATGTCGGCTACCGAGCCTGGTTTGTATATGTTTACTGCTCGGCGGGATATGCGCCGCCGCTGCGGTATCGGGCGAAGCGGTTTATGGGCAACGGTGCGCGGTTTGCCATGAGCAGATCAATCCACGCATCCCGCATCGTGAGACGTTGAAGAAGATGACTTCGTCCCGCATTCTGCGCTCGCTCGATTTTGGGGCCATGATGAGCATTGCATACCCCATGAATCGCGATGAGCGCGAAGCCGTGGCGGCGTATCTGGGCACGGCCGGGAAGGACGCGCCTCCTCGGCCCGAAGCTTTCTGTAGCGATCGAAAGGTGAAGATTGCGGATCGCTCGGAGTTCGCTTGGAATGGATGGAGCCCTGGGCTAGCGAACACGCGCTACCAAGGCGCTGATATTGCCGGGTTAACGATCGATCAGGTGCGGCGTCTCAAGCTGAAATGGGCGTTCGGATTTGACGGCGACCTCACGGCCTTCGCGCAGCCGACTGTCTTGGACGGGCAAATCTTCGTAGGCAGTGCCGGAGGCATGGTGCACGCGCTACGCGCGGAGACAGGCTGCTTGCAGTGGGTGTTTCAGGCGCGGGGGCCGGTGCGCGCCGCAATTCTCACCGTACCGCTGGGCCGCCGGCACACGCTGCTGTTCGGGGATCAGACAGGTTGGTTCTATTCGCTGGAGGCCGAGACCGGGCGTCTACGCTGGGAGAAGAAAATCGAGGATCACGACACTGCTCGCTTGACGGGCGCGGCGGTGGCACGCGATGGGATGGTTTATGTTCCAGTGGCTTCCTGGGAAGAGACGCGCTCCGGGAATCCCGACTATCGATGCTGCACCTTCCGCGGCAGTTTGGTGGCGCTGCGAATTCGGGACGGTAAGCTGGCGTGGAAGACCTACACGATTCCGGAGCCTAAGGAGAACGGCAAGGATCGGAATGGAATTGCGGGGATGGGGCCGTCGGGAGCGAGCATCTGGTCGGCGCCGACGTTGGATCTGAAGCGCAATCTGATTTATGTAACCACTGGCGACAATTTTTCCGCGCCGGCAACATTGACGAGCGATGCACTGCTCGCTCTGGATTTGGCGACCGGGCGGATCGTGTGGTCGAAGCAGGTGACCGAGGGCGATGTTTTCCCTAGTGAACGCGGACCGGACTTCGATTTCGGATCGTCTCCCATGCTGGTGAAGACCGCCGAGGGGCGGGATCTGGTGCTGGCGGGGCAGAAGTCGGGGATCGTCTACGCGTTCGATCCGGACAAGATGGGCGATATCGTCTGGCAGGCGCGAGTAGGCAAAGGAGGCACGACCGGAGGCGTGCAGTGGGGCATGGCGAGCGATGGGCGGAACGTTTACGCCGCAGTCTCGGACATCATCAGCACGCGCAGACCTGCGGCCGATGGCGTACCGGCGGGTCGACAATTGGATCCGGCCAAGGGCGGTGGACTGACGGCGCTGCGTGTTAGTGATGGCAGCAAAGCTTGGGGCTACGCGCCAGAACCATGCACGACGGCGGGGTGCAGTCCGGCGCAATCGGGCGCAGTGACGGCGATACCAGGAGTTGTGTTTTCGGGATCGATGGACGGGCACATTCGCGGCTTCTCGGCTGAAGACGGAAAAATCCTGTGGGATTTCGATACGGTGCGCGAATACAAGACGGTGAATGGCGTGGCGGGGAAAGGCGGCGCGCTGGATGGTCCGGGGGCGGTGGTGGTGAAGGGGATGCTGTTCGTCAACTCCGGATACGCGCGTTTTGGCGGGTTGCCGGGGAACGTGCTGTTGGCGTTTGAGCCGGAGGCGCGGTAGAGCTGAGAGCGCCCGATCAATCGACAACCGACACGACTTTAGACTCTATGATGCGCTGATCGGAAGTAAGCAAGCGCAACCCGTGGACGCGAGCCGTGGCGACGATCACGCAGTCAGAAGTATCACGCAAGGTCGGGCCGAGAAGAGAGCTTTCTTTGGCGATATCTATCGTAAGAGGAAGGATGTGTAGGCTGGGATTCGCTTCAAGTTCCTCGAATATTTGACCCGCGTCGGGATTCGCGCCTGCTCTCGAGAAAGGCGCTTTGGATGGACGACACAACGAATCAAGACGTGAGTATCAGCAGCGTTCGGAACGCCAGAGCTAAATCTCCTGCTCTTTGCGAAGTGCATCCCAGAGATGGGTCGTTTCAAACCCAACAATGTCACACGATTACCGTCACCAAGCGTGGCCGCCCAATCGCTACCATCCAACCTTTAAAGAAGAAACGCTGGAAGCCCCTGAAGGGCGCTTGGATCGGAAACTGGCGTTCACAGAGTGTGAACGCGGCACGCACGAGTCGTGCGCCACGGTAACTAATCTTTGTCAGGCAGGCGGAAGGCGAGCAATTCGCCCGAGTACGACGCGCCGCTGATGGCGACCACCAGGTACTGTTTCCCGTTGAGCATGTAGGTCATCGGTGAGCCGCTCTGAGGCGCGGGCATGTAGACTGCACCGACCTCTTTCCCGGTGGCTTTATCGTAGGCACGCAACATTGCTCCGCGCGCGCCCGACGGGGTCGTGAAGAATCCGGACTCGCCGGCGATCACGAGTGACTTGGTTGTCAGCACTCCGATGACTCCAGGACGGCCGGTGCGCGGAATCGTCAGGCCTTTGAGCGCCGGATGATTGCGGATATTGTCGGGCGTCTCGCCGTGCGCGATCTGCCAGGCGATTTCGCCCTTGTCCAGATTGATGGCCGTGATCCGACCATATGGCGGCTTCAGCAGCGGCAGGCCTTGGATCGACAGAGGAGGCGCTCCGCCACCCTCTCCGGAAGGATTGCGCGGCGGTCGAGGCGCATCCGCACCAGCGCCGGCACCTGATCCTCCTGTGTTGCGAACGCCACCGATGGCGCTTCCCTGAATAAAGTTCATGTCGGAAACTTTGGGGTCGGGTGGCGGGACGAGTCCGAAGTTACCGATGATGCTCTGCGAGTAAACGTAGACCGTGTGGGTATCGGGATCATACGATCCACCAGCCCAGTTGGCGCCTCCAGTGGCGCCCGGCGCGCCGAGAGTTGAGAGCGGACCTTCCGCCTTGCTGACCGACGGAGGTGTAAACAGCGGACCGATCTTGTATCTCGAAACGAACTTGACGGCTTCGGCGCGCAGCTCGGGCGTGAAATCGATCAGATCATCGATGGAGATGCCCTGGCGATCAAAAGCCGGCGGCTTGGTTGGAAAAGGCTGCGTGGGTGAATACCATTCTCCCGGAACGGTGCCCTTCTCGACGGGGCGCTCCTCGATGGGCCAGATCGGTTTGCCGGTCACGCGATCGAAGACATAAAGGAAGGCCTGCTTGGTCGGCTGGGCGAGTGCCTTGATGGTGCGGCCGTTCATGGTGACGTCGACCAAAATCGGGGCGCAGGGGATGTCCATGTCCCAGAGCCCGTGGTGGACCAGCTGGTAATGCCACTTGCGCTGGCCGGTTTGAAGGTCGACGGCGACCACGCTCTCGCCAAACAGGCCGCTGCCGGGGCGATGGCCCCCGTAGTAGTCGCCGGTCGGCAATTCGACAGGCAGGTAGGCCATTCCGAGTTCTTCATCGACAGTCATCTGGCCCCAGACGCCGGTATTTCCCGTGTAGGATGCGGAGTTGTTCAGCCATGTGTCTTCGCCGAATTCGCCGGGCTTGGGGATGGTGTGGAAGATCCAGAGGCGCTTACCGGTGTGGATATCGAAGCCCCGGACGTAGCCTTTCACGTTGTTGCGGCTGTGGGGCACGCCGCCCGAGCGATGCGCCGCGCCCACGATCACGACGTTCTTGGCAACGATAGGTGTGGCATGCAGGCCCACTTCGCCGGTGATGGGATCGATCTCCTGATCGTCTTGCTGTTTCAGATCGACCACACCGTTGTCACCGAACGTGGTGGCGGTGGCGCCGGTCTTGGCATTGAGAGAGACGAGCCGGTAGCCGGGCGTGACATAGAAGATTCGCTCATCCTTGCCATCGGTCCAGTAGGCCAGTCCACGGCCGGAGAGTTGCCTGGGTGCGGCCGCGCCACGCGGTCCTTCGTGCTCACCATGCGTCCAAAGGAGCTCACCGGTGGCGGCGTCGAGCGCTATTACCGATCGCCGCGTACCGGCGGTGGAATAGATCACGCCATTGATCATCAGCGGTGTGGCTTCGAGCTGAAATTCAGGCCTGGGGCCGAGGTTGTCGGTCTTGAATCGCCAGGCAATCTCGAGATTGTTGAAGTTCTGCGCGTTGATTTGATCGAGCGGAGCGTAACGCCGGTTGCCGAGATCGCCCCCATAGGTTCGCCATTCGGTGTTCTTGGGCGCCGGCTGCGCCGCGGCGGGCAGGGTCATCGAAACGAGCAGGCAGGCGATCGGCGTTAAGTGCGCAAACCAACGAACGGACATGGAACCTCCCTATTTGCCGACAAATCTTGCAAAGCGAGATTATATCCCTATTTGGCGGGCAGAAGTTTGTCCGGGTCGACGCGTACAACCGAATAACGAATGGCTCCGTCGATGGAGCTGAACCAATGTGGCACTCCCGCCGGGACGATGATCATGTCGCCGGGCGAGACTTTGCGGCTCTCTCCGTTCTCGAGCGCGCCTCCGCGCATGCTGGGGCCGACCAGCACCTTGACCGTGGGATCGTCTGCTTTTATCCGCTCGGCATTGGACATTTTGCCGCCGGTCACCATCGTTCCTGAACCTTCGATGATGGTGTAGACCTCAGTCACCTGGTCGTGCTCGATGGAGGTCTGGTTGGCTTTCGCGGAGCGATACACCGCGGCGACGGCGACGTTCACTTTGCCCACGGTTACGGAGCGAATCTGTTTATCGACCACGCTGTTTTCCGGCGCTTGTTTGAAAATGGCCTGGATATCGGCATTGGTCACATAGGTGGCGGGAGTCGGTTTCGTTTCAGCCGCGAGCAGCGCGAACAGCACAAGAAGCAGGCCCGGCATTAGTCTCTGCATACACTCTCCTTTTCAGAAATCAGTCATGAGTCGATGGGTTCGAGCGCGAATCCGCTCAGGCGGAAGCGAAACCCAGGGGCGGTTTCAAGCTGACGGGCGCACCATTCCAATCCACGATCCAGCGCGTTCAACTCTTGATCCCACCAGGGGCCGCTTCGTCCGGTTTGGTAAAACTCGCGACAGGCTTCCAGGTGCCGCTTGAATCCAGCCACGAGTCTGGTGCGGTAGTGCGAGACCAGGGCCCCGACGTCGGCGCCCTCGATTCCGGCGCGAACTACCGCTGAGGCCAGGATGGCTTCTCGAATCGCGTGACCCGTGCCGTCGCCACAAAGCGGATCGAAACCGAGCGCCGCAGTGCCACAGGCTAGCCAGCCAGGTTGGCAGAGGGGGTCGGCGATGCGGGGGTGAGATGGAAAACTTCCAGCAGATGCGATTGAGCCAGTGATTTGTTCGGCGATCAGGCGGCTTCGCGCGAGCAGAACTTCGGTCGGGTCGCCGACGGAAAGCAGCCAGGCCCCTTCGGCGCCCGGGAGCAGAAACAGCCAACCATGGTCGAGGGATTCGATCCAGCACGCGTTGGCCTCACATCCGGTTTTAAGCTTCACGGCCGAGGCGGTCGCCATGCGAGAGCCAAAGTGGTGCTCCTCAGAGGATCGCGGCAAAGGGCGCGAAGCGAAGATTGTCCATACGGGTTCGGGGCCTGTTACGTGAGTGTGGTGAGGAAACGCTGATTGAATACGGTCGAGGAGCGCCTCTTCGGAGGCAACGACGGCCGAGTGAGCTAGTGCTAGAGGGCTGGAGTTTTTGCCCCAGGCCACCACTCGTTTGTTAACGCGGGGCAGGCCGTCAAACAGATCGCGCCGGTCAAAGACGTCGGCTAGCAGTTTTTGAGTCGCTTCGCCGAGCATGATGGCGGGGACTCTGGGCCGCGGTGTGGATTCCAGGCTTGGCGGAATGCCCGCGCGGGTAAGCAGGTGGGTGCAGCCGCAAGCAGCCACGCCCTCGCCGCGGATCAGCACGCTCACGGCATCCTCATGAGCCAGTATTGTAACGTAGCGGCGTGGGCGTGGTTGCGCGGAGAGCCATTTCGTGCCATTATAAGGATGTAGTTCAGCAGCCAGTTGATTTTGGCATCTTTCGATAGTCCGGCCTAACTGCCCTTGTCCGATCCTGCCGCGATTCATTGCTCTGCGACTTCAGAAAAGAGAATAAAAATGAAAAATATATTTGTAGGAAACCTCAGCTTCGGTGCTACCGAAGATTCGGTTCGAGCCTTGTTTCAAGCGCATGGAAACGTGGATCGTGTCAGTATCGTGACCGACCGCGATACGGGACAGGCCAGAGGCTTTGGATTCGTTGAAATGAGCGACAACGCGGAAGGCGACCGGGCCATCGCGGCCTTGAATGGCACCGATCTCGACGGCCGGGCGCTGAACGTCAACGAAGCTCGTCCAAAAACAGACCGGGCATCGGGTGGCGGCGGCGGATTTCGTGGTAACGGCGGCGGCCGTTCACGCCGGTAGCCTAAACAGGCTGTAGTTATAGTAATCCAAATTAAAACGGGAAAGGTACAACAAATTGCCAAAAGAAGACGCGATTGAAGTAATGGGTAAGGTCGTCGAGAAGTTCAAGGCTGGAATGTTTGCAATCGAACTCGATGCAGGCCGGACAGTGCTGGCGACGATGGCCGGAAGACTCCGACGAAATCGAATCAAGATAATGAATGGCGATAGAGTTTCGTTGGACCTTTCCCCGTACGATTTGACCAAGGGTCGAATCACGTACCGCCACAAGTAGTGCCGTCGCATTCGGCGCCTGCCGTTAGAAAATAATTTTCAGCGCTAGTTGAACGTTGAACGGCTCTCCAGCGCCGATACCGGTGGCTCCGTTGAAGTCGCCGATCGTGTCCGTAATCCTGCCGAAACTCCCAGAGCTCAGCTTGTTCGTGTTCGACAAACGTCCCAGGTTCGTGTGATTGAAGATGTTGAACATCTCGATGCGGAACTGGGTCCCGATTCGCTCCGTAATGGGCGTGTTCTTGAATACCGAAAAATCCACGTCGTACAATCCTGGCTCATAGAACTGGTTGCGTTTTTCGTTGCCGAAGGTGCCGGGAGTGGGCTGCGCGAAGGCGGCGGGATTTACCCACTGCACAAACCCGTTCGCCACAGAATGATTCACGCCCTGGAAGGGATCTCCGACGACGTCCACACGGTCTTGACCCTCGAATGTGCCGCTGACATTCTTTCCCGAGAACGCCGTGAAGGGCTGCCCTCCATGAAAAGCCATGAGCGAATTCAACTGCCACCCGCCCACCAGGCGCTTGGGACCACGAGACGGAGTGGGCAGATTGTAGGTGATGTAGCTGCTGAAGGTATTGCGCACATCGAAGTCGGAGTTTCCATAGTCCCCGCGCAGGTTATAGCTGTTGGTCGGATTGCGGCCTCGCACGATGGAGGCATCGTCAAGTGAGTGCCCCAACGTATAGGAGAACTTCGAGACTACGCCGTGCCAAAGGTTGGTACGCAGGCTCGCAACCATTCCGTTGTAATGCGAATTGGCCACGCTTTCCACCTGATTGATAGTGGCGAATTGCGGAAATTGCGAATAATACGGGCGAAGAACATTCTGGGAAGCTCGCGTCGCAGACGCGCCCAGCGTGGATGGCGGTGGCTGGTTGATATCCAGGACTGTCAGCAGATGACGGCCCAGGCTGCCGACATAGCCAAGTTCGATCGCAGCGTTGTTGCTCAACTGATATTCGGTGTTGATGTTGAAATTTTGGAGAGACGCATTCTTGAAGTTCTGGTCCACCGAGAAGACTCCATAGGGAGGCGGGGGCAGAGCCGGATTGCCAAAAACCGGTTGGCCGGGGACGACAGTATAGTTGCTTCTCGTGGTTGAGAAAATCGGACTGGGCCCAGCGGGGTTGTAGATAACTCCGGTGGCACCGCTGTTGGGTGGGCGATTGTCGCCGAGGGCATTCAAGTTCGGTGAATCAAAGAAGATGCCATAACCGCCGCGGACCACCAGCTTGCCGCTCGTTCCGGGCGTATAGGCAAAGCCGAAGCGGGGAGCGATGTCATTCAATCTCGGCGCATAGAGCGAGTCAATCCCCTGCCCTGGAAATACGATGCCGCCCTTACTGGCGATAAATGTCGACATCTGGTGAGTCTTGTCGTAGAAGGGGCCGAAATATTCCCAGCGCAATCCGAAGTTCAAAGTCAGGTTCTTCGACAGCTTGTAGGTGTCTTGCGCGAACAACGAACCAGCATTCATGTAATAGTTGTCCTGCATGTTTCCGACTTGCAGGGAAGACGATTGAACGTCACCCGCCAGGTAATCGGCCAGGTTTTTTACATTGTCGGCGATGGCCTGATTGCCCGCCCAGGGCCCCTGTGAACCATCGAAGGTAAACGTGCCACGGGCATTCCGCTGATAGAAGACGTCCAGCCGGGCGCGGCGGTATTCTCCGCCGAAACGCAATTGGTGGCGGCCTGTCGTGTAGGTCAACGTTTCGGTTATGTGTCCCGTAGTATCAATGCGGCCGAGCGGCGGTGTGAGGCCGATCGCATCGAAGCCGTTGATGGTGATATTCGGCGCCCCCAGCAGACTGGGCGAAGTCACGCCGGTATTCAGTCCGGCAGCTATGGGGTTGAAGCCGGTATCGAAATCGTTGAAAGTCTGTTTGAAGTAATTCACTCCGAGGAGCAACTGGTTGACCAGCTTCGGCGAGATCACATTGTTCCAAACCAGCGAGTAATTCTGCATGCGGCTGGGCGCAACCTGGTAATACTCGTGATAAGGCGAAGTGACTGGCGCCGTCTGCGCGCCGGTGCCGACGAACCAGCGAACGGCGACATTATTCTTTTGGTTGATGTTGTAATCGATCTTCGCGATGCCGTTGTCGCTGAAGTCCAGACTGTTATCGGAGCTGAAGAAGTTCGGCGACGTCGCTGGACCGGTGCGCCCGCGGGCGGGCCAGAACGAGAGCACGTTCACCATCGCGGGATTCAGCGCAACGTTATACTGCTGCAGCACCGCAGTCGCTTGCGAAACCCATGCAGCCGACGGTTCAGTGGCCCCAGTGCCATTCCCAACGATTAGCTTCTGCCGCTCGTAAGTCAGGAAGTAGAACAACTTATCTTTGACGACCGGGCCGCCCAGCGATCCGCCAAACTGATTGTTCTTGAGCTTCGGCTTAGCAGCGCCGGACGGGGCGAAGGGCGTGTTCGCCGCGAGCGCGTCGTTGCGGTTGAAGTAGTAGAGCGAGCCGTGCATGGCATTGCTCCCGGATTTGATCACCATATTGATGGAGCCGCCGCCGTTGCGCCCGGCTTCGGCGTTGGCGTTGCTCTGCACGGAAAATTGATCGATCGCATCGATCGGCAAAAGCGTACCGGCCACACCGGAAACTCCACCCTGGTTAACCGCCGCGGAATTGTGCCAAAGGTCGTTGTTGTCCGCGCCATCGATCTGCCAGTTGTTCTGCGCGATGCGCGCGCCATTCACCGATCCAGCGCCGTTGACGCCGGGCGCGAGCTTAACCAGCTGCGTGAAGTCGCGGCCGTTCAGCGGCATGTCCTGGACCGCTTTGTCGGGTATGACCTCGTTCAATGTGGAAGTGTCGGTGTCGATGTTGATAGCGGTGGCGGCTACTTCGACGGTCTGCGATTGGGAGGCGACTTTCAAGGTCAGACGCAAGGTTGTGACGGCGCCCACCGCAACCTGAACTTTCCCCACCTTGAGACGATCGAAACCTGCATGTGTGGCACTCACGTCGTATTCGCCCAGCGGGAGATCTTGAAACACAAACTCACCGGCAGGGGAAGTGACGGTCTCGCGTTGGAGACCGGTGGCGACGTTCACCGCTTGCACGCTGGTGCCGCCGGCGGCCGCACCGGATGGGTCGCTGATGGTGCCGGTGATACCGCCGCGAAATGTTTGCGAGAATCCGGCAATAGCAAGCAGGCAAAACAGCACGAGAACGGAGACGAATCGGGTGCGAAGTCGAGAAATCATGTTACCCCCAGTGGTTGAATACAGCTTGTTGAGTTAAGAGCCAACGTTGCCCCCACTCTTGACGGTTGCAGTGATTCTAACACACGCCCAAAACAAGCGGTAAGATGGGCTGTTATGAAGCCAGCTTTACTCGGTTTGATATGGTGCGGTCTGGCGGTAATGGCCCAGCCGCCCCAGGCGCTTCCACCGGTGAATTCTCCCGAGGTCCATTCCGACAGAACCGTCACGTTCCGTTTTCGCGACCCGAACGCCAAAGAGGTCCTTCTGTCGCGCGCCGGCACGCGTGTCCCGATGCAAAAGGACGACGAGGGTGTCTGGACCGTGACCACCGATCCTCTGGAGCCAGACTTTTATAGCTATTCGTTCGTGGCCGACGGTGTCGGGTTAATCGATCCTTCGAATCCAGGGCTGACGCCGAACCTGCTCAACACGACCAGCATGGTGCATGTGCCGGGCCCACAATCGCTGCCTTGGGAGATCAACGACGTGCCGCGCGGAGAGGTGCATCGTCACTTCTATCGGTCGGCCATCGTTGGGGACGACCGGGAGTATTACGTCTATACGCCGCCCGGATATGATCCCGCGGCTAAAAAGCTCTACCCGGTGCTGTACTTGTTCCATGGTTTCAGCGACGACGCCAGTGCCTGGACCGCAGTCGGCCGCGCCCACGTGATTCTCGACAATCTGATCGCGGCCGGCAAAGCGAAGCCGATGCTGATTGTCATGCCGCTGGGATACGGCGCGCCCGAGATCGTAACTCGCGGCGGGCCATCTCTGCGCGATCCCAGCGCTCGCACGCGCAACTACGATAAATTCCGCGAAGCTCTCTTCAGCGAGGTGATCCCGCAAGTCGAGAAGGGTTACAAGGTGGCGAAGGACCGTAACTCGCGGGCGATTGCAGGCCTCTCGATGGGCGGGGCCGAGTCACTTTACATCGGTCTCAATGCGCTGGATCGCTTCGGCTGGGTGGCATCCTTCAGCGCGGGCGGTTCGTCGGAAGATTTCAATGCAACCTACCCGGCGCTCAATTCCAGCACTGCGTCGCCGCTGCATCTGCTTTGGATCGCCTGTGGCACAGACGATCGGCTGAT
>Ga0070713_100001238_pt1 | contig 16329 bp, 9 predicted proteins | sample LARL82metaG_FD_65465 | JGI IMG/M metagenome (GOLD analysis project Ga0070713, IMG submission 65465) | Corn, switchgrass and miscanthus rhizosphere microbial communities from Kellogg Biological Station, Michigan, USA - LAR L8-2 metaG | ecosystem: Host-associated > Plants > Roots > Rhizosphere ...
CGGGATCGACGCTGCCATAGAGTGGCGCGACGCGTCGCGCACCCAGCAAACGCTTGAGGTCATCCAGTGCACTGCCGCCTACGTAGCTGAGCACCAGATCGAATCCTGACAGACCATCCCGAGGAACGTAATCCACGCGCCCATTCGCTTTGAAAGTTTCAAGAGTTACAGCGGTATCGAGATCGTAATAAACCTTAACGACAGGAGACGAGAGGACCACGTCGGAAGCATTCTGAGCGTCCGGACAATAGGAGGTCACAACAGCAGCGTCTGAGGAGCGCACCTGCTCGGTAGCACAAGCGTGAATCTCGTCCCAGTGGGAGTATAGGCGGAGGGTGTAGTTGTCGGGCTGGAGCAGATCGCGATGGCTGGCGTAGTACGGAACGTCTTTTTCAAAGAACGTGACCTCATGACCCTGGCGGGCCAGCCACTTGCAAAGTCCGCGCCAAAGCGTGGCATGACCGTTCCCCCATGAGGAGCTGACCGTCAAGCCGAATATCACCAGCTTCATCTGGTTTCCTTGCCTTCCGCACCGAGCGGAAGCCAGCCGGAGCACACGTTCTCTGGTTTCGAAACTTCGATGCCGGTGGTGTCGGCGGCGATGTATTCACGGTGGGCAATTCTGGATACAAGTTGCTGTATTCACAAACTTTTACGCAGGACATCTTGGGTTTTCAGCGGTGCATCAGAGGTTCGTTGCCGGTCCACGGAGGAAGGCAGGGTTTCCGTGCCTGCTGAGTCTCACTTCCTGCCTTTCCGTAGCGCGATCGTTCCTGCGAAAGCCGGCGTCAGAGCCACTGCGATGCGCCTGCCCACCCTCACACTGCTGCCGCTGGTCCTCTCAGCCATCCTTACGGCACAGACAAAATCCAGTGTGGGAAAACAGCCTTCCTACGAGGGGCAAAAGGTAGGCTCAATCGAACTGAGCGCAAATCCCAAGATCAACGTAGAACAGTACCGCTCGCTGATCGTCCAAAAAGCCAGCGAGCCCTATTCCGACAAGGCTATTCAGGAAAGCATTCAGGCATTGCAGGCGACCAGCGCGTTCGCTAAGGTCGACCTCAAAGTGGTTCCGGACCCGGCCGGGCTGAAACTCACCTTCATCCTGCAACCCGCCTACTACATCGGGCTGATTGAGTTTCCCGGGGCGTTGAAGCGATTTACCTATGCACGCCTTTTGCAGGCGGTCGACCTGCCAGACCAAACGGTCTATCAGCAATCGCAGATTCCGAAAGCGGAAGACGCCCTGCACAATTTGTTCGAAAGCTACGGGTACTTCCAGGCGAAAGTGCAAACCCAGGTTCAGAACGACGATGTGAACCAACTGGCGAACGTTGTGTTCCACGTTCAGTTGGGCAAACACGCTGGGATTGGAAAAGTCGACATCACCGGGCCTCCTGCGTCAGAGGACCGGAAGTTGGAGCACACGGTACGCTCGTTGCGCGCGCGATTCACGGGAGGCTTGCTTAAGCGTGGGAAGTCCTACACGCCGGCGCGACTGAAATCGGCGGTAGCCCTGATCAAGCGCGAACTGGGAAAGGAACACCACCCGGCCAGCACGGTGAAGGTGAATCCGCCGACCTATCACGCAGACACGAATCGCGCGGACATCTCAATCTCAGTGGATACCGGACCGATCGTTGACATCAAGGTTGTCGGCGCGCGGCTCTCGTGGATTCCGTTCCTTTCGAGCCGCCGCCAAAAACAGCTCATTCCGATTTACGAAGAGAACTCAATTGATCCCGACCTGGTCGCGGAAGGGCAGCGAAATCTCGCGAACTATTTTCAGCAGAAGGGGTACTTCGACGTAAAGGTCCACACCAATTTCCAGCAACAGAACGGCAAGGCGCTGCTGGTTTACCAGATCGATAAAGGCAAGAAGCACTACGTCGCCGACATTTCTTTTCGCGGGAACCACCACATCGAGAGTGATGACCTGAAGGACATGGCTGCGGTGAAACAGAAAACCGCCTGGATGCTGATGTTCTCCCACGGGAAGTTCAGCGAGAAGATGCTCCGCGACAGCGTGAAAGGAATTGAGGGCCTTTACAAGGAGCACGGCTTCGAAGACGTGAAGGTCACACCCGACGTGGTGGACCGCGAACCGAAAATCTACATCACGTTCAACGTTGCCGAAGGTGACCGCACGATCGTGAGTTCGCTCAAGGTTACCGGCAACCACAGCCTGTCGACAAACCAGCTCCGTCCGAAGAAAGGGTTCGAGCTCGAGGAAGGCAAGCCGTTCTCGCCCAAGAACATGTCCGATGACCGCAACAACATCGCGGCAAAATATCTCGATCGCGGCTATTTGAATTCGGACGTGAAGACGGTTGTGTCGCGGCACCCGGACGATCCGCACCAGGTCGATGTGACGTATCAGATTACGGAGGACCAGCAGATCCGCATCAGCAAAGTTCTGTACATGGGAGAGCAGCACACGAAGCTCGACCTGATCCACATGAGCACAGACATGTGGCCGGAGCAACCGCTGAGCGAAGGGAAATTGCTTCAGGCAGAGAGCGAGCTTTACAACCTCGGCATTTTCGATTGGGCCAGCGTCGGGCCGCGGCGGCAGATCACGAGCCAGCCCCAGGAAGAAGCCCTGGTGAAGGTGCACGAGTCGAAGCGCAACAGCATTACCTATGGCTTCGGCATGGAGATTTCGCGGCGCGGGGGCAACACCCCCACGGGAACGGTCGCGGTTCCGGGGCTGCCGACGATCAACACGAAGGGCGCGAATGTTTTTCCTAGCGAGAAGACGTTCGTCAGCCCACGTGGATCCCTTGAGTTTACGCGACGCAATATGCGCGGAGAGGGCGAAACCGCAGCGGTATCGGTGTTGGCGGCCCGACTCGACCAGAAATTCCTGCTCACTTACCTGGACCCCCATTTCCGACGGTCCAGTTGGCAAGCTTTGACGAGTCTCTCAGCAGAGCGCAATAGCGAAAACCCGCTTTTCGTCTCCGAGTTTGAAGATGCATCCTTGCAGTTCGACCGCTATCTCGACAGGTTGAAAACCCTACAACTGCAGCTTCGTTACGACTTCAACCACACCCTATTAACCCAACTCCTCGTCCCACAATTGGTCCTGCCGGCGGACCGCAATGTGAAACTGTCCTATGTCTCTGGGACGCTAATCCGCGATACCCGGGATAAACCCCTCGATGCGCACCATGGCATTTTCCAGACACTGGATCTGCGAATCGTCCCCTCGGTTCTGGGTTCCAGCGCAAACTTCACCCGCCTGTTAACTCAAACCGCGTATTACCAACCCCTGCCGGCGGGAATCGTATTCGCAAACAGCGTTCGGTTAGGCCTCGCGGATCCGTTCAGTAACAGCAACGTACCGACCAGCGAGAGGTTCTTTGCTGGTGGTGGAACAACTCTGCGTGGATTTCCGATCAATGAGGCCGGGCCAATCCGTTATGTGCCATTCTGCTCGCCCGGTCAGACGACGAACTGCCCCAATGTGCCGGTGCCCATAGGTGGAAATCAGCTATTCATCTTCAACTCGGAGCTGCGCTATCCCATTCCGATCATGAACAACTTGGGCGGCGTGGTGTTTTACGACGGCGGGAACGTTTACCGTCGGATCAACTTCGCAGATTTAATTCGCAGTTACAGCAACACGGTGGGAGTCGGCCTGAGATACTCGACGCCGATTGGCCCGGTTCGCATAGATGTAGGGCGCAATCTTCAACCGCCGCTTGGCATCAAAGCATGGCAGTTCTATTTCACTCTCGGGCAAGCATTCTAGTCGCGAGCAGGTCACCATGGCGCAGTGGAGAAAAATCGTCGGATGGACAGCAATTGGGATCGGCGCACTGATCTTGTTCATCATCGTGGGAGGAATTCTGCTGCTAAAGAGCGGCTCCTTCCATCGCTATTTGCTGGCGAAGATTGTGGAGGAGGCGAGCAAGAGCACAGGGGCTCGAGTCGAGCTGCAGAATTTTGATTTCCATGTCCGGACATTGACTGCTGACATTTACGGGTTAACCATTCACGGCAAGGAGGCTGCCGACGAGAGGCCTCTGCTCACGATTGAGAAGGCCAAGGCGAGTGTGCGGATTGTCTCCCTGCTGCACAGGAAGGTGAACCTGAGCGACCTGGTGGTCGAGCGGCCCGTCGTGAACCTGACTGTAAACAAGCAGGGGCAGTCGAACTTGCCACAGCCGCCGCCTTCCAACAAGAAATCAAGTGCAAACATCTTCGAGCTCGCCGTCGGGCACGTGCTGCTCACAAATGGCGAGATTTATGCGCGCGATCGCAAGATTCCTGTGGATGCGAACTTATTTGGTTTGCAGACCGAAATTTCTTTCTCACAATTGCAGCAGAAATATAGCGGTACCCTGAGCTATACAAACGGGACCATCTATTACGCAGGCCTGAAGCCGCTGCCGCATGCGCTGGACGCCAAATTCGACGTGAGCCCCACCGAGGCAAACCTGAGTCCGCTAGTGTTGCGGGTCGGAGGATCGCGGTTGACATTGTCGACCAATGTTCGGGACTACAGCAGCACACCCGTGGCTAGTGGAAAGTACGACGCCGTGTTGCATACGGATGACTTCGCAGGGCTTTCATCCGCCAGCACGTCCGGCGATGTGAGGCTCGCGGGGACGCTGAATTATCGCGACGTGCCGAATCAGCCAATGCTGCGCAATGCCAAGTTGAATGGCAGCCTCGACAGCAATGGGTTAGCGGTGCTCACAGAACAAGCTATTGTAAAGATCCAGAAACTTTCCGGGCGTTATCAACTGGCCAATGGGAACTTCCAGGCCGAGGGCTTCGCGTTCAATATGTTGAACGGCACCGTGAAGGCGGACGGAGAAGCCCTGCACCTCGACGCAACGCCAGAATCGAAGTTCCACATAGGTCTTATGGACATCTCTCTGCAGGCGCTGAAAGCTTCGCTGCGCGGGTACTCGAACCAGCAGGTGCCTGTGACGGGGAACTTCAGCGCGCAAGCAGACGCTCAGTGGAAGGGCAGCATTTCAAACTTGAGAGCGTCGTCGAACATCCAGATGCGCGGAGCGGTGATCGCCGCTAATAAAGAGCGCACCGACCGCTTCCCCCTGAATGCCGATGTGCGGGTGAACTACGATGGCCGGCGCAATCTGATTACCGTGCCCGAAGGAAGTATCCAGCTTCCGGCTACCACCATCACGGCGCAGGGCGAAATCAGCAACAATTCCAATCTCGTTATCAAGGCAGTGAGCACAAACCTGCACCAGTTGATGCTCTTGGCTTCCGGCATGCAAGCGTCGTCGAATGGGCCAAGCTCGAATCCTTCGACTCTTTCCAGCCTACAAGGCGCGATGACGCTCAATGCGCAGGTTCAAGGCACCATGAAGAACCCACGGATTACCGCGCAGCTTGCGGCGACGCGCTTGCAGGTGAACCAGGGGCAGTTCAGCTCGCTACAACTGGCGCTGGCGGCGAGTCCCTCCGGTGTGACCATACAAAACGGCACACTCAATGCACTGCCTCGCGGGCAAATTCAATTCAACGGCAAGGCGGGACTCAAGCGCTGGGCATATCAACCTGACGGGCCGATCAATGCGTCGTTGCAGATCAGGCAGATGCCGCTGGCCATCGTGGACCAACTGGTCACGAAGTCTTATCCGATTACCGGCGATCTGAACGGCACTGTTCAGCTGCAAGGGTCGGAAAACAATCCGCAAGGGCAAGGAAAGCTTCAGGTCACAAAAGCCAAAGTGCAGGACGAACCACTGCAGACAGTGACGCTGCAATTCACCGCGGCGGGCGGGACCATTCGTTCGCAACTGACCGAGGCAGCAAACAAGCTCAACCTGAACTTCACGCCGAAGACGAAGGCGTATGAACTGGCGCTCGATTTTCCGCCGCAAGAAGTGAGTAAGCTGCATGCGGTACAGGCAGAGAACTTGCCGATCAAAGGCCAGTTATCGATCACGGCCAAAGGTGCGGGGACCATCGATAATCCGCAATTGAACGCATCGGTGCAGATGAACCAGCTGCAGCTGCGCGGGACGTCGATTTCTCAAGTGCGCACGGACCTGAATGTGGCGAATCACTTGGCGAAGATCACTCTGGCATCAACGGGCGGGCCTGCAACGCTCAAGGGCAATGCCACAGTTCACCTGTCGCCTGGCTACTACACGGAGGCGGCATTCGACACCAGCCGCATTCCATTCGAGCCGCTGCTTGCGATGTACTACCCTTCTCGCCCCAAGGACCTGACGGGCGAAACGGAAGTTCACGCCACCGTGCGCGGACCATTGGCGGACAAGAACAAGCTGGAAGCGCACCTTACCATCCCGACATTGCGCGCGCAATATCAGCAGCTCGAGATCGGGACTGCGCAGCCGATGCGAGTGGATTACGCCAACTCGGTTGTGGTGCTTCAACCCGCGGTATTGAAAGGTACCGACACGTCCCTGCAATTCCAGGGGCGGGTCCCGTTGCGATCTGCGGAGCGGATGAATGTCTCTGCCAACGGATCGATCGATCTGAAGCTGGCACAGATGTTCAATCCTGACATGCAAACCGGGGGCAAGATCCTGCTGAATGTGGGCGCCGGCGGGACGGTGAAGAGCCCGGGCATGCACGGCGACATCAAGTTTCAGGGAGTTACATTTGCTTCGGAAGCGATGCCTGTCGGCATAAGCAACTTCAACGCTGATATGCAAGTGACGGACACTGGAGTGCAGATTACGAATGCAACCGGCCACATGGGTGGCGGCGAAATTCAGATGGGCGGATCTGTCATTTATCGTCCGGCGCTGCAGGCAAACGTGAGCTTGACCGCGAAGTCGGTGCGACTGCGATACCCCGAAGGCGTTCGCACAATATTTGACAGCAGCCTCATGCTGACTGGCAATGCGCAAGCGTCAACGTTGCAGGGGCGTGTTTTGGTCGACTCCGTTTCGTTTACGTCCGACTTCGACATCAGCAGCTTCATGGGGCAGTTCACGGGAGTCAGTGCGCCACCCGACGGCCAAGGCTTTGCCGACAATCTCAAGCTGCAGATTGCGGTGCAGTCAAGCAATCAGCTGAACGCAGGAACGGCGCAGTTGGGATTTGAAGGCTCAGCGAACCTGCGCGTCATCGGCACGGCGGCGAATCCAGTAGTAGTCGGACGCACCGACATTACTTCTGCGGACCTGTTCTTCCAAAAGCGGGAGTATCACCTGTCCCAAGGCATCATCAACTTCGTGAATCCCAATAAGACGGATCCGGTGCTGAACCTGCTGATTACCACGACCATCAATCAGTACAACCTCAGCATCCGTCTGCAAGGGCCGATTGAGAAGCTGCAGACCAGCTACATTTCCGACCCGCCGCTGCCGCCCATTGACATCATCAACCTGATTGCCCGCGGCACAACGACCGAAGGCGCGCCGCAGAGCTTTGGCGCAAGCGCGGTGCTGGCACAAGGACTTAGCCAGGTGGAGAGCACGGTGGGAAGCAACATAAGTAAGCTGACCGGAATCTCAGGATTGCAGATCGATCCGATGATCGGCGGCAACAACAGCAATCCGTCAGCGCGCATTGGCATGCAAAAACGGGTGACCAAGAACTTTATTTTTTCTTTCTCAACCGATGTAACCCAACCGCAAAGCGAGATCGTCCAAGGGGAATATCAACTCAACAAGCGCTGGTCGGTGAGTGTAGTGAGAGATCAGTCGGGAGGATTCTCGGTGGATGGCCGGTACCACACCAATTTCTGACAATTTTTCCCTGCCCCAACCAGGCATTGAACCCGAGCCTTCAGCTACCCCCAGTGCGGCCGAGTCGGACCCCTGGATTTTTCGAGATGGCAAACGGTCCGTAAGTGGCTCGCAGTTGCTGGACGATCTGCGACGCAGGATTGCAAGCGCCGCCGAGAGCAGCACCCTACTCGACGCTCTGATTGAAGCCGGCGAGTTGGAGGCTGCGCTCGCCGATGCTGGATCCAGTTCGGCAGAAGCAGCAGCCCGGGTGACTGACTGCCTTGCCGCGGCAGTCATCAGAGGAGATCCCAACGCACTTGCAAGAGCAGCGACTCATGCTGACCAAATCGCGCCCCCGGACATGCTGGCGGTTGCACCGCCGGAAGGGTTCACCTACTACGCTCTGCATCCCAGCGATTTCGCGAGGTTGGCGGAGACGTTGCCGTCGGAGGAACCGCGGTACGCAGTAGTCGGCATTCGGAGTATTGGAACAACGCTCAGCGCGGTGGTGCTAACTGCATTAACGGCGCAAGGCAAGCAGGCCCGCCGCATCACGGTCCGTCCCACAGGCCACCCTTATTCTCGCCGAACTGAGTTCACCGCTGATCAACTGCGCCGGATCGATGAGAACAACGGAGCGCAGTTCCTGATTGTGGATGAAGGCCCAGGCCGGAGTGGGTCGACATTCTTGTCGGTAGCCGAAGCCTTGGTTCGCGCCGGAGTTCCGGGGCAGAGGATCACCATCCTGGGAAGCCGCGAGCCCGATCTGACATCACTGTGTGCAGATAATGCGATAAACCGGTGGCGTGAGTTCGGCTTTCTGGCAACCGCTCCGTCAGTGAACCAGCGTTTTGCTGACTGCACTTACGTAGGCGGCGGCGAGTGGCGGCAGTCGTTGCTAGCGGCGGGAGAACCATGGCCGGCAAGTTGGACGCAAATGGAGAGGCTTAAGTTCATCTCCCCCGATAGGCGAACCCTGTACAAGTTCGAGGGCATGGGCCCAATTGGGGCTGAAGTGCGCGATCGAGCATTTCGACTGGCGCAAGCTGGCTTCGCTCCCCAAGTTCGGGGTGCGGGCGACGGATTTCTCGCGTATGAGTTGGCGAACGGGACACGGCCGCGGGCACAAGACATGACCTCATCGATTGTCGAGCGCATTGCGGAGTATTGTGCTTTCCGTTACGCGGAGTTCGGGGTGCACTCATCGGCGCAAGAAGCGCAAATGCGCGAAATGCTTGAGTTCAATGTGGCGCAAGAATTCGGAATTCAAGTTACTGTGCCGGCTGAATCCTTCTGCGCAAAGCGGCCAGTGATAAGCGACGGTCGTATGAATCCGCATGAGTGGATATTGAATGACTCGGGGAAGCTGATCAAAACCGATGGCGTGGATCATGGAGATAATCACTTCTTCCCTGGGCCTTGCGACATCGCGTGGGATTTGGCCGGTGTAGCGGTCGAGTGGCAGCTTGGAGCGGAGGCATGCGATTTTCTTACCGAGCAGTTCAGGCGCCGGTCTGGCGTGGATGTCTCATCATGTCTCGCCCCGTATAAGCTAGCCTACTCGGTCTTCCGGCTGGGCTTCTGCAAAATGGCGATTTCGACGGTAAAAGGTTCAGCCGAGGAAGAACGCCTGGCGGATGCGTATCAGCATTACCGTGCGGTCGCACACAATCTTCTTCCGGTCACGTCCCAAGCCCAGATAGCTGCCTGAACCACCGTTCTCCCGAAAGACTTCGCGAGCAACTGTCTCGTCCTCCTGCGGGACTCGCCGTCTTTGCACTCCAGCGCCAGAGGCTGTGTAAGAACTCGGCCGTCCCTCCGGGACTTATATCGTTCGTGGCACTTTTTCCCAGTGCTGAAGCGCTGGGCTATTCTCGCCCGCCCCTACGGGGCTACCGTTGTTTTTGTCTCTCGCCTTGTTTGTTTTTCACTCCACTGATTGATGGGATCAGCATCGGCAACAGAGACATTCAAGCGGTGGAGCACTGTCGGGTGCCCTGCTTGCGCTGAGAACTTGGGCCTTCGTTGTCCGACCACTTCAAGCCGAGTGACAATTTTGGAATGGCTAGTCACAGTTGCCCTAAGGCTCTCTACAGCATTTCCTTTATTGCCGATAGCGTTACCCAGGGCTAGACTCCCAGAGTTGGCGCACTTCTGACGTCTGCAGGCTTAAACATTCACTCAGGGTTTATATGAACACCAACAAATTGACGCGTGTTGTGCGTGCGCTGGTGTCTGGGGACTTTGATCTCGAAGTACCCAAACGAAGGACACCATCTTCTGGCATTGCACTGTTCCTTGGCGGAGTAGGCACCGGGATTATCCTGGGCATGTTGTTCGCACCGGTCACGGGGGAACAATTGCGCTCTGAAGTAAGTGACCGCGCGCGCAAAGGGTTCGAGAAGACGAAATCAACCGCACAAGAGTACGCCACGCGGCAGCAGAAGAGTTCTGGCACGGTAGCGTCCGCAGAAAAGAGCGCTTCGTAACTTCCACGGCAACAGCATATATTGGACTCGTAAAGGCTTCGGTGTATTCTTATGGCTTCCGCAGTTATGCCGCTAGATTCGATCAACCCAGAAGTGGGTTCTCAGACTACGAGAATCCTTGTAGCTGACGACCACGAAGTAATGAGGATGGGTTTGCGCAACCTCCTTGAGTCAGTTCCTGGATGGTCGGTTTACGCCGGTGCCTCGACCGGAAGCGAAGCGGTAGAACTCGCTCTGTTATCCTCCCCTGACATCGTCATCATGGACATCACGATGCCGGAAATGAACGGCATCGAAGCAGCTGCGCGCATTGCAGCGGAACGTCCTGACATTCCGATCATCATGTTCTCACTCCACTTATCTGAGGATGTGGTGAACCGGTTCAAGACCGGCAGCATCCGCGGTGCGGTCGCGAAGAGCGAAGCGGCACGAGACCTGGTGGACGCAGTCCGCACCGTGCTCGACGGAAAAACGTTCTTCCCAGAGCGGCGGTCGCAAGGCGCTAACGGATAAGTCGGCAAATAAAGTACTCACCTGAGCGACTCTACATTCTTCACCCGATTTCTATCCATTTGCCGCTGTGAGATACAGAGAAGGCGATTGCTGGCGCGCCCCTATGACATCTCACTGCGCAAATCCCGACTGTGCAGTTCCGCTCCGCTACCTACGAGACGGTAGGATTTTTCAATTTGAAGTCCGGGATGGATTTTCGAATGTCCCCGACGATAAGCCCATTACTGCCGGCGAGCGGGTACACCGCGTGTCCCATTTTTGGCTGTGTGGACACTGCTCGTCAAAGCTGACATTGGCGTTCGACGCGATCCAGGGCGTCGTGATCCGGCCGCGCGCGGCGGCGTGAAGCTTCCTCTCTGCGAAAGAATCCTCTTCGGTAATTGGAAAATTTTGTAATTTGGAAATTAAAGACCTGACTCGTGCCTTTAGAGCCCGAGCACTCGCTTTGGCACACGGAAAGGAAGGGGAAAATGAAAGACAAGATCTGCGAACTTAGGGAGGCGGCAGGCGCCGGATAAAGGGGAGGTACAACCAACGCCTGCCTTCCGTCTCCTTCGCGTTGGGGCTGAATCTTTTGTAATTGACTGACAGAGGACTCCGCTATCAGGGTGATACTGTATTTTTCAGGTAGGCTGTTTTGAGCTCTTTTAGCGCCCGGGACAAACCTTTCTCCTCTGTTTGCATCAACTTACGGGGAAACCGATGAGCGCACAGCCAATCCGCCCAGTTCCCCAGGCCAGCCACATAAACGAATTTCCTCGGATTGGCGACTACGCCGTAATCGGCGATTGCCGGACCGCGGCCCTGGTTTCGAAATACGGATCCATCGATTGGCTATGCTGGCCGCGGTTCGACTCGCAGTCAATTTTTGCTGCCCTGCTCGACCGCGAGCGAGGAGGCACATGGAGCATTTCTCCGGTCGGCGAATATACGGTTGAGCGGCAGTATCTTGCGAACACTAACATTCTGCAGACAACGTTCGGAACGCCATCGGGAATGCTCGTACTCACCGATTTAATGCCGGTTCGCGAGAACTCGTCGCTGGTGCCGGATCACGAGATCATTCGCCAGGTGGAATGCACGGCGGGTGAAGTCGAGATCGAAGTTCTGCTGACACCGAGAGCGAAATACGGCGAGTCGACTCCAAAGTTGGAGCAGCGGGGCCGTCTCGGGCTGCGGTTTTGCCACGGGCGGGGAGTTTACTGGCTGCGAGGCAGCGAATCTCTGGCTGTAAATGGTGATTCGGCAATCTTGCGACATCGACTGCGATCGGGCGAGGCCCTTCTCTTCTCCTTGAGTTACACCGAAAATGCGCCGGCGATTTTGCCAGACATGAATCAGATCCGGCATCGCATGTCACTGTGCGCAGAGTGGTGGAGGGAGTGGGTGGCGGACATGCGGTACCGGGGCGAGTTTCGCGACGAGGTTGTGCGAAGCGCCCTGACGCTGAAACTGCTCATCTACGTGCTCTCAGGCGCCGTGGTTGCCGCGCCCACCACTTCCCTTCCTGAGCAAATTGGCGGATCCCTGAATTGGGATTATCGGTACTGCTGGCTGCGAGATGCCTCGCTAACGATCCGCGCCATGCTTGAGCTAGGTTATCTCGACGAGGCAGCGCAGTTTCTTGACTGGATGCTGCATGCGACTCGATTAACTCAGCCGCAACTTCGCATCCTCTATACGGTTTTTGGAAACTCCGCCCCGAAAGAATGGGAATCTAAAACTCTGCGTGGATACCAGAACTCTGCGCCGGTGCGAATTGGCAATGCCGCGCGCGACCAGTTGCAGCTCGATGTTTACGGGGAGGTAGTCGATGCGGCGTCGCAGTATGTGTTCCACGGTGGAAAGCTCGACCGCGAGATGCAGAAGGTGCTGGTGGGGTTCGGGAACTACGTTGTCAAACATTGGAATGAACCGGATGAAGGAATCTGGGAACCACGCAATGGGCGCGCACATCACACGCATTCACGCCTGATGTGCTGGACCGCGCTGGATCGCCTGGTTTCGCTGGCCGAACACGGAAAACTTAAGGGCGCAAACGTTGAAGAATATAAACGCAACAGGGATGCGATCCAGCAGCAAATTTGTACGCGCGCATGGAATGAACGGCTCAAGAGCTACGTGAGCGTGCTCGATGGTGAAGACCTGGACGCAAGCTTGCTGTTGCTGTCCTGGTATGGATTCGAGAAAGCGGATTCACCACGGATGCAGGGCACCTATCAAGCAATCCGCAGGAGCCTCGGCACCCGCGGCGGGCTGCTCTACCGCTATCGCGCCAATCCGCCGGAAGGAACGTTTGCCCTCTGCAGTTTTTGGGAGGCCGAATATCTCGCGCTGGGCGGCGGCAAGAGCGACGAATGCAGGCAACTCATGAAAGCGCTTTTCAAGTATCGCAACGATCTCGGGCTTTACGGCGAAGAGATCGATGCCGAAACCGGCGAGACCCTTGGCAACTTTCCCCAGGCGTTTACGCATATCGGACTCATTGGCGCAGCTCTCTCACTGGACCAACGAGTGAAGGGGGAGCACCAACTGGGACATCGTGCTGAGAGCGCGGTTGACGATGAGCGCCGGAGTAAGGCCGCATGAGCGAATTATGAACTGGAGCAGTTGGATCCTGAGCGGTTTCGTCGCGACGGTGGTGCTCTCCGCAGCGCTGGCCACCAGCCAGGGGTTGGGGCTCACGCGGATGAACCTGCCATATCTGATCGGTGCGGTGCTCACGCATGACCGGGACAAAGCACGGCTCTATGGCTTCATGGCGCACGTCCTAAACGGATGGGCTTTCTCGATTATCTACGTCTTGATATTTGAAACCACCCGCAATGCGAACTGGTGGTTTGGCCTGATGATTGGACTCGTACATGCCTTATTTGTCCTGACCATTGGCACGATGCTCTTGCCCACGCTGCATCCGCGAATGGCCACCGAGAGACACGGTCCGACTGCTAAGCGGCAACTGGAGCCGCCGGGCTTTATGGCGCTCAACTACGGATATCAGACCCCGATTTCGGTGTTCTTGTCGCACGCCGCATTTGGAGCGATCTTGGCGGCGCTCTACCGGTTGCACTGAAAAGCAAATCTGCCTGGACGTAACCCGTACCCCTGGGTTGCCATCTAAGGGAAGCGACGGTGGCGGCGCGGGTTTTTGTCGTTTCCCCGCATGGGCCAGGGTGAAGTCCAACGACGTCAGCCTTGGCCACGCCATCGCAACGCTCCGGTTTCATCGCCGAAAGGACACGTTAGCCCTAGCTCTACTCTGCTTCAAGTGCGATGTCCGGATTACCGCGGTAACCGGGTAACCGGGCAAGAGCGTTGACCCCAGTTGCCGCAGTCCTTACAGTCTGCAATTGGGGGTTTGTATGAAGGACATCCACGAGGTTCTGCGTCGCAAGCAGGCAAAGTACGCTCAACTCGGCAAACAGATCGAGATGCTGCAGCAAGCAGCGGATAAGCTTCGCGAAGTCGCACCTCTGTTAAGCGACAACGACGAGGACGACACCGCAATTCTCAGCGATATGGACGAGCCTACCGCGCCCGCCGCAAAAGCGGCGACGGCACAGGGCCAGTCCACGTCTGCCAAGCCGGTGGTTCGCACGGTTGCGCCGCGTTGGCCGTAAACTCGGGCTTTCATCATGTCATTCCGCGCACTACTGGTTACGAAAGATGACCAGGCCGCTGAGACGCTGACCGCTGTCCTCTCGAATTTCGGCTTGAGCGCACAGTGCTGCGGATATTCCGACGCCGTTTGTCTCGTTACCGAACAAAGATTCCAAGCAGTACTGGTGGATTATGACGATCCGCACAGCGCTGCGCTCGTATTACAGAACCTCGCCAGCACTCCTTTTCAGAACAACGCCGTAACCGTAGCCCTGCTCAGCGACAAGAACAAAGTCCGGCATGTTTTCGGCGCCGGGGCGAATTTCGTTTTATATAAGCCAATCGAGCAGATGCAGGCGGTTATGACTCTGCGGGCGGCAACGGCGCTGCTCAAACGGGAGAGGCGTACTGCATTTCGCGTTCCGATCCAGGTCGCAGTGAAGCTGCAACTGGCAAGTAAAGATGAGAATGCGGCAGAGATTGAAGGCATCCTTCTCGACCTTAGTGAAACTGGTATGGATGTGCTCGCCTCGCAACCTCTTTATCCTTCGGCGCGCCTGAAAGCCACCTTCCTGCTTCCGAATGCTCCGGCTGAATTTGAGTTGACAGGCGAAGTTGCGTGGGCGAATCCGAATGGCGAATCCGGGGTGAGGTTTTGCGACACTCCACAAAGCGTACATGGCGCGTTGCACTGGTGGCTGGCGCAGAATTCCAAGGCAGGCGTTGCGGTTGAGCCAGAAGCGGTTGCAGATTGCCGGTTGACCGACCTCAGCCTGGGGGCATGCTACGTCGAAACTGCTTCACCGTTTCCCGAGCGCACACAGGTGGTGATGATCCTGTCCGCTGATGCGATTGAGTTTCGAGCGCAAGGCCTGGTTCGCGTAATGCATCCCGGGCGCGGCATGGGGGTAGAGTTTGCTATGCGCACCGCCGAGCAGAGGAAGCAGACTGAGGATTTCATCAACTCGCTCACCAGCCGTCCGGGAGTGCAGCCGGAATTGCGGGTTGCTCCTCAACCTCGCACGGGCGAGGAAGATACGTTTGACAACGAGGGCTTCGAATCGGAAATTGAAGACCCACTGCTCGATCTGCTGCGGAACCACGAGTCCTTCAGCGAAGAGATGTTCCTGGAAGCGCTAAAGAGTCAAAGAAGCGCGGATGCCGTGGGGTCGTAGCTGCAGAGGACTCCGCTGCCACTTCAGATGTTTGCACCCTGAAATCCCAACTCAGTTGCGCAGATCCGACATCAGCTCTTCCACTTCCCTCTTCTGATCGGCAGTGAGTGGAAGCAGCGGCAGGCGCGGTGGCCCCCCGTAGTAGCCATTCAAATCCAGAGCATATTTCAGACCCGGAATGCCGAGCTGGCTGGCAACGCGAGTAGCTGCCTTCGATACTCGTTCCTGTTTGAGCTTGGCGAGCTCGGCGTCACTTTCCTTCCAGGCAGCGTAAATCTCGTAGCAGGCGGTAGGCGCGGGATCGGAGAAAGCAAGAACTCCTCCAGCGGCTCCAGCTTCAAGACAGGGATGGAGGCGTTGAGCGGTACCCGCGAGGATCTGGAAGCCAACTTCCTTCTGGCGGGTTTTGAGGCCGCCGAAAACGGCAATGGCGGAAGAAGATGAGACTCCGGAATGAGCAGCGGCCGTGTGGGGACGGGCGCCCTCGCCCGTCCGGCGGAGCGAAGCTGCGCCGCTCTCCGTGGTTGAACTCAATGCGCCGACAGGAATCAGCTGATCACTGTTTGTCGCAGATTGCGGAGCGTCCTTGAGCATTCGCGGAGTAACTGGAGCGAATGTCTCAGTCACGGTCGCAGTACGCTTAATATGGCGGGTCGCGGCGGCCATCCGACGTACCTTCTCGACATCGCCGCTGGATTCCTTGATTCCGATGATGTTGGGATGCGACGCCAATTCGACGATCAACTCTTCCGGCATATCGTAATTGGTGAACACCGGAACGCTGTAGATGAGCACCGGGATTGGGGAACGGTCCGCCACGGTGCGATAGAACGTCAGCAGATTGGCAGGTTGCATCTGGGG
>Ga0070713_100001239_pt1 | contig 16326 bp, 15 predicted proteins | sample LARL82metaG_FD_65465 | JGI IMG/M metagenome (GOLD analysis project Ga0070713, IMG submission 65465) | Corn, switchgrass and miscanthus rhizosphere microbial communities from Kellogg Biological Station, Michigan, USA - LAR L8-2 metaG | ecosystem: Host-associated > Plants > Roots > Rhizosphere ...
ACCTTCGCGCGAATCATAAAGGGGTTCGAGCTATGCGCTCTGGGCGGGATCATCTATCTGTGCGTACGGATGATCCTGTTCGACTGATTCACTTCTCTAACGGCAACCCGGAGCTCTGAAGCGCGCGCCAGCCGCCATCCAGCGATATGGCGTTGGTGTAGCCCATCTGGCGCAGCGCATCGGCAGACAGCGCCGACCGAAAGCCGCCTCCGCAATACAGCACGAGCTTGGCGTCCTTGCGCGGCACTTTGGTCTCGATGTCCCGCTCGATGATTCCCTTCCCCAGATGCACGGCCCCAGCGGCGTGACCCGCGGCCCATTCGCTTTCTTCGCGAGTGTCGATTAACACATGCGGATCCTTGGAAGCAACCATCTTTTTGTACTGTTCGATGTTGATTTCCTTGATTCGCGACTTGGCGTCATTCACCAACGACAGGAAACCCGGATTATGTCCCTTCGGTGCGCCCATGTTTTAATTCACCCTCTCGATCCGCGCGCCGGCGCGCGCCAGTTTTTCTTCGATTTTCTCATAGCCGCGATCGATGTGATAAACGCGGTCGATTACGGTCTCTCCATGACCCACCAGTCCCGCTAGCACCAGCGACGCGCTGGCACGCAAGTCGGAAGCGATCACCTCGGCACTGGTCAGTTCTTCCACTCCGGCCACAATAGCCTGCCGCCCTTCCAGTCGAATGTTAGCTCCCATGCGCGCCAATTCCAATGCGTGCATAAATCGATTTTCGAAGATCGTCTCGGTGATGAACGAAATCCCGCTCGCTAGAGTCATCATGGCCATATACTGGGCCTGCAGATCGGTGGCGAAGCCGGGGTATTCTTCCGTCGTGATGTCGGCAGCTTCCAGCCTCTTTTTCGCACGCACGCGCAGAGCATCCGGGCGCACGCTGGACACCTCCGCGCCGGCCTGCCGCAGCTTGGCCACCAATGCTTCCAGATGTTCGGGAACGCAGTTGGAGATCACCAGGTCGCCGTGTGTCATTGCGCCCGCGATCAGGAAGGTGCCGGCCTCGATGCGGTCGGCAATGATGGTGTGCTCGGTTCCGTGCAACTCGCTGACCCCTTCCACCTGGATTGTCGACGTACCCGCACCCTCGATTCGCGCGCCCATCTTGCTCAGCAACTCCGCCAGGTCCTGCACTTCCGGCTCGCGTGCGGCGTTTTGAATTATCGTCCGCCCTGCGGCCAGAACGGCCGCCATCAAAACGTCCTCGGTGCCGGTAACAGTGATGCGATCGAACTGGACCTGTGTTCCTTTGAGCCCGTGCGGCGCTTCCGCCTTCACGTAGCCGTGCGATTGCTTGATTTCGGCGCCCAGTTGCTCGAGCGCGGAGACGTGCAGATTGATGGGCCGCGCGCCGATGGCGCATCCGCCGGGCATCGAAACCCGCGCACGACCGGTTCGCGCCACCAGCGGGCCCAGCACCAAACTGGAAGCGCGCATGGTCTTCACCAAGTCGTACGGAGCTTCGGGCCGCGGCAGCTTCGCGGCGCACACTGTCACTACCCCGTCCTTAGTTTCCACCCGCGCGCCCGCATGCTCCAGCAGTTTCTGCATGGTCCCGATATCGCGGACCGGCGGAATGCGGTTCAGTTTCACCGGCTCCGCTGTAAGCAGGCACGCTGCTAGAGCGGGCAGCGCGGAATTTTTCGCGCCGCTGATGGCGATTTCCCCTTCCAGCGGACGGCCGCCGTGGATCCGAAATTTGTCCATTTATTCCTTCACCGCCTGCAGGGCCCCTGAGACCCGCCCTCCCGCGGCCGCCAACCTCGCTTCCGCGGCCACCCGATCGATCGCTAAGCGCGACATCACGATCGCGACCTTCACGTTGCCGGCAGATTTTCCCAGCAACTCGCCGGCCTGTTCGTAACTCACGCCCGCCGACTCGGCAATGATGCGCTTGGCCCGGTCCTCCAGCTTGCTGTTCTTCGGCTCGACGTTCACCATCAAGTTGCCGTACACATAACCCAGCCGGATCATCACCGCCGTGGTTATCATGTTCAGCACCAGCTTGGTCGCGGTCCCGGCCTTCATACGCGTCGACCCGGCGATCACTTCCGGACCCACTAGCGGAGTAATCGCGATCTTCACCGCGCGCGATAGCTCGGAATCCGGCGTGCAACTGATCCCGATGGTCAGCGCGCCCACCTCCCGCGCCGCCGCCACCGCGCCCAGTACGTATGGCGTCCGACCGCTGGCCGCGATCCCGATCAATGCATCGCGCGGCGTAAATCCTCGCGCCATAAGATCGCGCTTTCCCGCTGCCGGATCATCCTCGGTCGCCTCCGTTGCGCGCGCCAGTGCCGCTTCCCCGCCCGCGATAATGCCTTGCACCAGATCTCGCGGCACATGAAACGTCGGCGGGCACTCGGCGGCGTCCAAAACACCCAGGCGCCCACTTGTTCCGGCCCCGATGTAGAACAGGCGCCCGCCTTTCCGGATCACTTCGGCGATCGCATCCACTGCCGTCGCGATGACCGGAATCTCAGCCTCTACGGCACCGGCGATTTTCTGATCTTCCTGATTGATGATTTCGAGCATCTCGACCGTGGAGCGGGCATCGATGTCTCGCGAGGCCGGATTCACTCGCTCCGTAAGAAGCTGGGCAAGATTCATGAATAAATGTTAATCAAAACAATGTGCCAAGCGCGGTTAGAGACGAAAAAAGCGCCGGAAGATGCATTCTTCCGACGCTTTTCGACACGTTTTCGCTGCTATTTACACACTAAAGGAGCTGCCGCAACCACACGTGCTCTTCACGTTCGGGTTGCTAAACTTAAACCCCGAGCCTTCCATCGACTCGACGTAGTCGACCTCAGCCCCATCCAGGTAAAGCATGCTGGCCTGGTCAATGAACACCTTGAGCCCGTCGAAACTGTATGTTTTATCAAGCAGATTTGGCGTGTTCTCAAAAGCCATCGAATAACTGAACCCGGAACAGCCGCCTCCGACCACAGAAATCCTCAGCCCAGCCGGCTTCGGTTCCTGACTACCGAGAATCTCCTTGACCTTGGTTACCGCGGTTTCAGTCAATTGCACCATATGTGTTAGGGTCTCCCTTTATCGAAACTACCCGAAATTTCATTATCCCCCGAAGCCACCCACCTGGCAAGCCCGTTGTTGAGGCGCCGCCTGTTCCTGTCTTTTGGATGCTAAACTCCACGTTAGGATGCGAGAACCCGTACGGCTGCAACAACCGGGGCCGACGGGCCAATTTGGCCCCCAAATGGTTGCAACCGCAGATGGTTCGGATACGTCGGCTAAGATGTATGAACGGTATTGCTGGCGTCCTTCCGTTCCCGGCCTCAGGGTCGCGGACCGCTTCAGGCTCCGAGACGAAGGCTAAGGCCCGAGTGGATCATCGCAATACTGAAGAAGCCGCGTTGGTGCGCCGCGTCCAGGCCCGGGACGAGATCGCGTTTCGCGAGATCGTGGAACGCTACCAGGCCAAAGTCTTCTCCATCATCCACGGAATTCTCCGCAATCATAACGACGCTGAGGATATCGCGCAGCAGGTTTTCGCCAAGATTTATTTCTCGATCACCAACTTCGACTTTCGCAGCTCGCTGCTGACCTGGATCTACAAGATCACGGTCAATGAATGTTATGACTACCTGCGTAAGAAGCGGGTCCGCAAGCTGGTTTACGAGAGCGACTTTTCCGAAGAAGACACGCAGCGCATGCAGAACATCGATACCGCCACGTCGCAAGCACCGCCGGTCGATACGCAGCTGGCGCAAAGAGACTTGGTTCTGAAACTGCTGGAAAAGCTTTCGGAAGAGGACCGCAGCCTGCTCATGCTGAAGGAAGTGGAGGGGCATTCAGTGGAAGAACTGTCGCAGATGACCGGCATGAATGAGAACACGATTAAGGTGAAACTGTTCCGCGCCCGCCAGAAGCTCCTGAAAGCTTCACAGCGGCTAATCCGCGGCAGCGGACAAACGAAAGTGTAATGTGATACAACTTATCAGAGTTGTCGATAGTACAAGCGGACGATTCGATCCGTGGAAGGTCTTGATTTAGCGTTTTTTTGAGGGAAGAAGTTATGCATCAGCCAATCAGGGACAACCTTGAGGAATACCTGAAGGGTTCTACCCGGCAGGTTCCGCAAGCGTTTCATGCGCACCTCGTAGCGTGCGAGGAGTGCGCCAGTGAACTTCGTCTGCTCGAAACGCAGGCGAACATGTTGCGATCGCTTCGCTCTGTAGAGGACGTCGGACCAATCCCCGGCTTCTACGCCCGCGTGAGGGAGCGGATCGAAGATCAGGGCCGCGTTTCAGTCTGGTCGATCTTTCTTCAGCCCAGCTTCGGACGCCGTCTGGCGATCGCATCGGCGACATTAGTTGTTCTTCTGGGGACGTATCTGGTCACCACCGAGCCTGGCGATCAGAGCGCGGCTTCGATCCCATCGGTTGCCACCGATATAGTCAGCACGCCTGCTCCCGAGGCCAGCGCTGTTGACGACAGCCTGCAGCAGCAGCGGCAGCGCAATGCGGTTCTGGTAGATCTAGCCAGTTTCCACGAATAGCCCTATGTTTGCGGCCGACCGTGCCTCCTGGCAAAATCCACGTGTACTCACCACCTTGGTGTTGGTGTTCCTGACGGGGGCCTTGGCCGGGGCTATTACTATGCGCTCCGGCCTGCACGAAAAGATGCATCGTGGCGCTCCATCTTATTGGCGTGACGGACGGAACGAGTTCTCCTACGACATGCTGAAGAAGGAGCTGGACCTTACCCCCGAGCAATCCGATCGCCTCAAGACCATTTTGGACGATTTTGTGAAGTACCACGATGATTTGCAGGCCCAGATAGAAGATGTGCGCGCCACCGGAAAAAACCGCATTATGCAGATGCTGGATGCCCGCCAACGCCAGCGTTTCGAGCAGCTATCGAACCATCTTCCGTCTCAATAAGCGGGCCCCGGGGTCGCCCGAAGATGGCCAATTTAAACCAGTTTCGGTGATTCTTGTGTGTCCAAGGTATAATCACGCCAGTTTCCTATTGCATTCCCCAGAACCCGGTGATATCCTAAGGGCGAAACGTGGATTGATTTAGGTCCTGCCTGCGCAGGGCTGACTAATTGCAACCACGCTAAAAAGTGCTAAAGGTGAGTCGGTCTTCACGAAACTAAACCCCCTGTGGCACTCCGCAGGGGATTTTTATTTGTGGGGTACCGGGTCGCCGGAGAGGATTTCTATGTCTGTGCGACCTGATGATTCCGGCTTACCACTGACCCTATTTGGCTTGGAAGGCGAGCTCGTTTCGCTTCGGATTAGTGTAGAGCCCAAGCTTCTGGAAGACTTGCTGGAAGCCCTGTCTTCCCTCGATTTTCCCGTGAATCCGCAGCTCTATCACCGCCTCGCCCAAGTGACGGTCGAGTTTCCCGCTTACTCAGCGCAAGTCGAACACGTCCGCGAAGCTCTGCGCGGTAACGGCTTCAAACCCCAGAGCCTCGAAGTGTCGGCGGGCCTGACTCTCGCGGGCGGCTGTTAATTCAACAGCTCGAGCCGGGCTTGCGCGCCGCCATCTTCCGCTCTACGGCCTTCATCAGCCGGGCCTGCACTTCATCAGGCAGAACCTGCGGCTGCATTCCCTTATAAACCTGGATGGTTTTGCGCGTGGTGTCGAGAATCACAAAGCAATTCGGACATTCGGTGATATGCACCTCAATCCGGCGGCGGAGCTCGATGTCCACGGCCTCATCGAGGTAATCGGTCAGCTCCTGCATGAACTCCTTACAGGTAAGCAAAAACGTCGTCCCCTTTCCGCTTGAAGAAACGCGTCAGCTTCTCACGAAGCTGTAGCCGCGCTCGTAGCAGCCGGCTCTTCACCGCTGGAACCGAGATCCCCAAGGCCTCGGCTGTCTCTTCGGTGCTCAACTCTTCGATGTCACGCAGAACAAAAACGGTGCGGAAAGCTGGTTTCAGGCTCTGAACAGACTCATCCAGGATCTTAGCCAGCTCCTCCCGGGAGTACTGCTGCTCAGGATTCTCGTCCCAAACCGCGATTTCACGGACTACCGTATCCTCGCCCGTATCCAGCGGCTCGTCCAGCGGCACCGTCCGGTCCGATTTCCGCTTCCGCAGCTTCATCAGGGACTCGTTTACGGCGATGCGGACGATCCAGGTATAAAACTTAGATTGCCCCTGGAAATCGCCTAGATGCTCGAAGGCCTTTAGAAAAGTCTCCTGTAAAACGTCCTCGGCATCCTCATCGTTCTGGGTGATGTGCTTGGCCAGGCGATAGATCTTGCGCGAGTAGCGGTTCACCAGCTCGTTGAAAGCGGTTAAATCGCCCTCGCGAGCTCTCGCTACTAACCCTGATTCATCGAAGATACCCGTCTCAGTCGCGGCAGGCATTCTCTTCATCCTAACATCCAGCGCCGTGGTTTTCAGGTGCACCGGCGGTTGGATCCGGAGCGTTGAACTTGTTTCACGCCGAGCGTACCATGGACCCGTGGATCTAAACGAGCAAATGCGGGCCGATTGGAACCGGCGCGCCGCCGAAGACGCTTTCTATCATGTCGCCTTTGAGCGGCGAATGCAGAGCCCGGACGAGTTCCTAGCCAACGGAATCCATACTGCTGCTTTGTTCGAACGTGAACTGATTTATTTGCCGGCGGCAGATCCGGCGTCGCTCCGCGCCCTGGAGGTCGGGTGCGGCCCGGGACGACTCATGCGGCCGATGAGCCGTCATTTCGGCGAGATCCATGGGATCGACATCTCCGATGAAATGCTCAAGCGGGCTCGCGAGGTATTGACCGACATTCCGCATGCCCACGTCCACCTCGCACCCGAATCGGACTTGCGCATGTTCGCCAAGGATTGGTTCGACTTCGTCTATTCGTACGCCGTGTTCCAGCACATCCCTAGCCGCGAGGTAGTTCTCAACTACCTGGATGAGATGGCGCGAGTGCTCAAACCTAACGGCATCCTGTGCTGTCACTTGCGCGGAGCCCCCGCTCCATCGTCGGAATTGAGGACTGGATCGCCCACCTGGACCGGTGACGGGTACTATTTCGAATTGAACGACATTCGGGATTTCGTCAGTCGAAACCGTTTGCAATTGTTGACCACGTGGTGTCTCGAAACCTTGCACATGCTTATCACGGTTCGTAAGCCTGCCCGGCCCAAAGACCTGACCATCGACCGGCCGACGCCGATCCTGCTAGGGGCTCGGCCCTCCGGCAACGGCTATTCGCGTGAAGTTCCCCGGCGCGGCCGCCAAGCTGCCGTGAGCCTCTGGATCGCAGGATTGCCAGAGGATTGCGGGCTCACGGACCTGGAGGTGAGCATCGGCGGAACCAGAGTCACTCCCTGCCACATCACCCTCGGCCCCGAAAGCGCGCGTCAGATCAACGCCCTCCTTCCTCGAAACATCGGAGTGGGCCCGGTCACGATCGGGGTCACCTGTCGCGGCCAAAGGCTGGCCCAAACATTCGAACTCGATGTGACTGATGGCGATCCCGAACCGCCGTCAATCGTCTGTGTGACAGACGCAGAAAATCTCGCGTTACAGCACCTGGTCTGTAGCAGCGCGCTGAAAATCGTAATTCAGAATGTCGAGAATCCGGACAGCTTGCGCGCCTGCCTCGGAAAAGTTCCGCTGGACCTTTGCGAAATCGTTCGTGAGGACCCTGTGATGGCGCAGTATGAGTACACGCTCCGGTTACCGAACTCCATCGACGGCGGCAACCACCTGCTCGCAGCCACCGTGGATGGTTTCGATCTCCCGCCCGTCTCCGTTGAAATCGAGGCTGAGCAGAAACGAGAATCCGGAAACTTGTTAACCTGAAAATTACATGAGCGAGAGCTTTACCATCACTTTGCCTGACGGCAGCGAGAAGAGCGTCCCATCCGGCAGCGGGCCGATGGATATTGCCAAATCTCTCGGTCCGCGGCTGGCCGACGATGCCGTGGTCGCGCGCGTCAATGGACAGCTATACGACCTCACGCGGCCTTTTGAGTCCGACGCCAGGCTTGAGATTCTGACTTCGAAGAATCCCGAAGCGCTCCAGGTCTACCGGCATTCCACCGCGCATCTTTTAGCAGCAGCGGTGCTGGAGCTTTTCCCCGAGACCAAGCTGGGCATCGGTCCGCCGACCGACACCGGCTTCTATTACGATTTCGAGCGCGAGACGCCGTTCACGCCTGAAGATCTCGAAAAAATCGAAGCCCGGATGCTGGAGTTGCAGCAGAAGAACCTGCCCTACGAGCGCAAGCTCACGCGCAAATCCGAGGGCCTCCAAAAATACGCCGACGACTGGATGAAGGTCGAGCTGATCAAAGAAAAAGCCGACGAGGTTTTTTCCGAGTACACGCTTGGGCCAAATTTCATCGACTTTTGCCGGGGCCCGCATGTCCCCGGCACCGCTCGCATCAAAGCGTTCAAACTTCTTTCGGTGGCCGGCGCGTATTGGAAAGGCGACGAGCACAATCCACGACTGCAACGGATCTACGGCACGGCGTTCTTCAGCAAGAAAGATCTGGACGCGTATCTCGCGCGGCTGGAAGAAGCCAAGAAACGCGATCATCGCAAGCTGGGCCAGGAGCTAGATCTGTTCAGCATCCAGGAACTGGCCGGCCCGGGGCTGATTTTCTTCCATCCCAAGGGCGGCCGCATCCGCAAGATCATTGAGGACTGGATGCGCGATCAGTATCTGGCGCGCGGTTACGACCTGGTCTACACGCCGCACGTCATGCGCCGCGATCTCTGGAAGACTTCCGGCCACGCCAATTTTTACAGCGACAACATGTTCAAGCCCATGGAGCTGGACGACGCCGAGTATCAGCTGAAGCCCATGAACTGCCCGGGCCACATCCTGATTTATCGCGACAAGATGCACAGCTATCGCGATCTCCCGGTACGCTTGGGGGAGCTCGGCACTGTTTACCGCTACGAGCGCTCCGGCGTCATGCATGGGTTGTTGCGCGTCCGCGGATTCACGCAAGATGACGCGCATATCTTCTGTACGTCCGACCAGATCGAAGACGAGATCGTCAACTGCCTGCAGTTCGCGATCGATGTCCTGCGCACTTTCGGCTTCGACGATTACGAAGCGGAGCTGTCCACCTGGGATGGCGGAGCCAGCGGAAAATATGACGGCACGCCCGATCAGTGGGAGCTCGCCGAGAATGCCTTGAAGCGCGCCTCCGAGCGCCTCAACGTCAAGATCAAGCTCATCCCGGACGAAGCTGCTTTTTATGGCCCGAAGATCGACATGAAACTGGTGGACGCCATCGGCCGGCTGTGGCAGCTCTCGACCATCCAGTTCGACTTTACTTTGCCTCGCCGCTTCGAGCTCGAATACATCGCCGAGGACGGCAAAAAGCACCAGCCGTTGATGGTGCACCGAGCGCTATACGGCTCCATCGAGCGATTTTTCGGGATCCTGATTGAACACTACGCGGGAGCGTTTCCGGTCTGGCTTGCTCCGGTGCAGGCCGTCGTTCTGCCGATCACCGACCGACACATCGAGTACGCGCAAAAAGTAACCAAATGGCTGGAAGAGGCCGGCCTGCGCGTGTCGCTCGATGACCGTAGTGAAAAGGTGAACCTCAAGATTCGCGACGCCCAGTTGCAAAAAGTCCCCTACATGCTGGTGGTGGGCGATCGCGAGGCCCAGAATGGCAGCGTCTCGGTCCGCAACCGCAAACACGGCGATCAAGGAGCGCAAACAGTGGACGAGTTCCTGGCCGCCATCGGAAAACTGATCGAAACCAAAGCCCGGACCGAGTAGTGTTCGCCGCCGCGATCTTTTTCGGCTGCCTGCTGGCCGGATCGATCGTTTACTGCATTCTGATTGTCATCGCGGCGCGCAGTTATCTCGCGCAGCCGATCCCAGTGGCGCAAGCCCTCGCGCCCATCAGCGTTCTCAAACCGCTGGCGGGCGTCGATGAGGGCCTCGAAATCAACTTGCGCACTTTCTTCGAGCAGGACCATCCGGACTTTGAGCTCTTGTTCGCTGTGCGCGAGGCTAACGATCCAGCCATCGAAGTCGTCCAGGCGCTTCAAAGGCAGTTCCCTACCCGCGCATCGCGGTTGATCGTGACGGGTGAGCCGCCTTATCCGAACGCGAAGGTCTTCAGTCTGGACCACATGCTGGCGGAGGCGCGTCACGACCTGTTGGTTATGAGCGACAGTGACATCCGCGTCGCAACGGGCTTCTTAAAATCGGTGGCCGCCGAGTTCACTGATCCGGGCATCGGCGTGGCAACGTGTCCGTATCGGGCCATCGCGGGCGAGAGCCTTTGGTCCAACTTGGAAGCCGAGGGGATGAACACGGAGTTCCTGGCGGGGTTGTTGGTCGCGCGCATGATCGAAGGCGTCAAATTCGCCGTAGGGCCCACTTTGGCAGCGCGCAAATCGGTGCTGGCCAAAATCGGCGGCTTCGATATCCTCAAGGATTACTTGTCGGAAGATTTCGTGCTCGGCAAATTCGCCGCTGAAGCCGGCTTCGGGGTCATCCTTTCGCGCAACATCGTCGAGCACCGTATCGGCAGCGAGCCTTGGCGCATCAACGCCCGACACCGTATCCGCTGGGTTCGTGGAACTCGCCGCTCCCGGCCGCTCGGTTACATCGGCCAGCTTTTCACGTATCCCGTTCCGCTGGCCTTGATCGTTTGCGCGCTCGCCCCGGGGTGGTGGCCGGCGGTGCTGGCAGCCGTGGCGCTTCGTGGAGTCGCCGCCTGGTCGACCTCGACATGGGTTTTGGGTGTAAAACCCCGCTGGCATTTGGTCATCCTGCAGGACATCCTGAGCTTTGGCTTCTGGCTGGCTGGTTTTTTCGGCAATACGATCGTTTGGCGAGGGCGGCGGTATTATCTGTATTCGGATGGCCGCTTCGAACTACGTTAGTTTTACCTGTAACTTAGGCGCACCACGTGTCAAAGTAGCCCTTTCGAGCCAGCCGCCGGATTCCCCCTAAAACCAACCGATGCTTGCAGATAAAGGTCCGTTCGGTGTAACCTGAAGAACCGACTCGACGCCACATTATACGTTAGAGTCAATTCGGTTCCCAATGAGCTTGACGAAACTACAAAAAAACCTTCACGCGGTTGCCGCTTTCGCATTTATCCTCTTTGCCTTCATCGCACTCCAGGGCTGTGGCGACAAAACCGTCTCAGCCGACAAAGGCCCGGGCTCCGGAAAGGGCGGCCGCGGGCGTGGCGGCGAAAGTGGCCCGGTCCCGGTGATCGTCGCCATGGTAGGCGAGAAGACCGTGCCCATTAACATCGATGTGATCGGCAACGTGGAGGCCTACTCCACCATCACCATGAAAGCTCAGATTTCAGGCCAATTGACCAAAGTTTCCTTTCAGGAAGGCGACTTCGTCAAGAAGGATGACCTGTTGTTTACCATCGACTCGCGCCCCTACGAGGCGCAGCTGAATCAGTTGGAGGCCAACATCTCCCGCGATACAGCCGCTCTGGGACAGGCGCAAGCGAACCTTGCGCGCGACACGGCGAATGAAAAGTATGCGCAAACCCAAGCGGGCCGATACGAGAAGCTTCAGGCGGAAGGTGTAGTCTCCAAGGAACAAAGCGATCAGCAGCGTTCCAGCGCCGACGCGCTGGCGCAGACTGTGTTGGCGGATAAAGCTGCCATCGAGAGCGCGCGAGCGCAGATTGTCGCATCCAAGGCCGCGGTGGAGAACGCCAAGGTCATGCTAAGTTACACCACTATCCGCTCGCCGATCACCGGCCGCACCGGGAATCTCGCGGTCAAACAGGGCAACATTGTCACCGCCAATACGAGCGAACTCATGACGATTGCCGAAGTAGAGCCAATTTATGTCACCTTCTCGGTTCCTGAATCCCAGTTGGGTGATATCAAGCGTTATATGGGCCAGGGCAAGCTCACGGTCACGGCAACGCCCCAAGACGACAATACGCAGAAAGAGTCCGGCTACCTGACTTTCATCGACAACACGGTCGACGCGACCACCGGGACAATCAAGCTTAAGGGAACGTTTGCCAATGGGGATCACAAGCTGTGGCCTGGCCAATTCGTCCGCGTCACACTGCAGCTTACCTCCCGTCCGAATGCCGTCGTAGTTCCCAACCAAGCCGTGCAAACCGGTCAGGACGGGCAGTTCGTTTACGTGGTGAAAGACGACAAGACGGTAGAGATGCGGCCGGTGGTCACCAGCACGCGCGTCGATCAGGAGCTGGTGGTGGACAGTGGTCTGCAGCCCGGTGAAACAATCGTCACGGAGGGCCAGTTGCGTCTAGCTCCGGGAAGCCGCGTTCAGGTTCGGGACGGACGCGAGCGGCCGGGTGGTCGGGGAGGCCAGCAGGGCAAGGCCAGCTAGGAGGCGTGACTTGAATCTTTCCGAGATCTTCATCCGCCGCCCTATTGCCACCAGCCTGCTTATGCTGGGGATCGCGCTGTTTGGCGTGGTCTCCTATCGCGCACTTCCGGTCAGCGATCTTCCCAGCGTAGACTACCCCACACTGAATGTTTCGGCCAGCCTTCCCGGGGGCGATCCTGCCACCATGGCATCCGCCGTTGCCACTCCGCTGGAGCGCCAGTTCACTAGCATCGCGGGTCTCGATTCGATGACCTCCAGCAGTTCTACCGGCAGCACGAACATCACGCTGCAATTCGATCTGGCGCGCGACATCGACGGCGCCGCGGTAGACGTACAGACCGCCATCGCTGAAGCCATGCCGCTCTTGCCGGCGGGCATGCCCGCGCCTCCGTCCTTCCGGAAATTCAATCCGGCGGACCAGCCTGTAATGATGCTGGCTGTCACCAGTCCCTCTTTGCCTATGTGGGACGTGGACACCTATGCAGAGACGGTGGTGGCCCAGCGCATCTCCATGGTCTCCGGCGTGGCGCAGGTCAATGTCTGGGGATCGCAGAAATACGCCGTGCGCGTCCAGGTGGACCCCGATCGGCTCAACGCCAAACACCTCGGATTAAACGAGGTGCAAAACGCCATTGCCGGCTGGAATGTGAATCTCCCCACGGGAACGTTAAACGGTCCGAAAACCGTCTATAACATCCAGGCCAACGGTCAACTCATGAAGGCCGCGGACTATCGGCCGGTGGTGGTCGCGTGGCGCAACGGAACTCCGATTCGCCTCGAAGAAGTGGCCAACGTCAAGGATAGCGTCGAGGACGACAAGAACTCTTCCTGGTTCAATACGCCCGACACTACGGAGCGAGCTGTCAACTTGATGATCATGCGCCAGCCCGGCAGCAACACCATCGAGGTAACCAACTCAGTCCGCAAACTGCTGCCTTATTTCCAGTCGCAGCTACCTCCGGCGGTAAACCTGATGGTCCGCATGGACCGCTCCAAGAACGTCCGCCAAGCGTTTCACGACGTCCAGTTCACCATGTTTATTACGCTCGCGCTGGTGATCATGGTGATTTATCTATTTCTACGAAACGTCTCGGCCACACTCATCCCCGCCATGGCCTTGCCGTTCTCCATCATGGGCACCTTCGCGGTCATGTACGTGATGGACTTCAGCCTGGACAACCTGTCGATGATGGCGCTGATCCTCTCGATCGGGTTCGTCGTGGACGACGCTATCGTGATGCTCGAAAACACGGTGCGTCACATGGAGCGCGGTGAAAGCGCGATGCAGGCGGCCTTGCGTGGCTCGCGCGAGATCGGATTCACCATCGTATCGATGACTCTCTCGCTGGCAGCGGTCTTCATCCCGGTCTTGTTCATGGGTGGGATTCTGGGCCGTTTGTTCAAGGAATTCGCCGTCACCATCTGCACCGCTATTCTCATCTCCGGCGTGGTCTCAATCACATTGACCCCGATGCTGTGCAGCCGCTTCCTTCGTACGACGCACGGGCAAAAGCAGTCCTGGTTTAAGCGCGGCATGGAGCGGGTTTTCGAGGCGATGCTTTCCGGTTACAAGTGGAGCTTGCGCGGCGTCTTGAATCATCGCTATGTCATGGTGGGCGTCTTTTTCGTGGTCATTGGGGCGACCATTTACTTGTTCGGCAAAGTGCCCAAGGGATTCATCCCCGACACCGACAACGACTCGATGAATGTCACTGTAGAGGCTGCACAGGGAACCTCTTACTACCAGATGGTGCAGTACGTCAATCGCGTTAGCAACATTCTCCGCCGCGACCCCAATGTCGAATCGTTTATGTCGAGCGTCGGAGGCGGCATGGGCTCCTCGGGCAACCAGAGCCGCATGAATGTGATCTTGAAACCGCGCAAAGAGCGTGCTCTCGCCGTCAACGAGGTAATCAATAAGCTGCGGCCGAGATTGTCAGGATTTCCGGGCTTCCGCGTCTTCATGACCGCGCCGCCCAGCATCCGCATCGGCGGACGTCAGAGCAAGAGCGCCTACGATTTCACCGTGCAAGGCCCCGATACCGGCGAGTTGTACAAGCAAGCCATCAATCTCGAGCGTGAAATCGCCAAGCTGCCTGCTTTGGCCGACGTAACAACCGATCTGCAGATCAAGAACCCCCAAGTAAATGTCGTCATCAACCGCGACCGCGCGGCGGTGCTGGGGCTAAACGCCAGTCAGATCGAAAACGTGCTGTATAGCGCGTTTGGGCCGCGCTGGGCTTCCACTATTTACGCGCCCACCAATCAGTACAAGGTACTAATGGAGATCCAGCCCAAGTATCAGGCCTTCTCCGATTACCTTTCGAAGATCTATTTCAAAGCTTCCAGCGGGCAGCTTGTGCCGCTCGATGATTTCGCCACGCTCAAGGAGAACGCCGGCCCCCAGAGCATCAGCCATTCGGGCCAACTGCCTTCCGTAACGATCTCCTTCAGTCTGAAACCGGGCGTCTCGCTGGGCGAAGCAGTCGACATGGTTCAGAAAACGGCCAAGCAGACGCTGCCCGGCAACATGAGCACCAGCTTCGAAGGCAATGCCAAAGCCTTCCAGAGTTCGCTGAAGAACCTCAGCTTGCTGCTCACCATCGCGATTCTGGTAGTCTACATCGTCCTGGGCGTCCTGTACGAAAGCTATATCCATCCGCTGACGATTCTTTCGGGTTTGCCCTCGGCCGGCGTGGGCGCGCTACTCACGCTGATCATCTTCGGCGTGGATCTCAACATCTACTCCTTCGTGGGCCTGATGATGCTGATCGGTATCGTCAAGAAGAACGCCATCATGCAGATCGACTTCGCGCTGGAAGCCGAGCGGAAGGAAGGCAAGTCGCCCGCTGAAGCGATCTACGAGGGTTGCCTGATTCGTTTCCGCCCCATCATGATGACCACCAGCGCTGCCCTGCTCGGCGCCATTCCAATTTCCCTCGGATACGGATCCGGCGGAGAAGCGCGGCGGCCTCTGGGACTGGCTGTGGTCGGCGGCCTACTGTTTTCGCAATTGATCACGCTTTACCTGACGCCTGTAATTTACACTTACATGGCTTCGATGCTGGAGTGGTGGCGCCGCCGGCATGTGCCCACTTTCCAGCCTATGCGGGTGCCTCACGGAGCGGTGACTGGGGACTAGATGAATTTTTCGGAAACATTCATCCGCCGCCCGATCGCCACCAGCCTGTTGATGGCGGCCATCGCTCTATTCGGATTGGTGGCCTATCGGTCGCTGCCCGTCAGCGACTTGCCTAACGTCGACTTCCCCACCCTGCTGGTCACCGCCAGCCTCCCGGGCGCAAGTCCAGAGACCATGGCTTCCGCCGTCGCCACGCCGCTCGAGAACCAATTTTCCAACATCGCCGGGCTGGACTCGATGACGTCCATCAATTCGCTCGGCTCCACGCAGGTCACGCTCGAATTCGTGCTCAGCAAGAGTCTGGATGGCGCGGCGGTCGACGTGCAAGCCGCCATTACTCAGGCCGCGCGCCTGCTGCCGCAAGGCATGCCCACGCCGCCTACTTTCACCAAAGTAAATCCGGCCGACCAGCCGATTTTGTATCTGGCCATCACCTCCAAGACCTTGCCGCTATGGACACTCGACGAATACGCCGAGACCCGCATTGCCCAGCGCATCTCGATGGTAAGCGGCGTGGCGCAGGTGCAGGTGCTGGGAGCGCAGAAGTACGCCGTCCATGCGCAGGTTGACCCGCATCTGCTGGCCTCGCGGCAAATCGGTATCAACGAAGTGGAGACCGCGCTCAAGGGCTGGAACGTGAACCTGCCCACCGGTACCATCATCGGACCGCAGCGCGCTTTCACCTTGCAGGCCACTGGTCAGTTGATGAGCGCCGCGCAATACCGGCCGCTCATAGTGGCTTATCGCAAGGGCTCGCCGGTGCGCTTGGAAGACCTCGGCAACGTCATCGATAGCGTGGAGGACGACAAGACCGCATCCTGGTTCTACAATCCGGAAGGAAGCCAGCGGGCCATC
>Ga0070713_100001244_pt1 | contig 16299 bp, 16 predicted proteins | sample LARL82metaG_FD_65465 | JGI IMG/M metagenome (GOLD analysis project Ga0070713, IMG submission 65465) | Corn, switchgrass and miscanthus rhizosphere microbial communities from Kellogg Biological Station, Michigan, USA - LAR L8-2 metaG | ecosystem: Host-associated > Plants > Roots > Rhizosphere ...
CCCGTCGAGGGGGTCCATCCAATGCGAGCGGCGTACTACGAGCGTAACGGCACTGCGCACGAGGTTTTAAAGGTTGGCGAAATCGAAACGCCTCACGCCGGACCGGGCGAAGTCCGCGTCAAGCTTGCCACCTCCGGGATCAACCCGTCCGACGTCAAATCTCGATTGGGTACCACGAGAAAAATAGCGTTTCCGCGGGTCGTCCCGCATAGCGATGGTGCCGGCGTAATCGATGAAGTCGGTAGCGGCGTGCCGAAATCCCGCGTCGGCGAACGTGTGTGGGTTTGGAACGGTCAGTGGAAACGTGCCTTTGGCACCGCCGCCGAGTTTATCGTGTTGCCTTCCTCGCACGCAGCGCCTCTGCCGGCCGATGTTGCCTTCGAGGCCGGTGCCTGTCTCGGAATTCCCGCGATGACGGCTATACACGCCGTGAACCTTGCCAATGCATCGGCGGATTCAACATTACTGGTATCGGGCGGCGCCGGCGCTGTCAGCCAGTACGTCATTCAGTTTGCGAAAGCCAAAAAGGCAAAGGTGATCACAACAGTATCCTCACCGGAGAAGGCCGCCGTCGCCCGGGAAGCCGGCGCCGATCAAGTCATCGACTACAAGAAGGAAAATGTCGGCGAACGCGTCATGGACATCACCGGCAAGCGTGGTGTCGACGCTGTCATCGAGCTTGACCTCACGACCAATGCCAAACTCATTCCGTCTGTCCTTCGGCCAAAAGGCACCGTCGTCGTCTATGGCACTGGACCAGAAGCCGTGCTGCCGGCTGCGTTCTGCCTGGTCAACTCGATCCGCTTGCAATTTTTTCTGGTTTACGAACTCGATGCAACGGAGCGCGAGCGCGCCGTCTCGGACATCAATGATGCCCTGAAAAGCCGGATGCTCGTCAACCGACTGGCGCATCCAACATTTTCATTGGCACAGACCGCGGCGGCGCACGAAGCCGTCGAGCGCGGCAGCATCGGCAATGTCATTCTTGTGTTCTGAAATCAACGACGCGCTAGGGTGGGACGACAGCTTCCGGGAAGCCTGCAGCATCGAGCGCGCGGCGCACCAGGCCTGAGGTTTTTGCGACCTGCAGCAACTCGCTGGCAATCCTGAGGGCAGCCGGTCGACTTTTAGGGACCGCAACGGCGATTCCGGTCTGCTGAAAATTTCCGGGCAAAACGCGAGCGCCCGGAAGCTTCGGGAGAAGGCCGGCGAATGAATCATGCGACAGAGCGAAGGCATCACCCTGCCCCCGCCTCGCCATCTCGGTCATCTGATCGACGCTCGGCACTTCCTCAACGCTGGCTTGCGGCGCAGTCCGCCGCGCGCTTCGGGCCGTCGTCGTGTTGGAAATAGCGACGATCCGCCGCCCCGGTCGGTTGACCTCATCAATGGTTCTGATGGTCGAACCTGCCGGCACAAGATAAGTGCTTTCGATGAAATAGTAGGCTGGCCCAAAATCGACCCGCTTTGCTCGCTCCGCATCTTGCGGCATGAACGCCACATCACAGTCGCCGCTCGCCACCGCTTCGGTGACCTGCCCGGAGTTGTCGTAGATTTGCAATGCGAGCGGCAATTTCAAAGCCGCGGCAAAGCTGCGGATCAGATCCACCGTAACTCCCCTGACTTCGCCCTTTCCTTCCCTGGTGGCAAAGAAAGCGGATGCCGCCGGAGCCGCAACGACGCCGCCGCGAAGTTGGCCAGTGGGCGCAAGCTCTTTGAGGTCTGCAGGGCTGGTCATGGCGCCAGCATTTGACATGCGCTGATGCTATAGGCTACGACACCGCGTCAATTGCGCGGCCGGTAGTCCTGATTGGTGAAGGCCGGTTGGGTAGGACGCTTGATAACAATAAATCCGTTCTCGGTGCCTTGATGGCATGCATTGCAAGCGGCAGTGAGCTTGTCGTAGCCGGCTGTAAATGCCCTTAGGTCTTTCGCCTCGATGGCCTTTTCCAGAGCGACAATCTCCTTCGTAATAACTGCATCGAGCATTTCGGCGAGGGGCAAACTCTTGAAAGTCGGAATGAGCTCCTGAACGTCGCCCATGACTTCCTTGATCTCTCCCAGCTCATAAGCGGCGAGCGGCCAATTGCGCTCGCGAGCGGCGAACCAAAGCTTGTTGTGCTCGATGAGGATCACGTTCATGAACTGCTCAAGTCCGGGCACATAAGTTCTCGGAGTTTCTTTCGCCTCTGTGGGAGTCTCTTTAGCCGCCGGGGGAGCCGGCGCCTGCGCTCCTGCCGCCAGTGGGAGGAACGACGCTGCAAACACAATGCCGGTGATGCGACGGACCATTGATAGCCTCCTCACTGAGCCCCTGAAAATTTCTGACATTGCACCGTATCGGACGCAAGACGCGCAAAACAACTTTGGAAGTTTTCTAATATGACAGTCCGGTGGCAGGCTTTGCCACTATCGAGATCGCCATTGGTTGATACAAGTCGCCGAATTGCGTGTATGCCATCGTTCTCTATTTGGGGAGAGTGAGCGATGAGATTCATCCTGGGAGTCTTCGTCGGCGCAGCGTTGATGCTGGGGAGCGCATATCTGCACGACATGGGCGTCGTACGCGCCGGCCCGAAGCAACCATTCGTGAACTGGGATACGGTTATCGGAATGCTTGGGCGCTGACCCCCGACCCCGCTACATCCGGAATACTCCGAATTTCGTATCGACGACCGGCGCATTCAGCGCCGCCGAAAGCGCAAGCGCCAATACACGACGCGTTTCTGATGGCGCAATGATGCCGTCATCCCAAAGGCGCGCCGTAGCAAAGTAAGGATTGCCTTCTGATTCAATTTGGTCGCGCAACGGCTGTTTAAATTCTTCCTCCTCGATTTCCGACCATTTCCCGCCCGCAGCCTCGATATTGTCTCGCCTGACAGTTGCGAGCACGCTGGCCGCCTGTTCGCCTCCCATCACCGAGATGCGAGCATTCGGCCAGGTGAAAAGAAACCGCGGCCCATAGGCGCGCCCGCACATCCCGTAATTGCCCGCGCCGTAAGAACCGCCAATGATGACGGTGATCTTGGGCACCTGGGCACAGGCCACGGCGGTCACCATCTTTGCTCCATCTTTGGCAATCCCGCCCGCTTCATAGTCGCGACCGACCATAAAGCCGACGATATTCTGCAAAAACAGCAAGGGAATCCGCCGCTGGCAGCACAGTTCGATAAAGTGCGCGGCCTTGAGCGCGCTTTCAGAAAACAGAATTCCGTTATTTCCAAGAATGCCGATTGGCATGCCATGCAGATGGGCAAAGCCCGCAACGAGTGTTGTGCCGTACAACGCCTTGAACTCGTCGAATTCCGACGCATCGACGACACGCGCAATGACTTCGCGCACGTCATATTGCTTCTTCAGATCAACCGGAACAATTCCATTCAGCTCCGCCGCATCGTGAACGGGGTCGCGTGCTTTCAGCAACGCAACGTCGACATTCTTTCTTGTGTTGAGATTGGCGACGATGCGACGTGCAATGCTCAGGGCATGGTGATCATCTTGTGCGTAGTGATCGGCAACGCCGGACTTGCGCGCGTGCACATCCGCGCCTCCCAACTCTTCCGCGCTCACTACTTCTCCGGTCGCAGCCTTCACCAAAGGTGGGCCGCCGAGAAAGATCGTTCCCTGGTTTCTGACGATGATTGTTTCGTCGGACATGGCGGGGACATAAGCGCCGCCCGCTGTGCACGATCCCATCACCACTGCGATCTGAGGAATGCCAAGCGAGGATAGCGTTGCCTGATTGTAGAAAATGCGGCCGAAATGCTCCCGATCGGGAAACACTTCGATCTGGTGAGGCAAATTGGCCCCGCCGCTATCGACCAAATAGATACAAGGCAAACGATTTTCGCGCGCGACTTCCTGGGCGCGCAAATGCTTCTTCACGGTCATTGGATAGTAGGTGCCGCCCTTGATGGTGGAATCATTGCAAACCACCACACATTCGCGACCTTCGATCCGGCCAACCCCTGTGATCAGACCCGCACCGTGAATGGCATCTTCGTACATACCATTGGCGGCGAGAGGCGACAGTTCGAGAAAAGGCGATCCGGGGTCGATTAAATTCATGACCCGATCGCGGGGCAGCAACTTGCCGCGGCCGATGTGCCGTTCACGGGCCTTCTCAGAGCCGCCCAGAGCCGCCTCACCGCGGCGCGCCTGCAACTCGGAAACCAACGCCTGCATGCGCTCGCTGTTTGCGCGAAATTCGGCGCCATTCTTATCAATAGATGACGAAAGAATCGCCAAAAGGCACCTCCCCGGTCGGATTGAAAGGTGCCTTGGTGGAACCCGGAACGCAATGGCGTCACGTTCATTGCGATTTCGTAAGCAACGGAACCGAGCCGTGACGCCGGACGTTCTGTCACGAGGTCTCGACATATCGGGAATTCGAGGGACATCCAGAGGAGGCATCAGTGAAGAAAGCTAAATTGCTGTCGACCGTAGCCGCCGCGTTGCTTTTTGGCGTCGGCGCCGCATCGGCACAAGGAATGGGTAAGGACACGCCCGAACGCGCGCCTGCAGCGCAGCAAAGCGCCCCGGCGGAAAAGGTCGCACCGAGCATGAAAAACAGCGACCACAAGGCGCCGCAGACCACCGGTCAGGCCACCCCAGATGAGAAGTCTGGCAAGGCCAAAGAAACAACCGGTCAGGCACCGAAGTCGGAACCGAAGTCCGATATGGGTCAGCGCAGCCCAAGCGGCGCCCCGCAGGAATCCAACCCTGCGAACAGCGGTGTAAACAAGTCGAACTCGGACAACAGTCCGGCGGCTTCTCCGTCTACAAAATCCAGCTCGGAGGAGAACCGCGCGACCACCGGACAAGGCGCGGCTGGTTCAGCCAAGCTGACAACCGAACAACGCACCAAGATCAGTTCGGTCGTCAGAGAGCAGAAGGTTGAACGGGTCAATCTGAACGTGTCGGTAACTGTTGGGACGCGCATCCCTTCAAGCGTGCACGTGCACCCGCTCCCGCAGCAGGTCTTCGTGATTTATCCGGAGTGGCGTGGTTACGACTACATTCTGGTTGGTGAGCAGATCGTGATCATCAATCCACGCACCCACGAGATCGTCGCCATCATCGAGGCGTAATCTCTCAGGCGGCAATCTTGTACCGGCGGCCGGGAACTCCCGGCCGCCGACATTTTTGAAACATTTTTCACAATTGCCGCTGGTCCGGGAACGCCCTTTCGCTGCCTCCGTTGTTCAAAATGCCGCAAGCCGGCATTAGCCCCCAATCAGGAGTCAAACGATGAAGACGTTGACCACCTTTACCGCCATTGCCGCCCTCGTCGCAGGCGTATCTTTCGCGCAGGCACAGGGCACGATGGGCTCACCCCAATCGGGAACCAGCACCCAGTCGCAGACGGTCGGTAATTCCCCGTTCTGCATCAACATGTCCTCAAGCGGTGGCCTCAACTGCAAATACACGAGCATGGCGGCATGTGAAAAAGACGCGAAGCCGCAAAACCTCAACTGCTCGCCAAACCCGAACAAGAGCACGACGGGTTCACGGCAATAGTCCCTCAAGAGCGTGAGCCCAACCGGACTTCGGTGGCTCACATACAAGACTCGCCAAGCCCGGCCTCCTGGCCGGGCTTTGTGCTTCAACTCGCTGCCACGCGATATTAGTCTTGCCACTTTCCGAACGCGGAGCAGGACCAATGGAAGCGCGGCTCGATAGCTACAAGGATCTGAAGCTCAAGCTGGATGGCATGGTGCCGCCTGGTCATGGTTTCCATCGCAACCTGTTGTTCGATGCGCTTTACAGTTCGCTCCCGCGGGATCCCCAGGTGAAGGTGCAGATCTACAACGCGGAAATTGTGCCGGGAGGCTTCACGAATTGGCATTGTCATAATGGCGCGGCTTTTTTCGTTGCCCTGCAGGGCCTTTTCGAAGCCCACTTTCAGGAAGGCGTTCTGGTGAAGGCGAAGGCCGGCGAGTGCTATTCCGAACCCATTGCCAAGTTCCATCGCGGGCACAATCCGCACCCTGAACTGCCCTATCTCTGTGTCGGAGCGTGCTTCACCTCGCCCGATCGCGAGCACGTGACCAATTCAGTGGAACGGCCGTGGTGACCAAGGGTGTCCCGTCGCTCTGAAATCAGTGCGGGCATCATTGCCTACCGCCGCAAGCCGCGGTTCGAAATCCTTCTGGCACATCCGGGTGGCCCATACTGGCAGAATAAAGACGACGGGGCCTGGTCAATTCCCAAGGGCAATGTCGAATCCGATGATCTGCTCGCCTGCGCAAAACGTGAATTCAACGAGGAAACCGGACTTGTCGCGAAAGGACCGTTCGATCAACTCACGCCGCTCAAGCAGAAAAGCGGTAAGGTCGTCCATGCCTTCGCGGTCGAGGCGGATTTCGATCTATCGACCTTTTCAAGCAACGAATTCGAAATGGAGTGGCCGCCGCGCTCGGGAAAGCAGCGGAGCTTTCCCGAGATCGATCGCGTCGCCTATTTCAGCCTGACGACCGCCCGCAAGAAAATACTGATGGGTCAGCGACCATTCATCGAAGAACTGGTTGCTCGGCTCAAGATCTAGACTCGATGGACCGTCGGCCAATCGACCTCGTCCTCGGCAAGCACCCAGGTCTCTTTGAGCGCCGCGGCGTACCACTCTTGCCATGCCGGGAGCGCCATCACGGCGTCGATGTAAGTTTCGGTCGGCGCACTCACATCGACACCGTAAGTATGCAGGCGCGCAACGACCGGCGCGTACATGGCATCGGCTGCGCTGAATGCTCCGAACAAAAACGGCCCACCGCCCTTCTGGCCGTAACGCGCCCGGCATTCGGACCACATTGTTTCAATACGCTTGATATTAGCTGCCGCCTCGGGCGTCAGGTCGCGCTTGATCACCGGCCGCCACATGTTCATCGGCATGAGTCGACGCAGCGGCAGAAAGCCCGCATGCATCTCGTTTGAGATGGCACGCGCAAGCGCCCTCGCCGCGCTGTCGGCCGGCCAAAGCCCGACATTCGGGAATTTCTCCGCCAGATACTCGAGGATTGCCAGGGACTCCCACACACGCACGTCGCCATCGATCAGGGTGGGCACCTTGCCCGTCCCCGATACGGGGCCAAGGACGTCCTTGAAGTTGGGCGCATTGAGCGAAATCACCGTCTCTTCGAACGGAATTTTCGCGACCTTCATCGCAATCCACGGCCGCATGGACCACGACGAATAGTTCTTGTTGCCAATAATCAGTTTCAGCGTCATGCGCACTCCAATCAATTCATGGCCGCGAAACTGCCGCAGCCATGCACGCGCGACAAGCCAATAGTTCTGATGCTTGCGAACAGGTTCGGTAATAGGCCCTCGGCTTAGGGCCGATCAGTCATTCGACGGGACCGCCTGCCTTTTTCCAGGCGCCAAAACCGCCGCGAATGTGCGCGACGGGTTTAAGCCCCATGTGTTGCGCGGTCTGGGTCGCGAGCGCCGAGCGCAGACCGCCGGCGCAGAAAAAAACGAACTTTTTGTCCTCACCGAAAACTGGCTTGTGATACGGGCTTTGCGGATCAATCCAGAACTCCAACATTCCACGGGGGCAATGGAAAGCGCCCGGCACCCTGCCGTCGCGCTCCAATTCGCGAATGTCGCGGATGTCGACAAGCACCGTGTCGTCACGGCCCGCAAGTTTAATCGCGTCGTCCACCGGCAAGGTTTCAATCTCGCGTTCCGCGGCCTCGCACAGGGCCTTGTATCCAGTCGTGATGTTCTGCGGCATCGTTTTGTCTCCGAGCTGCAGCCATGCTGGCAGAGCCGTCAAAATCACTCAAGCGCGCCGCTGGCCGCCGCGCGCCGATTTGGAATGCGAGAAGTGCGATGGGACCAGTGTCGCGGCGCTACGCCATGCCCATCAGGACAGCGATCGCCGCTACGACAAGAATAGCCGTGGAGGCGGCGATCACGGTCACAACCTGCTCCTGCCGGTCGGTGTACGTGCCAGCTTCTCCCCGCTCAACCGATGCCGGATGAAAACCCAGTGGCATGCATGCCCCCGTAATTAGGTTCATTTCGATGACGCGCAAATACGCCACAAGAACCCGGGCGTACGAATCGCCCTGATCGACAAGGTTATCATCTTTGCGTGCACTGTCGTTCAGCGCGGCTCAGACCGCTGCGACATCCACCAGCCGCAACTGAACGCGTTCCTCGCCCTGCCAGCGGTCGACTGCGATGTGGCCCGCGGCATGCAGCACATGACCGCGGTTCTCCAGAAGACTCCTGCCGAGCGGCTGACCCATCGCGCGAAAGGCGATGGCGTTGACAAATTTTCCGTCACCCGAACGAAAGCGAGCGCGAATGTGACTGTCGCCAACAGGATCGGCGTAGGCAAGTGTATGCGCGGGCAGCGCCAGCATTGGTTCAGGATTGCCCGCGCCGAATGGTCCCGCACGAGACAACAGGTCGGCGAGCGAGAAATTGAAGGCACCCGCGGACACCGCGCCATCGAATAACAGGGCGGTGTCACGCCTCGCCGCTTCTACAGCGCCTGCCAGGGTTTCTTCCATGAACGCACGAAAGGCGCCGAGTTCATCCTTTTTCAACGTCACCCCGGCAGCCATGGCGTGGCCCCCACCCTTGAGCAACAGACCTTCCTGCACGGCGCGGCGTACCGCACGCCCGAGATCGACGCCGGCAATGGAGCGACCCGAGCCCGTGCCGGTGCCGCCCGGCTCCAGCGCAATCGCAAACGCCGGACGACCGAACCGTTCCTTCAAGCGCGCGGCCACCAGCCCGACAACTCCGGGGTGCCAACCTTCCGCAGCGGTGACAATCACCGCACCTTTTTCCTCCAGCCCAAGAGACGCAAGCGCTTCGGCCTCGGCTTGAGCCACAGTCGCCTGTTCAATCTGTTGCCGTTCGCGATTGAGACGATCGAGTTCGCCCGCGATCCGCGCTGCCTCGCCTGGATCTTCTTCGAGCAGGAGGCGCACACCAAGATCGGCTCGTCCAATCCGGCCGCCGGCGTTGATGCGCGGCCCCAAAACGAACCCGAGATGCCAAGGCTCGGGCGGGCCACTCAGGCGCGCGACATCCATCAAAGCGGTCGGTCCCGGATGTTCGCGTCGGCGCAGTGCGATCAGCCCTTTGGCAACAAAAGCACGGTTAAGGCCGTGCAACGGCACGACGTCCGCCACTGTGCCAAGCGCCACAAGATGCAGGAGCGACAGGAGGTCGAGCTCAGGCCTCAGATCGGACCAGAAATTGCGCCGACGCAGTTCTCGCGCCACGGCAACCAAAGTCAGGAATACCAATCCGACCGCGGCAAGATGGCCGAGGGCCGAAAGGTCGTCGGGTCGGTTGGGGTCAACGACCGCGACGGCGTCCGGCAATTTCTCATCGCCCTGATGATGATCAATCACCACTGTTTCGACGCCAAGCCTTTTGGCCTCCGCAAGTGGCTCAAGGCTCGTGACGCCGCAATCGACAGTAACCAACAGCTTTACGCCGCGCTCGGCGAACGAGCGGATTGCATCGACGTTCGGGCCATAGCCTTCGAAAATGCGATCGGGAATATGGACGATCGGATCCAGCCCGCAGTGGCGCAGGTAACGGGACACCAACGCAGATGCGGTGGCGCCGTCGACATCGTAATCGCCGAAAATGGCGATCAACTCACCCCTTGTGATGGCGTCCGCAATTCGCGTCGCCGCCGCTTCCATGTCGGTCAGCGTATATGGATCCGGCATCAAGCGCTTGATGGTTGGATCGAGAAAACTGTCGACCTGATCGACATCGACATTGCGGCCGGCGAGGACACGCGCCAGCAATTCGTCGAGGCCGTATCGTTGCGCAATCGCCAGCGCCCGCGCCGACCCGCGCTCATCGAGACGCTCACGCCACGCCCGGCCGGTCAAAGACCGTTCGACACCCAGAAAATGGCGGTCGAGGTTCTTCAATGAAACCGCGGGAACGGCCATAGCAAAATTACCATCGTCTTCGACTGCCAGGTTGTTGCAGCCGAATTACGCGTTTGCACGGGGACGCATTACTGAATGAACTTCACAGTCGGCCTCGGCGAGACCACCGAAAGGTTCAGTCGAGATGAAACTTCTCAAACTGGCGGTGCTCAGCCATGACCCGTCGCACCGTACCGGTCACGGAACGCATCACGACCGTTTCCGTCTCGATCACATCCTTGCCGAATTTGACACCACGCAACATGGCGCCACTGGTAACGCCGGTGGCAGCGAAAAGACAATCACCTCTCACCATGTCCTCGATTTCGTATTTACGTCGCGGGTCCTTGATACCCATCTTGAGAGTGCGTTCCCGCAATTGTTCGGTGTCGATGATCAGCCTCGTCTGCATCTGGCCGCCGATGCATCGCAAGGCCGCGGCGGCGAGCACCCCTTCCGGCGCCCCGCCAATGCCCAGATAGATATCGATCCCGGTTTTCGGTTCGGCGCAATGGATTACGCCTGCAACGTCGCCGTCGCTGATCAGGCTGACCGCGGCGCCGGTCTTGCGTACCGCTGCAACGATGTCGGCGTGGCGCGGACGATCGAGCAGAATGGCGGTGATCTCTGAAGGCTTGACGCCCTTGGCCTTCGCCAGGCGCACGATGTTTTCGTCAGCCGGCGCATCGAGATCGATGGTTCCTTTTGGATAGCCAGGGCCGATTGCGATCTTCTGCATGTAGCAGTCGGGGGCATGCAACAAGGTCCCCGCTTCCGCCATCGCGATCGTTGCGATCGCGCCAGGCATGTTCTTTGCGCACAGCGTTGTGCCTTCCAACGGATCGACAGCGATGTCGACCTTTGGACCGTTCTTCGTGCCGACCTTTTCACCGATGAAAAGCATCGGCGCTTCATCGATTTCGCCCTCGCCGATCACGACCGTGCCGTCGATCGGCAATTTGTTGAGCTCGCGGCGCATGGCATCGACCGCGGCCTGATCGGAAGCCTTGTCCTTGCCGTGCCCGCGCAAGCGCGCCGAGGAGACCGCGGCGCGTTCGGTGACGCGTACGATCTCGAGACTGAGAATACGCTCCAGCAAGAACTCCGGCTGGACGGTAATGCTCGGCATTTTGACGCTCCCCTCAGAGACGCAGGCCTCGTTATCCCGGGCCCCTCAGTTTTTTTCGATCCGAATGACCTGTGGCCGCCCTGAGATCACCCTATCGCGCCCCACCGCTGCAAGAGCCTTCCGCACCGCGTCCTCGGTCGTTGCATAAGTAATGAGAATAACGGGGACGGAGCCTGCCTTGGTGTCCCGACCAAGGTGTGCCGGGTCATGGCGCTGTACGATGGATTCCAGCGAAATTTCCTGTTCGGCAAGGCGTTTGGCGATGGTCGCCGCCGTGCCCGGCTTGTCCCGTGCAACCAGCCGTATGTAATAGCCACCTTCATGGCGCTGCATCGGCGCCTTGCGGACGTCGGTCAGGCGGGCTGTCGGCCGCCCAAACGGCGCCGTCCGTACGCCCCGTGCGATGTCGCCGATATCGGAAAGCACGGCCGATGCGGTTGCGGCCCCGCCTGCCCCCGGCCCGACCAGGGTCAGTGGATTAATATCAGCGGCGTCGACCGTGACCGCGTTGGTCACGCCCATGACCTGGGCGATCGAGGAATCCTTCCGCACCATCGTCGGGTGCACGCGCTGTTCGATGCCTTTCGGCGTTTTCACGGCCACGCCCAATAATTTCACGCGATAGCCAAGTTCATCAGCCGCCGAAAGATCGGCCGGCGTGATCGAGGAAATGCCTTCCACGTAGATCGCGCTTTGATCGACCCTCGTACCGAACGCGAGGCTCGCGAGAATCGCCAGCTTCTGCGCGGTGTCGTGCCCCTCGATATCGAAACTGGGGTCGGCTTCGGCATAGCCCAGCCGCTGCGCTTCCTTCAGGCAAGCCTCGAATGCCATTTTTTCCTGCTCCATCCTGGTGAGGATGTAATTGCAGGTGCCATTCAGGATTCCGTAAATCCGCTCGAACGAGTTGCCCGCCATTCCTTCCCGCAGCGTTTTGACGATGGGAATGGCGCCGCCGACCGACGCCTCGAAATTCAGCGCGGCGTGCTTGCTCTCCGCGATGGCGGCAAGTTTGACGCCATGTCGGGCGAGCAAGGCCTTGTTGGCCGTCACGACCGACTTTCCGGATGCGAGCGCTGCCTCGACCGCCCCTTTGGCTGGGTCGCCGGCACCGCCGATCAATTCCACGAACACGTCGATGCCCGGCTCGCGTGCGAGTGCGAGCGGGTCGGAAAACCATTTCATTTTCCGCAGATCGATGCCGCGATTTTTGGCGCGCGAGCGCGCGCAGACGGCGACAACTTCGATGGTCCGACCGCAACGCGCGCTCAAGGCGTCGCGCTGATGCGCGATCTGCGAAACCAGCGCAGCACCAACCGTGCCCAATCCGGCGACACCGACTTTTAGTGACGGGTTGCGCATGACGTTATCCGAAAACCGGTTTCCATTTTTCCGGATCATGCGCCCGGGCTTGCGCCATGAAACTTGCCTGCCCGTTATCAGCGACGCGTGGCGAGCGGAACGACGTTATGCAACTGTTCCGGCGCGTGTTCGAGAAAACGGCGAACATTGCGCGCGGCCTGGCGGATACGCTGCTCATTTTCCACCAACGCGATCCGAACAAAGTTTTCTCCGTATTCCCCGAAGCCAATGCCCGGTGAGACCGCGATGTCAGCCTTCTCCACCAGCAGCTTGGAAAATTCCACGCTGCCGAGCTCTTTGAACGGCTCGGGTATCGGCGCCCAGGCAAACATCGATGCCCGCGGGGTCGGCACGTGCCATCCGGCACGGGCGAAGCTTTCAACCAGGACGTCTCGCCGCCGCCTGTACGTCGCGCGCATTTCCTTGATGCAGTCGTCCGGGCCGTTAAGCGCGGCCGTCGCCGCCACCTGCACCGGCGTAAACGCGCCGTAGTCGAGGTAGGATTTCACGCGACCAAGCGCCGCGATGATGCGCTCGTTGCCGACCGCAAAGCCGATGCGCCATCCCGGCATCGAGAACGTCTTCGACATGGAGGTGAATTCCACCGCCACATCGTTCGCTCCGGGAACCTGCAGCAGCGACGGCGGCGGAGTGTCGTCGAAGTAGACTTCCGCATAAGCGAGATCAGACAGCACCAAGATGTCGTGCTTTTTCGCGAAAGCGACCAGGTCCTTGTAGAAATCAAGCGTCGCAACATACGCGGTCGGATTGGCCGGATAGCACACAACCACGGCGGTCGGCTTTGGAATGGAATGCACGACGGCGCGTTCAAGCGTGTGAAAGAAATTTGGCGTCGGTTCCGACGGAACGGAACGGATGGCCCCACCAGCCATCAGAAAACCGAAGGCATGGATGGGATAGCTCGGGTTCGGGACGAGAACGACGTCGCCGGGTGCGGTGATGGCTTGCGCAACATTCGCAAAGCCTTCCTTTGAACCGAGCGTGGTTACGATTTGCGTGTCGGGATTGAGCTTCACCCCAAAGCGGCGATCGTAGTAGGCCGCCTGCGCCTTTCGAAGGCCGGGAATACCGCGCGATGCTGAATAGCGATCGGTGCGCGGCTTGCCCAAAGTGTCCTTGAGCTTTTCGATTACGTGCGCCGGCGCCGGCAAGTCAGGATTGCCCATGCCGAGATCGATAATGTCGGCCCCCGAATTGCGGGCTCGCGCCTTCGCCTTGTTCACCTCTTCGAACACATACGGCGGCAAACGGAGAATGCGGTAAAACTCATCCATCGGCTGAAACCTTAACGGTCGGCTGCCCTATCCAGCCCGCAGTTACCCCGGCTGGCTTTTATCACGGGTTCGGTTTGGCGCCAGCGGTTTGCCCATTCTGGGCGTCATTTGGCGGCTTTTTTGGCTTCGGGGCAGGCTTCTTTGACGGTTGCGTACGGCCTTCCTGGCGATCGCGAATGTTGGCCAGTTCCTTTTCAAGCTTGACCTGCTCGTCCTCGGTCATGGGTACCGTTGCGCGCGCGGGCGGCATGTCATGCACCGCCGGATACTCGTATGGCGTTGCCGGACGCGCTGGCGCGCCAGCGGGCAGCCCCATATCGGCCGGGAGTTTGTCAACGATGGACCCCGCCGAACACCCGCCCAGCCCCGCTAAGAGGGCCAGGCCAGCGATCGATAGAACCTTCGCCAACGTGCGCACCATGCTTTCCAAGGCCTGCCAGCCGGACCCGAAATCCATGTAGACTCAATGAATTATAGCATGATCCTCATATCCGGCTAATATGGCTACAGCAAGGTTAGGGTCTCGCTAACGCAAGCTAAGCGAAACCATGCGCTGAAACGTTGCTTGCAGGAGGACGCGGTCCGGGCCACTTCTGTCAGCAGGGGCACGAGTATGGACAAGCCAACCAACGAAACCGCCACGGTCGGCAATGTCGATGTCGAAGCGTTGTCGCACAACATTGCGCGACTGGTCGAAGAAGGTGGTAAGGCGCTCGCCGCGTATCTGAAGCCCCGCGAGGAAGGCAAGATCAAGGGAGATAGCGCCGAAGACATCACCGACGTGGTCAAGTCGGTCGGCCGTGTGGCGGAATACTGGTTGTCAGACCCCCGCCGCGCACTTGAAGTCCAGACTAGCCTGGGTCGTGCCTATCTCGAGCTATGGGCCAGCGCGGTCAAGCGTATGGCCGGCGAACAGGCCGAACCGGTTATCGCCCCCGACCCGCGAGACAAGCGTTTCGCCGATCCCGAGTGGACGCAGAACCAGTTTTTCGACTTTTTGAAGCAGGCCTATTTACTCGGTACGCAGTGGGCCGAGCGTCTGGTCAAGGATGCCGGCGGAGTCGATGAAACGACCCGCAAGAAGGCCGAGTTCTACGTTAAGCAAATCGCGAATGCGGTTTCGCCGTCCAACTTCGTCCTCACCAATCCCGAATTGCTGCGCGAGACGTTCGCCTCGAATGGCGAGAACCTCGTTCGCGGCATGCATATGCTTTCGGAAGACATCCAGGCCGGACAAGGCACGCTGAAAATCAGACAGTCCGACCCTTCCATGTTCGATGTCGGCCGCAATCTCGCGGTCACGCCGGGCAAGGTCGTGTTTCAAAACGAGTTGATGCAACTGATCCAGTACGAAGCAACGACGAAGCAGGTCCTTAAGACACCTCTCCTGATCGTGCCGCCGTGGATCAACAAATTCTATATTCTCGACCTGACGCCGGAAAAATCTTTCATCAAGTGGTGTGTCAGTCAGGGTATCACGGTTTTTGTCGTGTCCTGGGTCAATCCCGACGAGAGGCTCGCGGGAAAAAGTTTCGAGGAATACATGCGCGAGGGCGTCATCACAGCCCTCGATGCGGTTGCCAAGATGACCGGAGAAAAACAGGTCCATGCGATCGGCTACTGTGTCGGCGGGACGCTGCTGTCGATCACCCTCGCCTACCTCGCCGCGAAAAAACAAAATCGTGTGAAGTCAGCGACGTTTTTCGCGTCGCAGGTCGACTTTACTTATGCCGGCGACCTGATGGTGTTCGTCGATGAAGACCGCATCAAGCAACTCGAAGCGCACATGAAGGAACAGGGTTATCTCGAGGCCTCGCGTATGGCCAACACCTTCAACATGCTTCGATCCAACGACCTGATCTGGCCTTACATCGTCAACAACTACATGCGCGGCAAGAAGCCGATGCCGTTCGATCTCCTGTACTGGAATTCCGATGCCACACGCATGCCGGCTGGAAATCATTCGTTCTATCTGCGGAATTGCTATCTCGACAACAAGCTTTCGAAAGGCGAGATGGAAATCGGCGGGATCAAGCTCGACCTGAAAAAAGTGAAGGTGCCGGTCTATAATCTCGCGACCCGTGAAGACCACATTGCGCCGGCGAAATCGGTATTGTTCGGATCAAATTTCTTCGGCGGACCGGTCAAATATGTGCTTGCCGGTTCCGGCCACATCGCCGGCGTCATCAACCCGCCCAGCAAGCCGAAATACCAGTATTGGACCGGCGAAAAGCCGACGGGTTCAAGCGTCGATGACTGGCTCAAGAAAGCGACCGAGCATCCAGGCTCGTGGTGGCCGGATTGGCTGAAATGGCTGAAGTCGCATGACGCCAAGAATACGGTTGCCGCGCGCAAGATCGGCGGCGGCAAGCTCAAGCCGACGGAAGACGCGCCCGGCTCCTATGTGAAAGTAAAAAGCTGGACCTGACCTCAGCGGGCAGGACAGCGGCCGCAGCATCCATTATGCTCCCCGCCGAAAGTATCAAGACCGGGGAACAGCAATGACGAAGGAACTGCTGTGGCTGACGCTGACCATTATCCTGACCGGACTCATGTGGGTCCCTTACATCCTCGACCGCATCATGGTCCGCGGCCTGATGGG
>Ga0070713_100001245_pt1 | contig 16280 bp, 22 predicted proteins | sample LARL82metaG_FD_65465 | JGI IMG/M metagenome (GOLD analysis project Ga0070713, IMG submission 65465) | Corn, switchgrass and miscanthus rhizosphere microbial communities from Kellogg Biological Station, Michigan, USA - LAR L8-2 metaG | ecosystem: Host-associated > Plants > Roots > Rhizosphere ...
ACAGCCTCACAGTACATTGCAGCCTTCACACCCAGCCGGGTTGGATTCAGCTTACCGCTCCTCGACCATTTTCATGCTCGTTGGTGCCGCTTGCGGAATGAACTACTGCTGTCCCCCTATTGGAAGGCGCATCGTTTGAGGAGAATGAAGACTTACACAGCATGTGGGCTGCGTTGCTGGCGTATGCGGCGTCGCCCACCAGCGGAGACGTTGTGCGACCTGGTTTCATTGCCACGCTACGACAGTTTTCGACAGACGAAGCGTTAATGTTGAACCGGACTTACGATCATGCACAGGTCACGGGCGAGAGAGATTTTAGCTTCGCAGTTAGTCTGACTTGGTTAGCTGGGGCTTATGCTGAACTCGATTTTGGTGAAGTTGAGCGTAAACCGGATGGAATCTTCGCTAGTACGTCGGTAGATCCGTGGCGTTTTGATACGTGCCTGGATAGCCTTGAAGCGGTCCAACTAATCCGTCGGAGACACGATCTCGCCAACGTCGAGTGGAGTGCAATATACAAAATCGAAATCAACGAACCCCATTATTCGCTAACCCATCGCGGCCATCAGTTCGTGGTTGCCTGCCGCCCACCCAAACCCAAGGCCGAAGCCGATCAAACTGAGATCTCCAAAATCTGGTGCCGACATCGTGCGAAACGAGCACTCGCTTCTGCTCTGCCGCGAGCGTCAGGGCCTCTCAGGATCTTTCATACGGCGCAATCCAGCGGTATGAGCCGTCAGGAAATCGATGGCTCACGGCGCAGAACTCCGCTCACGATGGTTTTGTTGAAATCGGCATCCGCGAGAAACCGAACCTTCACGACCGGCGAGTTGTGTGCAGTTCATCCCGAGCGCGCATCAGCCTCTCGCGAAGATCGGCGGGAAGCGGTTCCGCGTTGCGGTTTCCTTCCGCCCACTTCTCGTTTTGGTGAATTAGATAGGCGTCCATGTCAGCCTGGTTTGCCAGCCATCTCAGCCGCGTATGCCATGATGGCATCGCGCCTGGCTTTCCGCGCCTGATGCGATAGCCACGAATCGATGGCCTCTCGTGCGAGCGTGGTCGCAGGCACTTGGGTTCGTTCGGCCTCTGCCCCGAGTTGGAGGCAGGTGTGCTCCGGCAGCGGAACGTGGAAGCTCTTCATATCTTGCCGCAGTCTCGATTCTGGCATGCATTCATGGCATCTTTCCATGGCATTTTTCTATGGCATTTTTCTATGGCATGACACCGCTGGCAACCGTTGCCAGCAGGCGGAGAGGTTGTTGGAAACCATGGTTTCCGGGGAGCCACATCCGCCTGATGTACGTCGCCAAGTTCGAGGAAGCCATCTACGTCCTGCATTGGTTCGAGAATAGACTCAGTCGACCAGCAAGCAGGACGGGGCAATCGCCGCCACGCGCTATCGCGCCGTGGTCCGTTCCAGGAAGAAAGAGAAAATGAAGATCGACACCAAAATCCGCCATGTGACAAAACCTGAATTGCTCCACCATCTGTGTCCCAAATCTACACAGATTCAGGACACTACCTGTCTTTTTTTCTGATCTAGTATATTAAGCTAAATCAGTATATGTCGCTACAGCTCCTCAAGGCCAAGAGAACCTGTAGTAGAATCCCTTCTAACGATGGATCATCGTCGCGCTTGGTGCTCCACAAACCGACGACGACAATGATCAAGGAGGATGCCGATCATGGATTCGACCAGACGCACCATACTGGCAGCGGGCGCCGCGGCAGCGGCGACGGCCGCCGTACCACGCGTATTTGCCCAGCAGGCGGAAAAAAGAGGAACTGGCAAGTTCTACGAAAAAGGCTCCATTCGCATCTATTATGAGGAAGCCGGGGCCGGTTTCCCGCTGATGCTGCTTCCTGGCGGGGGATTGAACTCGACCATATCCTTCTTCGCCGGCAACTCGCCCTTCAACGCCATTGAGGAGTTCAAGGGACAGTATCGCTGCATCACGGCGGACCTCCGCAACGCCCCCAGCGGCCAGTCCACCGGCCCTGTCGAGATCGACCGGCCGTGGGATTCCTACGCCGACGACCAACTCGGCCTGATGGATCATCTGGGCATCGACAAGTTCATGGTGATGGGTTTCTGCATCGGCGGGCCCTTCATCTGGAGTCTCTTGAAGCGCGCACCCAATCGTATCTCCGCGGCCGTGCTGGCGCAGCCCGTGGGATGGCGTCCGGAGATGCGCGACCCGAAATACCCTGGCACATTTTGGAAGAGCTGGGGTCCAGCGCTGACCGCTAAGCGGCCCGAGATCACGATGCAGACGGCCGACCAATTTGTGACCAAGATGTTCGAAACCAACCCCGACTTCGTCTTCACCGTGACACGTAATTTCGTGCGTACTTGCCAGAACCCAATCCTGGTCCTGCCGGACGAGGTCCCCGCGCACCCTTATGCCGTCGCCATGGAGTGCGCTATGCTCGCGCCGAAAGCTGAAGTTAGCATCTTCCCCTGGAAAGAGCCCAAGGAGCGGATTCCCCTGGCAGTGCGCCAAATCCATTCCTTCCTCAAGGCTCATCGGCCTGCTTAAGGCGCAAGCCCCAGCCGCCTACCAAAATCCTATGATGAGCAGGGCTGCAAAAAGAGATGAGAGCGCAAGGGCTCGTTGGCCAACCGTCTTAAGTGGAGTCTGGAGGGCTGCAGGATCCTGTTGGCCACGGAGATCATACCAATAGCCCATCACAACCACCAGCAGCGCCAGCGCGATCCAGCCATGCCCTAAGAGAGCGGCAGTGACAGCAGCGCAGGCTAGCGCACTCAACGAAACTTGGGCCGCGCTCCGAAGGTGTTTACTGGCCTGGGCCGTTCCGCGCGACGCGATACGCACGTCCAGCCGAGTGTGCACTACCAGGATTCCGGCAGTCGCCTGCATCGCCATCAAGAGCCACAACCACCAGCACCAAGGCGCGATTGCACCCGTGGCCGACAGAGATGTGGCCAGCGAGCTGGATGTAAGAGCCGCCGCACTGGCGATTTGAAACAGCGTCGAGCGTTGACGGTTCTTCACATTGATCGCGATCGCCAGCATCGAAAAGATACAAACGCCCAAGCCCAGTGCCACTATCCCCTTGAGGGGCCAATTGAACGCCAGTACAAGTCCGCTTAGGAGGAGGATGACAATCCACCCAGTGAGCCACTGCGCCGCAGCGGCAGTCTCCGGATGCCGCTGCCTCCAAACGAAGCGCTGCCGGGCCAATACCACCATCGGGTCTTTGGCGGCCAAGGCCGCGAAAGCGGCCGTCAGGGTCGCAAGCTCACTCCAATGCCACTGGCGTGCGAGAATTGCGACACAGATGATGGGAGTCAACAGCATCGCTGTCGCCCCGTGCTCGTGCGGCAGGAAGCTTGCATGCTGATGTGGCTCTCTGTACCTGCTCGTGTTTGCTTCTTGCTTCACCATCTCAATTTTCAGTTTAAGCGTCGCCTAGCCGAGGTGGTGATGAACTTGTAATCTTTCTTTGCAATTACTCGGCTCGGTAGGGGATACAATATAATCCAAACTCGTGGCGGACTCGTCGGTCCCACACTTTCCGGAACCGCCGTTTCTCAATCCCGCATCACGGGCTTAAATCGAAAACGGAAGTGGGACTGTGTTGGGACAACGAGGATTATCGAGGTGGTTATAACCGCTTTAGGGATGGTGGCCAGGGACGGTTATGCACAGCATTACACCGCCCTAAGCATTCCCCTCGTCGGCATTCATCTCTATCCAGCTCAATGAGCTGGAAGGAATGCCATGACAGCGTCCATAAGCACACTGCCCGCTTTAAATCTAGTCCTAAGAACCGCCGAACCAAAGCTACCATATCGGCGATCCGCGAGGTGCTGCGCGAAGTACTAGCGGTCAATAATCCCAGGACAGTAACGGAAGAACAGATCTCAGCTCTCGGACTGCCTACCCATCCGACGAAGAAAACAGACTCGCGAGCAAGATCGTTTCACGGTAAAAGCGTCGAGGTCGACGCCATCCCGCCAGACATTCTGCGCGAGCTGGTACGGCAGGGCATTCCACAGCACATTGCCCCCGAAGAGCCCGCATGTCTCGAAGAGATCGAACGGGGAGAGAAGGAAACATTGGGGCGGATGCGCGTCTTGGAGCCAGCGTCATGACCAATCCGCGAGTCCTCGACGACATCATCACTCGGGTGCAAATCACCCGCATCGCGGAAGTCCTCGGCGTCAAGTTGGATCGCACTCGGCGCCGCGGCGTCGCAACGTGACGCAAAGGCCGAAACTTCAGCGTTTCATTCGATCATGCTAAGAACGTATGGCACGACTTTGTGACTGGCGACGGTGGCGGCGTGCTTGCCTTCATAGAGCGGGTTCGTGGCTGTGACAGGAAAGCGGCGCTGCAATGGCTTGCGGACTTTGCTGGTGTACTCCTTCAGGAAATGAGTCAGACTGAGCGACGCGAATATAGATGGGGACGTGCATTGGCCGAGTGCGAGGCTCACCAACTAACCGCTTGGCGTGATGGTTTGGTTGGAGCCTTGCGTGAACGCCGCAATCTCTACCTTCGTGCGTATCACCGAGCCCGCAAGTATATCCAGACACGCGGACTCGATTCGCCCGCCGGCGAGCTCGCAGCCGACGGCCACGACATTTACGAGCAGCGCTACCAGGAGCTCGATCAGGAAATTGACGAGCTTCTGGCGAAGCCCTGGTCAGAGCTGTTACTCCGCTTCCGAGCAGAATGTGAATCTGCGACATGAGCACATCCGATAAACGCTCGCAACAGGATTTCCGCGTCGCCACGGCAGTCATGGCCAACCCGTCCTCTGCCTCGATTACCGACTCGTGGCGAAAACGACTAGTTGTGACCGACAAAGGCAAGCCGAGGGCATTGCTTGCCAATGCCATCATCGTCCTCAAGGACGCTCCCGAATGGGATGGAGTGCTCGGTTTCAATGAATTTTCGCTCGATACAGTAGTTCTGAAGAGCACTCCGTGGGGCGCTGACGTCGGCCTGCGAATGGACCGATCAGGAAGACCGATTAACAACCGATTGGTTACAACACAATGACATCGCGGTCGGGCTCGATCATCGAGATCGGTGAGCTGTCGGGTATGCACAAAACCGAGATCGATCATGTCAAGGCCTTCATCACTCGCAGGATCGATCGCTTCCGCCGCCTTACGGAAAACGCCTGGTTGCCTCCCCGCGTCAATGCGTCTTCTGCGCTTCCACTAACGCCGACGACTACCTGATCGATCCTACTGGCGAACGGAGATTCTGGCCCGTCCGCTGCGGCACTGAGATCAAAATCAAAGAGATAGCCCGCGACCGCGATCAGCTTTGGGCCGAAGTCCTCGAACGGTTTCGCGCTGGTCAGTCCTGGTGGCTCGATACGCCGGAACGTAACCGATTCGCTCAAGCGGAACAGTCTGACCGCTGTCAAGGTGATGTCTGGGAAGAACCTATCTCCCGGTGGATCGCAAATCCTTCCGAACGTCTCGGCGACGGTGGTCATCCCGTCGCCGATATGACCTCCGATGGATCGTCCGTCACCATCGCTGACAACTTGAATCACTGCATCGGCAAAACGCCGGAGAAACAGATTCCTGGAGATACTATTCGCGTCTCCGGCATCCTCCATTCGCTCGGCTACATACGGTTCAGACCAGTTCGGCCTGCTCCGGGCGAACCGCGTCCCGGCGGTCGCGGTTATCGCAAGGCTGGAAATTGATGCGAGTCTCCTGTCCAACCGCGTCCACCTTGGGTCCATCCCGCGTCCAAGTGCAAAACTCGCATAACCCCATTTGCTTTCAATACAGGTCCATAGGGCCAATTGAAATGTATGCGCGCGCGTATATATGTGCATAGATGTTCTTAGCGGTCTTTTTGCCGGGTCCACCAGGACCTGGACTCAACCCTGGATCCAGCTGGATTTCCGATTGGCGGATCGAGCGACGCCGCGGCAAATCGCACTCGCCGCTGGTGCCGAAGTCCGAAGATCAATCGGAAAAGCGAGAGAGCGAAAGACGGCACGCGTAGTTCAGGAGCCGCGCTGTTTACATTGACAAAAATCTCGGTTCAATCCATGCTGGTTCGTGAACCTGGGCTGATTGAGCGTTGTCCCGTAGAACATCTACAGTTTGCAACCCACCGCAAGTCTCCAAGGGCCAACGAATCGCTTCTGCGAAACCTCGGCGCGGAGATACTCGAAGAATCGGAGCATTTTCAGCAGATGTTCCGAGATTTCAACATCGACTATTTTGGGGGAAAACTGCAGGAATACGAAGTTCGAGTGGTCTACGACCCGGCATTGGCTTGGCGATCATTTGGGTGATGCGATTGATGGTTACACTGATCCGGATCGACTGCGTATACACGAAATGGCTTACGCCGCGACGGACGCTTTCACAATGAAGCATGGATCAGCGAAATGAACCGTTTACGAAGCTTGCGTGCGCCGGTCGAAAAATGGGGTTGAGTAGAAGAAACGCGAGCGCGCCGAGTGGCAATGGTATCAACTTTTGAAGTGATTGAAGAAGCTGCAGCATGATCGGAATGGAAGACCGCACTCTGAGTACTCTGCCCCAGGTTTGACCCCGCTCCCGCACTCAAAACAAAAGTTGACCCCGCTGTTCTGGCTTGTACAATCAAACGGAATGAACGAAAAGTCGAATCAGCTCAACGATCAGCAAGGTAGTGCTCCAAGGACCGTTGGAAACAGGTCGCTACAGCGATCTACGCGCGAGGATTTCCGGCGTGTGGCTGCCCAAAAGCGCTTCCTGGCGTGCTTTTCGGCGACTCTGAACGCTTCACGGTCTTCGAGAGTCGCCAAAATCGACCGGCAGCAGCATTATCGCTGGCTTAGGGACGATCCGACCTGCCCGGCCCGGTTCAAAGAGGCGATGCAGATGGGCATTCGGACGCTGGAAGATCACGCGGTGAAGTTGGCGCACGAAGGCGTCAAGCGGATGGTCACTTACAAGGGCAGGCCAGTTGTCTATAGGGGCCAGATCGTTTACGAGACTGAGTTTGACAGCCAGTTGATCATGTTCCTGCTGAAGAACTACGACCGCAAGCGATTCGGGGACAAGATTGACACCATCTTCGGACCGAACTGGTCCGGCATCCCTGGGCAGCGTTCCCTGATGGAGTTGATGCGGGCGCATCAGTTCGGCCGGACTGAGAATATGGCTGTTCGTGCCGGTGAGCCAATTCTCAATAGCGATTGAGGGTCGTACGGGTCGCGCGATTAGGCGGTTGTAGCGATCCAGGAAACGTCACCCGTACCGATGTGTTCGAGTTGAAAGGCAAGTTCGTGATTTATTCGACGAGCTGGAACGCCTTCAAGATGGCACAGTGTTCCGGCTTGAGTTCCGGATTACCGTTCTTAATTGAAACGACGCCACGTGTTAACCAAGCGTCAGAACCTTCTAAGGGATAGGGCCAATCGGAATCAGCCGGGACTGCTTCGTAAGCGCTGCGTCCTGCCGCGTTCGTGGGAGATCCGGCAACCGACCTCGGACTCCCGATCATGCTTGATGCACCACGGCCAAAGCCTGCAGATGTAGTGCGCGAATCATTCTAGAACGGCCTAAGGTGACGGGCTTACGTTGATCCTAACAAGATAGTATTGCGTTATCTCGCGGATTCGCTCAATATGCCTAAAGCGAAATTTGAAGCGCATGAAGATGAAGAGAGCTTTTGCACTCAGCTTCGTAATTATCATTGCTACTGCCGGCGCCTTTGGCCTCAGGGCTTTCATTGACTCCAGCCGAACCGTGGAGGCAGATCTTTATCACCGCATCGACCAACGCGCCCAACTGAATCTGTTTGAGGACTTCCAGAAGGGGCTGGATTTCTGGGAAGGCCGTCAATCAATCGGCCGCACGTGGTCCTACGACGCGAGCGGGTTAGTGATTCCAGGGGAGTTATCGTTCTTCAAGCCATCGATGCAGTTGACAGACTACGACATCGAAACGTGGGCCGAGATTGTGAATAAAGGCTTCGGTATCGTGTTTCGAGCAGCCGGACTACAAAGCTATCATGCCCTAAAATTCACAAGTTCCAGTCCCAAGGTCTCGTTAGCGGGCGAGCGGTACACGGTAATCGACGGGAAGACCTCCGCAAGACATCCTATCCATGGTCCGATTCCAGCTGGGAAGGCCCAATCCTGTCGCATTCGGCTGCAAGCGCGGGGGGATTCCTTTACTCTTTATGTCGATGGACAACTCATCGACTATTGGTTGGACGGTCGGTTGAAGTCCGGCGGCGTCGGATTATTCTGCGGGCCCGGCGAGCGCGCCAGGATCATGTGGCTGCGAGTCTCTCATCAGACGGATTTGACAGGCAGGCTCTGTGCGTTAGTATCGGCGTTCTCGACTTCAGCATCCCAAGAGTAACAGAGAGGAGTCGAGTTCCCTAAACCGCGCGGAGCACATCGCAGCTTTGCTTCTCGGTTACATTTATTAGCTCTGCGATGCAGCGGCAGTCAATACGCTGGTGACCTGGCTGAAAATCGTGCTGATACTGGTGGTGATACCCGGCACCACAGCGGCTGCCGCAAGCGCAACAAATCCAGCCATCAATGCGTATTCAATCAGGTCCTGCCCTCGAACATCCTTGCAAATCTTCAATTTCCAGATCAGAGTGGTGGTTCGTGTCATCGTTATTCACACTTCCGCTGCACAAAGAATTTCCGTCCGTCACCACCCTAACATTCGCTGCAGGTTTTTGAGAAATGGGTGAATCCACCCAATTGACCAATGACAAATCAATTAATGGCGAGGTGGTTTCGTACGTCTGGTGAGGGCCGGCGCCCGAGCAGACCCGCAGGAAGAGGCGCGTTCCCCGTCCCAAAAGCACAAAAGGTTGGCGGACACCTGTCCACTGTTGCGCTGATAGAGATGACACTCTCTGAGGTTGCGGCCGCCCTAGGGATTGACCGTTCGGAGAGATGCTGGAGGTCCAGATGGCGACGAAGCGGTGGATTCTTGGTTTTGTTGTTCTGGCCGTGACGGGACTGGTGTGTCCCCTTCGTGGCGACGCACGTGACGATCTGAGTCACGCCAATAGCGACTACGACGCGCTGAAGTCACACTATGACGACGCGAAGTCGAAGCTCGAGAAGTACCTCGATGAGAGCGTCAAGTTGCGGGCGATGGACAAGGATCAATTGAACGACTTGATCACCCAGATGTGCAGGCTTGACCAGAAACGCGACGATGATGAGGTCGACCGCCTCGACAAGGAGTTGAAGGACAAAGTGGTCGAGCGCGTCAAGCGCGAGTACGACCGCACCGTGGACGACGGTTCGCGAGTGTTCGATGACCTTGGCCGTCTCGAAAGCGAAGCCAAATCGGCGCGTGACCGAGCCCGCGACCTCGAAAGCAAGGACGAGGTCAAGGATGGTGCCCAGCGGCTGCGCCAGGACATCGAACAAACACAGGATGCGATCGCGAAGCTGTTCGAGCGAATTAATAGTGATCGTGGAACGCTCGACCGTGTTAAGGAAGGCTCGATGAACGGCGCGAATAATCCGACCATCAGAGCCCGGATGGAGTACGGCAAGGAGATGCACAAGAAATTGCAGAGCGACCGAGGCTGTGACGAGAAGGAGGTCGTACTGTCATCGGGTCGTCCCGATTGCATCAAGTTCGACAGCGACGACTGCAAGATCATAGAGTTCAAGCCCGATACCTACAGCACAAGCCAAGCCGAGAGTCAGGCTTCTAACTACCTGCGCGATGTGCGCGAAAAATTCAAGACCGACGACCGCGCCAAGAAGTGTAAGCAAGACTCTGACGGACCCATCTTCCGCGCCGTCGGAGAGACGTATCCTAGATGTCAAGCTCCATAGTCGATAATAGCTTCGCGCTCGGTGCCGCGATCCACTACGACTTCGAACTGGCGGCAACGCCCAAACCGTTTGAGGTATTGGTCGAGCGCCTGTTCGGAACAACGTCGCCCAGAGGTGAGCCACGGCACTGGTTCATCGACGTCCACAACCACAAGGCGCCGCCTCCAGCCCCACTTAACCTGCTCAAACTTGTGCGCCTCGTTGCTGGAGGCGGCATAGCAACAGCCGCCGTGGAAACCGCCCCGAATACCGCCGATCCCGACATGATGCTTGTTCGGGCCGGCACGGCGCCGATCGACAAGCAGCCCCAGCGGTTCACGCAGACGAAGTGCCTCTACGATGCCGTAGCCGTATGCGGCTCGGCTCAGCTTCACCAGGTCGGTATGCAACGTGTTCTCGACGCGATCGTCGCGTTCGCCGATGCCGTCTGTGCGAGGGCCGGGGCCGTGTACTGCGCGGACAGTGCGGCGTACGCGGCCGGGTTGGCTTCTTGCGGAGGCAGCCCGACCCTGTCACGCGAGCAGATCGCACACCTCACCGATTTAATGTACTGGCGACCGCGCTGGGGAGACATCATCCGCGGCCCGGCGTGGGGAACGTTCCTTGGCGCTGCGCACGTCGAACGCTTGGGCGGCGTCGGGCGGATCGAGCGCCAGGGGGCATGCGCTGAGGTGATCGCGCTTCACTCTGGCGGGGCATTTCTCCAGGTGACACCCATCGAAACCCCGCTCATCGAGGGCCGCGACGACGGTAGTGTGTTCGCGCGTCTCAGCCGGATCCTCGCGCCGGTAATGGGACAACGCTGACGCGAACGATAGGCTTCTCATCCAGGCTGGCCCACCGTATCTATGCACAGCAAAGCGCGGCTTGCTGATGTTCTCGCTATCGCGTGAGTTTTCGCTCATTCAGTTTCTTCTTGCCGCGTGTTGCGGTCGCCACATGGATCAAAGGTCAGTAGGAATATCAAGCTAAATCTGCGGAGGGTATTAGGACTAAGGCGAATGGTGAATTCAGGTTAAGGGCAATTGACGGGCGCGATCCTTTTTTTATTTGCCCGACAAAATCAGCTGGCGCGACTGCACGGGTAGAAAGAACCGCCGCAGAAACTCATCCATCAGCCAGACCCGGAAATTCATTTTCCGGCCTGATTTCGAGCCAGGAATTCATTAGGATCTATCCTAATTGCAACGGATCAGTACGCCTTAACGTCTCAGGGAGACAATGGTAAAAGCGGCGGTTCGTTCACTGGCATGTCTCCCACTATTCTGGGCCCACCTTTGGGCGCAGGGGCTAGACGTTATGTTCGTGTTGGAAACGGCTCCGGGCACGGAGCAGCAGATCGGCTTGATCCGTCCACGGGATCTGATCGAGGGTGATAGAGCGGGAGTAATCGGCTACACACGCTCGGTGCAAATGCTTCAGTCACTTACGGAGGACCATGAAGCATTGGCCACGGCGCTGCAACGAGCCGGTATGCGGATCACAGTCGGCCCGTACTCCGGCCGGTCACCGGCAACCGGCCGGGGCTCGCTCGCGGGAGGCCAAGTCGTTCAAGGCGAGACAGTCGATCTCTCGGGAGCACTACGCCAAGCACTTCGCGAACTTGGTGATAGCGGTTCTGAGGTGCGAAAGCGTTTGGTTATTGTGCTGGATGCCAGAGAGGACCCTACACTGGGCAACAATCTAGATTCGCTTAAGGCGCTGGTGGCGGCGGGCCGGACGCGGCTATTCGCCGTTGCGATTACGGTAGGTTCAGGCCGGGCCTATTCTTTTCCTGTAATGACAGCTCAGCCCCTAGATCAACTAGCAAAGGATTCTGGTGGGCGAGTGTTCCGGGGTGCATGGGACCTCAAGTCCATTCTCGCGGCGGCGCGCAAACCATAGCAATGAGTTGCGTCGCAGTGAGCGCGGCAGATCCGTCTGTTGGGGATTCCCCCCGCTCTACCATGAAGCCGCCGGGTCTGGCGAGTGTCTCAAGCACGGTTTCGCGTTCGAATGGTCGGCCGTGTCAAGTGCATGCCTTGAATAAACTAACGAGTGTTCTCAACTTTGAAGGAGACGCGGTCAGACGTCGCTGTTCGATACGCTCCACGTATCGTTTGCCTGATTGTACCTTTCGGTATATGGGCTAGGTCGTTTTCCGGTCACACTCTATCGCGAGAAGTGGGAAAAGCTTTTGGGCATGGCAGATGAGATCCGCGCATTCATCCAGGAAAAACGATGGGGTGCTGAAGTAGAAGGAACAGTGAGCCGCGGTTGGCCCGGCTGATGATTTAGAAGACTCCACCTACTGAAGCAGCAATAGCCAATGAATGCGCGTAGTGCCTTCGCAGGCCTATGCTGGCGCGGCGCGGCTCACGATCTGCTCGGCTCGATTCCAGTCATCGTCGGGCGTGCCTTCCGGTCTGCCTATGCTTTCCCACAGCAATTGTGCGACGGCGCGGACCCGGTCCTCATACACTTTGGCTGAATTGGGTTCCACGTGGCGGAACGCACCGCGCATGGACGCCGCCAAAAGCTTAACCGCCAGAGCATCGCGGCAGCGATCGTACACCCAGTGCGCCTTCTCCAGCTCCAGCAATGCCACATTAATAGCGGCTGCATCAGGACTAGGATGCAACGTCAAACATTGTAAGGCTCGCACCCTGTCGGAGAACGCTTGAAATGCGCGCTCATAGGCTTGCTGCACATCCGTCGCTGCATTTGCCATACCCACAGTCCATTGGACGAATCAAAGCGTCGAACGGTTCAGTTTTCTATCTGGAATGGTTCAAACAAAGCTTGCGAGATCGTAACGCTCTATCTGCTGCGATGACGCATATCAACATCGCGGAGGAACCGCGCCGGAGTCAATTTTGAACTGGTCGAGCGGCTCGCGGAGTGCGAAGAGAGACTGGACTTACCGCAAGATGTGCTGATCGAGGCCGACCGCCTGCGGCAGCAGCTGCGTCCTTACGAACCCAGGGTCACCCTGAAACGTTGATTTGGAATCGGGCCAATCCGGCGGCGATTACCGGGAGGCGAATGCGCTCCTGTGGTTGAGTTCGCACCAGTACCCAACACAAATCACACCCTCAGTTCTCGAATAGGCCGCTTTGTCGACGATTGGACGTCGCTAGTGCTGTTATCGCTGATTGCGCTTTGCGGATAATCGCGACGCATTGCAAGGACCGCCCGAAAGAATTCCTCGTAGCAGCCCTACCATCCAGGGAGTTTCCTAGCTTGAACACATGAAACGACTCGGACTACAATTCTGTTACACGACGTTAGACGCAAGGCTAGCATTCGCCTCTGGTCTCCTACGTTGTCGAGAGGGGATGCTTTATGCCACAGCTCAATTTCAAGTTGCAGAGTTCTTCCGTGGCGATGCAGTCCGAAAACGACCATCGAAAGGTTATTACCATTCCAGCTGATGCCTCCGTCACCCTCGTGGCGGGTGATATCCATGGAAAAGGAACCGTCAAGGTTCGTTACCAGGATCAGCCGCTGGATATGTTGGCCGTAGACCTTCGCACGCGAGGTGTCTTGGAACAGTCGCGCTAATTTGATGGCGAACGCAGATCCCGACTACAACAATATCCCTCTCAAGCCACCCCTCACGCGCGATCGCTGAAACATTGCACATGACACAGGAGCTTTTTGCAAACGGAGCATCGCGTATCCTCCCTCGCTTTCTTTGTCGATGGAGTTCACAGTGGGAAACGATCACGTCACACGCACGTCTCGGTGGCGTAGCACACTAAAACGCCGTAGGCCGCAACGGTACTCGGCTTCCTCTACGTCCGTCAACAGAATCGACGCCAACCGAGTGCAATGTCGCGCTCCGCACGGGATTCGGATGTCGAGTATAGGGGTGTGAGCATGAAGGTACCTATGCTTCAAACCATCCTGGCTATTGCATTCCTCACACCTTGCTAGTGCCATGTTTTCCTGAGTGTTCTATCGACGAAACAGGGCGGAAACTACAACCGCGCCGAGTTGGGATTTTCAGCGGCATTGCCTCATCGCCTAACTAAGATTCCAGTCCATAGAAGGTCTCGAGAGCCGGCATCCCAGTGGGTGTCCCGAAACTTCTGTACTGAATCCGCTCGGACGGGGGCCGCATGGCGCGGCAAAATTGGATGGCGGCATCCACGTTCTGCTGGCGCACCTCCGGATTAGGCTCCAGCGACCAATTGCCACGTTCTTGCATGTTGCCAATGATAATGCCATCACTTCGGGGATTTATACTGGCAGTAACGTCCGTATTAGGCATCCGCCCAGCGGCGCGGTAATTTATCTCCGGTTGTGGAATGCACACCGTGAGTTGCCCCTTCACGGGTACAAGCTCATTGTCGTTGAAGATCGTTTTTGATCCCAGGCCCGTGCAGTTTACAATCACCGATTCGTTCAGCGACATCAGGTCGCGCGGCGTGTCAAACTTGCGGAACACGATCTTTCCGCCAAAGAGCACGAAGTCGCGTACCAGAGCCTCGAGATAGATGGAGGGCTCGATCGACAATTGTGATGTGCGCACAGCATACTTGGCCGGAAAGGGATGCTCACCAGGTCCAAGCACCTCGCGGTCGCGTCCGGTTCGTAGCTGATCGGGGAGAAGATCTTGCCCTGGATTGGTCCCCGCGGCGCCTTCGGCCGGAGTCTGGGGATTTGGATCCTCCGTGGCGGTGTAGCTGTCGATCCAATAGACGCCGTAACCCGGGGCGCCGGCGAGGAGTTGAAGCTGCCGGTATGAGATCTGCGCCGCCTCACGGAACTGTGCGTCCCACTGAGGTGTGCGTCGATCCGCAGAGACCAGCCCGGCGGTCGGAGTAAAGCCAGCCATGGACATATTCGATGTAGTATCCGGCGGCACGGCGAGTGTGTAGATCGTAACGTCGAAGCCACGTCGCTGAAGCTGTCGTGCGGCAGTGAGGCCTGGCGAGCCGCAACCAAGCACTGCGGCTCGGCGCTCATCGTGCTGGAGCGCCATGTTTGCAGCCATCGCGCCGCAGCCCCAAGCGAGCGACATCCCCGCGCCGCCAAAACCGTAGTCGTGGATCACAGTCTTCGCATCGAATTTCTCAGCCTTCAGAACGAAGCCTGAGTCACGATGCGGGCGTAGACCAACCGTTGTTCGGATGACTCGCTCCCATGAAATCCGGGGAAGCGCCAGATTAACCGAGGTGCGGGGCTGTGGAGTCGCAGGGGCCGACACGGCCGTCGCTGTCCGCCTGGCACAACTGCTCGCCCAGCCCGCCATCATCGTAAGGGCCGTGGCTTCGACGAAGTCTCGTCTTCTCATGACACGTCATTTTACGATGTTGAGCGCTGCTCACGCAGAAGCGGAGGCGCTTCCGCTGATTCTGTACACAAATTGCCCATAAGCCCGTCTGGCATTCGCCTCAACGACACAATCGCCCGCAGATTTCACTTGTTAAAGATTCTGCTTAGCCGGCGCCGGCTTCACCACCAGTGCGAGAAGAAGCTTCGAGATCCGCAAGATACCCTGATCGAGGCCCACCGCCTGGGCAGTTAAGAAGCGCCGGGCACAGCGAACCGGAACTCAGCAACCATAGCCCGACCGCTCGCCCGTGCCTCACCCTCGCGAACCACGGTCCCTCTGCAAGGCTCGCGCGCGCAATACCGAGCCGCTGTGCTTCGTCACCAGTGAGTTAGAATCAGTCAAACAACGCCTTATGGCTCTCTTGGCTGGCACTCGTTTGGGGCCCTATGAGATCCTCGCCCAGCTGGGCGAGGGCGGGATGGGCGAGGTGTACCGCGCAAAAGACACGAAGCTCGATCGCGAAGTAGCGATCAAGGTTCTGCCTACTGTTCTCGCGCAAAATCCTGAACGGCTCGCGCGTTTCGAGAGAGAAGCGAAGGTACTCGCATCGCTGAACCACCCCAACATCGCGCAGATCTACGGAATCGAAGAACGCGCGCTGGTGATGGAACTGGTCGAGGGTGAAACGCTGAAAGGGCCTCTCCCGGTTGAGACCGCTTTGAACTGCGCACGCCAGATTGCGGACGCTCTCGAACCCGCGCATGAAAAAGGAATTACCCATCGCGATTTGAAGCCCGCCAACATCATGATTACCCAAGCAGGCGTGGTCAAAGTACTCGACTTCGGTCTCGCCGCAGTTGCTCAAGATCCAGCTTCGGGCAGTGCAATCCATCGAACTCGCCTACTTTGACGATGCAAGCCACGCAGGCTGGAATGATCATGGGTACGGCGGCATACATGTCGCCCGAACAAGCTGCCTGTAAACACGTGGACAAGCGAGCCGACATCTGGTCGTTCGGCGTCGTGTTGTGGGAGATGCTGACTGGGAAGAGACTGTTTGATGGCGAGACTATTTCGCACACCCTGGCCGACGTACTGCGTGGCCCGATTGATTTCAACAAGCTGCCGAAGGAAACACCTAAGCCGATTCGTGACCTACTACAGCGCTGCCTGGACCGCGATATAAAGACGCGCT
>Ga0070713_100001248_pt1 | contig 16244 bp, 13 predicted proteins | sample LARL82metaG_FD_65465 | JGI IMG/M metagenome (GOLD analysis project Ga0070713, IMG submission 65465) | Corn, switchgrass and miscanthus rhizosphere microbial communities from Kellogg Biological Station, Michigan, USA - LAR L8-2 metaG | ecosystem: Host-associated > Plants > Roots > Rhizosphere ...
TCATGGGCGTGCCGCCGTCCGAGCTGATACGGAAAACATCATTCATCGCGGAGATGTCGCCACTCGACGATGAGAAATAAATCCAGCGGCCATCGCGCGACCAGCCGTCCAGTTGATCCAGGGAGTCGCTGAAGGTCAGGCGCTTTAGCTCGCCGGTCGCAAAGGTCAACACATAGATGTCACCGTTGCCGGAGCGCGTCGACACGAAGGCGAGCTTGCGGCCATCGGGCGAATACATGGGCCGTGATTCGGTTGTCGGGTGGGAGACGAGCAGCCGGGCTTCGCCGCCTTTGCTGGGGACGGTCCAGATATCGCCGCCCGATACGAACGCGATTTCCGAGCCGTCGGGAGAAGGGCAAGGATCGGAGAAATATGGCTTCGGATCGGCTGCCGAAAGCAGTCCGATGCAGGCGGACGCGAGGACGAGAGCGCGCATAATCTTCAATTATGGCTTAGAAAAACTTGACTGAGCGCAATATGTCTTCGAAGGTAGGTTGCACCTGATCGAAGAGGCTCTCGGGCGCGATGAAGACTATGTAGAAAAGTCCTTCGGGGCGAGCGACAGTGGCCAGCACGTCCATCTCCTGCTCGCCGCGGTAGGGCGATCGCGAATAGAGGGTATTGAGGAGCGCCGGCTGGCCGTCTACTTGGACCGGGCGGCCTTCGCGGCCGATGCGGGTGTCTGGATTGGTTTGCTTCAATCGCCGGATGAGCTCCTGGGTGTCGCGATTCAGATCAACCGGGCCCGATGACGCGGAATAGTAATCCACTTCCAGACCGTATCCGATCAGGCTTCGGCCGCCAGGTCCCTCGACCACGCCGGAGGATGGCGTGATAGTGACAGCGTTGGCTTGACGATCGGCGGAGACCTGCCAGTTATCTGGATATTGCAGCGAAAACGATCGGCCGCGATAAGGACGGAACTGACTGCTGGGTCGTTCTGTGGGAATACTTGCAGTCGAGGGCGTCGGCGCTGGCTCCGCGTCGGCGAGATTCTCTCGCGTCTTGGCGGGAGTAGGCAGATGATGGAGGACATCTTTAATGTGGGGGAATTGTCCGGTCTCGTCTTCGACGTAGGAGCGCCGCGGCATCTGACGGATCTCGTCCTGGATTGCGGCCACACGGTTACCAGGGTTCGGATGGTCAGATAAGAACTGCTCGAGCGAGCCTTGCGCGCCGCTCTTGGCTTCCAGCTTTTCGAAGAAGCGACCGAGCTCCAGCGGATTGTAGCCGGCGTCGGCCATGATCTCCGCCCCGTTGTAGTCGGCCTGTTCTTCGTCAGTGCGCGAGAACTTCAACAGGACGGAGTTGGCGCCGAAGCCGATGCCGATTTGAGTCAGCTGTCCCAACAGGCTATGACCCGCCAAGGCGCCCGCCAGCAGGAGCGGCAGCTGCACCAGATTCTGAGCGGTGAGTTGCTTGGTGCCGTGCCGCAGGACCACATGCGACATCTCGTGAGCGATTACGCCGGCCAACTGCGCTTCGTTGTCGGATGCCTCAATTGACCCGGTGTTGATATAGATCGGCCCACCGGGAAGCGAGAAGGCATTGATTCTTTTTTCGGCTACAGCGTGAATGCTGAAGGGAAAGAGTTCGCCCCGCGATCCGTCGCGGCTGAGCGTACGGGCGTAAGTGGATCGCTCCAGCTTGGCGAGCAAGATGTTCAGGTAGGCGTCGACATCCCGGTTGTGGACCACCCTCATCTGCTTTTGAAGCTCGACTGCTGTCTCTTTGCCGAGTTGAACATCCTGCTGGGGGGTAAACAGGTTAAAGCCGGGCCGCAGTTCCCTCAGTTGGGCGGGTGCGCTCGAAGGCGCCAGGATCGCGGCCACCAGCAACCAGCGGAAGTTACGCATGATTTTCAGATGCTCATCAAGGTTATCGTGTTTCAGGCTCGAGTAGTGAGGCTTAAACGGTCATGAATTCCGCCGCATCGAAGTTCCCGGCTCAGTGGATCGCGCTCCTTGTGGATGCCGTCTTTATGCCGCTCCAGACAGAAGCAACAGGTCTCCCAGGTCCGAAATCGGGGTGCTACTTGCCATGGGGAATATTTGCCTCGGGGCCACCGCTTCCGAAAGCACTTCAGGCACATGCTGTGTCGCGATTGCTGCATCATCATGCCGCTCCTTAAATCCCTAGCCACCAGAATGCAGTTTAGAACTCATGATTTAGGATACCCGTCCAACAGACCCGGTCAGCGTTACAACGTTATAATTGCTGTATGCTGAAGCCCACCGAAAAAATCTGGCACAACGGGCGCTTTATTGCCTGGGATGATGCCAAGATTCATGTTCTTTCTCATGTCACCAGCTACGGCAGCTCAGTATTTGAAGGCGTCCGTTGCTACGATACCCCCGCCGGTCCCGCCATCTTCCGGGTGCGCGAACACCTTCGCCGCCTGTTCGATTCGGCCAAAATCTATCGTATCGAAGTCAAGCAAACGATCGATCAATTGGCCGACGCCATGGTCGAGCTGGTGAAGGTGAATCATCTGCAGTCGTGCTATTTCCGGCCCATCGTGCTGCGCGGCTACGGCGATATCGGCGTGCTTCCGGGCAATAATCCCACCGAAGTTTATATTGCTTGCTGGGAGTGGGGAAAATATCTCGGCGAAGAGGCTCTGGCCAAGGGCGTGGACGTGTGCGTGTCCAGCTGGACGCGGATCGCGCCCAATACACTGCCGGCCCTGGCCAAGGCGGGCGCCAATTACATGAACTCGCAGCTCATTCGCATGGAGGCGCAATACAACGGCTATGCCGAGGGCATCGCGCTCGATAGCTCTGGCTACGTGAGCGAGGGCTCGGGAGAAAACATTTTCGTGGTGCGGGACGGCAAAATCCTGACTCCGCCGCTGGGCGCCTCGGTGCTGCCGGGCATCACTCGCGATACGGTGATGCAGCTGGCCGAGTCGTTGAAGATTCCGCTGGTCGAGACTCTGGTGCCGCGTGAAATGCTGTACATCGCCGACGAAGTGTTCTTCTCAGGAACGGCGGCTGAGATCACTCCTATCCGTTCGGTGGACCGCATCGTAGTGGGCAAGGGCGCGCGCGGCCCGATTACCGAGAAACTGCAGAAGGCATTTTTCGACATCGTGAACGGCAAGGCGCCGGATAGCCATGGTTGGCTGCTGCCGGCCGGAAAAAATGAACCCGTGACCGTCTGACGGCCACGGGCAACCATAGGGTCCTTTCGGAAGAGTGAAAGAACGCGGAAGAACGATCCGCAAGTGCGATTCCGCCGGCCACCTCCCCCGAGATTAACCGACTGAACCGCACTCGCAGGGGATCATGCATTCTGTTGTAACAGGGGTAGTGAGGAAGCGCCAGACTTATTTGGACCCGATTGTTCGTTTTTCAACAGGTTTTTTCCATATGCAGCATCTTAGACTTAGCTCCGGAATGCTGTGGGAAACTTGTGTATAAACCGGCGTCTCGATGAAATGTAACGGCATCGATGTTGCAACAGGCGAGCGGAGCGAAGTTTCCTTCGGCGATTTCATCACTGGCGTCGATCCGCTTCTGTCGGATGAGCCTGACTCGGTCTATGTTGCCCCAGGCTGGATCGATCTGCAGGTAAATGGCTTCGCGGGCGTCGATTACAACTCCGGATTGACCAGCCACGAAGCCATCGCCCGATCCATTCGCGCGATTTTCAGTACGGGCGTCACGCGATTCTTTCCAACCGTCATCACCGGATCGCCCGAAGGCATGTGGAGCGCGCTACGCAATCTGGCCGATGCCAGGGACGCGCTCCCCGAGGGTTCAGCCATGGAAGCGTTTCATGTCGAGGGGCCGTATATCTCGGCCGAAGATGGCCCACGCGGAGCGCATCCGGCGGCATGGGTACGGCCACCCGACCTGGATGAATTCCACCGCTTCCAGGACGCTGCGCGCGGAAATATTCGCCTGATTACGCTGTCACCGGAATGGCCGCAAGCGCCGCGCTTCATCGAGGCCGTGGTCCAGGAAGGTGTGGTTGCCAGTATCGGACACACCGGAGCATCGGCGGGCGAGATCGCAGCCGCCGTCAGCGCGGGAGCAACGCTCTCGACTCACCTCGGCAACGGGGCCCATGCGACTCTTTCCCGGCATCCGAACTACATTTGGGAGCAATTGGCCGAAGACCGGCTGGCGGCCAGCTTCATCGTCGATGGAATCCACCTGGCTCGATCATTCTTGAAAGTGGCGCTGCGCGCTAAAGGACTGGAGCGGTCTCTACTAGTCACTGACGCGGTGATGCCGGCCGGCTGCGCTCCTGGACCGTACAAGCTGGGCGAGGTGGACGTGGAATTGCACTCCGATGGAAGCGTGCGGCTGCGGGGCGGGACCCGGCTGGCTGGATCGGCGCTCAGAATGGATCGCGCCATTCAAAACGTCATGCAACTGGCGGGTGTGACGCTCGGAGAAGCGGTGTCGATGGCCACGCGCAACCCGGCCCGCGTCGGCCGGATCGCCGCACGCCGGCGTGGCCTCAGCACCGGAGAACGGGCCGATCTGGTGCGCTTTCATTACAACGATGCCCGACGAGAGATTCAGGTTATCGAAACGTATTTCGGCGGCCGCCAGGTTTATTTGTCGGAGACCGCGGACTCGACCACCCGGTAGAGCTGCTCGGGCAAGAATGGCTTAGTGAGAAAGCCGTCCATGCCGGCCTGGTAACAGCGTTCCTCGTAGTCCTTCATGGCGTGCGCGGTGAGCGCCACGATGGGAATGTGCGCGCCGGTGTCCTGCTCCTGCATGCGAATGACTTGGGTAGCCTTCCAGCCATCCATTTCGGGCATCTGCACATCCATCAAAACCAAGTCGAAAGCCTCGTGGTTGTGCGCTTCCACCGCTTCGCGGCCGTTGGCGACGGTAGTGATTCTGTGTCCTCGTTTTTCAAGCAGGCGCGTGGCCAGTTTTTGATTCATGGGATTGTCTTCGGCCAGGAGGATCGAGAGCCGGCGCAGGCAGTCGCCGGTATTCTGCTCCCTCACATCTGCGGCCGCAGCGCCCAAACCTAGGGCCCGCAGCATCGATTCTCGCAGTTCGGCGCGCGAGACGGGCTTGGTGACGTGGCACGGAATGCCCAGCGATCGACAGCGCGGAATTTCGACGGGTAGATCGGATGAGCTCAGCAGCATGATCACCGGAAGCCTTAGTGCGGCATCTTCCAGGATGGCCGCGGCCAGCGTGAAACCATCTGTCCCCGGCATTAAGGCATCCACGATCGCCAGCTGCATGGGTCTTCCTTGCCGCACCGCTTGTCGCAGCAGTTCGAGTGCTTGGGCACCGGATTCGGCAACCTCGGCCACGGCTCCTTCCGCGGTGAGCATGTCGCGAAGAACGCGCAGGTTGGTCGAATTGTCATCTATGGCCAACACTCGCAGGCCGCTGATGACTTCCGGCGGCGCAGGCCTGCTCTCGGCCCCCTTTGCACCGGCGCGGAGGAAGTGAGCGCTGAAGTGGAATCGGCTACCTTTGCCGAGTTCGCTCTCTACCCAGATCCGGCCGCCCATTAAGGCTGCCAGCTTGGCGGCAATGGCCAATCCCAGCCCCGTGCCCCCATAGTTGCGAGTCATCGATCCGTCGGCCTGGACGAAGTCGTCGAAAATGGAGCGCTGTTTGTCGGCGGGGATGCCTGGGCCGCTGTCTTCGACCAGGAAATGCAGATCCACGTCAAGAGGTCCAAGGGCTGCTTGCGTGACTTGGACGAATACTTCCCCTCGTTCGGTGAACTTGATGGCGTTGCCGATGAGGTTTATGAGGACTTGCCTCAGCCGGTCCCGGTCGCCAATCAGTTGATTGAGAACCTCAGGCTGAATTTCCAGTATGAGTTCAAGTTCTTTCTGGTGCGCCCGCAGCGCCAGTCCCCGAACAGTATGCTCCACGATTTCAGGGAGGTCGAAGGGCTGCGCGTTGAGCGTCATTTTGCCGGCCTCGATCTTAGAAAAATCCAGCACATCGTTGATGATAGACATCAGTGAGTGGGCCGACTCCATGGCGCCCTCCAAATACTCTCTTTGGACGCCGTTGAGGGGCGTACTCAGGGCCAGTTCGGTCATGCCAATCACGCCATTCATGGGTGTGCGGATCTCATGGCTCATGTTGGCCACAAACTGGCTCTTGAGCCGGCTGGCTTCCTGGGCCCGGTCGACCAAGGTCAGAAGCTCACGGCGGGACGTGTCTACTTGAGTCACCATGTCGTTGAAGGCCGCGCTCAGATGATTTATTTCATTCCAAGCCCCCAGGGGAGCTCGCTGCGTAAGATCTCCCTGGGCTACGCGCTGGGTGAACTGGATCAGCTGGGTCAGCGGCAGGAGCAGATGCCACAACTGGAAGTATTGCACTACTAAAATCGCGCACAATGCCCAGGCAGCCGCCAGCAAAACATCGCGGGACATTCCTGCAAAGAGCGCCCGTTGCTTTTCCATGGATAGGCCTATTCGGATAGAACCCAGATGGCGGCTCTGCCGATGATCACCTTCCCAGTCCAATAGACCCTTCGCTCCGGATTGCGTGACGCAACGAGTTACTTCGATATGGGGAGGCAGCCCGTCGCGTTTCTCCACCATCCGCGTGCAGCTTGGCTCGCCGGTTTGAGCGGCGGTTTGGGTGGTCGCCCAGCGGCCCGCCGCAGCCAGTGCCCGCCCGGTCTCGTCAGCGATGACCACATACAGAACGTCCTCATTAGTAGCGGCCGACTTAGCCACCCGCTGCAACTCATCGTGGTCGCCGATCAGTAACGGAAATGCGCTTTGGCTGGCCAAAAACTCGGCCGAGGTTTCCGCCCGCAACTCCAGTTGGCGGCTCAGACCATTGTTTTGATTCCAAAGGATCAGCGAAGTGACGCTCACGGCCGCGCCCAGCATTACCAGAACGTTGGCCAACGAAGCCTGCATCAAGAGGCTTCTGCGCCGAGCGGGTTTGGTGGTACGGAGCGCCTTCACTCGATGATCGCCGAGCCGATTGGACCGCCCGGGCGAGCCAATCTTGCAAATTTCCACACAATCTGCTCATCGACCCGTAAAGAGGGAATTCGAGCGCGGCCAAAAGCTGAGCCCAGGATTAGCTTCCGGTCTCTAAGCTCAACACAGCAATGTACTTGAGGCTCCGATAGAGCTGCTTGTAGTCGAGCCCGAAGCCCACCACGAAGCGATCCGGTATCTCAAAGCAGCGGTGTTCCACCGGTACCTGGACGATACGGCGAGAAGTCCGGTCGAGCAGGGTACACAGGGCAAGCGAGTTGGGTCCACGGCCAGCCAAGTTTTGCAGCAGGTAGCGCGCCGTGAATCCGGTATCGACAATATCCTCGACCAGCAGCACGTTTTCGCCTTCAATGCTGTCGTCCAGATCTTTTTCGATCCGCACCATCCCAGGCGCTCCCCTTTTGTTGGCGAAGCTGGAGATACCCAGAAAGTCGAGCTTCACCGGCACGGTCAGTTCGGCTGCCAAGGCGGTTAGAAAAAAGATCGAGCCTTTCAGTACTCCGATCAGCTTCAACTCGCGCCCGGCGTATTTTTGGGAAATCTCGGCGGCTACTTCACGGACACGCTTCGCAATCTGCTCTTCGGTGAAGAGGATCCTCTCGATTACTGGCTCGCTCATCGGGCCAACCGTTCGGGCAACCCATATTTAATGACCAGGTCCTGAATGTCTTTTTGATAGAAAACTTGAATGTTTACATGCGGGTAGATCGTGCGCAGCAGCCTGATCTTCCGATTCTTCTTGGTCACATGGACCTGTTTCATAGTGGTAAGTTCGACATATAGATCGAATTCCGGCAAATAGAAGTCAGGCGTAAATGCCTCGAGCACTTTACCATCCTTGTCCCACTGCAGGGGGAAGCTGCGGGGCTCATAGTCCCAGGCGATGCGGTAAAAATCGAGCAGGTTGGCGAACACCTCTTCGCTGGGGTGTCCGAAGTCCTTGTTCTTGAGAGTGACACGATCGGGCGGCACGATACCGTAGCGCGCGAGCTTCAGACGGACTTGAAACTGCACCTGCGCCTCGGCTGCCAGGGATAGCACGCCGGCTTCCAGCAGTCCCTTCGCTTTCACGGCAGTTTCGAGCACGTCGGCCATCTGCTCTACGGTCAGAGTATTGGCATTCATCACCAGGTCGAAGGTTTGGGTCCGGCTGCCGGCGCGTCCGAAGCGTCGCTTGAGAATCGCCGCCCGATCCTTCTCCAGGCGCCGCAACATTTCTTTAGCTTCTTGTCGTTCCAAGCTGCGGTCGAGCATCAGATTTCCCAGGCGTCGAGTTTCCGGGGCTACCACATTCGTCCGCAAAACTCCGGGAAGGTTCTGGAACAACAATTCGGAACCGGTGCTCGAAATGACCAGGTGATGTTCCGAACCGAGTTTGGCCAGGATAGACGTCGCCAAGTGCGGCCAGGCTTTGTCTGGAATGCCGGCCCGCGCTCCAAATTCGGAGGTGATCAGGTCCACCATGAGCGACTCAGTTACCAATTCACAACCAAGCCGCTGGGTGGCGAGGCGCGCCAATTCCTCGTGCCGGCAGGCCGTTTCTCCGGAAACGCTGATGAACGCCATCATGTAGAATCGTAGCGCAGGCGTAAGGCGATATCGCATTGGCTAGTCCGGAGATTGACGTAGGACTAAAGGAGTCACCGCATTCTTCCGATCTGGCGAGTGAAGTCTAGGACTTGAAGATGTTAGTTATATTACATTAGTACCGCTTGACCCAACGCGCCGCGTGGTATAAAGTCAGAGAGTTTGTAAGATTCTAGATCACAAGGACAACGATGACGGCGAGTCACCGCTCCTGGTTCTTAACAGCAATCGTCATCATACCGCTGATATTCCTCACGGGTTGCATCTCCGGCAAGCCGCAAGCGTTCAGGCTGTCGTTCCTCCCATCCACGCCGGTTCCCGTTGAACTGGCCTATGCAGAACCGCCGCAACTGCCCAGTCTTTACTCCAACGACACACCCGATTTGATTCAGCACGCCCTGACAACGATGCCGCGTCCTGCGGAAGTGGATGGACGGATCGTGCGGGCGGAGGATCGTTTAGAAGCTGGAAGGAAGCTGTATCAGCAGGGCGACCTGGCCGGCGCACGCCATGAATTCGATGCCGCGGTGGATATTCTGCTGTCGACACCGGACAACATTCCTGACCGCCAAAAGCTGGAGCGCAGGCTGGACCAGATGGTGGACCGGATCTACCGTTACGACCTGGACCGGCTTGGCTCCGGAGAAACGCAGCAGGAGGTGGTTTACGACAAACCTCCGCTGGGCGACATCCTGGAAATGACGTTCCCGACCGATCCCAACCTTCGGCCCAAGGTGAAAGAAGAGATCGAAGCCACGGTTTCGCAGTTGCCGCTGGAAGAAAACGATGCAGTCTTAAGCTACATTCATTACTTCTCCACCGAGCGTGGCAAGAAGACGCTGATGGCCGGTTTGCGGCATGCCGGACGCTACCGCGCGCTGATCCAGCGGATACTGGACGACGAGGGTGTGCCCGAGGAGTTGATCTATCTGGCGCAAGCGGAATCGGGCTTCCTGCCGAGGGCCCGATCGAATAAGAAGGCCGTGGGGATGTGGCAGTTCGTTCAATTCCGGGGCCGGCAATACGGATTGAACCAAACACCAATCACGGACGATCGAATGGATCCGGAACGAGCAACTCGCGCGGCTGCCCGGCACCTGCACGATCTGTACGTGACCTTTGGCGATTGGTATCTGGCGATGGCGGCTTATAACTGCGGACCCGGGTGCGTGGATCACGCGGTGCAACGTACTGGCTTTGCGGATTTCTGGGAGCTGCGGGATCGCAATGCGCTGCCCCGCGATACCAAGAACTACGTGCCGCTGATTCTGGCGATCACGATCATGGCTAAGAATCCCAAGGACTACAATCTGGAGGACGTGGAATCGGACCCGCCGGTGGAGTACGACACGATTGCGGTGGATTCGGCGACCAGTCTCAGTCTGATCGCGGACGCAACTGAACGCACCGTAACGGAGCTCCAAGAGCTCAACCCGGCCTTGATGAAGCCGGTGGCTCCCTCGGGATATCAGCTACGAGTTCCCAAAGGCTCTGCGTCGTCGGTTCAGATGGCGCTCGATATCATTCCCGCCTCGCATCGCGCGAACTGGCGTATTCACCGGGTGACGAATGGTGAGACCTTGGCCGAAATCGCAAAGCACTACTCTATGCCGGTGGCCGCAATTTCGACCGCCAATCAAGGTATGAGCGCGCTTCCGGAAGCGGGCGACCTGCTGATTATTCCAGCCAGTTACCGGTCGGAGGGTTCAGCTCCCGGTCGTGCGAAGACCGCTACACATCGTAAGATCACGCGCCCGGCGCCTGGGTCCCGCCGCAGAGTAGCTGCCGCGCCGACCCCGCAGACCGCGGCGAGTTCGTACAAGACAGCCAGCCTTACGGTGAAACGTCCCGCTACGGGAAACTAACTTCGCGGCGGATGCTGAGAGCCCGCCAAAAAGTCAGCAGATGCCTCTTGCCTTCCAATGAAAACGAGTTATTCTAGGGTGTGGTTAGCCTGACAGGAGGCCTGAATAATGTTTGACACCTTCCGCTTCGCCGCAGATGATGACATGGACGACTTCGGGTATGAGGAAGAACACCTGGACGTTCAATCCGAAGTCGGCGAATATGGACCCGAGGACGAAGACGAAGACGAATTAACCAAACCGCATCATCCCCCGATGCCGGAGCCAGCTCACGCGATTCCGTCATCAACGCCGCCCGCCAGTATGCCCGGTGGCGAGGCGCCCCCACAAAAGAAGCCCGTAAAGAAGGCGGCGAAATCAGCGCCAGCCAAGGCAGCCCCGGCCAAAGCGGCTCCCGCGAAGAAGGCGGCAGCCAAGAAGTCCGCCAAGAAACCTGCGAAGAAAGCCGCAGTCAAGAAAGCGGCTCCCAAGAAGGCCAAGCGAGCCCCGGTGAAAAAGGCCAAGAAGATGGCCAAGAAAGCCACCGCCAAGAAGTCCGGTGGCAAGAAGTCCGGTGGCAAGAAGGCTGCCCGCAAGAAATAACGTTTCATTTTCGGGCAGGGGACCGGTCCGAATCCGCTCCTGCCCGAGTTGGATCGATCCTAGTCCTTCTGCTTTCCAATCACCTGCCGGCACCGTTCGAACAACTGCAGGAGAGCGTCTGCGTACTCCTCAGGCGTTTTCGTAGTCTTACCAGTGAAGCCGGCGCCACCGACTCCCTTCCCATAGCCGGTTGTCACGGCAATGAACTTCATCATCTCCAGGGCGACTTCGTCGGAGCTGCGACCCGGATCGCGATTGCTGGTATTGGTAGAGGTTTCGTCGGCCATAAGTATTTATCCTAGCGGGCCGTCGTACCAATGTCATGTCGCTAGAATGGGTTCTTTGCGTCTTGCCGATGCCCATCAACGCCAGAAGGCTGATCCGGAAAATGCGCGGTGGGGCGCAAGCGCACCTGCTGGAGTGCGACGACGGGTACTTCTACGTCGTGAAGTTCCGCAATAATCCGCAGCACCGCCGCATTCTCGTGAACGAGTGGTTCGCGTCCGTCTTTCTGAACTATCTCCAGATTTCCACGCCGGCCACGGCCATCGTAAACCTGGGCGATAAATTTCTGGCCGAGAATCCCGAGATCCATATCCAGCTGGGCTCACGCCGCCAGGAGGTGGAGCCGGGGTGGCATTTCGGATCAAGATACCCGGGCGATCCGGCCAAGGTGATGGTCTACGATTTCATACCCGACCTGCTGCTGGACAAAATCGTCAACCGGAATGAGTTTCTAGGCGTCCTGGCGTTCGATAAATGGATCGGCAACGCCGATGCCCGGCAAGCCATTTTCTTCCGGGCACGCTTGCAGCAGTGGTCGCCATCGCAAGGCGAGTCTCCGCGCCGGCTGGGTTTCGTGGCTCACATGATGGATCACGGCTACGTGTTTGACGGTCCGCATTGGACATTTTCCGATTCGCCGCTCCAGGGACTCTATTTTCGCCCGAGTGTTTACCAGAGTGTTACCTCGTTCGACGATTTCCAGCCTTGGCTCGACCGCCTGGTGCATTTTCCGGAAGAGGTAGTGGACCAGGCGCGCAAGCAAATTCCACCCGACTGGCTGGCTGAAGACGAAGCTTTAGTGGATGCACTGCTGGTGAAGCTGATGTCGCGCCGGAAGCGAATCCCGGACCTGATTCGCGAATCGCAGCGCGGGCGCGTTAATCCATTTCCAGCCTGGAAATAATCCTGGTCTTCACATTTTCGTTCCATGTATACTAGGTTGGCTTAATTGTTGCTGGAATTCGTTGATACTCTTTCGGAGGCGCTATGAAAATATTGCGAATTGTTCCCTTGGTTCTTTTTATGGGCGCTATTTGTCCGGGTCAAATGACCTCGTCGGAGAAAGCGGCTGATTTTAGCCAGTTGGCCGCGACTTACGCCGTGAACTACGGCCCGCTCGACTGGAAGCGCACGGCCTTGAACTTCGACCTGCTGAAAATAGGAGATTGGCTCGACAAGGCCATGACGACCCAGGATGACCTGGATTTTTACGAGCTGTGCGTCGCTTACGTGGCAAGCCTGGACGACGCCCACGATGTTTTTGTTCTGCCTTCCGATTTTCTGGCTGACCTCGGCTTCAGCGTGGACATCTACGATGGAAAGACCTTGATCGACAGTATTAATCGCAAGCACTTGCCGGCCACGCGCTTCCCTTTCCAGATCGGTGATGAGTTGGTTTCGTTGGATGGCGTCGCGGCGCAGGATCTGATCCAGTCGCTCACGCCGTACTCCATCGCCGGAAATCCGCTGAGTACGCGCCGGATAGCGGCCTCTTCCATAACTCTGCGCGATCAATCGATCATGCCGCACGCGCACTTGATCCCCGATACGTCCACCGTTGTGATCAACCTTCAGAGCGGGCGTACGGAATCGTTTTCGATTCCGTGGACGAAGACCGGCACGCCGATCACCGTGGTAGGGCCAGTGATAGGTCCGTCGGCGAACGCCGCTGGCGCGGCACTCCCGTCAGGAATTCCGGACTACATGCGGCCACTGATGAAGCTGCGTAACATGCGTCTCCCGGCGCGCAAGTCACTGGTGGGATTTGGCGTCACGGCGCCCGTCTTCAATCTGCCCACGAACTTCGTACAGCGCATGGGAAGCAAAAGATTTGACTTCTTCTATACCGGCACATTTCAGGCGCAAGGCGTGCAGATCGGCTACATTCGAATTCCCAGTTTCGATACTTTTCTGCCTTCGAGCCAATTTCAAAGCGAAATTGACTACATGCAGCAAAACACAGATGGACTAATCCTGGACATTATGCGCAATCCCGGGGGCGATCCTTGCGCCGCCGAAGACCTTTTACAGCGCGTGATCAACACGCCGTTCCGCAACGTCGGCCTGGAGATTCGCGCAACTTGGGGTTGGGTGCAGTCTTTCACGCAGGCATTGCAGGACGCCCAGGATTTTGGCGCCCCGAGCGACGTGATCGCGCAATACCAGGATCTGCTAGAGCAGGTTTCCGCGGCCTACCTTACGCCCAGCGGCCGCACCAAAGCATTGCCCATTTGCGATTCGACACTGGACCTTCAGCCGGCCGCCGATTCAAACCACCAGCCCATCGCCTACACCAAACCGCTGATGCTCCTTACGGACGAACTCAGCGCTTCCGCAGCGGATTATTTCGCGGCTGTGATACAGGACAATCAGCGCGGCCCGCTGTTTGGGATGCGGACCATGGGCGCCGGCGGCAATGTCGATATCTTTCCGGCGACTACTTATTCGGGCGGAATAGCCACTGTTACCGAATCTCTGATGCATCGCAAGAACCCAGTGGCGACACCCGATTACCCGACCGCTCCCTATGTGGAGAACATCGGCGTGCGTCCGGATGTTGTGCAGAACTACATGACGATCGACAATCTGACGAACCACGGAAACACGTTTGTCCAGGCCTTTTCAGACGCGATGGTGAAGTACATCAACACCGGCAGTGTGCAATAGACGGTGCCGTGGGTGTGATAACGTGTAGGGTTCAGGTGAGATCGAGTTTGTACGGGAGGAATTTCCGATGGAAGCCCTTGGGATGATCGAGACCAAAGGATTAATTGGCGCAATCGAAGCGGCGGACGCGATGGTGAAGACCGCCAAAGTCACACTACAGGGAAAAGAGTACATTGGCGCCGGTTACGTCACGGTCACGGTGCGAGGCGACGTGGGCGCGGTGAAGGCCGCCACGGATGCAGGAGCAGCGGCTGCACGCCGCGTTGGTGAACTGGTCTCGGTGCACGTCATTCCCGCTCCGCACTCGGAAATCGAATCCTCTTTACCCGGCGCCAAGAAGGGCGACAAGTCCCTAGGCTGATTGGCAACAGCCGCTAGATCGAATCTGAGCGTGGCTCTGCCACGGCCGTCGTTTCGATGTCCTCCATGCTGAAAGACCCAGATCTCATCTCCCTCCAGGAGGTCCGCTCCAAGGTCGAGAAGGCGTACGCAGCCTGGCAGAAGTATCGGTCTTACTCGCAGGAACACGTGGACGCCTTGGTGGAGCAGGTGGCAGCCGCGGCGCGCGCTAACGCCCGACGTTTGGCGGAGTTGGCCGTTGAAGAGACCGGCTACGGCAACGCGCAGGATAAGCTTTCAAAGAACTTACTGGCCTGCGACGTTCTTCCGCGGGCGATGCGCGGATTGAAAACGGTCGGCGTTTTGCGCGAAATTCCGGAGCAAAAGATAGTCGAGATTGGGGTGCCGATGGGCGTAGTGGCGGCCATTTTGCCGACCACGAACCCGACTTCGACCGCGATGTACAAGACGCTCATATCGCTCAAAGCCGGCAATGCTATCGTTCTAAGCCCGCATCCCCGTGCCAAGGCCTGCACTTGCGAAACAGCAACTATCCTGCAGCAGGCGGCGCTACAGGCCGGCGCGCCGGACGGGCTGATCGAGTGCGTTTTCAACTCGACGTTGGAGGGCACCAGCGCCTTGATGAAACATCCCCGGACGGGCGTGATTCTTTCCACTGGCGGAAGCGGGATCGTGCGAGCGGCCTATTCGAGCGGTAAGCCGGCCTTCGGCGTCGGCCCCGGCAATGTTCCGGTGTTGATCGACAAATCGGCAGACATGGCCGAAGCGGTCGGAAAAGTGGTGGAGGGGAAATCCTTCGACTTCGGGACGGTTTGTTCGAGCGAGCAGGCGATTGTTGCAGAGCATGGACTGCGCGAACCGATCATGGCCGCTCTCAAGACTCGCCGTGCTTTTCTTTGCGATGCGCGTCAGACGGAAGCACTGGCGAAGTTGCTGGTGACCTCGAATTTTGGAATCAATCCGGAGTGCGTGGGTCAATCGCCGGGGAAGATCGCGAAGATGGCTGGGTTCGATGTGCCCGCCGATACAACCATTCTGGTGGTCGAGATTCAGGGGGTCGGGAAGCAGCATCCGCTGTCGGCCGAGAAGCTGTCGCCGGTGCTGTCGCTGTACTTCGTCGCGGATTTTGCGGCTGCGCTGGAGGGCTGTGAGGCGATCCTGCGCTTCGGGGGCCTGGGCCATACGTGCGTCATCCATGCTACGGACGACGCGCGAATCCGTGAATTCGCGGGGCGTATGCCGGCCTTCCGGGTTTTGGCGAACACTTCCTCACCACAGGGCTCGACGGGCATTACCACCAACGTCTTTCCGGCAATGACTCTCGGATGCGGGGCGGTGGCGGGCAATATCACAAGCGATAACATCGGACCGCTGAATCTCATTAACATCAAGAGGCTGGCATACGTGGCACGCAAAGCAGAAGACGCTTTTGAAACGCCGGAAATTTCGAGTGGCGCAAGCGGTGTCGACCGTCATAAGGTTGTCGCTGCAGTGGAGCGCTATCTGGCCAAACGAGGTGTCGAGGCAGCTCCACAAATGACTTCTTCTGTGGTGGATCGTTTTCTGGCGGCAAAGCGTTCTCCTGGCCGCAGCGCGCCGGCCGGCGTCCCACAAATTCCGACGGAGACCCCGGTAGCGGCGCCACTCGAGATCGCGGAATTCGTGTGCGAAGAGGACGTGCGGAGGGCAATTGCGGAATCGAAGAAGATTTATATCGGGCCGGGATCGATCGTCACTCCATCGGCGCGCGATCTGGCGCTACGAGGCGATACGCTGGTTATGACCGAGCACGTCAAAGCGCGAAAGAAGGGCGCCTCTGAGTGAAGGCGCATGCCAATGAAACCAAATCTGGACACCCTCAAGACTGAAATCGAGCAGTACCTGGAAGAATCGGGGCTGGCGGTTTTCTACGGCTACTCGCGCGCGCTGGA
>Ga0070713_100001249_pt1 | contig 16242 bp, 19 predicted proteins | sample LARL82metaG_FD_65465 | JGI IMG/M metagenome (GOLD analysis project Ga0070713, IMG submission 65465) | Corn, switchgrass and miscanthus rhizosphere microbial communities from Kellogg Biological Station, Michigan, USA - LAR L8-2 metaG | ecosystem: Host-associated > Plants > Roots > Rhizosphere ...
CGGGACTTCGACGTAGTCGTGATGGCTGGGCACATGCTTCGAGAGGGTATAGCGCATAGGGCGCCTCTTCACGCTGGGGTAATGTTAGCAGGTAAGTTACTCCACCTGGAAGGGAACTCCAACTCGGTCTGGGTAAGCCTCGGTCATCCATCCGTTTCGAGACGAATCATTGCCTTCTGTAGGCACGAACAGATGCTGGTAAAGGGCCGTGAAGCAAGAGCGTAGCATAACTGGGACGCCGGTAATCTGGCGTGATGTCCCTCTGGTAGGGAAGCCGAAGACTTGGGCGGCGCCTGAAGGCTTGTCCCTTCTGGAGATCGTTAAACAAGTCCCGGAATTGCCCCCGTACTTTGAGGAGGTTGGGTTCATTGCTATTAACGGGGAAATCGTTCCCCGAGAACTATGGTCGAGGGTCCGTCCCAAAGCTGGTGGCGGTTGTCACGTCAACCTGCTGATTGAGTTGCAGGGTAGTTCCTCCTCGTCTAAGATCATCTCCACCGTAGCTACAGTCGCTGTAATCGTGGCTGCAGCATTTGCTGGCCCAGAAGTTGCCGGCCTGTTGGGATTCACCGCAGGTACTCCCGCATTCCTGGCAACACAAGCAGCCGTCTCTGCAGCCGTCGCTGTTGGCGGCTCCCTATTGATATCGGCGTTGGCTCCTCCACCATCATTAGGTGGTTCCGCCTCTGGAAGTACTAGAACGTCCACAATTAAGACTGCGGCATTGCAGGGCAACACTATTGGGGCTGGAGACTCGCTGTCACGAGTGATTGGTTACCGTCGAGTCTTCCCGCAGCTAGTGTGCCCTCCTGTTATCGAACTGATCGAGAACACGGAGGTTATTGAAGGCGTATACGGGTTGGCCGGACCACATCAAATTGACAACGTCTACGCAGGTGATGTCAACCTTGCTACTATGCAGGAGGTGACTTTCGTAGTCTCTGATGGGTTCTTGAACTCTCAACCACAGGGGTTGATCAATCGTCAAGGGTTTGTTGCTACTCCAAACACGATCCTATCCAACTATGTTGTTAGCACTACCAGCCCAACCAACCTACGGGATCAGGATGATCCTATCGCTGACGTTCCATTCTATCACGGCTTCCAGACACGATTTGCCCCTGATGAGTTCTGGCTATCGCTAGCTTGGAACGAGGGGTTGTTGAACACATCCGGTAACCCAACAGCTTGCCCCGTGCGCGCTCAGATCCGGGTGTTGGGAACGACGACCTGGACGTTGCTTCCGGAGATACACTTTAGGAACAAAAAGCCTAATCAGTTCCAGCAGACTATTAAGCTAATGTGGCAGAAGGCTCCGACGGTTAAACTGGACCCCGATAATGATAATGGCGTATGGACAGTCTACTATTCGGTACCGGGGCAGACCGCTAAGAACCCTGTCACTAGTGGGTACACTGCAGACTCGTACTTCTACGACGGAGTAGGTGATACTTACTGGGAGAATCCAAACACTGCTACGACGGGTCTGCTGAACTGTCAACCATATAGGGACCGGATCGAGATCTATCTTGATCCTGCTATATTTCCCCAGGCGCTGTACGAAATCCAGATCGTTCGTGGGCAGGTCTTTAAGACCAACAACTGGAATCAGTCTACCTACAAGGATTCTGGGCCAACGGGTACCGCTATCGTATTCGATCTGTTCGGTTACTGGATGAATGGTACTACGGCAGTAGTCAACTACGATCAGACTACGTTCAAAAGTGACATTACCATCATTAGGGGGTCTTCCATCTGGAACGAGCCTCCTGTGTCTGCAGATGCAGGCATAGCGTTGATTGCTGTTAAGTCGACGGGCAGGTCTTTACAGTCGTTGTCATGCGATGCTGGTGGGTACGTTTCAATGACGCTAGCTGGACAGCCCGACAGCTTCCAGACATCATCTAACCCAGCAGACCATTACTATGACGTCCTAACGAACATTACCCTTGGAGCATTTCCTCTTCAAGCCTTCCAAGTAGATGATCTAACACAGTTCCGTGCTGACTGCGATGCCAATGGTTATACCATCAACACGATTATCCAAGGCATGAAACAGATGGACGTGTTGAACTTAATTGCTTCCGCTGGTTTTGCACGCCCTATTCAATGCGAGACTTGGGGGGTCGCCGAGGATAAAGATCGTAGTGCTCTGCTACCTGTCCAAATCTTTACCCCTAGGAATCTGCAGGATTTTCAGTGGACACGAACCTTTGCGCCGTTCATTGATGGGTTTAGGGTAAAGTATGACGATGCAACTAACCTGTTTATTGAGAACGAAATCGTCGTCCTAGACCCTGAAGCCTTTACTTCGGGTGAACGTCTAGAAGATATCCGTTACGAGACGATCGTTTCCCAAGCGGACGCTACTAGAAGGGCCTTGTTCGATCTAAAGCAGGCTAGGCGACGATTAGTGTTCTATTCAGGGACCGCGGACATTGAAAACCTTGTCTGTCGACGTGGTGATCTCGTCGGCGTTACCCATGATATCCTATCTTCGGAAGTCTGGGCTGCCCGCGTCGTCTCTACTATCACGTCTGGCGGGAATATCACCGGGTTGAACTTGGACGATACAGTCCCGGCGCCTCTGTTCGAATTCTTTAACCAACCGTTCAAATTCTTTAATGATTCGGCCCTGCATCTCTTCAATAAGCCGCAAAGAGTCGGCGTATGCATTAGGACGACCGCCGGGACTATGTTAGTTAAGGAGATAACCTCTGTGGGCGGCAACGTCTCCACGATTAGCTTTGTGACGCCGTTTACCGACCCTGGCACTATCATTAAGGACTGTCTATTGACGCTGGGGGTCTTAGGTTCAGAGATCCGGAGACTGATTGTCCAGAACATTAAGCCCAAAGCGGATATGGTAGCTACACTAACCTTTGTCGATGAAGCCCCAGATCTTTGGGCCTCAAAGATTGTCACGCTACTATTGCACATGGATGGGGCAAACGGATCTACTACGTTCACCGACTCCTCGTCCTACACTAACTCCATATTCAACTTCGGCAATGCAACTAATTCGACTACGCAGCAGAAGTTTGGTACAGCATCAGGGCACTTTGATGGTACCGCGAACTCCGCTCTACAGGCTCAAGCCGTTAGTATCGGCGACGTAACGGTTGACTTCACGGTTGACTTCTGGGTATTCCCTACGTCCCAGACAGGGACGCAAACGCTCTTTGAGAACTTCAGTGGCGGTTCATTCCAATCGTACCTAGTACAGATGGTTACGGACGGCGCGACTGGTATGAATATAGAACTCTTCTCGTCGTCGGCAGGGACTTCCTGGGACATTGCTAACGGTACGGTAGTTGGCAATGTGCAGCTCAACGTGTGGAGTCACTTCGCATTCGAGCAGCTAGGAGATTACCTCCTCATCTTCGTGAATGGTAACTTGACGTTCTCCATCTTCAACAACCTAGGGTTGAAGGGTTACGCTGGCAATCCCGTATTTTGTATTGGTAGTACAGCGGCTAACACCCAGGGGTATATCGGATACATAGACGAGTTCAGGTACACGAACGGCCTGGCTCGTTGGACTAGCAGCTTTAACGTTCCTATAGTGGCAGGTACACCATGACTACCTTAAGGAAGACTCCAGCTCTAAGTAATAACGGCGGGGTGAAGATTAACGACGATACGTATGCTGAAGAGGTCAATGCAAACGTAGTCGCGTTGTGGCCGAGAGTGAACTGCTGGCTAGTATCTATTGCTGGCAGCGGTAACGCAATTACTGCGCAGACTGATACTAGTGCATCCAACGGAGCTATCACCGCCTATACGCGGCCAATGACTTTCTTCTACAAGGCCATCAATGCCAATACCGGCGCCGTTACAATCAACATTGACAATGTTGCCGTGGTTAACATCAAGGATCAATTCGGCGCGGCGTTGCAGGGGGCTGAGTTCTCTATTGGCGGTGTTTATGCACTAACCTACGATGGAACGCAGTTCATCGCTAGGGGTGTGACCGCGGGTGTCTCCGCAGCGCCGTCAACTGCACCAGGATTGATAGTCAATGATCAGCAGACCTCGGGTGTCTCTGAAGGCATTACGAGCGGTGCTTATCGCCAGAGAACATTGAACACCGTCGTTAGGAATACAATCGGTGCGTCGTTAGCCTCTAACCAAATTACCTTGTTAGCTGGTACATACTATGCTGAGTGGAGTGCGTCAGGCTTCAGCGTTGACTTGTTTAAGACGCGGCTGCAGAATATTACCGACACGGCTACGATCGCCCTAGGCTCTAACGAACGTGCAAATAGTTCGGTGCCTGCTAGTGCTGGGCGGTCTCGTGGGACTGCGTACTTTACTATCTCCGCTTCAAAGGTAATACAGATCGAGATGCGCACACAGAGTACGAATAGTTCTCAGGGTGCAGGCTTTGCATGTTCTTTTGGCGACAACGAGAATTATGCTGAGATTAGGGTTTGGAAGCAGTAAGAGAGGGAACAATGGAAGCAAACTTTACGCCGTCCATGTCGATTATTATCCCCGACTATGAGGGAGGATATTGCAACGACCCACATGACCCTGGGGGTCCGACAAAGTACGGTATCACTATCTACGACGTCAGACTCCACTTAAATTCTAACGCCACTGCCGCTGATGTTAAGGCGCTTACGTTGCAGCAGGCGATTTGGATCTACCGTAAGAAGTACGCTGACCAGATCTGTTTCGACCAGCTATGGTGGGGTGTTGACTTCGCTACCTTAGATGCTGCAATCAATTCCGGTGTCAAGAAGGGTTGGTTGTGGTTAAGGAAGGCTTGCGGTATAACTACTGACTCTAAGGCAGAAGTTCTTGCCAAGGAGGTGGCACTTGTTAATGCAGGTAAGGCCGCTGATATCTGCCGTGCATACTACGACTACCGCTTATCCTTCCTTCACGCCCTTGGAAACTGGAAGTACTTTAAGGGAGGCTGGGCTCGCCGTTGCGCTGATGGTCGTGCTCGTACTGTTGCAATGGCTACTGCACACCCGGTGGTAGGGCAAACCCCTGAACAGCCGCACGTCGTAGTAAAGCGCGACGCAGAGCATGCCCAGAAGAAAGCCACCCAAGCGAAATCACACGCCAAGCGTACCGGAGTTGGCGGAGGAGCAGCTGGCGGAGCTTCTTCCCAGTTCGACGAGCAAACACTGGTTCTGATCGGGATCCTTGCAGCCATCCTGATCGGCGTTGCATTGTACTTCTGGTGGAAGAGTCGCCGGCATGCGACGGTTGCTCAGGTTGCACATCAAGTGGCAAAGGAGATTACGCCATGAAGGCTACCTTGCTTGTCCTGTTACTTGCAGGATGGTTACCCGATCTTCACGGATTCTTGTTCCTAGTGATCGGTCTCGTCGTCGGTGCCATTATCTTCCCGGTGCTGTACCAAGTGGCTGGGGCCCCGATCATGAAGAGCTTCACGTGGTTCCGCAATATCACACAGGGCTATTGGACCGTCGTGACAATGGCTTCCGGCTTCATCATCATGTTGGCAGACGCTATGGGCGGCATCAATTTAGATGCATTCCTTGGTGACAAGGCTGGGGCGAAAGTCGGTGCTGCGATCTCACTGGCAGGCGTCTTCCTTCGGTACATCACCACAACACCAATTGGCTGGGCGAAGTCCGCAGTGGAAGATGTTACTGGTATGAACCCAGCTAAGCCTGGTACCCCTGCAGCGACACCGACAAATCCTAACCCGACGCCAGCACCTGCCCCTGCACCAGTTGCTGATCCCGTATTGACACCGATTCAGCAGGAGATCTTGAACCTGCAGAATCAAATCAAGACGGCAGCCACCAAAGGGGACACAGCGACCGTTAATAGCCTAACGGCTGCATTGAACGCACTCCAGACGGCTAATGCCCCGCCGCCTGCAGTTGCACCAGTAGCTCCAGTAACTCCTGTCGCGACGCCATGATCTCGATCATTATGACGGTGTTGGGGTTCTTAGGGAACCCTAACACAATTCTCGGCAAGGCCCTAGACATCTGGGGCAAGCACATGGACGTCGACTTGGAAAAGTTCAAGACGACGGTTACCTCATCCTCTGAATTGGCAGGGACAATCGTTCAGGCCAATGAAAAATTCGCCGAGGTCAAATCGAACTACGCACTAAGCGTTTTACAGTGGTGGCCTTTCAGGCTGATCCTGTTCTGTCTGTTGCTGATCCCTGCGCTGCACTTCTCACTGATCGTGCTAGACTCGATGCGACCTCACCTGTTGGGATGGCCTGCTCTTGGTATCCCAGCGGTCCCAAAGCCGTATGACGAGATCGAACAGAACCTGCTTTTGTTCTTTGTGATCTCTAAACCCGTGGACACCGCAGTCGGGGGAATCATCTCGGTGCTGCTAAGGTACTTGAGAAAGTGACCTGCACCACGTTAGGTTGGACAAGCCCTCGTGGTAGCAGTAGGGGTGGATCGTTTCTCCCAGTTTCGATCCACCCCACCTCTCCTAACCGCCAACCCCGTAGAGCAGTCAGGCGAGGATTACGTTGTAGGCTCCGGTGGTGCAGAAGCTTTAGCAAGCTCTGCAGCCGCTGCATCAGAAGCAGCCTTAACCTCCTTGACGGCGGTTAATGTAGAGGCGAAGGTCTTTCCTTCAGGATCCACCGAAGCGACGAGCCACGCAGCTAAGTTAATGGCGTCGGCATCTTCCAGCCTTAGACCCCATAACCCAATGTGCATGGCCTCGTTGTAGGCGCCTACCTGGAATTTGTTTGCGACGTCGACCGTCATTTTCTCGTCACCGTGTAGACGGTGCCAGTGTATTTGCCGTCCTTATCGTATTGTGGGACGCCTTTTAGGGACTGTCCTTTCTTGACAAGTAATCCATGTGCTGTCATTGGTTGTGCTCCAGCAGGTTTAGGATTTGACGGACACCACGGACTACCTGCGGAGTCGATGGCATCTGTAAGTGGCTGTATCCCGGAACTCGGGTGTTCTTGCAATGGCCGTAAATGTACTGGCCTCCGATTGGATGTGAAGGGTCGTAGTAGCTCGCACAGGCGAATCTAACCTCTTTCGGCACTACGGATGTTTGGGGGAACCTTCCTGCATCGATTACCACGATTGCCTTAGGAGGCGTCCCTTTATTCTGACAATCGACGGCTTGACGGATAGCGGCATTACCTCCCTGTGAATGCCCCACAATAAGATCCGGGCATTGTAGATCCACTCGTTGGTAGTCATGCCAAAAGACCTTGACGTCTCCACCGTGATTGGCGATGTCGCGAGCCAGAGGCTCAACAGAATCGAATAGGAGGCCTTTGTACACTGTGACATAGACATGGTGGAGCTGCTCCGGTTCTGCGAGCGCGTTTGGCGGGGATCCAAGTAGGGCCCAGGTGGTCCCGGCACAAAGAGTCAGTGCGGCTAACGTCTTCATAGTAGGTTCCTATCGTGTGAGGTCTAAGAACTCTTGTCGGAGGGCTGGTGTCTTGAGGAACTTACCCCCCATCTGCGACGTGACTGTCTTGGAAATAGTATCCTGAACCCCACGTAGGTGAACACAATAGTGGTGAGCATGTATGACACAAGCCACATCGTTGGTCTCCAGGATGAGCTGTAACGCTGCGGTGATCTGGGCGGTAAGTCTCTCTTGGACCTGTGGGCGACGCGAGAAGAAGTCCACTAGCCGGTTGAATTTTGAAAGCCCAAGAACTTTGGTCTTGGGTAGATATCCAATCCAACAGACCCCAATGAACGGGACGAGATGATGTTCGCACATCGAACGTACGGTACACTTCGTCGCCAGTAATTCGTCGTAGCCCATCTTGTTCTGGATCGCCGTCATCGTAGGCCAGTTAGCGTAGTTAAGACCCCAGAACACCTCCTGGGTGTACATCTTCGCGACCCGTTTCGGGGTCTCTGAGAGGCTATCGTCGCTTAGGTCTAGACCGAGGTAGTGCAGCATGTTTGTGACGTTTCCCCGAATGAGCCCGTCGACGTTTTGATGTGGCGGCCTCATTGGCGTCTCGATCCCGAGTGCTATCAGCCGATCTCTTACTGCTGTTGCCTCGGATGATGCTAACGAGACGTTCCGTAATTTCTCCAGGCGTGAGCTCAGCCTCCCCGGGCGATCTGCTGAAAGTGGATATGAGCCGTCCTGCTGATCCGGGGTTGGGTCGGTTGTCAATAAGGAATCCGTTAACCCACGCATCTGCGTAGATTCCAAGGGTGGCAAGGGCGTATCCGATGTGTGGTTTGCCCGTCTTCGGGTCGAAATCTTCGCCGTCGATAATCGCGTAGATGTGCCTGAGCGCCGCTTCGAGGTAGACATAAGCTTGGACCTTTGCTAGCCGGTAATTGTATGGACCGTACTTTTCGGCGCCATCCTGCATGCACAATGCTTGCAGTGCGACTGCGACTGGGCTAACGAGGAGTAGGGGAAGCTTTAGCATCCCCAACTCGTCCTTCGGATTAGATCCCTTCTCCGTAACTGGCCGTAGCCCTGAGAGCCAGTTAGGGGAACGCTTTAGGGGCATCGCCTACTCGAGCACGGTACGGCTAGCGCCCTTTAGGGCTTCGTATGCTGTCTGGAAGCTTTTGTTTGCCGTGTCGAAGGCGACTTGAGCCTTCTCCAGGTTCTTCTTGGCAGCCAACATTTCCTTCTTGGCGGTCGTGTATTCCGACTGTAGCGCTCCTAAGTCGATGCTTTTTACCTTAGCCATAATGGCCTCCCAGTTAGTGATCAGTTGCAGTCCGAGTATCCGCAGTTTACGCACGTCTTACACCCCTCGTTGCGGAACATTGTCATCCCGCCACAATTGGCACATTTCTCCCCCTTGCCGTTAGCATTCATCGGTACACCAGTGCGTGGTAGCAGCTCAGGTGCAGACGCTGTCATCATTGGCCCGGAGAGTAGTTGCTCAAGATGGGCTCCGATTAAGGAGATCAGGCTTGAGTAGTTCCGTGGATGGGTATCTTGAGGTCCCTGTACGAAAGCGTTGTCGTGGAGAGATTGAACCTGCTGGAGCTCCTTAGCAATGAATGCGGTGTCACCACCTCGTCTAAGGATGCTGGTGATCATGAGGCTTGTTGCGACCATCCAGTCATGGAGTCTAGCATCCTTGCTGTTGAAGAAGACTTCATGCGGTTCGTCATCGTCGCCGTAGTTGACGGTTATATAGAGGCTGGCGGAGAGCGTTGGCCACTTGATTCTTCGCGTGACGCCGTGTAAAGTGTCTGGACGTTTTGCAAGTCCCTGATAGTCGGATCTTGCAGAGGGCTCTTCCGCCTTCTTGATAATGACCCCACGGATATCACTTGGTCGATACGTCGTGCAGCCTTTGCATCCCAGCTGATAAGCCAATTCATAAACCTGAGCAAACTGTTCATACGGTGTATCCTTTGGCACATTTATCGTCTTAGACACAGACGCATCCACCCACCTCTGCGCAGCCGCTTGGATGGCAATGTGATCATTGACCTGCAGCTCTTCCGCGGTAACCATGTGAGATGGTATTGGGGCGATCGGAAATAGTGACCGGAAAAGACGATAACCGTAGTTGGTCGTTTGGAATGGCTTGAAACTGTTGTCCAGCTGACGTACTTTCCTTTCCATTCTGTGTGCCAAGACGGGCTCGATACCGGAGCTGATGTCACCGAATAGTATACTGGTTGTCCCCGTCGGTGCAACTGTGAGGAGCACGCCGTTCCTGATTCCGCGCTCCGATATATCGTCACAGATGGCGTGGTCGCATCGTATCCCCGCAAAGGTACCATCTAAGTACTCATCGGCTTTGAAGAGGGGAAAGGAACCTTTCTCCTTTGCCATCTCCACAGATTCCCGGTAGGCAGACTGACAGATCTCGTAGAAGATCTTCTCCGTCACCTCTACAGACTTCTGCGAGCCGTAGCGTAGGCCAAGCTGGGCGAGGCAATCAGCAAGACCAGAAACTCCAAGCCCCGTGCGACGCTTAGCAAACTCCTCATCGCGTTGCTCCTGTAGAGGGTAATTGGTGACCTCGATCACGTTGTCGAGGAACCGCATCCCTAGGGCAGCTAGCTCTCGCAGCAAGCCGAACTCGAATTCCGCATTCTCCTGGAATGGGTTCGAAACTAGTCTGGCCAGATTGATAGCCCCAAGATTGCATGTACCGTTCGGCGGCAGAGGTTGTTCGCCGCACGGATTAGTACAGTGGATCTCTTCGGTGTACTTAAGATTGTTAAGGTCGTTAATCCGGTCGATAAAGATAACGCCCGGTTCGGAATATTCGTAGGTGTTTTTGGTAATGAGCGCCCAAAGCTCTCGTGCGGAGTGGACGGAATAGACGAATTGCTGTTCGTTGTCGTCATCGAAGAAGTCCCGCTCTTGTAGTTCCGGGGATCGAGTTTTTGGGGCAATAGGGAAATGGAGATACCACTCCGCATCCTCTCTAACCGCCTCCATGAAGGCGTCAGACACTAGGACCGAGACGTTGAAGTTGGTCAGACGGCCTTTAACCTGCTTGGCCTTAATAAACTCCGGCATGTCTGGATGCGTGTCGGAGATCGTCGCCATCATCGCCCCTCGTCGGTCTCCGGCTGACATAATTGTAGAACACATGGAGTCCCACATGTCCATGAATGGGAGCGGGCCTGAAGCTCTTGCACCAGTTCGTCTAAGGATGGCGCCCGTGGGGCGAAGCGTAGAGAAGTCCGTCCCGATCCCTCCGCCCTGCTGCTGCGTAAGCGCGGCAATGGACACTCCTTGCATAATATCGTCAAGGGAATCCTCCAGCTTCTTGTTCACGTAGCAGTTCATCAAGGTAACACGCTTCGAGGTGCCACTGCCTGCGATGATCCTACCACCAGGCATCCAAAGCCCAGCCAGCATAGCATCTAGGAAGGCCGTATAGAGTTTGTTATCCCCTAGGCTGATAGCTTTGGCGACACGCTCGAAGGTCGCGTTGATGTTGCCTTCTTGCTGCCATCGGTACTTCTCCCGCCAGATGTGTTGCGTGAACTCGTGATCGAACGGGTCTAACGCTCTGTGAGCAGGATCCAATGAGGACAGCAAGGTAGTTTTCTTGAGCATGGGAGGTTATTGTTAGGAGTTACGAACGAGCTGGAGAAGATTGTCTGGCGGGGTAACTTTCTTCTTTCGTCTACCCCCCTGGATAATAGCGTCCTGGAGAGCGTACAGTTTCCATTTCACCTTCCTGTGAGGCCCGAGAGTTGCCGCACGATTGCCGAGGAGATGGATTGCATCTGAAGTTGACACTGGCATCCCGACGCCGCGGTGTATTAGAAAGCTAGTGCTCCAGTAGTCTTGTGTGGCTTGTTCTAGTACGTCCATGTTCACTTTGCTCCTCACCTTACTTCTATTATACAACAGAATAGGGGTTTTAGCAAGAGTCCAAATGATGGTCTCTTTTTGGTGTTACGCGGCTATACGCGGTTCCTGGATCCACTCCTCGACGGGAGCAAGCTGCCCCCACTTCTTTCCTACTTTTCCCTCTCCCGTAATGGGGATATGTACAATTCCCCATTCTCTGGCCTTAACACCCAACTGCTCTGATGTCTCCGCGGAAAGATCGCGTATGAGGGAAATGTCGTGTGGCAACTCGTACAGTATGGAATCGTATACGGTATTGACGATTCGGACGCCGTACTTACGCGCTCTAGGGGCCATGTAGATCCCAGTAACAAGGACGATATCACTTGCGATAGACTGCATAGGGAAGTTGCTCGCCTGGTTCTGTTGGTCATTTAACCTCTCTGGGGAGACGACGCCGAACCTTCTTTTTCTGCCGAACGGGGTTACAAACACTTTGTTCTGGACAACCGCCTCCCTGCACTTTAGTAAGAATGTCCTCGCTCCGGAGAACTTCTTGTACCACCGGTTCAGATATGTCCTTGCGACTGCGGGGGTGTCGTCGATTTGCTCTGCCAGGCCGAACTCGGAGATGCCGTACGGTATTCCGAAGTTCACGTTTTTGGCCTTCATCTTTTGTTCGGCCTTTAGTTCTTTGAGCCATTTGTCGGGCCCATGATGCCGTACATTAAACTTGTCCAGGTAGAATTCCAAGGTAGCTTCGTCGTAATTAGCCGGCTCTCCGAATAGATCCGCCCGAACTTCGTCGTGAATCGATAAGCCCGTCGATGTGTAGATACGCGTGAGCTCCGGGTCTCCACTAAGTTCTGCAAGGACTCTAAGCTCTGCCTGGTTTGTGTCCACTTCAAGGAACACCATGCCGTCAGCAGCGACAAACTGACCACGAAGAAGAGGGTCGCGAGGTATGTTAAGTAGGTTCGGATCCTCCGAAGCCAATCTTCCCGTCGCAGTCCCATGGATCTTGTAGGTAGTGTGTACTCTTCCAGTGACTGGATTAACCCATCCGGGGACAAATTTACCCTTCGAATCATGGTGGTCCTTCGCAGCTGTGACATAAGTGGATTGCGCCTTCTTCACCTTCCTATAGCGCTTCAGCGCCTGGACGACAGGATGCTCTGGATCAAGCTTGTCAAGGCTGTCCTCATCGGTACTCCGTGTCGGTTTATGTCTTCGATCAACGGGCCGTAGTTTGAGGGTATCGTATAGTAGGGTGGCGAGCTGGAGAGGCGAATTGGGATTGGTCTCTCCGAGTCCAACGGCTTGCCCTGCGTCACTGATCACCTTCCTATACTTGTCGATCTCTGCGTTTAGTCGTACCTCGTTAGCGTCCACGGACTGTAAGTCCAAATGCATCCCCGCTTCTTCCACCCAAACGAGATACTCCGAAGTAGGGATAAGGACTTTCGTATAGAGACGTTCCAGATGCGGGTCTGCCCGTACCATGTCTCGAAGAATAGGAAATACCTGTAATGTAGCGGAGATGTCCCTACTTGTATAGTCATAGAGGATATCGTTGGGGATGTCGGCATAAGTCACCGTATAGCCTTTGGGGTGGGAATTCTTTGCTGCTGCTAGGCTGGGCTGTATCATGTATTTCCAATCGGGCATGCCTAGGATGTCCGAGCTTATTTGTTCAAGGTCGTGCACTCCTTTGGACTCATCGACGGCGTAACTAAGGAGCATAGTGTCTTCATCGACTCGGACATTTCCGACATCCGCAGCCCTAAAGAACTTAGCGTCAAACTTACCATTATGCCAAACGAAACGACCAGCAGAAGCAAACAAGTGTTTCGTCGCGAAGGTGAGATCTGCAGGGACAATGAACACACGATCAGGGCTGGTGCAGAAGCCGCTGCAAAGAATATGATCGCGTAAATGATCGAATCCCTCATAGCCGCCCGTCTCCGTATCCGCTGCTACAATGCTGTCGTTCAGGTTGAGTCCCAAGGTCCTGAGTTCTTGTTCTGTTGAGAGGACTTCGTATTTGGGGATGATGTACCTGCGATAGTCCCTGCGGCCACTAGCGAGACCACAAGCATAATGAACGTCAGCTTGAAATTGTCGGAATGAACCGCCGCCACGTAAAAGGAAGCTAGGGTGAACAGTACAGACAACACCAAGTTCCGCAAGGGTACTTGGGAAGACTTTTCCTCTGACTTGGGTGGATTTGTGTCCGAATTCACCTGTCACTCCCCAGATAGCCGCATTTCCCATTGCTAGGATTACCCTGCGTACGACCCCAGTACCCGGATTGATTTCTTGGTGGAGTCTCTTCGAGCAACATGCAGCAGCTGCTCGTACCTTTTCCTCTGTCTTCGCAGCTGTACTACCAGGAAAGCATTGGTGAGCGTTGATAATGTAAGGGTTAAGATCAGGAAAAGGTTTAAGAGCTGCACCGAGGACGTCTCCGCTAGGGCCACAGAAGGGGATATTACGAAGGATCTCGTTCTTGCCGGGGGACTCGCCGACGATGACGAGAGAACTGCCGGGGTCCCCTCTTCCCCCGACTAGCTTCCCAAACTTGAACGGACAACCTTCACACCTTTGCATGAAAGTACCTACGTCGAAATTCTTCGTATGCTTCAATCCCACAAGGTCCGTAGTCAGCGAGAACCCTACTAGCTATCTCAGTCACCTTTTCCGCCCGCATAGGAGGCAACCCGTCCTTTGGGTCGTAGTGATTGAGCAGCCAGGTAAACGCCGCTAGAAGGGTTTTGTCAGGCTCCATTAGGCATCCGCCTCGAAGTCCGCTATTGAACCGGTGAGCTTATCTAGCTTCTCGGTACGTCGAGCCCTATCCCATGATCGGATATAGCTAACAGTACCGTTAATATCGTTCTGGAGCTCGAACCCTGGGGTTTTCGGATCAAACTTCCAGAAGATGTCAGTGGCATCAGCAATAATCTTTGAGTCTGGGCCGGCTCGCCAGAAGTAGACACCACCGAAGGCGTTCAGGCCAGCGGGAAGTATTATTCGATCCTGCTTGTAGAAGTTGCACACAACAGGCATTCCCCCACGGTTGTGGAGCCCAATGAGCTGCACTTCATCCAAAGCAACGAGTCTATTACCAACAGGTGTATTGGCGTCGTAGTACTGTTCGAAGGCTTTAATCTGCTCAGGCCTCGCAGCTGTACCCGCAGCGATAAGAGCTAACCACTGTATGAAGTCACGTCTGTTCGTTTTCATGTTAGGCTCCAAAGATCGTCCTCGCCATATGGATGTTGTACAGAGACAGGTCGTTTAGTCTACCCTTCTCCCACCAATCGCCCCGCGGTTTTACAAAATCTGGCCCAGGAAACTTGGTTGTTTGTCTTACTGGGACAGCAGAGTCGATGGACTCAACCATGGGTAGTTGGCTGCATATAATATCGTCGTAAAGGTTATCACTGAACCCGAATAGGTGGATCTTTCGACGTGGGTTGAGTGCATGTAGAAGTCTAGTGGCCCGCTCTCTGGTGTGATGATGGGCGGTAAGATTTCTAGGCACACCCCACCACCCAATTCTCGGATCTGACATGAGTGGTTCGTGGGTAGCGCATCGGAAGAAGTCATTTTCGGTCTTACCTTGTGGAAGGTACATAAGAGGAATGCCTTCGAACTCTCTAGACCATGGCTCTAAGGCCTGGGTACAGGATTCGATCGTCCCATCAGTGTCGTAGTACTTATCGGGAAGCACGATGCAAGTGGGCATCACCGTTTCTGCAGCCGCAACCATTGTTGGCAGGTCGACTGGGATTGCCGTCTCTACGACACCGTTGTCAAGGATCACTTGGGTGTGGTAAGGATGCAACTGGGAAGAGGGGTCGAATAGCATGTTGTAGATGTGCTGTCGGTCCTTCCGGACTATGTCATGAGCCAGCAATAGGTGGTTGCGACCAATTGCTCCTGCGTCTTGTAGACCGGTTAGAATCTGTGGCGGTGCCACTATGCAGTAACGAGCCATTATTTGCTCCAGTCCACGGACAACATCATGAAGAGGCCGAAGGCGACGCAGCAGAGGATACCAATCCCTCCGCCGGTGAGAAAACCGTAAAGGAAGTCCATCATATCCCGTTCCTCAACATTGCATATGCGATGCCTGCAACTATGATGAGGCCGGTAGCGAAGCCGATCCAATACATGTTAGACTCCCTTCGCGTTTCCCCAGACGATCACATGCCACTGCGGTAGGAATTTCACTTTCGATAGGACGGGGTGAACCTGCACATCCTGCAGTAGGCTCTTATACCTTTCGATCAGTCCGTTCCTCATGTCATAGTAGTTCGGCGGCTCGAAGGGCCCCGGTGGGTTCGGATTGCCGAGTGACAGGTAGAACTGCTCGGGCTTTGGGAGGTGGTGCCAATAACGTTCCCATAGCATAGCGGCAACCTCTAGGTCTCGTTGGTCGAAGATGACGACCTTGATATTCATTCCACGATGCCCACGCATCTCGTCCATGAAGGCATCGAGAGTATCTAGATCTAGGCGCTCACCCATCCCTGGACCTTTAGGGGATACAGTAACGATATCTGCAAGCCGGAGCCAGGGATTCCAATACGAACCTTGTGTCTCTACAGCTACTGACCAGCCAAAGTTCTGGAGCGACCGTGTGAGGTGGCTAAGATCGTGGATAGCTGGATTGCCCCCACTAAAGGTTACCCACTTGGTCGAGTGGGCCTTGTACTTCTTTTCCAGTTCGTAGCGTATTTCTGCTTGGGTCAACCACTTACCATAGGCCTTCACTGATTGCGGATCCACCGCATGCATAGAGTCACACATCGTACATTTGTAATCGCATAGGCCAAACCGCAAGAAATATGTCTGTAGCCCGATGACTGCGCCCTCACCTTGTATGGTGGGGCCGAAGCATTCCATCAAAGGAATCTTCTTAGTCTCAGGTGTAATCTGCTGTGCGGTTGGTTCTGATTGTACGTCCATGCTTCACCAGTA
>Ga0070713_100001250_pt1 | contig 16240 bp, 12 predicted proteins | sample LARL82metaG_FD_65465 | JGI IMG/M metagenome (GOLD analysis project Ga0070713, IMG submission 65465) | Corn, switchgrass and miscanthus rhizosphere microbial communities from Kellogg Biological Station, Michigan, USA - LAR L8-2 metaG | ecosystem: Host-associated > Plants > Roots > Rhizosphere ...
CAGACCCTCGGAATCTTCGTGTTCAGCGTCACGGTTGATAGCAACGGAAACATCTTCATTCCTGACTTCACTAACAATCGTGTGATGAAGGTGAACGTCGCCGGTTCAGCGCTCAGCTTCGCCAACACGCACGTGGGAGCAACCAGTAGCGACAGCCCCAAGACGGCGACAGTAACCAACCTCGGAATCCATGCGCTCGCTTTCAGCGCCGGGCCCAGCTACACGGCGGATTTCTCCGAGAATTCCTCGGACACGAACCTGTGTACCTCCACGACATCGCTGGATCCGGGCGAGGGTTGCGACGTATCCGTGTTGTTTACACCGCAGTCGGCTGGAAGCCTCAGCACAAACGTGGTCGTCACCAACAATCACCTCAACGGCAGCGATGTTACTCAGAACGTCGCGGTAAGCGGAACTGGCGTTCGCGGGTCAGCCTCCGTAGTGTTGGAATCGTCGGCCAATCCTGCCCTCCTGTCGGGCACTGTTACCCTCACGGCCACTGTCTTTTCTTCCTCAGGCACGCCCAGCGGGTCGGTTAGTTTTTACGATGAAGCCACCCTCCTGGGTTCAGGCACCGTGGCCTCGGGCGTTGCCACCTACGCCACTTCCAGCCTGCCCGAGGGCACGCACTCGCTCACGGCAGTGTACGAGGGGGATTCGATCTTTTTGTCCGTGACCAGTTCGGCTCTGTCGCTGGCGGTCTCCGATGTGACCCTGGATCTGGCCACCGGCGGAGCTCGCACGGCCACCGTCTCCGCAGGCGGGACCGCAACCTATCACCTGACGATTGCTCCGTCCAGCGGGTCGGTGCTTCCAGCCGCGGTAACGCTTTCGGCAACCGGGGGACCAGCGGGTGCCACCATCACCATCACTCCTCGTACCATCGCGGCCGGAGCTGAGGCGACCGATGTCACGGTGGCTGTCCAGGTGCCCGCTGCCAGTGCCGCGGTTCGCAGCTCCACCAGTTGGGCCCTTTGCCTGGCCTTGCCGTTGGGAATGCTGGTACTGCCCTTCGGGCTACGATGCCGGCGCCTGTCGCGTAAGCAAGCGCTCTTCGCCGCTCTGCTGTTGATGGTATTGGCAGTCACGGGTGTCTTCCTGGGATGCGGAAGCTCTGCTCACCCGGCGCCAACGCAGCCGACGGATTACACCATCACGGTAACCGCCAGTTCCGGCACCGTGTCCCATTCAACCGCCCTCACCCTCACAGTGCAGTGAGGGTGAGCACGACGTGGCAGTGGCTTATCGCTGCCGCCAAAGAAAGGGTGCCCCACCCAACGTGCTTTTCGTTGGGTGGGCGAAATTCTGACCCAAAGGTTCCCCACGGGTTTGGGAAGGGAGAACCTGGGGAGAACCTGTGGGTCTCAATGCACTACTCCGGGCAGTCCCAAAATCCTGGCGACCTGAGCAGAAGAGTCAGGCTTCACAAAAACTAATGTCATCAATGCGACAAAGAAAGCCACACGATATTGAAGCATCCGCGATCTCCTAACTGGTGGCAGGGCGGGAACACCCTGGCGAAACCTGGGCGAAACCTAGGGACAGACGGGACGTTCCCCCAAACTATGGCTTGGGCGGGTGGCCCACCTTCCCCCCTCACACCGCGCAGTATATCCATAAACGAAACGGGGTGCCCCACCCAACGCGCTTTTCGTTGGGTGGGCGGAGCCTTAGGGCGGCGACTACGGGTGAGAGAATTATTTCTAGCCCTGTGTAGAATCGTGTCTAGCAGCATCTAGCCCCCGTCTGCTCAGTGCTCCTGCTCGCTTGATAGGACTCAAGAACAAAGCCCTAATCTATTTTGTTTCATAGAGTTGTTAAACAATCGCCTGAATCTTAATTGCCATTTGACTCTGCCCGGCAGTGAAGGCAGTCCTGTCAAGCACGTCGAAGAAGCTCTTCTAGCACATCATTTCAACAGCCGCACAGAAGAAGGTTGTGAGCCGATGTTTCTCCCCTTAGTCCAATAACCTGCTGGACTTTGTGGGTTTCCTCGGCTAGACTGCGCGCGCTCCGCAAGTGTCCGGAGTATTCCGGCGTTGCCCCAGGCAAGACCAGATGTCCACGCAAGACTCTGCGGTCGCTTTGCTCCTGGAAGGACTTCGCTCTAGCCGCTCGCAAGAGGTGTGGGCGGAATTCTTAGGCCAGTACAGCTCCGTTATCTTCGAAACCTGCCGGTATTCGACCTCTGACGAAGATCAGGCGGGGGACTGTTTTCTGTTCGCCTGCGAACAGCTGAGCAAGAATGGTTTTCGCCGGTTGCTGCGCTTTCGGCCGGCTGGATCGGCAGCGTTTTCCACCTGGTTGCGCGTGGTGGTCCGCAACCTATGCCTTGATTGGCGGCGCAAGGAGTTTGGCCGGCCACGCCTGTTTCGTTCCATCGCGCAGCTTCCGCCTCTGGAAGCGGAGGTTTACCGCTGTCATTTCGAAAAGGGCCTGTCCCTGGAGGATACCCTGGTCTCGCTGCGGCCGGCCTTTCCCGGGCTGACCCTGGAGCGGCTTGCCGCCGCCGAAGGGCAGATTCAGGCATCACTGAGTTCGCGGCAGCATTGGCTCAGAAGCACGCAAAAGCTGCAGCGGCAATCAATGTCGCAGGAATCAAACATCGGTGTAATGGAAGCGCCGGCCAATGACCCGGCCGATCCACACCCCAACCAGGAATTGGCGCTGGCCTCCCGTGAACAGGAACACCAGCTCTGGATAGCCCTCCAGAAGCTGACCAAGCCTGAACGGCTGCTCATCCGCCTGCGCTTTGAACAGAGCCTGACCCTGGAAGAGATCGCGCGGCTTACGGCGGCCAGTGATGCGCAGTGGATCCATCGCCAAATTGCAGCCATTCTTGAGAAACTGCGAAAAAACATGACCTGACCGGCGGAAAAGCGCAGCTGGTGTCCGTGAAATAGGAGTGGGACAGAAAATGCCCCAGCCTCAGCTTTTTAGTCATGGATGAATACGAACTAATTCGGACCATCGGGTCAGGACCACGAAAAATTGCGCCGCGAAGATGGAACTGCCCATCCGACAAGGTGGTAGCCGCCTATTTAGAACAACATCTAGGGCCGAAAGAAAGGGCACGTCTCGAGGCACATCTCTCAGATTGCGACTTCTGTCTGGATATCCTCGGAGGGCTGGTTCGGCAGCAGAGGGCTCCGCAACTTTCGGAAGCCCCGCCTCAGTTGATTGGTAAGGCAGCCAGCGCCATACCCGCAGGAACCGGGTGGCGAAGCCCGCGGCGATGGGTGCTGGTTCCGGCGTTCGCCGCCCTCGTTGTTGCCGCTCTGGTCTTGCTGCGAGCGCTGCCACCTGGCCGGTCTTCGGCTTCGATATCCGCTTCCGCAATTGAGAAGTCGCAGCCGCCCATGGCCCGCCTGCAACCCCCATCCCAGCCTACGGACGAGCAATATGTCCGCAAGCTGAGGCCGGCGCAGATGGTGGAAGTGCTGGAGCCTCAGCCGGAATCGGTGGTGCTTAGATACCGCTTACGGTTTCGCTGGAAACCGGTGGGCGATGCTGCTTACTACGAGCTGCGGGTTGCGAATTCCGAAGGTGACTTGACGTGGCAAGGACAGGCGTCAAGTCCCACGGCGCAGCTGCCACCCGAGTTGCCGCTACAACCGGGGAACTACTTTGTATGGGTGCGTGCCTATCTGCACGATGGCAGGACAATTAAGTCCGAGCCGGTGCCCTTCACAATTGCCAGATAGTCACTGGAGAATGTCGGGTGAAAGTAAGTTTTTTATTGCTGTTCGCGGCCTTTCTGTGTGCAGCTCCGGGGAGCGCGCAGAATCGCCCTGCCCGGCCGCCAGATCCTGACGAACTGATTGCACACGCGCGACAGACGTACATTCAACAAGGGCCAAAGGTGGCGCTTCCCGAGTTCGAACATGCCCTGGAGACGTTCCGCGAATCCAAGGACCAGCGCCGGGAAGCAATCACCCTCGGTTACATGGGGAATTGCTATCGGCGCGCGGGCGACCTTCCACGCGCCCTGGACTATGTACAACGCGCGATGGCGATTAAACAGGAGCTTGGCGACAAGCTGGAAGTGGGGAGATCGCACAACCAGTTAGGCCTCATTTACTGGGACAGGGCCGAATACGGCAAGGCGATTGGCCATTTTCAGGAAGCTATCGCGCTGGGACATGAGCTCAACGAGCACGAACTGGAGGGCCAGGCGCACAACAACCTGGGACTGGTCTATGACGAACTGGGCGACTACCGCCAATCCCAGAGGCAATATGAGCAGGCGTTGCGGATTCACCGCGCCTCGGACAATCAGCGTGGCCAGGGCGACACCTTGGCCAATATGGGTGGTGTTCACCTGCTGCTGGGTGAATACCGGAAAGCTCTGGAGTATTACCAGCAAGCTCTGGCCATCCATGAGCGCCTCGGGCTCACACCCACTGCCAGCATTGAGCTGGGCAACATGGCCATCTGCTACACGGCATTAGGTGACAGCGAAAAGGCGCTGTCCAGCTTTGACCAGGCGCTGCGCCTGGCACAAGATGCGGGACTGGAGAAAGAACAGGCGGACTGGCACAAAGGCAAGGGCGAAACCCTGTTGCGTTTGGGCAAATTTGGGCCGGCCATACAGGAATATGAGCAGGCGCAGAAGGTCTACGAGCACGCGGAGCTCAAACGCGAATTGGTGGAAGCGTTGAACGATACCGGCAATTTATACGTCATGCTGGGGGATTCTTCCTCGGGGGAACAGGACTTCCGGCACGCCCTGGAGATCGCCCAAACTATCGGCAATGATCGCGGCATCATGACCAATCTGCTGTCGCTTGGCAATCTGGAGTGGCGGCGCAAGCGCTACCCGCAAGCCGAAGGATTATATGAGGCTGCCTTGAACCGAGCGCGCAAAGCAGGTGATCAGGACAGCGCTGCGCAAGCGCTAATGGAGCTGGCGCTTGAGCATGGCCGCGGGGGCAAGCTGGTTGAGGCACAGACGGAGGCCAAAGAAGCACTGGCAGCGGCGCAAGGCTCAGCCATTCCGCCGCGTGAGGCCTGGGCTCATTACGGCTTGGCCGAGACCCGGCGGATGGGCCAGCAATCGGAGGCGGCCCTGGGGGAATACACTGCGGCTTCCGAAATCGAAAAGATGGTGCGGGACCCCGACCTCGACTGGCAAATCGCTTATGGACGCGGGCAGTGTCTGGAAAAGCTGGGGCGGCTGCACGAAGCGCTGACGGCCTACAAGCAGGCCGTAACCATCATCGAGGGTGTGCGTGGCCAGCTTGCCGAGGAACGTTTTCGCGCAGGCTACGTAGAGGATAAATATCAGGTCTATGTGGCGCTGGTGGAGCTGTTGCTGAAGTTGCAGCAGCCGGGTGAGGCCTTCGTTTATTCCGAAAGATTAAGGGCACAAAGCTTCCTCGACCAGCTCAACCGCGGCATGCCCGGCCCCCAAAATGCAGTGCAGCGACAGACGGAGATGGAGTTGAGGGAGCGCATCCGTCAGCTGCGCAGGCTGATCAATGCAGAATGGACGCAGCCGGCCAACCAGCGCCGCGGGCAGGCACTGGATACATTTTCCAAGGATCTGGCGGCCGCTGAGCGTGCTTACCAGGACTTGCTGGACGATCTGCGTCGCTCCGACCCGACCTATGTGACATGGCACGCGCTGGCCCTTCCATCCGCGGCGCAACTGCAAAAGCTGCTTCCGCCCAACACTGCTCTGATCGAATACGTGATTGCGGAAGACAACCTGGCCATCTTTGTGCTCACTTCTGAGAAGATACGCGCCACGACCGTATCTATTCGGGCGGAAAACCTGCGCTCGCGGGTGGAACTGCTGCGGGATCTGATTGTACGTGCGAATGGGCATTCCTGGCGACTTCCAGCAGCCGGTCTGCGTCATGTGCTGATCAGCCCAGTGGAGCAGCAGGGCTGGCTCGCAGGCGTGCAAAGGCTATATCTTGTGCCCAATGGCGTTCTGAATTATTTGCCATTTGCTGCCTTGGCGCGCACAGCAAGCGAGGGAGGCCGTTTCCTGGGAGATGAGTACGCTCTCGCCTATCTGCCGTCTGCCGCAGTGCTGACCTTGCATCGCGGCCCTGCGCCCAAGGGCGACCTGCTGGCCATGGCGCCGGCGCGCGCCCATCTGAAATATGCCGCTGATGAGGTGACGGACGTCGGTCGGCTGTTTCCCTCCAAAAAGCTGATCCTGACCGGCAAGAACGCCACCAAGGATAGATTCGAGCGAAGCGCGAGCAATTATCGCTTCCTTCACCTGGCTACACATGGGTATTTGAACCGTTACGCCCCCCTGCTTTCAGGATTGGAGTTGGAGGCCAGCGGCCAAGACGACGGACTTCTGGAAGTGCATGAAATCCTTGGGCTTCATCTACACGCCAGCCTGGTAACACTCAGCGCATGTGACACCGCCTTAGGCAGCGGCTATTTCAGCGAAATACCTGCCGGCGACGATTTTGTAGGTTTGACACGCGCCTTTTTGACTGCAGGGAGCCGGACGGTGCTGGCCAGCCTGTGGGAGGTAAACGACAAGTCCACGGCGCAGTTTATGGCCGACTTTTATCGCCGGCTTCCCGGCAACAGCAAAGCAGGCGCTCTGAGCGCCGCCGAACACGCCATGCGGAGCAAAGGTGGCCCGTACGACCGGCCTTATTACTGGGCTCCATTTGTGCTGGTGGGAAGCATGAATTAAATTTTCCGGAAAAAGGTCAGCCGAGTCCGTGTAATACGGACAAGCAGTCTTTTGAGGATGGCAGGTGAGAAACCCATGCGAAAACAACCCAAGCCACTAAGGGCTTTAACCGGCGCGTGTTTGGTCGCTATCGTGCTGGGGTTCAACGTGCAGCGCGCAGCTGGGCAGATCACTGTCGCCTCTGCCACTCCAAATAATGCTCAGCAGGGCACGGTTAACCTCGACGTCAAGGTTGCCGGTAGCGGATTTGCCAATGGTGCGACAACCACCTGGTACGTCACCGGCACAACTGACACCGGCGGTGTCATGGTGAACTCAACCACCTTCGTCAACTCCAGCCAGGTGGTGGCGAACATCACCATTCCGGGGAACGCAACCGTCAGCGGCTACGACATCGTGGTCAAAAATACAAGCGGCCGCACCGGTGTGGGGAGTGATCAATTCACGGTCAATCCGGAGGCTGTGACGTCTATTGTGTCCAATACCGACACAAGCGGGGCCGCGGTGACGGTTCAGGGCGATGATCTGGTTCTTAACTCCTCAGGGGCTTCAACCTATGAGAATGATCCCAACAGCTGTTCCACTTATTCAACTGCGGCGCAAAAAACCTGCATCACAATGAGCCTGCTGCCTAATGACTGGTATTTGCGCGCCTACTCCGGCAGCAATCGCAAGATACGTCTAAGCTTCCTGGCACTTCCCGGTTCCCCGGACGAGTCCGCGCTTGATGGCCTCTACCCGCTGGCCGTAGCCACCCGCTGCTTTAACGCAAGCAATAGTTGGGTGAGCATTCCTTTGACGATTCCGGCGAACACTTCCAACAACCGCTGTTCCCTGCGGTTTAATTTCACGGCTGCCAACGGCACGGGTTATTTTTATGTCATGAGCCCGAGCTATGCCGGCACCGGTTGGTCTACGGTCGCCTGCGTTGCCAGTTCGGCCACGGATGGTTGCACCGCCTGGACGATCGCTCCGACTCCCGGTAATCTGCTGCCAAATCCGAGCCTGGCGAGTGTGGCTAACCTCTACACGGTGGGGAAGGCGGGTAGACTGACACTTGTCGGGACATACAAAATGACTTTCAACATTACCCTGACGCACCCGTAACACAGAATTATAAGGGGACAATTTTCTTTATGGTCTGGGTGAGGTAACGGATATGCCGGACGCAAACGCGAAACATTCGGCCGCCAGCCAAATGACTGGATCGCCCAAGCAGGTCAGCCTGCATTCGGCTTGGCTGCAATTCATCCGGTATTGCACTGAACTCGGGCATGGAGAAATTGAGAAACTGAAGATCCAGGATGGACTGCCCATGATCGCTGAATTGGCCGTAAAGAAAATAAAGTTTGCTCCTTAGGGAGCACTGAAAAACCAGGTTCCGCTTCGGCTGGCCGAAGCTCTCGGAGGCCGTCGGTTCGAGTCCTAATGGACTTGGACTGGCGGCCTCTTTGTTTCGAAGCAGACAACTTACTTAAGGAGAATACCCATGAGGAACTTAGCGCAGATTCTCAGGAATCCAGCGGCAGGCCGTTTGTTGTGTGCCTTGTTTGCGCTGCTCGTCGTCGCCTCCGCCGCGCTGGCGGGCAGCAGGTACTCGGTCACGGCCACAATCTCAAGCGGCTGCTGCGATGCCAACAGCAACTCTTATACCCTGCAGGACGACGGAGGGGGCCCGTATACCAACGCTGGCTCGCTTCTTAGCCAGATTACTCCCAACAACGGCCCGACCAACTATTACCAGTGGAGTTTCGATTTGAGCAACTCCTCGCGCTCGTTCAATCTGACACTAACCCCGGTGAATGGCTCACCCGCTGGACCGTTTGCCGGTCCGATGCCATTTAATGGCCAGCTCTATAGCCGCTGCTTTACGCCCAGCCTGGGCCTCCAGAACTGGACGCAAATTGTAACTTCAGACAACAACTGCGCCATGCGGGCGAACTTTAGCTATGGAGGAGTCGGTTACTCCCTGGTTATGTCCCCACAGGTTTCGGGGACCGGCACCGCGACGGTGACCTGCACGAGCAATTCCTCGCCCTGCAGTTCGTGGAGCGACGTCCCGACGACCGGGCCAAACGCTTCGAATGCCAACGTTGCCAACCTCTATAACGGTGGGACCTTGGTTGGACAGTATTACTTGAGCTTCAACATCAGCCTTAGCCATCCCTGAAGCCCGGCTTGGCCGGCGGCACCCGACCTGAACGGTATGCAACCCGATGCACACTACGCACCCCGAAGCTCACGCTGGTTTTTTTGCCGGCGTGAGCTCGGTAGCTGATGTCCGTAAAAACGTTTCTAGCGAAAAAAGTCAAGCTGTGTCCGTGTAATAGGAAGGACGCACTTTCCAGGACGCAGGGAACGCCGTGGCCAAACAAGCGTCCGCAGAGGAGCCATTTATGCCGCTGAGTCGACAGATTCTGGGTGCCCTGGCCGGGGTGGGACTGGCATTGCTGCCGGTGTCCACAGGCGGAGCCGCACTCTCCGAGCATGCGCCCAAACCCGCCAAGCAAGCGAATATCCAACCGATCCTCAGGCCCAGTTCGATTGCTGGAGCAGCAAAGGCGCACTTGGCAGGAAGCTACGGCAAACTGCCTTTGAGCTTCGAAGTTAACCAGGGACAGGCGAGTGAACAAGTCAAATTCCTCACTCATGGGCCTGGCTACACCCTATTTTTGACTCAGACGGAAGCGCTACTTTCACTCGATACTCAGAAATCGGGAAGCAGAGATCTCAAGGAAGAGCATCACGCATTGTCACGTCGGAGCCGTCCGTGGCCGGGGAGCGCGGAGAAAGAGCACTCAACCAACGATCTTGTGCGCATGCGGTTAGTCGGTGCTAATCCGACACCCGAATTTTCGGGGATGGATGAACTCCCGGGTAAGGTCAACTATTTCGTCGGGAACGATCAGAAGAACTGGCGTAGCAACATTCCAACCTATTCAAATGTCCGCTACAAGAATGTCTATCCGGGCATTGACCTGGTTTATTACAGCCGTGAAGGGCAGCTTGAGTACGATTTTGTCGTCCAGCCCGGAGCTGATCCCAGCGTCATCGCGCTGGGTTTCGAAGGCGCATCAGATGGGCAACGCCTGCCGCGGCTGCGAATGGATAAGACGGGCAATGTCCTCATCGAAGGGGGCTCGAGTGCCCTCCGGTTGACTAAGCCGGTGGTGTATCAGCCGAAGGTTTCCACCACGCGTACAAGTTCACAATCTGTTGCCAGGAATACCAGGTCCGTACGTGGTCACTTTGTCCTGACATCCTCAAACCAAGTTCGCTTCGAGCTTGGTCCATATGACAAATCGCAGCCGCTGGTGATTGATCCCGGCCTGGTCTACTCCACCTTCCTTGGTTTTCAGGGGTCCGGCTCCAGTATGGCCGTGGACTCTTCGGGAAACTTGTTTATCACCGGGCCGACGAACCAACCGAATTTCCCCACCACTCCCGGCGCTTCCAACACGACCGGCGGCGTGGCGTTCGTGGCGAAGGTGAATTCGACCGGTTCAGCGCTGGTTTACACCACCTACTTTGGGGGAACGACCAACACCGGAATTGGCGGCGAGAGTGGGCCGTTTATCGCTCTCGATTCATCGGATAACGTCTATTTGACGGGATATACCACGGCAACGGACTTCCCCGTTACGACGGGGGCTTTCCAGACAAAGCTGGAAGACACGCAGGGATGCATTCCGTTCGTGAGCAAGCTGAATCCCACCGGTTCAAAACTCGTCTACTCGACATATCTGGGAGGAAAGGCGGGGATAAACGTCGGCTATGCGATTACCGTGGATTCTGCCGGGAACGCGTACGTGGCTGGGCTTGCCAGCGGAAGCGATTTCCCCACTACTCCCGGCGCCTTCCAAACCGTCAACAACGGAGGCGCCAGCCCAGGTATTTCCGGCGATGCGTTCGTTACTGAGGTCAAGCCTGACGGGAGTGGGCTGGTTTTCTCTACCTTCCTCGGCGGGACGACAGGTGGTAACTTTGCGTCGTCGGTCGTGGTAGACAGCACGGGCGCAATCTATGTCGCCGGCGGTACGGCTGCCACAGATTTCCCAACGAAAAATCCATACCAGGCAACGCTGAGCGGAACCGGTTTCAATGGCTTCCTCACGAAATTTGCTCCTGGCGGTTCGACCTTGGACTACTCCACTTACTTTGGCTCCGCCGGCAGCAATCTGGGCGCGACGGTTGTAGGTGTTGACGCGTTGGGAGAGGCTTATGTCGCCGGCGGGTCGCTCTACGCGAAGTTCAATACTGCAGGCTCCTCCCTAATCTATTCCGCTCCCGGCCTGCCTGCGGGAAGCGGATTCGCGGTGGACGCGTCGGAAAATATATATGTCGCCGGCCAAGGTAACACTGCCGGGCTTCCACTGGCCAACGCCATTCAAGATACCTATAACGGTGGGAACGACTGTTACATCGGGGTTGTAAACCTCAAGACTTCCGCCCTGGTTTTTGGCTCGTACCTGGGTGGATCTGAGCGGGAATTTGGCTGCGGTGCGGCTTTGGATTCAACCGGCCACGTGTACATAACGGGGTGGACGGCCTCGGTTAATTTCCCGCTGCTCGCCGGAGGATTGTCGAGTAGCTTTACCTGCTGCACCAACGCGTTTCTCACAAAAATTGATTTATCTGCCGCAGCCACCCCACTGGCAAGCGTGACGCCTACAAATCTGACCTTTCAAGCAACAACTGGAGGCACACAAACTGTCACCGTGAAGAACACAGGAAACACGGCTTTGAATATTTCCAAGGTCGGGTTCCAGGTTGCCTCAAACTCGTTTGGCGAAACCGACACCTGCACCGGCGCGACCATCGCTGCCGGCTCCTCTTGCTCGGTTGATGTTACGTTTATGCCGCAGACAGCGGAGAATGACCCCGGCCTGCTCTCTATCTCTTACAACGGCGCGGGCAGTCCGCTATTCGTGACTCTAACCGTGGTGGATTACAGCTTTACTCCCAGCGCGCAATCCCTTGTCTTGAAGGCGGGTGCATCCGGGAGCTTCAATCTTCTGGTTTTACCCCTGGGTGGCCTCAGTGGAACAACCGTGACCATCAGCTGCACCGGGGCTCCTGCGGAATCTACGTGCAATCCCTCGCCGAGCAGCGTGGGACTCGATGGTTTGCACGGTGGCATTGTGAAGGTAGCCGTCTCTACGAGCGCGGCAACAGCGGCTTTGCGACCACCTAATTTTCCATTCTTGACAGCTGCCATCTTTACGCTGCCCCTGGGGCTCATGGCATTTCCATTAGTGGGTATTCGTCGGCGGACCATTCGGCCTGTGCTTTGGGTTCTCGCACTGGTGCTGCTGCTGCTGGCCCTACTGCCTTCGTGCGGGGGAGGAGGCGTCCATGTCCCTCCGCCACCGCCCTCTCCCGGGACTCCAGCTGGCACCTACACGCTTACAGTAACTGGAAGCTCCGGCAGCGTAAGCCACTCCGTTCCAATATCGCTGACGGTAAATTAACCCGGGAAGGTGCGAACTGTGGTTATCACGCGCCAATGCGGTAAAAAGGTCGCTCAGACTTTGCCAGCAAGTGTATAAGCAAGTACGCGAGCCTTCGCCTGTCTGGAATGTGCTCGCTTCGTGAGACTGCGGTCGTGGAGGATTTGGTCAACACGGGTGAACTTCAGCAAGTCGAGGGCGAGATATTTGATGCTCGCCGCGATTGGCTGTTTCGATATATCTATTACCGCTGTTCGCATGGACAGGAAAAAGCGAACATTGCGGCATCAACCTGATGCGGATTCACATCGACACTTGCGTCGAAAAGCAGTGCGGAAATTTTTGGCTGCCTGACGGCCAAGAATGAAGAATGGTCGGCCTTGGCGGACGATTTGCGAACTTTGCTGCAGCTGCCCAATGGTCCGGAGTGCTTTTTCAGCAGTTTACAACCCGAAGGCTTGGGTCTCGTCCGGGTCAATGAGAGTAATGGGGATTTCTCGCCAGTTATCAAGGGTCGGCGGTCACCGAATTACTTGATCACGCAACCGTGAGTTGTGTTGGTCAAGAACGGGTCAGATGCCGAGCGCATCCTTGCCATCGAATTTGTCGGTTTCTTTTGTCCAGCCGACGATCCCGTCTTTGGTCTTGATTTCCACCCACCATTCCACGCGGCCTTCCTTGAGTAGCTTCGCATTGCACTTATGACTGCAGCCAGCATCTGCCACCCCGCTTCCGTCGAAATCTTCCACCCAGTAGCCGTTAAACCAGGCGCTGAAAACGCCCTCGCCTTTGTACATGTAACCATAAATCGTTTCCCCTGGCTTGAGACCGTAAGCGGCAATAGGGGCGGTCACCTGGATTTCCGATGGCTCGAACGTGATGTGAACGCCGGTGATCGCCGTGACCGCTTCCCCCTTGGATACCGTGATAACGGGCTTGCGATCTTCTTTCCACGTCGAGAACAGTTGGACGTGGTCACTGGCTGTCCATGCACCGAACTGACAGCCCTCGAACGGACAGGCTTTCTCGTCAATTTTTGGCAGCGTAGGTTTGGGCGCTTTTTGCGGCGTGAGCGAAGGATCGAGCTGCGGAGCTGCCAATAACATCAGCAGAACGACGATCTTGAGCATGCTTCAAGTTACCAGCACCGAGCGACGTAATCACGTTTCGCAGGTCTCGGCACGTTTGGCGCTTAGGCGGCGTGAGCCGCCTGCCGAAATCCTGAGCAACGTCGAAGGAGCAACCTGACAGGTAGCGAAACGAGAGCTGGTCGGCCCTAGCAGACGATTTTCGAACTTTGGTCCAGGCCCCAACCGGGCTGGCTACGTATGTCTGAAAACGCCTCTGCCCCATCCTGCCCTTCCTCCCCTTTGCAAAACAGCAGACGGTAGGGCACCGCAAGTATCGGATAGGCCACCCGGCATTGGTTCGGCTGCGTGGCAAGTGAAAAACTGGGGAACGTCCCGTCTGTCCCCAGGTTTCCCCTGGAGCGGTCTGGTCAGGAAGGACGAAAAGGCTCGCTCATTAATTCCATGAGGCCCTGCTTTCGCTTATCGTCGAAACCATTCAGCCCATAGCGAAGGTTCCGATACTCCGTCCACGACGTATGTGTCGCGAACAGACGGTCCCATAAAGAAAAGATATTAGAATAATTCGAATCTGTCTCGGCCACCAGACGGGAATGATGGATTTTGTGCATGTTGGGGGTGACGATCAACAATCGCAACCACCGATCAAGGCGGTGACTCATTTTGACATTAGCGTGCTCCAGAAGCGCATTGAGACTTGAGATACTCAGGTAGAGAGGAACGATCCAAAACGGCAGTCCAAAGACGGCAATCCCGAGGCCCAGCCAGAGTGCTCGCCAAATGGTCTCACCGGGATGCTGCCGGAAGGCGGTTGTGACATCCACTTCCAATTCGGAATGATGGACACGGTGAAACCTCCAGCCGGCTGACATCTTGTGCAACAGGAAATGCGCGATGTAAGCGAACAGGTCCAAACCGGCTATACCCAATACCAAGAGGATCCCGGGGTGTAAGCGCATTCCGGAGAGCAACCCAAAATTGTTGCGGACCACTACCCCCGATAATGCAGCCATGAGCGAAGCGAAAGCCAAATTGACCAGCACCACTCCAAGCGCCAGTACCAAGTTTGGCAGCGCCCGCCGCAACCTTCCCGATCGATAGCGAAATAATGGGACCAGAGCCTCGATCGACCACAACAGGGCGCACGCTATAACCAGTACTGCCAAACGACTCCGGTCGGTAAGCCACCACTCCATGAGTCCCCGCTCCGCGGCTCGGACGTTTGGTCGACATTCCTTCCATCCGAAACCGCTACCTATCTTACAAGTTGATGTTATAGAGACCAACAGTGTTACTTTATTTCTTCAACCCAACGTGCCACAAACAACTCGCAACAGACACGCCCAAAACCACGCCAGCGGCACTCCAGACACACGAAGCATCACGCGACGGAATACACGGGCTGCGTCGCACGACTGTTCAGCCGATGCCCCCCGTGGCAGCTTGATGGCCGTGGCTTTGCATGCAGGTATTATGCCCCGAAATACCAATTGCAAAGAAATCGCCTCAGCACTCTTTAACCGTTTGTACCAGGGGCGGTGCAGGATTCTCAAAATACGTGAACGCCTTTATCGGAGTTGAGATATAGTTCCGGGCACCGCGACTCCGGAGCACTTACTCAAAATAGTCGAAAGCGTCTTGAAGAAGTTCTCATTGCTATTCGTCGTTGTATGTACCGCTACGGCTTTCATTAGCGCCCAGCAATCCGGCAACAGCAGCAGTGCCACGCCAAGACCAGATGGTGGCGCGGTGGCGCCCCGGTCCTTAAGGCTCTACGTCTTCGACTGCGGAAAACTGACGATTCGTGACCCAAGTTTGTTCGGGTTGTATCATCCTCGGCGCTCGTGAGGAAGATTGAGCACCTGTGCAGGTAAACGCTAGTTGCAGAATAATCTGATTTCGACATCAGAATCGGCCTAAGACTCCCAATTATTTAGCGCTGATCGTGATCGGAGCCGGCAGTCACCGGAAGGCGCTGCGCTTTGAGTATTCTGGGCCAACGAGCTCACGTGGGGAGTGAATGCCGACGATCCCGAAGTATGGTCTGGGTTCCGGAGTAGACTACCCACATGGGAACGCCTGCCCATGCTCCTGAAAAACTTGAGCGATACCGGGGTGCTCTGACGCGATACATCCGGTACCTGACACGGGATGCAGCCGATGCGGAAGACCTGGCGCAGGAAACCTTGATTCGCGCCCACCGGCAGCGCGACACGTTGCGGGACCCTGCAGCGCTCGAGAGCTGGCTCTATCAGGTCGCTACGCATGTGAGCATTGACCGCATGCGCCAACGGGCGAAAGCCGCTGAACGGCATGTCGCTCGACCCGTTGAGGATCTCCCTATCGCCAACACGGCACATCCTTCAGCGCTAACCCTTATCCAGCAGGAAGAGATGAGCGCCTGTGTCCAACAGTACGTCGCCAAGCTGTCGGATGCCTACAAGGCGGTTCTTCTCTTGTGTGACGCCGATGGCCTTTCGGCTAATGAGACCGCAGAACTACTGCAGTTGCCGCTGACTACCGTGAAGATGCGCCTGCACCGGGCCCGCCGCAAACTGCAGGCGGCGCTGAAAGCCGCCTGCGAATTCGAACGCGACGGCCGGGGTGTGTTCATCTGTGAGCCTAAACGGTACCAGCACTGACGGACGCTGAGCACCCGCACGGTACCGCACGCCTCGGCCACCATGGCATGTTCCAAGGCCTTGCGTCCAGCCGCCAGCGGTTTCTCCATTCGCGCCACCACTTCCAGTCCCAACGCCTGTTTCACGCAGTCGCGCCTCTGCATGTCAGCCAGGAGCCGCAGCGTCTCATCAATCTCTTGCGGCGAACTGCCTTGCGCCAGAGCTTACTTGACCATCTTCTCCGCGCAGGGTTCACAGCCGCCGACCACGAATACGGCAATAGGGGATCAGGTTTGCCAGATTCCCTTTGGATTGAACGTTTCCATATGCGCCTCCGCAAATCAGCTTTCACCAGTGCAGGACGAAATGGCGGTTGGAAAAGATACAGGCCACCTCTGTATCTCTTTCGCA
>Ga0070713_100001251_pt1 | contig 16227 bp, 13 predicted proteins | sample LARL82metaG_FD_65465 | JGI IMG/M metagenome (GOLD analysis project Ga0070713, IMG submission 65465) | Corn, switchgrass and miscanthus rhizosphere microbial communities from Kellogg Biological Station, Michigan, USA - LAR L8-2 metaG | ecosystem: Host-associated > Plants > Roots > Rhizosphere ...
GGTCGACCCGGCGGCGGCACGGGCATGGCGCCGCCGAGCAAGCTCTGCAGTGCGCCGAAATCAGCCAGTTGCGGCGACCACAGACCGACGCCTTCCACATAAATGCGCAGCGTACTCATGCGGCGAATCCCGCGCGGGCGAACGCGAGGCAGGCGTTGTTGCCGCCGAAGCCGAACGAGTTGCTGAGCGCCACGTCGACGCGCTGCTGCTCGTTGCGCCAGGCAAAGGACGCGCCGCAAACCGGATCGGGCGTGTTGCCGCCAAGGTTGCCGGGAATCAGGCCGTGCTCGATCGCCAGCAACGCGATGGCGGCCTCGACGATGCCCGCGGCCCCCAGCGTATGGCCGGTGAAACCTTTGGTGGAGCTGGCCCGCGTGCGAGCCGGAAAGGCGCGGCCCACCAGCGCGGCTTCCACTTCATCGTTCTTCTGGCTGGCGGTGCCGTGCAGATTGATATAGTCGACCTGGCTCGCATCGAGGCCGGCACGGGCCAGCGCATCACGCAGCGCCAGTTCGGCACCGAGCCCGTCCGGATGGGGCGTGGACATATGGTGCGCGTCACTGGCTTCGCCGTAGCCGAGCAGTTGCGGCGCACCGGGAGCGCTGTCTATCCGTTCCAGCAACGCGAAGCCGGCGGCCTCGCCGATCGAGATGCCGTCGCGCGCGGCGTCGAACGGCCGGCACGGCGTGGGCGACACCAGCTCCAGCGCGTTGAAGCCGAACAGCACGCTGTCGCACAAGGTATCCACACCGCCGACCACCGCCGCATCGATCAGCCCGAGGCGGATCATCCGCTCGGCATTGGCGAACACCTTGGCGCTGGACGAGCAGGCGGTGGAAACAGTCAGGCACGGCCCTTCCAGCCCCAGCGCAGTCGCCACGAAGGCGGCCAGCGAATGCGGGGTGTGGATCGCCGGCCGCAGCATATCGTCGGCAAAACCGCCGTCGGCATCGAGCCGGCGGTATGCCTCTTCGGTGGCGCCGATGCTGGCAGTGGAGGTGCCCAGCAACACCGCGATGCGGGCGGCGCCGTAACGTGCGCATGCGGCCTGTACGTGTTCGAGGAAACCGTCCTGATGCAGGCCGAGCCAGGCCAACTGGTTGTTGCGGCATGCCCATACGCTGAGCGCGTTGGGCAGCACGACGTCTTCGGCGCCATCGACGCGACCGATCCAGCATGCCAGCGGCGCGCTGCTGAAGTCATTCGGCCGCAGTCCGCTGCGCGCGTCGCGCAGCGCGTCGAGATGCGCCACGCGGCCTCGGCCGATGGCGGAAGTAGCGGTGTGTGCGGTGATCGCGAGGGGTGTCATCACATCAAGCATCGGGAAAGCCTAGCGGCCACCTGGCAGCTTGCCTAGCCTGCGATCGGGTTCCCTACAGGCGGGCAGGCATCGTGGCCAGCGCCGCATGAACATGCCGCGAACATCGCGCAAGCGGGCTAAGCTGGCGTACTCTTTCGTCCCGTATTTCCCCGTGTCGTCGAACCCCGTGTCGCCGAATCCCTCTGCATCGCGAAGCTCCCTGCGTTACCTGCGCGACCGCGATGTGCTGCATGCGGCGGTGGTGACCGTGCTGGCGGTGCTGTTGAGCGCAGGCCTGGTCTGGCTGGCCTATCTGATCCACGTCTGCCGGATTGCCGCGCGCAGTCCGCTGGTGCCGCCGCGGCGGATGATCGCGCTGGTATTCGGGCGCCGGCTCGAACGCGACGCGCCGGAACACGATTATCGGCAGCGCCTGCGCCGCGTGCTGAGCCTGGCGCAGGCGCAGCAGACCGATCATGTGCTGCTGCTCGGCGGCTTCAGCGGCGGCCGCGGCAGCGAAGCCTCTGCGGGCCACGCATGGCTGCAGCAGCATGGCCTGCCCGGTGATGTGTGGGTGGAGCTGGAGCAGGATTCGGTCGATTCATTGGAGAACCTGCGCCATGCGCGGCGCCTGCTGCAGGCGCAGACGACCCATGGCGAACTGCCGCCGGTGGCGTTGGTGACCAGCCGCTACCACCTGGCCCGCTGCCTGATGCTGGCGCGCCGGCTCGGTTTCAGCGGATTGCCGGTGGCCGCCGAACCGGTGCTGCCCAGGCACGGGCGCTACCTCGGCCTGCTGCTGCTGGAAGCCAGCTACCTGATGTGGACCGACCTGGGTCTGCGCTGGGCGCAGTTGATCGGCCATCGGCGCATGCATGCGCGTATCAGTTGAGCCGGCCCGGATCGGCGTGACGCTGCGCCGCAGCCGTTCGTGCTTACGCACTTGCTAAGCTTGCTTCCATGAACCGACGAGCCAGACGATGAGCCAGCAAGCGGATCTTGCCGAAACCTTTTTGCGCGGATTGCAGGATCGCATCTGTGCCGCGATCGAGCAGATCGATGGCAGCGCTCGCTTCGAGGAGGACGCGTGGCAGCGCCCGGCCGGCGGTGGTGGACGTACCCGCGTGCTGCGCGATGGCGCGGTGTTCGAACAGGCCGGCGTCAATTTCTCGCGGGTCAGCGGCAACCAACTGCCGCCCAGCGCCACCGCGCACCGGCCCGAGCTGGCCGGTGGCAGTTTCATCGCCACCGGCGTCTCGCTGGTGCTGCATCCGAAGAATCCGCATGTGCCGACCACGCATGCGAACGTACGTTACTTCGAAGCTAGCAAGGAAGGCGTCGAACCGGTGTGGTGGTTCGGCGGCGGCTTCGATCTGACCCCGTTCTATCCGGTGGATTCGGATGTGGTGCATTGGCATACGGTGGCGCGCGATCTGTGCGAGCCGTTCGGCGCGGACGTCTATCCGCGCTACAAGCGGTGGTGCGACGAATATTTCTATCTGAAACACCGCAACGAGACGCGCGGCGTCGGCGGCCTGTTCTACGACGATCTCAACGAGGGCGGATTCGAGCGCTGCTTCGCGTTCACCCGCGCAGTGGGCGAGGGCTTCCTCGACGCATATCTGCCGATCGCCGAACGTCGCAAGGACACGCCGTACGGCGAACGCGAACGCGAGTTCCAGCTGTACCGGCGTGGCCGCTACGTCGAGTTCAACCTGGTCTACGACCGCGGCACGCTGTTCGGCCTGCAATCCGGTGGCCGCACCGAGTCGATCCTGATGAGCCTGCCGCCGCGGGTGCGCTTCGAATATGCGTATACGCCCGAAGCCGGCTCGGCCGAAGCGAAGCTGGCCGACTACCTGAAGCCTCGCGACTGGCTGTCGTTGTTGTAGGAGCCCGCTCGCGGGCGATGCTGTTGCTTTGATCTTTCCTACCCAGCATCAAGGCAAAGGCATCGCTCGCAAGCGGGCTCCTACGGGGGAGATTCGGCTTACGGCGTCGCGCCGCTGAACTTCACCGGCGTGGCACCTTTGACGGTGCCGATCTGCGCGCTGTCGCTGACCTTCAGCACCACCTCGCGACGAAATTCCAGCGTGCCCTGCACCACGGCGTGCGGGCCGATCACCACCACCGGCGTGCGGCTGTTGTTGTGGAACCAGCCACCGGGCTTGTCGACCAGGATGCCGCCTTCGACGTGCGAATTGGCACCGACGGTGATGTCACCGCCGACCGTCTCGATCCCGCCGGCAACATGGGCATTGTCCAGCACGATCCCGCCGTTGACGTTGCCGAGCTTGCCGCCGACATCGGCGCCCTGCGCCAGGTGGATGCTGCCGTTGACCGTGTTCACTTCGCCGCTGACCCGGCTGGCACTGCCCATGCTGACTGCACCGTTGACCGTGCCGAGCTCGCTGGCCTGCGACTTGTCGCCCAGATCGACCGCGCCGTTGACGGTACTGGCCTTGTGCACGACGGCGCCGCCGGCGATATGTACCGAGCCGTTGACCGTGCTGACGTCGCCGACCTGCTGGCCGGCTTCGACCTGCACCGTGCCGTTGACCTTGTCGATATCGTTGCCGTAGGCGGTTGCCAGCAGCGGCAGGCCCAGCGCGAGTGCGGCGAAAATGAGAACTGTCGGGGAACGACGCATGGCAATCTCCGTATTTGGGTGGTAGTGGGCTTAGGATGCTCCGTCCGGGCAACGGGTTTAGCATGACCTGTGGCAGGGGCCGCATTTGACGATGCCGGGGCTGGCCTGCACCATTCCCGATTTACCTCATCCTTTTGAGCGCGCCCATGCACAAGCTCGTACTGATCCGTCACGGCCAATCCCAGTGGAACCTCGACAACCGCTTCAGCGGCTGGGCCGACGTCGACCTCACCGCGCTTGGCATGGCCGAGGCGCAGGAATCCGGGCGGTTGCTGCAGGCCGAGGGTTTCGCGTTCGACGTGGCGCATACCTCGGTGCTCAAGCGTGCCGTGCGCACGTTGTGGGGCGTGCAGGATGCGATGGATCTGATGTGGCTGCCGGTACTCACCGACTGGCGCCTCAACGAGCGCCATTACGGCGCGCTGACCGGCCTCAACAAGGCGGAGACGGCGGCGAAGTACGGCGAGGATCAGGTCAAGATCTGGCGTCGCAGCTACGACATCCCGCCGCCGCCGCTGGAGCGCAGCGCCAACGATTCGGTGCACGATCCGCGTTACGCCACGCTGGATCCGAAAGAGATTCCCGACACCGAATGCCTGAAAGACACCGTGGCCCGCGTGCTGCCGTACTGGCATGAAGTGCTGGCGCCCGCGATCCGCGCCGGCCAGCGTGTACTGGTGGCTGCGCACGGCAATTCGCTGCGGGCGCTGGTGAAATATCTGGACGATATATCCGACGAAGCCATCATCGAGTTGAACATTCCCAACGGCGTGCCGCTGGTGTACGAGTTCGACGAGAAGCTCAAGCCGTTGCGCCACTATTATCTCGGCGATGCCGACGCGATCGCGGCGAAGATGGCCGCGGTGGCCAATCAGGGCAAGGCGAAGTAGCACGCGGGGGCGTATGGCCGGTCATCTCGCCGGCAGATGGCGGGATTTCCGGCCCGAAGGGTGACAAACGTCAGTCGTCATAGGCCGGCCAGCCGACTAAGCTGCCTTCAGTTCACCACGTGACGATGCCGATGCCTGCCCATCTGACCAATTACCTGATCATGTTGCCGCTGCTGGCCTGGATGGTGTGGCGGCGGGTGAGCCGCCAGTTCGGCCGGCAGCCGATCCAGCGCAAGCGGATGATCTTCCGCATCGTGGTTTTCTCCATCCTTGGCGGCGTGCTCGCGCTCAGCGGCCTGCACAAGATCGAGCTGGCCGAAGGGCTGCTCGGTGGCGCGTTGATCGGCGGTGCGATCGGTCTGCTCGGCCTTCGGCTCACCCGTTTCGAAGTGGACCCGGTCAAGGGCGACTGCTACGTGCCAAATTCGTGGATCGGCGCGCTGCTCACCGTGCTGGTGCTCGGCCGTCTGGCCTGGCGCATGATGGTGCTGTGGCCGCAGCTGCAGCAGGCGTCGACGGTAGCCTCTGGCCCGATGACCGATTATTCGGGGCAGCCGATGGGCTACACGTCCAGCCCGCTGACCATGCTGGTACTGGGCTTGTATGTCGGTTACTACATCGTGTATTTCAGCGGCCTGCTGATCCATCACCGCCGTTTCCAGCGGACGCATCCGGGCACGACGGCGGCGTAAGAATCGAGGTCGCGAGCCGGTGAACATATCGTCGTCGCATCAGAGAACCGCACGCGAATGCCGGCGCATGATTCACGGCACGATGCTCACATCGATCTCGATCGGATAGGTGGCGCTGTCCGGCAACTTCGGCGGTGCCGGCAGCGTCATCTTGCCCAGGCTGGCGACGAGACAGTTGGCGACCGGCGTGGCCGGTTGCGCGTCGATCCGGCGTGGCTTGCCGTCCGGCGAAACGTCGGCGACCACGGTGAACGGCGACTTGTCCGCAGGTGTATTGCTGACGATGCAGGCCTTCAGGGCGGCGGCGAACGGATCGTTGATGTGCTCCCACAACTGCTTCTGATAAGCAGGGCCGGTGCTGCCCGCCTCGACCAGTTTGCCCTGCATCACACGCGCGGCGAAGCTGTCGCCGGAGGTTCCCTGCGGAGCGCCCAGCAGCAGGGCAAGAGCGAGAAGAGTGGACATGGGCAGTTCCGTCAGTGATGGGTAGCAGGCACGCCAAGCGGCCACATTAGCAGTTCAGCCGCAGCGGCTCATTCGGCCCGGTGTGCCGGCCAAATATTCCTCGCTCTGCATGTCGATCGGGCGCGACTCGATGCGAGCGCATTCGGCGTAGGCGTTTGCCTTCGTAGAGCGTAGGCATTTGCCGTTGTAGAGCTTGGTGAGCCATGCGTGGTGACCCATAGAGTCTAAGTCGTCATGGTTATTTCATTCATTGGCAAGGCTACCTAGAGTCGTCGCCATCATCGCCGCTGCGCACACCGATCACGGGTGCAGGGAACGATGAAGCAAGGAGAGCATGGAGAGTCCCTGCGCTTAGTGGCGGCACCGCTCCGTGCGGCAGGCCGACCTTTACCTGGCGATGTGACCAAGGTATCGGGTCATCTGGTCGAGACGATCAAGCGATCGGCAATTCGCGCACTTACGTCATCCATGCGACCGACGAAGCCCCGGCTGGGCTGTGCCTTGAATGGAGATTTCTCATGAGCGACCAAACGAACCAATCAACCACCCGCAAGCTTGCCGATCAGGCGGCTGCGATCGCGACGCTGTCCATGGACAGAGGTGCTTTCGATGCTGCCCTGGATGCTTATCTCGAAGCGGACGCCGGCGGCTTCCGCTATGTACTGGAACGACAAAGGCTCGTCGACCGATGCGAGCTCATCTGTCATTGGATGCGTACCAAATGGTGCGTCATTACCTGCATGAGGCTGTGCGGGCCCGCGTCGATCGACACACAGAAGCCTGCCAATATCCGCCGACTGGCTGAAGTCATCGGAAAGATCGCCAGCGACGACGCGTTGCTGCAGAGTGTCATCGAAGGAGTCGAGCGGCAGGATGCGGATGACTTCGCCGCCGTGGTGGCGCAACTCGAGTTCAAGGACATCTGCCACTACGTGTGCTCGTGGTTCTGCACGGTGCTTTCCGAGCGCGTCTGCCGGATCGTCTGCTCATCGGGGCCGGTCGAAGTGCCGACGCAAGTCGAAACTGTCCGCGCCGCCGCCGCCGTCATCGCCAAGTTGGCAGCCGAAGGCGATACGCTCGAGGCCGCGGCCACGGCGGCTCGCGCAGGCGATTGCCTGGGATTGCGCAAGATCATTGCAGGCAGGTCAGACCAGGGCGGTTGCCACATCATTTGCGAGTGGTACTGCACGTGGCGCTGCGTACTGGTATGCCTGACGATCTGTCGCTCGTTCACGCTGCTCCCGCCCGCCGAAGTCAGGGACGAGGTTTACGCTTTCGCCCAGGCTGTCGGCAAGCTCGCGACGCAAACGGAGAGCATCGCTACGCTGGCTGACGCGGTGCGCACCGCCAATGGCGAGCAGTTCGCCGCCGAGTTGAAACGGCTTGGCTACGAGCGTTACTGCATCCAGCTGTGCAAGTGGATCTGCTCCTGGGTCTGCGAGGAGTTCTGCATCTGCGTATGCCCGCCGCGGTCTACCGCGATCTTCACCAAGATCGGCGCGTATTACTACAGCTTCGACGTGGCCAGCGGCATCGGCGGCAGCGGTTTGACCAATGACCACCGCGCTTTCTACAGCACCATGCGCCTCAACGGTGGCTATGCCATGGTCGACGGCGCCCCCCAGATTGAGTACCGCTTCGAGACGGTGCCGACCGATGCCGCCGGCACCGCCCTGGGAACCTGGACGCCGGTTCTGCCGGCGCAGATCGCGAAGACCAATATCGGTTCGCTCACGCTGCCGTTCCCGCCGTTCTTCAAGGAGGTATGGGTGAACAACCCAGCTCCGAATCCGCACGTGCTGAACATCACGCCGTCCGCCGACGGCTGGATCAGCGTGCCGCTGATGTTCCCGGCTCCGGGCGTGGAGTTCGTACCGGGTTCGGATCTGATCGAGCTGATCTCGACGTCGCTGCAGGGCTGGCCGTCGCAGGACGAAACCGGGGTGATGGCTGACGCCAGCGCGAATACGCCGTTGGCCAGCGACAAGTACTACGGCATCCGCATGCGTCTGCGCAACGTGGGCGATGTCGGCGATGGCAGCGATGCGGGCACCTGCATCCATGTCGCGATCGACAACACGCTTTACAGCAACGTGGCGCACCATACTTATTGGGATGGGTATGTGGGCGCGAACGAACTGGCGGTATGCTCGGTCGGAATCCAGGAACTGATCCCTGCCGGCTGCGCCGAGATCACGAACAGCTTGACGGTGGCGTTCACGGCAGCGCATCCAAACCTCGATCCGAACGGCGTCACCCTCACGCTGACCGGCCCCGGCGGACCGTACGCGTTCACGCTCGTCCCGGATGCGGGTAGCACGGCGGGGAATATGTTCGGCACGGCGACACCCAATGGCTGGACCCTGGCCGGCCTGCCGGATTGCGCTTACTTCGTCGACCTCAGCGTGAATGTGCTGCTGACCACCGGCGACAATGCTCCTAACCCGATGCACGACCTGTTCGCTTTCTGCAAGCACGCCAAGCATTGAGGTACTTCGGCGGAAGGTACGCCTGAGCGTACCTTCCGCCGGTTCTGTGCGGTCAATCCGCCCGGTGCTCCAACGCCAGATACTCCTCGCTCTGCATCTCGATCAGGCGCGATTCGGTGCGGCCGAATTCGGCACGCAGGCGTTCGCCGTCGTACAGCTCGGTGATCGGTGCAGCGGCGGACAGCACCAGCTTCACGTGACGGTCGTAGAACTCGTCGACCAATTGCACGAAGCGCTTTGCCGCGTCTTCGCTGTAGATGCTGAACTGCGGCACGTTGGCGATGATGATCGCCGGCCCGGCCTTGGCCAGCGCGATATAGTCGGCCACGGCGCGCGGGCCTTCGCATAGCGCGGCGAAGTCGAACCACAAGATATTGTCGGCGCGCTTGAGATAGGGAATGTCGCGGCCGTTGATGTGCAGCGCGCCGTTCTGTTGCACGGCGCCGCCGGCCTGACTGGCGAAGATGCGTTCGAGTGCGCGGTGCGCCTCGGCACCGGGCGGCGTGAGATACACCGGCGCCTGCGTCAGGGCGCGCAGGCGCCAGTCGCGCGACGATGCCATTTCGACCACGTGGCAGCGCCGTTCGATCAGCGCGATCGCGGGCAGGAAGCGCGCGCGCTGCAGGCCGTCCTTGTACAGGTTCGCCGGTGCGGTGTTGGAGGTGGTGACCAGGATGACGCCACGCGCGAACAGCGCATCGAGCAGGTTGGCCAGGATCATCGCGTCGCCGATGTCGTTGACCAGGAACTCGTCCAGGCACAGCACGCGGCAGCGCGAAGCGAGTCCGGCCGCGACGTCGATCAGCGGATTCTGCCGCTCGCCCAGCGCGCGCAGGCTCTCGTGCACCTCGCCCATGAAGCGGTGGAAGTGCCGGCGCAGCACCACACCATGCGGCAGGCTGGCTGCGAACAGATCCATCAGAAAGGTCTTGCCGCGGCCGACCGTGCCCCACAGGTACAGGCCGGGCGCCGCTTCGGTGGACTCGTTGCCGAGCAGGGATTTCAGTCGTCCGAACAAGCCGTTGCCGTTGCCAGTGTCGGGCTGGACGCACAGTGCCGCGTGCATGCGGTCGAACTCGGGCAGCAGCGCCAGCTGCGTCGGGTCGGCCTCCCAGCGATGCGCGGCGACGCCTTCCAGATAGCGCGCACTGGGCGCAAGCGGTGGGGTTTCACTCATGGAACGGCGTCTTGGATGGGATGGATGGACGAGCAGCTGACGCGGGGGACGACCTGCCTCACGGTTGGCGTGGTGGCGGCAGCCAGTCGAGCACGGCGTGTTTCACGGCACCTCGCAGATCCATCAGCCGGCGGTGGAAGAAGTGGCCAGTTTCCGGCATGCGCACCAGTTCCGGAGGCACCGCGAGGCTGTCGATCCAGTCGAACACGGCCTGCGGTTCGACCACTTCGTCTTCCTCGCCCATCACCACCAGCCACGGGCAGCCGGGCGGGGCGATCGATTCGAACGACCAGCGGCCGGCTGGCGGGGCGATGCTGATCAAGGCCTCGGTCTGCAACCGGGCGGCGTTGCGGATCGTGACGTAGCTGCCGAACGAGAAGCCCGCCAGCCAGAGCGCATCGTCCGGCCGCGTGCGGCGCACCCAGGCGACCACGGCGGCGAGGTCGTCGCCCTCGCCGTTACCGTTGTCATAGACGCCGGCGGAGGCGCCGGTGCCGCGGAAGTTGAAACGCACGGTGTCCAGCCCGGATTCGCGCAGTGCGCGCTCGACCATCGTCACCACTTTGTTGTGCATGGTGCCGCCCTGCGCCGGGTTCGGGTGGCAGACCACCGCGACGCCGCGGCGTGCGCAGGCCGGTTCGGCGACATCGCTGATGGTTTCGAGCTTGCCGGTGGGGCCGTCGAGCATGAAACTGGCGGCGACATCAGGAAAGCTGGCAGGGTCGGCGGGGAGCTCGGTGGGATTCATGCGCATGATGATAACCGCCGCCGCGATTCGCCGCCGCGGGTGGCGTCGATGAACCATCTGGCGCACGCGCTGCTCGCCGGCGACGACGAGTGGTTGCAGCTGGGCGGTATGCTGGGCGACTTCGTGCACGGCCAGCCCGATCCGCAGCTGCTGCCGCCGCGGGTGATCACCGGCATCCGCCTGCACCGTGCGATCGACGTATATACCGATGCCCATCCCGAGGTACTGGCAGCCAAGGCGCTGCTGCCGCCACCGTATCGGCGTTACGCCGGCATCCTGCTGGATATGTGGTTCGATCACTGTCTGGCGCGGGATTTTCCGCGCTGGAGTGCACAGCCGCTGGACGATAGTTCCGAGGCGTTGCGTGGGTTGCTGCACCGGCACGATGCATTGCTGCCGCCGGAGCTGCGGCGCTTCCGTGGCTATATGGAAGCGCATGGGCTGCCGGCCGGCTATGCCGATCGCGCGATATTGGGACGTGCTCTGGCGGGGATCGGGCAGCGCTTGAGTCGGGCCAATCCGCTGGATTCGGCGTTGCCGGTGCTGGTGCAGCGGGAGGTTGCGCTGCAAGAGCGCTTCGACGCGTTCTTTCCGCAGTTGCAGGCGTTTGCGCGGGAGTGGGTGGAGGGGCAGTGAGGTGATTGGGGTGTTGCGCGAGCATCCGCCCCTCATCCCAACCTTCTCCCCTGAGGGGAGAAGGGGCAAACGAAAACGCCGCCCAGTTGGGCGGCGTTTGTTGTTGCTTCATTGAAGCTGATTACTTGGCCTGGTCGACGATCCAGTGCACGGCGTTCTTCACCTGCTCGTCGGTGAGCGCCGGGTTGCCGCCCTTGGCGGGCATCATGTTGCCGTCCGGACCCTTGTAGCCGTCGGTCGCGTGCTTGACCAGCGTATCCAGGCCCTGGGCGATGCGCGGATCCCAGTTGGACTTGTCGCCCACCTTGGGTGCGCCGGCAACGCCGGAGGTGTGGCAGCTGGTGCACAGGTGATCGAAGATCGCCTTGCCGTCGGTGGTGCCGCCGTAAGCGACCTGTGAGGCCGCGGCCTTGGCGGCGGCATCGGCGGCAGCCTGCATCGCGGCGCGACCGGTGTTGCCGGCGTAGACGGCGCCGGCCGGCGCGATCCGCGCGGTGACCTTGGCCGTCTGGTCCGGGTTGGTTTCCTGCGGCTCGTGCTCGTAAATCGCCAGTGCCGTGAAGATCAGCACCACCGTCAGTACCGCCAGACCGCCGATCATGACCGAAAACTGGCGCAAGACGCTCTGATCGGATTTGCTCATGGGACCACTCACGCACGTACTCCTGTCAGTGGGCAGCGCGGAACGCCACGATGGCGGTTCCGACCTGCCTGAATGCCTGTACTGTTGCACCGGTCTGGCGAACTCATCCCGGCGCGGACTGTCGTACCGATGGATGTACGACACGAATGCCACTTGCCGCCAGACCCTGGTTATCGGGGTCGGAAGGCAACCAGTCGCGGATTATAAACGAAGCGCGCGGCAAGTTTCAGGCCGGCGTGGGGAGATTGTCATGCCGGCACAGCGGCCTGCGAGGCCCGCGCGCTGCTCGAAAATGGCTTCGCAACGGCCGTCAGCCATGCCATCGGTCATGCCCCGCATGTGTCAACCGGCATTGTTCAAGTTCGTTCAACTGCCCTTATGCTCTCATCCTAGAGGCGTTTCCCGGTGCGCTGTGCCATGCGGCGCGGCCTGACAAACGCCAGACACATCAGAGACGCATGCTGCGTTGTTGAGTGCCGGTTGACCGCACCGTTCAGTCCAGGAGTTTTACATGTCGCGTTTTTGGAAGATCGCGTTGATCGTCATTGCCGTGATCATCGTGGCCGTCGTGGGTTTTCGCCTGTTGCACAAGCCGGCCGGCTCGACCTCGGCGCAAACCGCCGGCAAAGGCAAGGATGGCAAGGATGAGACGCCACCCGTGCCGGTCACCGTGGTACCGGTGGTCAAGCAGAGCGTACCGGTCTATCTGACCGCGCTGGGGACGGTGCAGGCGTTGAACACGGTCACCGTGAACCCGCAGGTGGGCGGTCAGTTGCTCAGCCTCGATTTCACCGAAGGCCAGCCGGTCAAGAAAGGCCAGGTGCTGGCGCAGATCGACCCGCGCACCTACCAGGCCGCCTATGACCAGGCGCTGGCGAAGCAGCATCAGGATCAGGCGCTGCTGGACACCGCGAAAAGCAATCTGCTGCGCAACCAGGACCTGATCACCAAGGGTTACATCTCCAAGCAGGATATGGACACCTTGCGCAACACCGCGGCCCAGTATCAGGCGACGGTGGCGGCCGACGCGGCCAATATCCGCGACACCCAGGTACAGCTGGCCTATACCAAGGTGATCTCGCCGATCGACGGCTTGGCCGGCATCCGCGGCGTGGATCCGGGCAACGTGGTCACCACCAGCACCTCGATCGTCACGCTGACCCAGCTGCACCCGATCAACGTCATGTTCACCCTGCCCGAGCAGAACCTCGACATGGTGCGCGCCGCCGCCTCCCAGACCGGTGCGGTGCTGCAGGTGACCGCGCTCGATCGCACCGACGCTCATCCGATCGCCAGCGGCGGCGTGCTGAAAGTGATCGACAACCAGATCGATGCCACCACCGGCACGTTCCGCCTCAAGTCGGAATTCCCGAACGCCAAGAACGAGCTGTGGCCGGGCCAGTTCGTCAACGTGCAGCTGCTGGTGAGTACGGTCGATGGTGGTCTGGTGATTCCGGCGCAGGCGGTGCAGCGCGGTCCGGATGGCGATTACGTCTATCAGGTGCAAGGCGACCACACGGTCAAGATGCAGCCGGTGGTGGTCGCCGGCGAAGTGGGCGACAGCCACGTGATGATCAGCAGCGGCCTCAAGGTCGGTGAACAAGTGGTCACCGAAGGCCAGTTCCGCTTGAAGCCGGGCAGCAAGGTCAATGCGCTGAAGCCGGGCGAAGTGCCGGCGGCGCCGACCGCGGACCAGCTCGACAAAGCCAAGAAAAACAGCATGGGCGGTGGTCGACGTCATTGATGACGGACCGGTGCTCCAATCAGTGCACCGGCACCACGATCGCGATGAACCTGGCCGCGGTGCGGCCATGATCGCGGCTGAAGCCGCTCCACTACGTTACGGATAGCCATGGGATTCTCGACCCTCTTCATTCGCCGGCCGATCGCCACCTCGCTGTTGATGGTGGCGGTGCTGCTGCTTGGCATCCTCGGCTACCGCCAGTTGCCGGTGTCCGCCTTGCCGGAGATCGAGGCGCCCAGCCTGGTGGTGAGCACCCAGTATCCGGGTGCCAGCGCCAACACCATGGCGTCGCTGATCACCACCCCGCTGGAGCGCAACCTGGGGCAGATTTCCGGGCTCAGCATGATGAGCTCGGATTCCGCCGCCGGGTTGTCCACGATCATCCTGCAGTTCGCGATGGATCGGGACATCGACATCGCCGCGCAGGATGTGCAGGCCGCGATCAACCAGGCCAAGGGCACGCTGCCGGGCAACCTGCCATATCCGCCGGTGTACAACCGGGTCAATCCGGCCGATGCGCCCATCCTCACGCTCAAGCTCACCTCGACCAGCCGCCAGCTGCGCGAGGTGAACGATCTGGCCGACTCGATCATCGCGCAGAAGCTGTCGCAGGTGCAGGGCGTGGGCCTGGTCTCGATCGCCGGCAACGTGCGCCCGGCCGTGCGCGTGCAGGTGAATCCGGCACAGCTGTCCAACCTCGGCCTGACCCTGGAGGACGTGCGCAGCGCGTTGACCCAGGCGAACGTCAACGCGCCCAAGGGTACGTTGAACGGCAAGACGCAGAGCTACTCGATCGGCACCAACGACCAGCTGTCCGATGCATCCGAGTACAAGAGCAGCATCGTCAGCTACAAGAACAACTCGCCGGTGCGCCTGTCCGATGTGGCCAGTGTGGTCGACGGTGTCGAGAACGACCAGCTCGCCGCGTGGGCGAACGGCAAGCCGGCGGTGCTGCTGGATGTGCGCCGCCAGCCCGGCGCCAATATCGTGCAGACGGTGGCGCAGATCCGCGCCGTGTTGCCCGAGCTGCGTGCCGCGCTGCCGGCCGACGTGCATCTGGACGTGTTCGCCGATCGCACGGTTACCATCCAGGCGTCCGTGCACGATGTGGAATTCACGCTGCTGCTGACCATCTTCCTGGTGGTGGGCGTGATCTTCGTGTTCCTGCGCCGGCTGTGGGCCACGATCATCCCGTCGGTGGCGGTGCCGCTGTCGCTGCTGGGCACGTTCGGCGTGATGGCGTTCACCGGCATGTCGCTGGACAACCTCTCGCTGATGGCGCTCACCGTGGCCACCGGTTTCGTGGTCGACGATGCGATCGTGATGATCGAGAACATCGTGCGCTACATCGAGCAGGGCAAGAGCGGCAAGGAAGCGGCCGAAATCGGCGCCAAGGAAATCGGCTTCACCGTGCTGTCGCTGACCGTGTCGCTGGTGGCGGTGTTCCTGCCGCTGCTGCTGATGCCCGGCGTTACCGGCCGGTTGTTCCATGAATTCGCGTGGGTGCTGACCATCGCGGTGACCATCTCGATGCTGGTGTCGCTGACGCTGACGCCGATGATGTGCGCCTACCTGCTCAAGCCGGACCAGCTGCCCGAAGGCGACGACGCGCACGAGCGCCATGCCGCGGCGGGCAAGCGCACGGTGTGGTCGCGCACGGTCGACCTCTACGCCAACACGCTGGACTGGGTGCTCGATCATCGCCAGCTGACCATGCTGGTGGCGGGGGCGGCGGTGGTGCTCACCGTGTTCCTGTACATCGTGATCCCGAAGGGTCTGTTGCCGGAGCAGGACACCGGCCTGATCACCGGCGTGGTGCAAGCCGACGACAACATCGCATTCCCGCAGATGCAGGACCGCACCAAGGCAGTCGCCGAAGCGCTGCGCCAGGATCCTGCGGTCGCGGGCGTGGCCGCTTTCATCGGCGCCGGCACCATCAACCCCACCCTCAATCAAGGCCAGCTCAGCATCGTGCTGAAGGATCGCGGCGATCGCGATGGCCTGGACGCCTTGCTGCCGCGGCTGCAACGGGCCGTGGCGGATATTCCGGGCGTCGCGCTGTATCTGAAGCCAGTGCAGGACGTCACCCTGGACAGCCGCGTCGCCGCCACCGAATACCAGTATTCGCTGTCCGACGTGAATTCGACGGAGCTGGCCAAGTACGCCGGGCAGATGACCCAGGCGATGCGCCAGCGGCCGGAGCTGTCCGACGTCGACAACAATCTCGCCAACAACGGCAATGCGCTGAAGCTCAGCATCGACCGCGAAAAGGCCAGCCGTCTCGGCGTGCCGGTGCAGAGTATCGACGATACCTTGTACGACGCGTTCGGCCAGCGTCAGATCTCGACCATCTTCACCCAGCTCAACCAGTATCGCGTGGTGCTGGAAGTGGCGCCGGAGTTCCGCTCCAGCGACGACCTGCTGAACAAGCTGACCGTGCGCGGCAACGGCAACGGCGCGCTTACCGGCAGCAACGCCACCAGCTTCGGCCAGCTCAAGTCGAGCAATTCGGCGACGCCGTCGGGTATCGGCAACGCCGGCAACGTCGGTTTCCAGCTCGGCGGCGGCGGCACCATTCCCTTGTCGTCGCTGGTCAGTGCGCAGGTCACCAGCGCGCCGTTGGTGGTCAGCCATCAGCAGCAGCTGCCGGCGGTAACGCTGGCGTTCAACGTGGCGGCGGGCTACTCGCTGTCCGACGCGGTGTCGGCGATCCACGAGGTCGAGGCGCAGCTCAACTTCCCGCCGCAGGTGCGCGGCGAGTTCGTCGGCAAGGCGGCCGAGTTCACCTCCTCG
>Ga0070713_100001252_pt1 | contig 16220 bp, 12 predicted proteins | sample LARL82metaG_FD_65465 | JGI IMG/M metagenome (GOLD analysis project Ga0070713, IMG submission 65465) | Corn, switchgrass and miscanthus rhizosphere microbial communities from Kellogg Biological Station, Michigan, USA - LAR L8-2 metaG | ecosystem: Host-associated > Plants > Roots > Rhizosphere ...
GAACAGGATCGACAGGTCAGGACGAAGTATTCTGGCTTCCGCGGCACACTCGCTGCCATTCATCACCGGCATCGCGAAGTCCACCAACAACAGATCGCAGGCGCGATCCACCTTGAGATGCTCCAGCGCCGCCCGCCCACTGGCGGCATCTGCCACGTCATGGCCCATCTCCTGCAGCATGTCTTTCGTCAGAGTCCGCACGCTGTCGTCATCATCGACGACGAGAATGCGGAGGTGCTTTGCAGGCCGAGACAGATTGGCCGACGCGACCTGCCGAGGCACGTCCGGTAGTCCGACGGCGCGCTGCAGATAAAGCCTGACAGTCGTGCCGTTTGCCGGGACGCTTTCGATCGAGGCTGTGCCACCGACCTGCTTGGCGAAGCCATGCACCATCGAGAGACCAAGCCCACTGCCTTTGCCAGGACCCTTAGTCGTGAAGAACGGATCAAACGCCCTGGCGCGCACATGATCCGGCATACCCGATCCCGTGTCGGCGACCGACACCATCACATAGTCCCCTGGTGCGAGGTCCGCTGCGTGGCCCGGCGGTGCGCCAGAGACGCGGCGCGTCTGCACGATGAGCTCACCACCGAGTGGCATGGCGTCACGCGCGTTCACCGCAAGATTGAGCAGGGCCATCTCGAGTTGCGCGGAATCCGCCATCGCCGGCCAAAGGTCATCCTCAAAGTCGAGGCTGATCCGTACCAGCGGCCCTATCATGCGATGCAGCAGCTCCTGCATGCCACGGATGATCGCGTTGGTATCGATCGCCGTCATGGCGACGTCCTGTCGACGCGAGAACGCGAGCATCTGGGTGGTCAGTGCCGCACCGCGCTGTGCGGCCTGGCTTGCCGCAGTCAGCAGACGCAGCAGGCGCGTGTCGCTGACCTGCTTCATTGCGAGTTCCAATGATCCGAGCACGGCGGTGAGCAAATTGTTGAAGTCGTGGGCGACGCCACCGGTGAGGTGGCCCAGCGCCTCCATCTTCTGCGCCTGATTGAGTTCCTGCTGCGTCGCGGCAAGTGCAGCGGTGCGCTCCTGAACCCGCCGATCCAGGTCGTTGTGGGTCAGACGCAGATTTGCCTCGAGGCGCTTGCGCATCACCACGTCGGCGCTGAGTGCCAGGCTGGGAATTGACGTGCTGATCATGAACATGAGCAGCAGCAAAAATGCGTCGTTCAGGCTCGAACTTGCGAACGGCCCCGCCCCTGACGATGTGCCCCAGACCGCGAAGCCGGACAGGATCAGGGCCGCCGTAGCCGTATCGCGTTGATTGCAGCGCAAGGCCGCCCATGTGAGCGGCAGGATGGCAAGAAAACCCAGCGGGCTCGTGGTTGCGGCCGGCGTGATCGCCGGGCTGAACAAGACGAGCCCGATCGCTGCGGCGCCGGCGTACACAGCGGCGCGTTCGATCCGTTCCCCTCTGGTCGCAGGCTTAGCCCAGTCCCGCACCCACAGGATGATCGCCGGCGCAATGACCAGAGCGCCGGCTGCGTCGCCGAACCACCATGTCATCAAGACCGGAACGATGCGTCCCGGGTCGGCATAGCCTGCGAGAGTCAGACTGCCGACACCGACCAGCGCTGCGATCGGCGTGGCGCATAACAGGCTGATCAATGCGAAGCGCGCCACGCCGCTCGCCGTGTCGAACGTCGCGGTTCCCCCAGACCAACGATTGATCAGCCAAGCGCCCAGGAGACTTTCCAAGGTGTTGCCGATCGAAATCGCGGCGGATGTCGCGACTGATCCTGCGGTCGTTGCGTTAACCAGGAAGGCGGCGAGCAGAATGGCAGGGCAGACGCGGTAGCCACGCAACAAGGTCGCGGCCAGCGCGAGGCCGGTCGCCGGCCAGATCGGCGTCGCGTTCGGGTTGATCGAGGCGAGCAACAAGCCGGCCTTGGCGCAGGCGAAGTAGGCGACCCCGATGCCGAGCAACGCGCCGGCATAGCCGGCGATTGCGCGACAGCTCGGCAGCAGAGTGCCTGGTGGTCGGCGAGCCTCTTCGCCGGGTATGTCGTCCAAGTCGACTGTGGCGCGCACCGCAGCCTCCCGTTTCCCCGCTCCAAACCACCGGTGGTTCCTGAGCGGCGTTTTAAGGCGACCTCATGTTGCCGGCAATACGATGCGGTCGATCCAGTCAATCGATCGCGTGTATTCCATGGTCTGGAATTAGCTGCTGACGCGCGCGTATCGTGCGGTGGCTGTGCCGATTTGTAGAACGGCTTCGCCGCAGCAGGCGCCGGACTGGCAGTCAACGGTCGGCTCAGAAAAGCGGTGGCGGCCCGCCGTTTCGTCCTGGCCTGAGGAGGATCCGAGGTATGCCATTCCGCGTCTGGCGTTGGTGATGGCTCTGATTGCCGCGCCGATTGTCGTCCAGGCGCAACCGTTCGATCTATATCGGACCCGCCGCGTCGAGATCATGATCCGCTGAGCGCAGCCCATACCGTCCGAGTGCCGACATCGCAGGTAACACTTCATCGTCCACGGCGATCGCGCTGATCAGGCGCGTATCACACTGCAGATGGATCTGATCGCTGCCCGGCCGCCCTTCCGCCAGCTTGTCGAGTTTCGTTTACGCCTTCTGTATTCGGCCAGATGCGTGCGGTCCGACTTCGCGGTCAGCAGCGGCGCAATGCATCGAGTTCGGGACTGATATCGCCGACCAGACCAAGATCGATCCGGCAGCCGTTGCCGAGGCTCTCCGCCCGCAGTTCGACCTGCGCCACTTTGGCGCTCTCCGGTTAGAACTGCCGGTAGGGGAGATCCGTTCCTGGGATCAGCAAGCATGTCGCAGTTCTTCATCGCGTTGTAGCGGGGCGCAAAGCCGATCAGTCCAGTCATGCCGACATCATAGGGGTCGTATTTGACATACTCCTTGCCGCGGCAGCGAGTGGTCGCCACCAATCAATGGACAGCTAGGGATGGGTTAGACGACGGGCACCGCGGGGTCCACGATATCGCCGCAGCTGCTGCTGCCATGTGCTGACCAAGCTTGCTGGTCGCCGATTGGGACGCGAGCGGCCTCGCGCCTGGGTTCTTGGCTAGCCGGCGGCGGGTGCAAGTCGCTCATCCAACCGGCTGGACCCGCCGCAACAGTGATCACCGGGGCGGAACGTTTCCGGTTTGTTGTCCCTGGTCACGGTCCATGGCGCCGGCGACCGGAGACAGTAGGCAACCCTTCAGGACCGACGTGCTCGGCATGCATGCGGCCCGCAGGGCGCCACAACACTGTCCGACACGAAAGGTTTCCGGGGTATTGTCGCGGGGGCGCACGTTAGCCTTCCCGTCCGCTGGCCCTTTCGCGCAGCGCAAACTTTTGGATTTTTCCGGTAGCTGTCTTCGGCAGTTCACCGAAGACAATGCGCTTGGGCACCTTGAACCGCGCCATCGACTGCCGGCAGAACTGGATGATCTCGGCCTCGCCGATCTCCCCATAACCGGGCTTCAATTCAAGGAACGCGCAAGGCGTTTCGCCCCAGGTTGGATCTGGCTGGGCCACCACGGCTGCCGAAAGGACCGCCGGATGCCGAGAAAGCACCTCTTCTACTTCGAGTGTCGAGATATTTTCGCCGCCCGATATGATGATGTCCTTTGACCGGTCTTTGATCTCGATGTAGCCGTCCTGGTGCCAGACAGCGAGATCGCCGGAGAGACACCAATCTCCAACCAGCGTCTTGCGCGTGGACTCAGGGTTGCCGAGATAACCCTTCATCACGGTGTTGCCCCGCATCATCAGCTCACCCATCGTCTTGCCGTCGCGCGGCACAGGTGCCATCGTTTCTGGGTCCGCGACCATCAGTCCGGCGACTGTCGGATATGCGACGCCCTGGCGGGCCATGTTCGCGTAACGCTGCTCGACAGGGAGAGCGTCCCATTCCGGATAAGGAACGCAAGAGGTGGCTGGACCATAGGTCTCCGTGGCACCGTAAAGATGGGTTACGCGAAAGCCAATCTCTTCCATGGCACGCAGGACGGTCGAAGGAGGTGCGGCTCCACCTGTTGCGCAGTTGACCGTGTGGGCGAACGCGACCCGCTGCTCGGCTGGCGCCTGCGCGATCATATTGAGCACGATCGGTGCCCCGCAGAGATGGGTGACGCGGTGCCGTGCGATGAGCTGGAAGATCATCGCCGTGTCAACCTTGCGAAGACAGACCTGCGTGCCACCAACAGCGACTACCGCCCAAGGATATGACCAGCCGCTGCAATGGAACATCGGTAGCGTCCACAAATAGACGCTGTCGAAGCTCAGTCCGAACATCAGCGCGTTGCTGAGGGCCTGAAGGTAGGCGCCGCGATGGCTGTAGACGGCGCCTTTCGGATCTCCGGTCGTTCCCGACGTGTAGAGCAGACAGATCGATTGCCACTCGTCATCAGGCTCGCGTAATTCGAATGATGGATTGCCTCTCTCGAGAAGGCCTTCGTAGGTGATATCGCCGATGCCCGGTGCATCCGGCAGTCCGGGATTATCGATCTCGACCACAAGGACATCATGATCGAGCTGCGTGCGAACAATGGCCATCACCGCGGCAAATTCACGGTCCACGATCAGCACCTTGGCGCGTCCATGATTGAGCGAGAATGCGATGGTCGCAGCGTCCAGCCGAGTGTTCAGCGGATTGAGCACCGCGCCCAGCATCGGCACCGCAAAATGCGCCTCGATCATCTCGGGGACGTTCGAGGCCAGGATGGCCACCGTGTCCAGGTGTTTCACGCCGTGCGCTGCCAGCGCGGATGCGAGCCGCGCGCACCGCTCATGAAGGTGCCCATAGGTGAAGCGACGCTCGCCGTCGATGACCGCGACCTTGTCGCGAAATGACGCCGCACTGCGCCGCAGGAAGCTGACGGGTGAGAGCGGCACAAAGTTGGCGGGAGTGCGGTCCAGTCCAGTCTCGAACAAATTTCCTGCGTTCTGCTGGCTCATTAGTCCCTCCCTGTCACAGGCCGCTGACCAGGTGACCGCCGTCCACAGCAACGATGCTGCCGGTCATGTAAGAACCCGCGTCCGATGCCAGCAGGAGCAGCGGACCGTCGAGTTCCCGTAGCTCGCCCAGGCGACGCTGCGGAACGCGCCGGACCAGCGCCTTGCCCGTGTCGCTGCTAAAGAAAGCGTCGTTCAACTCGGTCTCGATGTAGCCGGGCGCGAGTGCGTTGACGCGGATGCCATGACGCGCCCATTCCAGTGCAAGCGCTTTGGTCATCTGTACGACACCTGCTTTCGAGATCGCGTAGGGCGCAACCCCGCCGGCGACACGCAGACCCAGGATCGAGGCGATGTTGACGATGCTGCCGCCCACGCCGAAATGGATCATCCGGCGCGCCGCATGCTGAGCGACCAGCCAGGCGCCTTTCAAATTGGTGTCGACAACAGAAGTCCAGTCGTTCTCGGTCATTTCGAGCGCGGGACGGGTTACCGTGACGCCTGCATTGTTGATCAGGATCGTGACCGGACCGAGCCGCGCCTCGGCCGTGGCGAAAGCCTGCTCGACACCGCCCGCATCAGTCACGTCTAGACGTACGGCATGTGCCTGGGCGCCCGAGGTGACAATCGATTCCACGGTCTGCGCCGACTGTGTCTCACGACGAGCGGCAACGGTGACCTGCGCGCCGGCCGCGGCAAGCACGGATGCAAAGTGCCGCCCCAATCCGCTGGATGCGCCGGTCACCAGCGCGTGCCGCCCGTTCAATCGGAGAAGATCGGCCATCGCACGCATTCCTTCCCGCAACGGATTAGCGAGCCGGCACCTTGTCCCACACCAGGATCGACCGCCCCTCCAGTCCGTCAAGATAGCTCCGGTAGGGCGCGGTCGTAATCGTCAGCCTGTCGCCGTCCAACTCGAAGAAGCGGACCTGATCAGTGCCGGTCCAGCCCTGGTTCCAGGAGATATCGATGTGGTGCACCACCTTCTTGTCGCTCAGCGTGTAAGTCCCGGCATAGGCCACCATCGAACCCAGCAGCTGCACGCCTTCTTCCTCGGTCGGCACAACATCGCGCGGAGTGATCCGATCCTGGCGGATGAAGATCGCGTACATCCGGCCATCGGGCGAATAGCCAAGATAACCGTCCGGCTTGGCGCCGAACTGATCGTGCCGCCGGCCGGTGGCAACCTCCTCGCGCTCGTAGGAATGCAGCTTCCACGTGCCCAGGAGTTTGCTGGCGTCTGTCAAAGTTGCCTCCGTGTGCTGGGGCCGCCCGGTTCAGTCATCGGGAGCAATCCGTGCGCGGATGGCGTAAGCGTGGTTGATTGCTGGTTCGACCCACCGCGCCGCGGCCGCCACCGCCGGATCAAGGTCGAACGCGGCCGCGAGATCGACGCCTGCATCGCGAGACGTTGGGTTTTGGGCGAGAACCTCCGCCAGTGGGACGCCCGTCTGTCGCACCTGCTCGGCCGCATGCTCGACGAGGCGATGCGCGGTCTCGCGACCCAGTCGCGCGCCGAGGCGTGCGGCGGCCGCGTCGGCAAACAGCAGGCCGCGGGTCAGGTCGATGTTTGCGCGCATCCGGTCCACATCGACGACCAGACCCTCGGCCAGAGTCCGTGCCTCGCGCAAGGCGCCTGACACCAGGCCGCACAGCAACGGCAGAGCGTTCCACTCCGCGTGCCACAATCCGGCCGGGCGCTCGTGCACGGCAGCCATCGCTTCGAACAGCGTCGACGCATGTCCTTTTGCCGCGGCATGCGCGGCCAGTACCACCGTTGCAGCCACCGGATTGCGCTTGTGCGGCATGGCCGAAGAACCGCCTCGGCCGGCGATGAACGGCTCGGCCACCTCGCCCACCTCGGTCGAAGCGAGGTGCACAACATCGGTTGCCATCTTCGCCAGCGCGCCGGTCAACTCCACCAGCCACGCGCCGGCCTCCGCAATGCGAGTGCGGTTGGTGTGCCAGCAGAGCGGCGTGGCACCAAGACCAAGCACCTCCGCACAGGCTGCAAGCACCTTCGGCCCGTCGGCACCGAGCGAAGCCAGCGTCCCAACCGGGCCGCCGAGTGAGACAACGAGAAGCCGCCTGCGGAGTTCCGGCAGCCGTTCGGCGGCATCGGCGACGCCAGTGAGCCAGACAGCGGCCTTGTAGCCGAAGCTGATGGGCGCAGCGTGCTGCTGGTAACTGCGTCCCACGCAGGCCGTTGTGCGATGCCGGTCGGCCAGGCGAGCGAGCCCGACCATGATCGCGTCCAGATCGACAGCGATCAGCTCCAGTGCGTCGCGCATGCGCAGCACCAGGGCAGTGTCGATGATGTCCTGCGTCGTCGCGCCCTTGTGGAAGGACCGTTCCAGTTCCGCAGTCAGCCGCGCCTGCACCGCCTGCACGAACGGGATCGTCGGCACGCCGGCGACGCCTGCACGAACGCCGATCGCGGCGATGTCCAGGTCCTCGGGACGGATCGCCTCGATCGCGGGAGCCAGCGCCGCGGGCGCGAGGCCTAACTGGCTCTCGCTGCGCGCGAGGGCGGCTTCGACGGCCAGCATGCTGCCGATCCACGCCCTGTCGGAGAAGCAGGCCCGCATCGCGTCGGTCGCGAATAGCGGCCCGAACAGTTCGGAATCGAGCGGGGAGAAGCTCATTGTGCGGCCGCGCTGGATCTGCAGGCGACATGCACGGCCCAGCCGAGCGGTCCGGTTATGAAGTCACAAATGAAGTCCGCGATCTCCTCCGGCGCCTCCCAGATCGCGCGATGGCCGAGATCCGCGAGCAGTTCCAGCCGTGCGTTAGGAATCCGCGATGCAAGAATCGTTGAATTACGCGGCTTCACCAGAATGTCGTGCCCGCCGGTTGCTACAAGTGTCGTCGCACGAATGCTCGGCAGATCCCAGTAACGATCGAATTTGAGGATGGCTTCCATCTGCTGCTTGGCCACGAAGACCGGCGAGGGATATTCCAGTTCACGGCGCATCTGTCGTTCCACGGCAGCCGTGTGCGTTGCCAGATATTCGGGCGAGTAGGTCACCGGCCATGCCTGTCGTGCCGCCTCCTCTGGAGTCTGACCTTCCCGTGTCAGCAGGCGCCGGAAAATGGAGTAGGAGGCGGGTTCGGACCAGATGCCGCCACAGAACGTGGCGAACAGGATCAGCCTTCCGACGCGGTCCGCGTGCCGGATGGCGACTTCCTGAGCAATCGCACCACCCATCGAGTAACCCAGCAGGTGCATGCGCGCGATGTTCAGATCGTCCAGCAGCGCGACAACGTCGTTCGCCAAATTGGCGAGGTCATATCCGTCGGCTGGTTTGTCGCTGCGGCCCGTGCCGCGATTGTCAAACAATATCACCGTGCAGCGGGTTGCCATGCGAGCGACGAACGCCCGCGGCCAGGCGTAGCCACTCAGGCGGTAGCCATTGATCAGGAAGAGCGGTGGTCCTTCTCCTACAATCTCATAGTAGAGCGCCACGCCTGATCCGGTCGAATACGGCATCAGCGGGTCTTCTTCGGCAGGTCGTGCCGTTCCGCAAACGACGCCACAGCCGGTGCGAACAGCGCCTGTGATCTTCCGCCGACGAACACGCCAACATGCCCGCCCGGCAAGGCCAACTCGGTATAGTCGGAACTGCCCAGCTTTCCGCCGAGCGCACGTGACGTCGCAGGCGGAATGATGTGATCATCGCTGGCATAGACGTTCAACACCGGCATTCGAATGTTGCCGAGATCCACGAGCCGGCCGCCGAGCGTCCATTCGTTACGCACCAGCTTGTTCTGCTGGTAAAGATCCTTCACCCACTGCTTCGCCGCCTCGCCCGGATGGTCGGGCCGATCAGCGATCCACTTTTCCATCCGCAGCCAGTTCATCAGTCGCTGTTCGTCGTCCGCGATCTCGAGCAGATCTAGGTTGTATTTCAGCAGGCTGCGCATCGGCGACATCTGGTTGAAAATCGCACCCATGAACTCGCCAGGCAGATTTCCGTTGGCATCGATCAGCCGGTCCACGTCCTCGGGTGAGATGCTGCGCGTCCAGATGTTGATGAAGCCATGGCCAAGCCGGTTCTCCACCGTGTCTGCGTGAAAATCGATCGGCGTGATGGTGAGAGTCAGCGTGTTGAGGCGTTGCGGCTCCAGTGCGGCAAAGGCGGTGGCGAACACGCCACCCTCGCACACGCCGAGCAGGTTGATGCTGGATACACTGGCGCGCCCTGCGATTTCGGCCACGCAGCCGTCGAGGTAACCGAGGATATAGTCGTCGAGCGTGAGATAGCGGTCGGCGCGCGATGGGTTGCCCCAGTCAACCACGTAAAGATCGAGCCCGAGATTCAGCAGGTTGCGCACCAGCGAACGATCTTCCTGCAGATCTGTCATAGTCCAGCGGCCAACCAGACCATAGCAGATCAGCATGGGCACGCCGATGCGCTGCGCGGCTAATGGGCGAAATTGGTACAGGCTTACCTTGTCCTGGCGCCAGACGAGGTCTTTCGGCGTGGTCGCGATCTGCACGTCGGCGTCGCGTATCCCGTGCAGCAACTGCCCACCGGTCAGCATCTTGGTGCCGAGGTCAGCCGCATCGGACAGCACGGTCGCGGGGTTCGGTCGGGCTTCCGTCATGGTGCGATCTTCCCGCGCTTGGCGCCTGCCCGGCGCGCGCGTTGTGGCGCCCGCGGCGTGGTCGCGCTGGCAGCCGTCTGCGATGCCGGTTTCCGCTGTTCCCGCTGCACGGCGCGGAGTTCTCGTCTCAGTTCCGTCAGTGCGAAATGTACGTCGTCCAGTTCAGTGCGCGTGGGGAAGCCGTACTGTTTGCCGAAATGCTCGACCAACTCCTGCTGCGCCAACCGCAGCTCGGTCGTAGCGCGGATCAGCGCTGCCTGGGTCTGCAGGAACGGCTCGGATCGCTGTGTCTCCAGCAGTTGCCGGTTGGCGGTGTCCGTCCAAAGGGTCAGCGCTGTCTTGGCGTCCAGCGGCCGGGCGTTCCGAGCAGCAAGCTGTTCTGAGAACTGGCGGGCTGCGTCCAGCCACGCCTCCAGAACTACCGCGTTGTGCTCGAGGCTCCGGCGGCGCAGGTTCATCCATGCCTGCAGCACGTCAGCGTAGCGCCGCTCTATCTCCCAAAGATCGGCGAAGCGGGGCCCCTCGGCCATGCGGCCAAGCACGTCGTCCAGACCTCCCGTGGCGCCGGTCCAACTACGCGGGTCCATCATCTTGCGTAACGTGGCCTCGACGATCCCGTCGCTGTCGGTGGTCGAAGGAATAGTCGCGGCGAGCCGGCTGCACGCCGATGTGGCGGCCGACCACAGCCCAACCACGGACTTAGCGGCGCGGGCAAGGTCCTCGGCTTCGGGGGAAAGATTGTCGGGCATCGGCGGTATATTCGGGATCTTGCCGGCTGCGACGGCCTGCATGCCCTCGGCGAGTACCCTGCCAACCTGCTCCTGCGCCTGAAGCAAAGCACGGCCCTGTGCGGACCAGAAGTCGGTGACTGCCTTCGAGTAATCGAGTGGATTCATCATCAGTATTGGATCGTCGCCACTTTGCGCAGTTCGTCCGGTGTGCTGGTGCCGAACCCGAAGAATTCCAGGTAGGCGGGGATCATCTCGAACAGCATGTCGGTGCCGACCTGCACAGCGCAGCCCTTGTCCATCGCTGCGCGAAGAAGTGGCGTGTATTCCTCCTTCATCACTACCTCTCCCACGAACGTGGCCGGCGCGACCCTGGTGATGTCGAGCGGCATTGGATCGCCGGGCTTCATGCCGAGCGGCGTGGCATTCACCACGATGTCATAGCCATCCGGGTCGTTCGAGCCGGTGGTAACCTGGAGTGACGGATAATATTGCCGCAGCCGATCCGCCAGCGCCTCGGCCGAAGTACTGACCGGATCGTATAGTCCCATCACCGACAGCCCGGCCGCTGCCAGCGATGCCGCGATGGCGGAGCCGACCCCGCCGCAGCCGATTACCAGGCCCCGCGCACCGGCGATTCGCTTTCCCTTGCGTTCAACGCCGCGGACAAAGCCCGCGCCATCGAACATGTCTCCCACCATCGTCCCGTCGCTCCGCCGCAGGATCGCGTTGCAGGCGCCGGCGATCTTCGCGGTTATCGTCATCTCGTCGACGAGCTGCGTCGTGGTGACTTTGTGCGGCATCGTGACCAGCGCGCCGTGCACGTTCGTCGTGCTGAACAGCGACTTCAGCAGAGCGGGATAGTGTGGTGCTTCCACACCTATCGGCACGACAACGGCATTGATGCCCTTCATCTCGAACCAGGGATTGTAGATCATCGGCGCCTTGAACGACTCGGTGGGGTAGCCGAGATGGACAATCAGCCTGGTCCTGCCGGTTATCATGGCTTCACTCCCAACGCGGGCGTGCGTCGGCCGACGCAATCAGACATCGAAGAAGACAGTTTCCTGTTCGCCCTGAAGGTGGATGTCGAACACGTAGACGTTCGTGCCGTCCCGTTGCTCCCGCCGCGCCAGCAGGGTTTGCCGCCGGACCGCGGGTTCGATCATGCGCAGCACCGGGTCCTGCTCGTTCAGTGCGGTCTCGTCCGCGAAGTACATGCGGGTGGCGAGCCCGATGTTGATACCGCGCGCCGCGAGCCAGATGTTGACATGTGGGGCCATCGGCTTGTAGCCGCGCCGTCCAACGACCGGTCCGGGCTTTATGGTGTCGAACTGGTAGAGCCCGGTGTCGAATGCGGTCCCGGTGCGGCCCCAGCCGCGGAACTCGGGATCGAGCGGCTTGTCCATTTGCTGGTCAGCGGGGTGATTGTAGCGACCGGCCGCATTCGCCTGCCACAGTTCGACCAGAACATCGCGGCAGGGCGCGCCGAGCCCATCGAGTACCCTGCCTTCAATGCAGATGCGCTCACCTGGCGTGTTGCGACCCGTGATCACGTTGCCGAGCGGGTTCTCGAAGATCTCGAATCCGGCCTGCTGCGGGATCAGTCCGATATGGACATACGGCCCTGCCGTCTGCGACGGGGTCTCCGCAAGATAATCGAGCTTGCCGTTCATAGCTCAGTTCCCCTGCAGCTTGTTTTCGAACACCGTCGAGCGCGTGCCGCGCAGCACGATGTCGAAGCGATAGGCCAGGCTGTCGATTGGGATCGCCGCGTTCAGGTCGAGTGGAGCGACGAGGCGTTGTCGCGCCGCAGGATCGGGGATGGTGCCGAGAATGGAGTCTATCGGGATCAACGGATCGCCCTCAAAGTACATCTGGGTGATCAACCGCTGCGCGAAGCCCGAGCCGAAAAGCGAGAAATGGATATGTGCGGGACGCCAGGAATTGACGTGGTTGCGGAACGGATAAGCGCCCGGCTTCACCGTGCGGAAGGCATAATAGCCTTCCTGATCCGTGATCATACGGCCACAGCCGCCGAAATTGGGATCGATCGGCGCCAGGTAGGTGTCGTTCTGGTGCCGATAGCGCCCGCCCGCGTTGGCCTGCCACACTTCCACCAACGTGTTCGGCACACCTCGGCCGTTCCCGTCGAGCACGCGACCATGCACAATGGTCCGTTCGCCGATCGGTTCCCCTGTCTTCGCGTAGTTCAGGATCAGGTCGTGATCGAGCGGTCCCAGCTCTTTTAATCTGAACAGCGGGCCGGTCACCTCCGAGAGCGAATTCTGCAGCGACCATAACGGCAATCGTGGAGAACGCAGGACGCTGGTTTTGTAATCCGGCGTCAGCGCCGGCGGGTGCTGCGCGCGATCGCGCTGGATGAACTCGTTCTGCGGCACCATTGTTACGTCTCCTGGTCACAGCATGTAAGTCGCACCCGGGCTTTGCCGCGCCTGCGCGGCTGTCCGGACCGCGGCGTTGGCAGCGCCGAAGCCAGCATAACTGGCCTGCCGCTGCACAGCCTCAAAGAAGAACCGGTCATGGAAGGCGTCGGTGTAGAGGTGTCGGAATTCCCCGTTATCATCGCGATCGTAAAGCAGGCCGTGCTCCTGCAACTCACGCAGCGCCGGGTCGTCCAGTTGCCACCGCGCTGAGAGGTCGTCGTAGTAGTTGCTCGGCACCGGCAGCAGCGGCGCGTGGTGAACTTCAAGTTCCTGGGCCGTGCGCACGATGTCGGGTGTGGCAAGGGCCACGTGATGCACACCTGCGCCCGCATAAACCGAGACGAACCGCCCGGTCAGCGTTCCGCGGCCTTCCGATGCGTTCAACACCATGCGGACCTTGCCGTTGGGGCTGACCAGCGCGCGGCTGTGCACGAGGCCGTAGGGATCGGCCGTATCGAGTTGCGGTTGCGGCACCAGTCCAAACAAGGCACGCCAGAACAGCACATAGGTCGCCATGCGTCCGACCGGCAAGGCCAGCACGACGTGATCGATCCCGAGTAAGGCAGCCGGTTCGTCTGACGCAGGCAGCAGATCGAAGTCGTCCTCCCAGAAGCTGCGCCCTCTATGTTCCGGTTGCACCAGGTAGATCAGCGTGCCGTCGGGTGCGCGCACTGCGGGGATACGCCGCTCGCCCGGGCCAAGCGGTTCCTGCCAGTCCGGACACAACAGCGCGCGGGCGCGGGTCTGCGCGCGAGCGGCATCGTCCACGCGTATCGCCATGGCGCAGACCGAAGGACCGTGCAGGTGGAAGTGCTCAGCTGCAGCACTGTCCTGCTCTGAGTTCAACACAAGGTTGACACCGCCGTTGCAATACAGATCCACATCCTTCGACCGGTGCCGGCCCGCATGGCGGAAGCCGAGCGTCTGCAGGAAGCTCACGAGTTCCGGTCCGGTTTGTTCATCCACGGCGAATTCCAGAAACTCCACCCCATCGAGAATGGGTACGGCGGGCAGGCCGATGCCGCCGGCGGCATCGGCCTCGGCGAGTATCAGCGAGCGAAGCCCGTCACGCGCGACGAAGCGAGCAGGGGCGGCGCGGAAGTCGTCGTTGAACACCTCCAATGACAGGGGGCCGTTGTAGCCGGAGGCGAGCACCGCTCGCATAAACCCGGTCACGTCCAGGTCGCCCTGGCCCGGAAAATTGCGGAAGTGGCGGCTCCAGCTCAACACGTCCATCGACAGCTTCGGTGCGTCCGCCATCTGCACGAAAAACAGCTTCTCGGCAGGCACTTTGGCGATACCGGACAGATCGTCGCCGAGGCTCAGCGTATGAAAGGAGTCCACGATCAGCCCGAGCGCCGGATTAGTAGCCTGCTGCACGATACGCCATGCGTGGCCCCAGCGGTTAACGTGCCGACCCCAGCTCAGTGCCTCGTAGCCGACCCGCAATCCGCGTCGCGCCGCGCGGTCCGCCATCTCCGCCAGGTCGGCCGCGGCACGGGAATCATCGTTGATCGTGGCGGCCTGTGTATTGCTGCACACCAGCACCAGGTCGGTCCCCAGCGCCTGCATGACATCGAACTTGCGTTCCGCGCGATCCAGATTCCTCGCCCGCTGCGGATCGGGCATCGCCTCAAAATCGCGGAACGGCTGGTAGATCTCGATCGCCAGGCCAAGATCGTCGCAGATTTTGCGGACATCGGCAGGAGAGCCCTCGAACGTCAGCAGATCGGCCTCCATGATCTCGACGCCGTCGAAGCCGACCGCGGCACAGGCCTCCAGCTTGTCACGCAAGGTGCCACTAAGGGCCACAGTCGCAATGCATTTCCTAAGCGGGCCCACCGATCGGATCGTAGCCGGTTTGAGCTCAGACAACATCCACCTCCTGTCCTGTTGGCGCCTCCTGGCTTATGACACGGTCAGCGGCAGGACTGTCGGGACGACCCTGTCTTTCGCCACCGTTCACGCGGGTGCGCTGGCCGATGTGCCGGCGGCAGCCAGTCCAGCGCGCATCCTGTCGTAATCCTCCTTGTTTACGGGAACTGCGCCAGCGTTGCCGAGATCGTTGAGGTGGATCCGATATGTTTCCCGGGCGCTCAAGGCCGCAAGCGCCGAGATGATCGTGACGCCGAAGGTGATCGCGCCGATGGTTAGCGGAATGTTGGAGGAGCCAGGCGGCGCCACTGCCGCGAAGAGCGCCGGAAGCAAAGCGGTGATGGTCGTCCCGATGTTCTGTGCGATGGCCATCGCCGTGACCCGCGTGCTTGTGGGGAACAGCTCGGGATAGAAGCTAGGGAAGATGGCATTGTAACCCTGATAGACGGCGCCCCACATGAGCAGTGACATCAGGATTGCCAGAGGCACGTTGGCGATGCTGATCGCGTAGAGATACGCAAAAGAAAGAAGTCCCGAACAGAGAGCACCGATGACAATCGGAGGGCGGCGACCAATCCTGTCAGATAGGTTGCCGACCAGTGGAATGACGATCACAGCCAGGATGTTGCCTAGCACGGGTATCCACAGATAGACCGCACTTGGAAAGTGGATGCCATACGCTGCCTGCACAGCGTAGGCGCCCCCGAAGATGGTGGCGACGACCGGGATGACGTTCATCAGCGCCATGCAGATGACTCGGAGCATGTCTGGCCAATGATACTTGAAAGCCTCGAGGATCGGTGTCTTAGGCACCGCCCGATGCTCACCCTCCTCGGCGAAGGCGGGTGTTTCGGCGACCTCGCGGCGAATGATGTAGCCGGCGATGATCACAATAACGCTGAGCAGGAACGGCACACGCCATCCCCACGAGTTGAACGAGGCCTGGGGAAGATAGTAGGCCAGCGGCAAGAATACGGCGGCCGCAAGAATTTGCCCGGCCTGCACGCCCTGAAGCGAGAAGCTGGCGTAATAGCCGCGCCGGCCGAACGGCGCGTGCTCGAGGATCATCGAGCTGGCACCGGAGATCTCACCGGCGACAGCAAACCCCTGGATAAGGCGGAGAGCTACGAGGAGGATCGGCGCAAGAATGCCGACATGCTGGTAGGTCGGCAGTACGCCGACCGCCATCGTCGAGATGCCCATCAGGAACATGCACACCAGCAGCACGGTCTTGCGGCCGTGCGTGTCGCCCCAGTGCCCCAGGAAGAAGGCACCGATCGGCCGCGCGACGTAGCCGACGCCATAGGTCGCCAGGGACGCGACGATCGCGACCGTGGGATTGTCTGACGGAAAGAAAATCTGCGGAAAAACCAACGCGGCGGCTGAGGCATAGATAAAGAAGTCGTAGTATTCCAGCGCGGATCCGATCCAGCCGCTGGCGGCAGCCTTTCGCGTTTGATGCACACCATGCGGTTCGTGCTCGGTGAGAGTGGTCATTGATGCTCCTCCCGCGCTAATGGCGGCGGAAAGCGCTTCGACCGGCGGCCGCGCTGCCGGCCAGTTCCTACGTTAGCAGCCGAAGGTTCCGCTTCAGAGATCATGCCGACTGATTCGGGCCAGTGTCCAGCCGGCTCCGACGCCAGG
>Ga0070713_100001253_pt1 | contig 16220 bp, 15 predicted proteins | sample LARL82metaG_FD_65465 | JGI IMG/M metagenome (GOLD analysis project Ga0070713, IMG submission 65465) | Corn, switchgrass and miscanthus rhizosphere microbial communities from Kellogg Biological Station, Michigan, USA - LAR L8-2 metaG | ecosystem: Host-associated > Plants > Roots > Rhizosphere ...
GCTGCTTGATCCGGTTGGTGAGCTCGGTGACCTGGTTGTAGATCTGCCGGCGCTCGGCCATCAGCGAGCGGATCTTGCGGTCGGCATGCATGACGGTCGTGTGGTCGCGGCCGCCGAACGTCTGACCGATCTTCGGCAGCGACAGCTCGGTCAGCTCGCGGCAGAGATACATCGCGATCTGACGGGCTGTCACGAGCACTCGGCTGCGGGACTGACCGCAGAGATCGTCGATCGTGATCCCGAAATACTCGGCTGTCGCGGCGATGATCGTCGCAGCGGTGATCTCGGGCCGGTCGTCGTCGGCGATGAGGTCCTTGAGCACGATCTCGGCCAGGGTCAGATCCACGCTCTGCCGGTTCAGGCTGGCGAACGCGGTCACCCGGATCAGCGCACCCTCGAGCTCCCGGATGTTCGACTGGATCTTCGATGCGATGAACTCCAGCACGTCCGGCGGCGCGTTCAGCCGCTCCTGGGCGGCTTTCTTGCGGAGGATCGCGATCCGCGTCTCCAGGTCCGGTGGCTGGACGTCGGTGATCAGCCCCCACTCGAACCGGGTGCGCAGCCGGTCCTCCAGGGTCGAGAGCTGCTTCGGTGGCCGGTCCGAGCTGATGACGATCTGCTTGTTCGCGTTGTGGAGCGTGTTGAACGTGTGGAAGAACTCCTCCTGGGTCCGTTCCTTGCTCTCCAGGAACTGAATGTCGTCCACGAGGAGTACGTCATTGTCGCGATAGCGGCGCTGGAATGCGGACTGCTTGTCGTCGCGCAGCGAGTTGATGAAGTCGTTGGTGAACTCCTCGGAGCTCACGTATCGCACTCGCGCGTTCTGAAATAGCCGCTGGGCGTAATGGCCGATTGCGTGCAGCAGGTGCGTCTTGCCCAGGCCCGAATCCCCATAGATGAACAGCGGGTTGTACGCCTTGGCCGGCGCCTCGGCGACCGCGACGGCGGCGGCGTGCGCGAACCGGTTGCCGGAGCCGATGACGAAGGTCTCGAAGGTGTACTTCGGGTTCAGTCGGGCCGGCTCGATGCGGGCGTGGGACCGGCCGGTGGACGGCGACGGCGGCGGCCAGGCGAGTCCTGGCTGGGTGTCCTCGGCCACCTGGTCCGTGTCCTCGGCGTCGAGTACCTCGGGAGCCGCCGGCGGCTCCACGGTCACGGCGACCCGGATCTCGCGGCCCAGGAGACCGGACAGCGCGGTGGTGATCATCGGCCGCAGCCGGGTCTCCAGCACGTCCTTGGTGAACTCGTTGGGTGCGGCCAGCAGCGCGGTGCCGTCGAGCAGCCCGAGCGGGCGGGTGGTGCGCAACCAGGCCCGCTGTTGCGGGGTCACCGTGCTGTCGGTCAGGCCGTCGATCGCGTGCGCCCATAGGGACTCGAGGTCGATCGCATCCTCAGGCACGCGCTCGCTCCTCCCCGTGGCCACGCCACTCGCCGTAGCTTCGCTCCGTTGTCCACATGGCGGTCCACAGGCTGTGTATCTGTCGCCCACGGACCGTGTGGACGATCCTCGGTGCGATTCTCGCGCTTCTCCCCAGACACGTACGCACCTGTGGAGAACCGGTGGGGGAAGTCGGCGGACTGGCACCGTACAGCGCCCGACACACCGCCCACAACCGCGCGAAGGCCATACCCCACACCACCCCGTTTGACCGCGCCCCGCGCGGTTCCGTACCGTTGTGACGTCGTGAGTCCGTCCGCCGCGCGCCGGCGGCCGGCCGCGCCTGGGATGGGACCTCCGGGTAACCGGGATCGTCCGGCCCAGGACTCCCGCCGCCGACCCGCCGTCTTGGAGCCCGCACGTGAGCAAGCGCACCTTTCAGCCCAACAACCGCCGCCGGGCGAAGACCCACGGGTTCCGGCTGCGCATGCGCACCCGTGCCGGCCGCGCGATCCTCTCCGCCCGCCGCCGCAAGGGCCGCGGCGAGCTCTCGGCCTGACGGCCGCGGGCGATGCCGTGCTTCCGGCGCCCGCGCGCCTGAGGCGGCGCGAGGATTTCACCCTCGCCGTCCGTCGTGGCACGCGCGCCGGCCGCGGCACCCTAGTCGTGCACTACCTCTCCCCCGACCTCGCCGGCGCGGCGACTCCGACTGCCCGCGTCGGCTTCGTCGTCGGCCGGAGCGTGGGCGGATCGGTCATTCGCCACCGGACCGTGCGTCGGCTGCGCCATCTCGTCCGGGACCGGCTCGACCGGCTGCCGGCCGGCTCGGTCGTCGTTGTCCGGGCACGGCCGCCGGCGGCCGCTGCCGACTCGACCAGCCTCGCGCGTGACCTGGATGCCGCGTTGACCAGGCTGTTGCCAGAACCGGCGGTGACCGGATGACCGCCTGGCAGGTAACCGGACTTCTGGTCGCCGTCGTGCTCGCGCTGGCGCTCTACGACGCGGTGCGCGACCTGATCACGCGGCGGCGGGGCCGGTCGACGCTGGCGCGGATCCTGCTGCGTGTGATCCGGGCCTACCAGCGGTGGATCAGCCCGGTACGGCCCCCGGCCTGCCGGTTCACCCCGACCTGCAGCGCGTACGCGATGACCGCGGTGGAGCGGTTCGGTGCCGTACGTGGGGGTTGGTTGGCGACCCGCCGCTTGCTTCGCTGCGGACCCTGGCACCCTGGTGGGCACGACCCGGTCCCGCCGACCGTTGGACAATCCGGCACGAGTCCCCGACCCGACGCGTCGGCGTCGAGCCCGACAGGAGCACCCCGTTGCTGAATCCCCTTTACATCGCAGTCTCCTGGGTGCTGCTGCGCTGGTACGAGCTCTTCGGCCGGATCGGGATGAACCCGGACAGCGGTCTGACCTGGGGTCTGTCGATCGTCTTCCTGGTCATCACCATCCGGCTGCTGCTCTTCCGCTTCTTCATCAAGCAGGTCCACAGCCAGCGCAAGATGCAGGAAGTGCAGCCGAAGATCGCCGCGCTGCGCGAGAAGTACAAGAACGACCGGCAGACCCTCAGCCAGGAGATGATGAAGCTCCAGAAGGAAGAGGGCTTCAACCCGCTGGGCGGCTGCCTGCCGATCCTCATGCAGGCTCCCGTGTTCATCGCGCTGTTCCACGTGCTGCGGCTGATCGGCACGCCGCAGGCGTCCGCGCTCTACACCGAGTACCACTGGACCCAGGCGCAGGCGGCGAGCGCCGGCAAGGCGACCGTGTTCGGTGCGCCGATCGCCAGCGCGTTCACCGACCCGCGCAACCTGGTCGCGACGATTCCCGGGGCGAGTGCCACCGCGACCCACGTGGTGGCGCTGGTCCTCATCGTGCTGATGGTCGCGGCGACCTACACGACGCAGCGGCAGGTGATGCTGCGCAACACGCAAACGCTGGACTCGCAGCAGGCGATGATCCAGAAGCTCATGCTGTACGGCGTCCCGGCGAGCCTCACAGTCTCCGGCTTCTTCTTCCCGATCGGTGTGCTCTTCTACTGGTTCACGAACAACCTGTGGAGCATGGGGCAGCAGTTCTACATCTTGAAGCGGATGCCTCACCCCAACGCGAAGAAGCCCGGCGCCGACCCGGAGGTCGCCAAGGCGCTCGCGCCGAAGCCTGGACAGAAGCCGGTCCGGCCGACCAGGCGCGCGGCGCAGCCTGCGGACACCGCGGCGACCGAGAACTCTGCCGACAGCACCGCCGACGAGAACTCGCCGAACGGCAACACTCCGAAGCCGGCGCCCGGAGCCAGGCCCGCGGCCGGTGCCAAGCCAGCCCCTGGGGCGAAACCGGCACCGGGGGCGCGGCCGGCTCCGGGCGCACAGCCGAAGCCCGGGCAGGATGCGGATTCGCAGGACGAGCAGTCCATGGCCGCCGCGCCCGACGGCGCGAGCCCTGCCGACAGTGACGACGCCGACAGCTCGGACACCGCTCCGGCGAGCCCGGCTCGCCCGAAGCCCGGCCCGGGCGCGCGGCCCGGCGGCGGAGGCGGCCGGCGACCGCAGGGTCAGCGCTCCCCGACCCAGACCCGGCAGAAGAAGAAGCGGCGTTGACCGCGCCTTCTGTCTTCACCCACGGCACCACTCTGGAGAACTCCGTGACCGACACTCCCGTGACCGACAGCGAGGTCGACGGCGACGCCGAGGCGGCCGACCGACCGGAGCGCGGTGAGGCGCTGCTCGTCCAGGAGGGCGACATCGCCGGCGACTACCTGGAGCGGCTGCTGGACATCGTCGACTACGACGGCGACATCGACCTCGACGTCGAGGGCGACCGGGCGGTCGTCGCGGTGATCGGCGACGGGCTGCAAGGTCTGATCGGGCCGAACGGCGCCACCCTCGATGCTCTGCAGGAGCTGACCCGGCTCGCCGTGCAGCAGCAGACCGGGCTGCGCAGCCGGCTGATGCTTGACGTCGGCGGCTACCGGGCCCGGCGGCGTACGGCGCTGACCGGGATCGCCCAGGAGGCGGCGGCCGACGTTGCGTCGACCGGGTCGCCGGTGCGGCTGGACGCGATGAACCCGTTCGAACGCAAGGTCGTGCACGACGCGATCTCCACGATCGACGGGGTGCGCAGCGAGTCCGAGGGCGAGGAGCCGGACCGCCGGGTCGTCGTCCTGCCGGACTGACCGGCGGTCCTATGAGTGTCCACTGTGGACACTGAGTCGACCGTACCTCCGGAAGCCCGGGCGGTCTTCGGGCCGGCCTTCGACGCCGCGAACGAGTACGCGAGGCTGCTGGCGACCGAGGGCACCGTTCGTGGGCTGATCGGACCGCGCGAAGTGTCTCGGCTCTGGGAGCGCCACCTGCTCAACTCCGCGGCGATCGCGTCGCTGGTGCCCGCCGGAGCGCGGGTGGTCGACGTCGGCAGCGGTGCCGGTCTGCCCGGCATACCGCTCGCCCTGGCCCGGCCGGAGCTGACCGTGGCGCTCCTGGAGCCGCTGGCCCGGCGGGTCGCGTTCCTGACCGAGTGCGTCGAGCGGCTCGGGCTCGAACGCGTGACCGTCGTGCGCGGTCGGGCCGAGGAGACTCCGATCCGGCGCCAGCTCGGTGGCGCCGACGTGGTGACCGCCCGTGCGGTCGCACCACTGGACAGGCTGGCTGGGTGGTGCCTGCCGCTGCTGCGGGCCGGTGGGCTGCTGCTCGCGCTGAAGGGCACGACCGCGGCCGATGAGCTGGCCGGGTCCGGTTCGCTGCCAGGCGCCGCGGACGCGCGGGTCACGCAGGTGGGCGATCCGCCGGCGACCGTGATCGTCGTGACGAGGGGTACGGTGCGGGCGACGGCACGAGGAGGGCGGGCGCGGTGACGAGCACGGCGGCAACCCACCGACCCGGACCCGTCGGCTGGCCGATCCAGACCACCCGGCTCGTGCTGCCGGTCGTGGACGGGAGACCGGGCCCGGTCGGGTGGTTCGGGTCCCGGGACAGCGGCGCGTCGCAGTCGGACGACGGCGACAGCAGCGAGGATGACAACGTGCCCGAGCTCGACGCCAGCCGGACCCGGATCCGGAGCGTGCTCGACGATGCGGTCGGCTCGCCGGCCGACGACGGTGACGGCTTCGACACGCCGATCATGCGCGAGGCGGCGCAGGCGGTCCGGGTGCGGAACACCAGCGGTGACCACGCCTTTCCCCGGCCCGTGCGTCGGCGGGTGATCACCGTCGCCAACCAGAAGGGCGGGGTCGGGAAGACGACCAGCGCGGTCAACCTCGCCGTGGCGATGGCGATGCACGGCCTTCGGGTGCTGGTGATCGACCTCGACCCGCAGGGCAACGCGAGCACCGGGCTCGGGATCGAACACTCAAGCGGTACGCCGTCGATCTACGAGGTGCTGGTCGAGGGGACGTCGCTGGAGGACGTGACGGTGCCGGTCGACCAGGCACCGGACCTCTGGGCCGTGCCGGCGACCATCGACCTCGCCGGCGCCGAGATCGAACTCGTCTCCGTCGTCGCCCGCGAGCATCGGCTCCGCCGGGCCATCGCCGCGTATGGCAAGGAGGTCGACTACATCCTGGTCGACTGCCCGCCGTCGCTCGGTCTGCTCACGGTCAACGCTCTGGTCGCCGGCGACGAGGTGCTCATCCCGATCCAGTGCGAGTACTACGCGCTTGAAGGGCTCGGTCAACTGCTCAACAACATCGAGCTGATCAAGTCACACCTCAACGGCGGGCTTCAGATCTCCACGATCCTGCTCACCATGTACGACGGGCGTACCAAGCTCGCCGACCAGGTCGCGCAGGAGGTGCGGAACCACTTTGGCGACTTGGTGCTCGATGTCGTTATCCCCAGATCGGTCCGGGTGTCGGAGGCGCCTGGATATGGTCAGTCGGTGATGACGTACGACCCGGGTTCGAAGGGGGCACTGACTTACTACGAGGCCGCGCGGGAGATGGCCGAGCGCGGTACTCGGATGACGCCCGCTGGTCAGGCGACCGCAGGTCAGACGCCTGTGACACGGCAGGAGCCGGTGACCGCAGGGTCGGTGGGCGCGTCGTCGGAAGCGCAGGAGTCGGTGAGCGCGCGGGAGCAGGAGTCCGGGTGAGTCGTCGCGGGGGGCTGGGCAAGGGGCTCGGGGCGCTGATCCCGACCGCCCCGGTGGCACCGCCGGCCGAGAGGCCGGGCGTCATGATCGCTGGGGAGGCGGCGGTTGCCGAGCCCGCCCCGGCGGAGGTGCCCGGCGCCAGCTACCGCGAGGTGCCGGTCGACGACATCCGGCCGAACGCCAAGCAGCCCCGGCAGGCGTTCGACGAGGACGCGCACGAGGAGCTCAAGACCTCCATCAAGGAGTTCGGCCTGCTCCAGCCGGTCGTCGTCCGGGAGACCGGGCCCGGGTCGTACGAACTGGTGATGGGCGAGCGGCGGTGGCGAGCCAGCCGCGACCTCGGGCTGCTGACGATCCCGGCGATCGTCCGCGAGACCGCTGACGATGCGATGCTTCGCGACGCGTTGCTGGAGAACCTGCACCGCGTCGACCTGAACCCGCTGGAAGAGGCAGCGGCGTACCGGCAGCTGCTCGACGAGTTCGGCACGACGCACGAGGAGCTGGCCAACCGGATCGGGCGCAGCCGGTCCCAGGTCACCAACACGATCCGACTGCTCAACCTGCCGGTGCCGGTGCAGCGCCGGGTCGCCGCGGGTGTGCTGTCGGCCGGGCACGCGCGAGCGCTGCTCACCCTCGACGACGCCGGAGCGCAGGACGCGCTGGCCACCCGGATCGTCGCCGAGGGACTCTCCGTGCGCGCCGTCGAGGAGCTCGTCGCGCTCGCCGGACAGGAGAAGCCGTCGGCCAGCCGACCGGCGCCGTCCCGCCGGGTCAGCGCTCCGGCACTCACCGACCTGGCCGACCGGCTTTCCGACAACTTCGACACCCGGGTCAAGGTCGAGCTCGGTCGGCGCAAGGGCAAGATCGTCGTCGAGTTCGCGTCGGTGGACGACCTGGAACGCATCGTCGGCCTCATGGTCCCCGGGATGTCGCGGCGGACCGGCCCGACCGAGGAGTGAGCCGGGACCTCGTCGCGCTGCCCAAGGCACACCTGCACGTCCACCTGGAGAGCACCCTACGGCCGGAGACGCTGGCCTCGCTCGGCGTTGCGCCGCCGCCGGAGATGTTCGCGGGGTTCGGGGCGTTCGCGGACTACAACGCTGCGGTGCGGGCGTGCCTGCGGACGGCGGCCGATTTCGAGCGGGTGGCGTACGAATTCTGCGTAGATTCGGCGGCGGACGGCGTGCGGTACGCGGAAATGACCGTGACCGCGGCCGCACACGGGGCCCGGCTGGGCTCAGGCGCGGCCGTTCTGGATGGCGTGCTGGCCGGGATGCGGACCGGGGCCCGCGAGGCCGGCCTCGAGACGCGTGTGGTCATCGACCACTCCCGCCGCCGGCCGCTGCCCTGGGCCGAGGAATCGGTGCGGCTGGCGGCGGATCATCCCGATGCGGTTGTGGGGTTCGGTGTGGCCGGGGACGAGGCAGCGCCGTTGTCGCCGTACCGGGCGGTGGTGGAGCGGGCCGCGTCGGCGGGTGTTCACCTGGTGCACCATGCCGGGGAGACCGGCGGTGCGGCGAGCGTGCGGGAGGCGCTGGACATCGGCCGGGCCGAACGTATCGGCCACGGGATCCGCGCGCTGGAGGATCCCGAGCTGGTGGCGCGGCTGCGGGACGAGCAGGTACCGCTCGAGGTCTGCCCGTCGTCGAACGTGGTCCTCGACCTGGTGCCGTCCCTCGCGGCGCACCCGTTGCCGGCACTCGTCGAGGCGGGTCTGGTCGTCACCCTCAACACCGACATCCCGGCGATCACCGGCCGCACGCTGTCGGCCGAGTACGCCGCCGTCAGGGATGCCTTTGGCTGCACCGACGCGGAACTCGCCGGCTTCGCCCGCGCCGCCGTCGAGGCGTCCTTCGCGCCACCCGGGACCAAGACACGCCTCCGCCGCGACATCGACGCCTGGCTGTCTTCCGACTAGGGATCAGCCTGGCGCCCCGGCGGTGGCTCTGCGCTTTCCGCCGGGAACTCTGTTGTCCGTGGAGTAGGGCGCTCAGGCCGACGCCTCAGCCTGTTCGGTGCCGGGCAGTGGCTCGGAGGTAGACCTCGCCTCTCGGGGAAAGGCGGTAGCCGGTTTGGAGGCTGATCGTGAGGCCGAGCGCCTTGAGCTTTCGCACGTCGGCCTTGTACGCGAGCCGCTCGCGGCCGGCGGCCTCGGCCAGGTCGCCGGCGCGGCGGCCGGGCTCTGACTCGATCGCGAGGAGAACGGACATGGTCCAGGGGCCTGAGTCGCTGGTGCGATCGAGCCGGTCGAGGCGGCGGTCGAGTTCGGCGACGTCCGCCGGTGTCAACTCGGCGTCGTCGGCGAGCGCCGCGCGGGGGTCGGGACCATCGGCCGGGCGCACTCGCAGGAGGTAGACCGGGTCTTCTTTGCGGCCGCGAAGGGCCGCGCGCAGGGCGTCGGCCGTCGAATAGCCGGCCGAGTCGGCGTCCGCATCGGTGAGGGTGTCCGGATCGATCACGGTGACTTCGTCGACGGCGATCCGGCCGGCGGCGGTGCGGTAGACGTGGCCAGCAGTGGCCTGCGGTCGTCGCCAGCGGCGGACGAGGACGGTGACCGACCCGTCGAAGATTCCCTCGCGGGCGCGTCGCTCCACCAGCACGCCCGGACCCTAACCGTTTCGTCCGGCCTGTCGCGGTGGAAGGCTCGGCGCGTGGACCCCACCGCTTGTCCTCCCGTGCGTGCCGTCCCGGAGCCGATCTTTCCGGCCGGGGGGCCCGCGGCTCGGCTTGGCGGGGCGTTCGATGAGCGTCGAGCGCTGCCGCTTCGCGGCTCCGGTGGAGAGACGCGGCGACCGACGCAAACAGGATTCAAGCGATGACCCACGCCGGGCGGGACCGCGGGGGCGGCGATGGGGCGGCGCGGGATCCGTTGGCTGCGTACCGGGGGATGCGGGATCCGGGGCGTACGCCGGAACCGGTGCCGCCGGCGGGGCCGCTGCCGGAGGGGAACGACGACACGTTCGTCATCCAGGAGCACCACGCACGGAGCCTGCACTGGGACGTGCGGCTGGAGCGGGATGGCGTGCTGGTGTCGTGGGCGGTGCCGAAGGGATTGCCGCTCAATCCGAAGGACAACCGGCTGGCGGTACACACCGAGGACCATCCGATCGACTACGGCAGCTTCCAGGGCGACATCCCGGCCGGGGAGTACGGGGGCGGGAAGGTCATCCTCTGGGATCGCGGCCGGTACGAGCTGGAGGAGTGGACCGACCGGGAGGTCAAGGTCGTCTTCCACGGCGATCGGGCCGAGGGCCGGTACGTCTTCTTCCAGACCCGCGGCAGCGACTGGATGGTCCACCGGATGGACGGGCCGCCGTTCCCGGAATGGCTGCCGTTGCCGACGGGCCTTACGCCGATGACGGCTACACCGGGTCCGCTACCGAGCGGTGATCGCCGTCAGTGGGCCTACGAGTTGGCGTGGGCGGGTAACCGGATCCTCGTCGCGGTCGAGGGAGGCCGGATCAGGATCACCGACCAGAAGGTTCGGAACGCCGGCGCGGCCTATCCGGAGCTGCGCGCGATGGGAGCCGAACTCGGCAGCACCGTCTGCCTCCTCGACGGCGAGATCGTGGCGCTGGGCAGGGACGGCCGGCCCGACTCGACACTTCTCCGCCGGCGGCCGGCACGGGACTCCGCACCTGGTGCCAAGGACCTCCGCGAAGTGCCGATCACTTTCCTTGCCTTCGACCTTCTCCACCAGGACGGCCATGACCTCACCGGCCGGCCGTACGAGGAGCGGCGCCAGGCGTTGGAGGCCCTCGGACTCGAGGGTGCGCGGTGGGGCGTGGCGCCCGCCGTACCCGGGACCGGTCGGGACGCGCTGAAGGTGGCCCATGGACTGGGCCTCGACGCGGTGGTCGCCAAACGGCGGAAGTCCGCGTACCGGCCGGGGGACGCGAGCGAGGACTGGATCCTCGTCACCGGTTGACCGGCGTTTCACGTGAAACGTGACGGGCGGACGATTCGTCGTGGTTGGTGCGAAACGTGGCCGGCGTGGCTGGCGCAGCCGATATCGCGGTGATCCCGGTGCGCTCTTGTCGTCGGCCGCCATGCCGTGTCCGGGACGGTCTCGCGGACTGCCAGCGGCGGGCTCCGACGGCTGGGGGGCCGCCAGTTCCGCCGCGAGCTCGGGGGTCCCTTCCTGTCTGCTCAAGTTGACCGTTGCGTAGGGCCGGCAAGGCGCAAGCGCCGCCTTGACCGCAGCGTGCTTGGGGACGTCGATCATGAGCCGGCGGCCACGGCGGGGCGGGGTGGCGGACCTGTCCGGGGCGCCATGGACAGCGCTTGAGCAGGGCGGCGGCACCGCGTGCGGTGTGTCTGCCGTGCGGCGCGGAATCCAGGCCGGGACCGGCGTGGCGGCGCCGCCCTCGCTCCAGCCTGGCGGTCGCGTCGCCCAGCCAGCCGAGGATGGGCGGCAAGGGTGGAACAGGCGAAGGGTCCGCCGAGGAGAGGTGACGGGGTCAGGCGTCGGAGGTGCCCGCCGCAGGTTGCGCGGAGTCGTCCTCAACTGGCGCGAGCACCCGCACGACGCGATCGGCGCGAGGACCGGATCGTCGCGAGGGAGCCTTCAGGCGGAGCAACACGGCGGAGCAACACGGCGGAGCAACACGGCGAAGCAACACGGCGGAGCAACACGGCGAAGCAACACGGCGGAGCAACACGGCGGAGCAACACGGCGGAGCAACACGGCGGAGCAACACGGCTCGGGGGTTTCACGTGAAACGGGAGCGGCGTTCTCGCAGGCGGGCCAGGCCGCGCCGGATCCGGGACAGCAGGAAGTACACCAGCGCCAGCCCGGACACCAGCAACGTCAGCGCGATCGCCGCCGCAACCCAGGGGTACTGCCACGCCAGCAGCGTCACCCCGACGACGGCCCCGTCCTCGGCAAGGCTCGTGCCGATGTTCGTCACCGGCTCGGGCGAGGTGTTCACCGCGAGCCGCAGGCCGCCCTTCGTCAGATGCGACAGCAGCGCGGTCACGCTGGCCGTGCTCCCCGCGATCGCCTGCTCCAGAGAACCCGCGTGGCCGGCGATGAGCACCCCGAGGATCGCCGCGATCGTCGGCCGGATCACCGTGTGGATGCTGTCCCAGATGCTGTCGACGTACGGGATCTTGTCGGCGACGAACTCCAGTGCCAGCAGGATTCCCACGAAGACGAGGACATCGGTCCGCTGCAGGGCGGCCGGGGTGTCGGCCAGGCCGGCGCGGCCGAGCAGCCCGGCGATCAGCACCGTCGCGTACGCACTGATCCCGGACGCCCAGCCGTTCGCGATAGAGAGCGGGAGGATGTCCACAGCGAGGACAACCTACCCAGTGCGTCTCACCAGGATCCGCGGTGTACGACGTCATCGACCGATCGATGCCCGCGCTTCAGCGACGGCGACCGCCGGTCGGGCGCCGGATACCCCACCGCGACGCAGCCGATCGGCGTGAACTCCTCCGGCACGCCGAACGCCTCCCGGAACGGCGTCGTGTGCGACGGCGGCACCCCGAAGAAGCACGCGCCGAGTTCCTCGTCGACCGCGGTGAGGAGCATGAGCAGCGTCGCGAATCCCGCGTCGATGTCCCAGTACGGCACCGGCCACCGGGCCTCGTCGCGGTCGGTCCAGCCCTTGTCCGGGGCGGCGTACCGGTCCAGGTACGCCTGCTTGTGCGACAGCGGCACGATGAGCAGCGGCGCGTTCTGCATGTCGCGCAACCACGGGTCGGGCTCCGAAGGCTCGGTGGTCGCGGTCCAGAAGCGCGACCGCTCCTCCGGCGTCGACAGCACGAGGAACGCCCATCCCTGCGAGAACCCGGCCGACGGAGCCCGCAGCGCGTTCATCAGCAGCCGGTCGACCACCGCGGTCGGCACCGGCCGGGACGGGTCGTAGTTGCGCACCATCCGCCGCCGGCGGACGACCTCCTGGAACTCCATGAACGCAGCCTCCGACGGCTCAGCGGGAGGCGGCCCTCTCCAGCAGCGTCGCGATGACCTCGCCCGACTCGAGCCCGGCCGCCTCGATCGACAACGGCAACAGCGAGGTGGCGGTCATTCCCGGAGACACGTTCACCTCGAGGAACTGCACCACCCCATCGGCGGTGATGATCGCATCGGTGCGGGACACATCGCGCAGCCCTAGCACCTGGTGCGCGCGCACGGCCACGTCGGCGACCGCGTCGGCGGCGTCCGAGGGCAGCCGCGCGGGCGTGTGGTAAGTCGTCATGCCGGCCGTGTACCGCGCCGTGTAGTCGAACACCCCGCTCGTCGGCACGATCTCCACCGCCGGCAGCGCCACCGGTCCGGCGCCGAGGTCGACGACCGAGACCGAGACCTCGACGCCCTCGACGTACGGCTCCAGCAGCACCGTGTCGCCGTAGGACAGGCACGAGACCATCGCCGCCGGCAGCTCGGCGGCCGACCGGATCACCCGAGCGCCGAGCGCCGACCCGCCCTGCGCCGGCTTCACCATCAGCGGCAGCCCGAACCGCTCGACGATCCGGTCCAGCACCACCGCGGCGCCCAGTTCACGGAACGTCGAGTGCGGCAGCGCGACCCAGTCCGGCGTGGTCAGCCCGGCCGCGTGCACGATCGCCTTGGCCGTCGGCTTGTCCCACGCCATCCGGCAGGCTGCCGCGTCCGAACCGACGTAGGGCACGCCGGCGAGGTCGAGGACAGACCGCAGCGCGCCGTCCTCGCCGTCGGCACCGTGCAGCGCGATGAACACCGCGTCCGGCCGGTCGACGTCAAGCCCGGCGAGCAGCTCGCCGTCCGGGTCGAGCATCCGCACCGCGACGCCGGCCTGCTTGAGTGCCTCGCACACCCGCCGGCCCGAGTGGAGCGAGACGTCGCGCTCGTACCCGAGTCCCCCGGCCAGGACGACGGCGGTCAACTCGCCCACCCGCGTGCTCACGCCAGCTCCGGACCAGGGGCCGATCCCCGCGGCCAGCGCGACCGGTCGGCCGTCGGCGAGGAGCCGAGGAACGTCGCCCGCAGCTCCAGCTCCTGCTCGACCACTCCGGCCAACCGCCGCACCCCCTCGCGGATCCGCTCCGGCGTCGGGTAGCAGTACGACAAGCGCATCTCCCGCTGCCCGGCGCCGTCGGCGTAGAAACCGATGCCGGGAACATACGCGACCCGTTCGGCGATGCCGCGCGGCTGCATGACTTTCGCGTCGAGCCCTTCCGGCAGCGTCAGCCAGACGTAGAACCCGCCCTCCGGTTTCGTCCACGTACACCCCGGCGGCATGAGCGCGTCGAGCGCGTCGAGCATCGCGTCGCGCCGCTCCCGGTAGAGCTCGCGGAATGTCTTGATCTGCTCCCGCCACGGCTGCGTCGACAGGTACTCGGAGACGGCCAGCTGGGACAGCATCGGCGGGCAGAGCACCTGCGACTCGGACAGCAGCACGAGCTTGTCCCGGATCGCCGGCGGCGCGTACGCCCAGCCGACCCGCACGCCGGAGGCGAACGTCTTGGAGAACGAGCCGAGGTAGACGACCCGGTCGGGCGCCAGCGACTTCAGCGCCGGCAGCGTCTGACCGTCGAAGCCGAGCAGCCCGTACGGGTTGTCCTCGATGATCAGCACGTCGTACCGCTCGCAGATCGAGATGATCTCGGCCCGCCGCTCGGTCGCCAGCGTCACGCCGGCCGGGTTGTGGAAGTTGGGCACGGTGTAAAGAAACTTCGCCTGCCGTCCCTCCACCGCCAGCCCGGCCAGCGTCTCCTCCAGCGCGGCCGGCACGAGCCCGTGCTCGTCGAGCAGCACGTGCTGCACGGTCGCCTCGGCGGCCGCGAACGTGCCGAGCGCGCCGACGTACGACGGGCCCTCCGCCAGCACCACGTCGCCCGGGTCGAGGAAGACCCGGCTCACCAGATCGAGCGCCTGCTGCGAGCCGACCGTGATCACCACGTCGTCGGACGAGGCGCCGGTGATCCCCTCCAGCGCCATCACGTCGCAGATCAGCTCGCGGAGCCGCTCGTCTCCCTGACCCGCGCAGTATTGCAGCACGGTGGCGCCGTTATGTGCGACCAGCTCCCCCAGCATCGACCCGACCGCGTCCAGCGGAAGTGCTGCCGTGTAAGGCATTCCGCCGGCGAGCGAGACGACCTCCGGCCGGTTGGCCACCGCGAACAGCGCGCGGATCTCGGAGACGGCCAGGCCGTCGGTCCGCTGCGCGTATCGGCCGGAGTACGGGTCGAGCGTGGTGCCGGACATGCGGGAACCTCCGCGGAAGACGTCCCGCCGAGTTTACGTGCGCTCAGAGCCGCATCGTCGTCACTGTGTCGAACCCGTCCTCGCGCTCGGGTTTCGGGACTGCGTGCCAGAGGGTGAACTCCGCCGACCGGCCGTCGAGCGTCAGCTGTGCCAGTGCGTTCCCGAAGTACGGGCCGGCGTTCTTGGTCCACGTCAGCGGAAGGTCCGGCACGTCGTCCCAGCGACCGAGCGCCTTGGTCAGCCGCCCCAGCAGCCGGCTCCAGCCGATCCGGAAGACCATGCGCTGGCTGAGCGGGACCGAGTGGTGCACCGGCGAGACAACCAGCTGGTACACCCGACTGTCCACAGTGGACGGCCAGTGGGCCTGGGCGATGTACTGGTGGTGCACGTCGCCGGAGAGCACGCAGATCGTCGCCGGCGCCGCGCTGCCGCGGGCGACCTTCTCCAGCACGCCGGACAGCCAGTCGAACGAGACGCGGAACGCCGCCCAGTGCTCGAGATCCGCGGCCTGGCGCATCTTCTCACCGAACCGGGCCATCCGCTCGCCGCGCGCCCCCGCGCACAGCGCCTCGTCCCACGACTCGAGATCGTGCACCGCCCGCGGCAGCAGCCACGGCAGCGAGGTCGCCACGAGCAGGTGGTCACCGTCCGAAGTGGACAGTTGCTCCTCGATCCAGCGGGCCTCGTCGCGACCGACCATCGCGCGCTCGCGCTCGTCGAGGATCCGCCCGCAGCGGGAGTCGACGACGATCAGCCGGACCGGGCCGTAGCCGCGCCGGTAGCTCCACCGGTAGCCCTTGGCGCCATCGGCCTCGCGGTCGGCCGCGGCGGCGAACTCGTGCAGCATCGGGCCGACGTCCGCGCCGTCGGCCTCCCGCACGCGGCGCCAGATCTCGTCGTCGGCCAGCGTTGCCGGCGACATGTTGCCCAGGTGCTGGTACACCCAGTACGCCGCGAGGCCGCCGGTGATCCGCTCCTGCCACCACGAGGTCTGCTTCATCCCCCGCCGCCAGACCCCCGAGGTGTTCCAGTCGTCGTGGATGTCGTGGTCGTCGAAGATCGTCGCCGTCGGCACGGTGGCGAACAGCCAGCGCACCAGCGGGTCGCCCCAGGACTCCCCGTACAGCTCGGCGTACTCGGCGAAGTTCGCGACCTGGAGCCCGGGCGGCTTCGAGACGTCCCGGCGGCGCCGGATCACGTCCTGTGTGATCGGCGAGGTCTCGTCGGCGTAGACCTGGTCGCCGAGCAGCAGCAAGCCGTCGGGCCACTCGTCGTCCGGGGTGGTGGCGAGCTTGCGCGCGTACGCGTCCAGGGCGTCCGTGCCGTACCGGCCGTCGCTGATCACCGACAACGGCGACGCGTACCGGCAGGAGCCGAAGACGAGCCGGATCGCGCCGCCCGGTCGCGTGGTCCGGATCCGCGGCGGCGGGTACGACGAGTCGGCCGGCGGCCAGACCTTCTCCCCGTCCAGCCGCACCTCGTAGTCGGTGGACGTGCCGGGCTGCAGATTTCTGATCTCGACCAGCGCGTAGTGCCGGTCGCCGACCCGGAAAGTGCGCTGGGC
>Ga0070713_100001254_pt1 | contig 16216 bp, 12 predicted proteins | sample LARL82metaG_FD_65465 | JGI IMG/M metagenome (GOLD analysis project Ga0070713, IMG submission 65465) | Corn, switchgrass and miscanthus rhizosphere microbial communities from Kellogg Biological Station, Michigan, USA - LAR L8-2 metaG | ecosystem: Host-associated > Plants > Roots > Rhizosphere ...
CCGGGTCGCCGCCGATGCCGACGCAGGTCGAGAAGCCGATGTCGCGCAGCTCGTACATCATCTGGTACGTCAGCGTGCCCGACTTCGAGACCAGCCCGATCCGGCCCGGCTTGGTGATGTCGGCCGGGATGATGCCGGCATTGGACTTGCCCGGGCTGATCAGGCCGGGACAGTTGGGGCCGATCAGCCTGGTGGTGCCGGACCGCTGCGCCCGGGTGAAGAACGCGGCGGTGTCGTGCACCGGGATGCCCTCGGTGATGACCACGACCAGCGGCACGGCGGCGCCGACGCTCTCCTCCACCGCGTCCTTGGCGAACCGCGGCGGCACGAACACCACCGACACGTCCGCACCGGTCTCCTTCACCGCGTCGGCGACCGAGCCGAACACCGGAATCCCGTCGACCTGCTCACCGGCCTTGCGGGGGTTGACCCCGCCGACGATGTTCGTGCCCGAGGCGACCATCCGGCGGGTGTGCTTCATCCCCTCCGAGCCGGTCATGCCCTGGACGATGATCTTGGAGTTCTCGTCGAGGAAGATCGACATCAGCGTGCTCCCGCCAGCTCCGCGACGCGCTCCGCGGCGCCGTCCATCGTGTCCACCTGCTCCAGCCCGGGCAGCGCGGCCTCGGTGAGGATCCGCCGGCCCTCCTCGGCGTTGTTGCCGTCCAGCCGGACGACCAGCGGCAGCGTGACCGCCTCGCCGCGGGAGTCGAGCAGGCCGAACGCCTGCACGATCCCGTTCGCGACCGCGTCGCAGGCGGTGATGCCGCCGAAGACGTTGACGAACACCGACCGTACGGACGGGTCGCCGAGGATGATCTCCAGCCCGTTGGCCATCACCTCGGCCGAGGCGCCGCCGCCGATGTCGAGGAAGTTGGCCGGGCGGACCCCGCCGTGCCGCTCGCCGGCGTACGCCACCACGTCCAGGGTCGACATGACCAGGCCGGCGCCGTTGCCGATGATGCCGACCTCGCCGTCGAGCTTGACGTAGTTGAGGTCCTTCTCCTTGGCCTTCTGCTCCAGCGGGTCGGTGGCCGCCGCGTCCTCGAACCGGGCCACCGTCTCCGCGTGCCGGAAGGCCGCGTTGTCGTCGAGGGTCACCTTGCCGTCGAGCGCGACGACCTGGCCGTTCGGGGCCTTCACCAGCGGGTTGACCTCGACCAGGGTCGCGTCCTCGGCGGTGAAGACGTCCCAGAGCTTGACCAGCACCTCGATCACCTGGTGCCGCACGTCCGCCGGGAAGCGGGCGGCGTCGGCGATCTCGGCCGCCTTGGCCGCGTCCACGCCGTCGACCGGGTCGACCGGGATCCGGGCCAGCGCCTCCGGCCGCTCGACCGCGAGCTGCTCGATCTCCATCCCGCCCTCGACCGAGGCCATCGCCAGGTACGTCCGGTTGGCCCGGTCCAGCAGGTACGACACGTAGTACTCGGTCTCGATGTCGCTCGCCTCGGTCACCAGCACCCGGCGGACCACGTGGCCCTTGATGTCCAGGCCGAGGATCGCGGTCGCCTTCTCCGCCGCCTCGTCGGCGTCCCTGGCCAGCTTCACGCCGCCAGCCTTGCCCCGGCCACCGGTCTTGACCTGGGCCTTCACCACCACGGCAGTGCCGATCCCGGCGGCGGCGGCCCTCGCCTCCTCGGCGGTGTCGGCCACCTCCCCCGGCAACACGGGTACGCCGTGCGCGGCGAAGAGCTCCTTCGCCTGGTACTCGTACAGGTCCACGAATTCATCCCTCCACGCCGAGGGCACCACTCGCCACGCCGCCTCGCGGGCGGCCCGAGGTCCCGCCCGGGAGGGTATCCACCGGCGCCCGGAGCAGGCGCGTCACCTCCGTCACAAAGGGGCCCCTGAACGTGTCCCCCTGCGAGCGCGCCGAGCTCTCGCCTCTAGTGTGCGCATCCGTGGGGGTCGACATCACGCCGGTCGCCCCGGTCGCGGACGCCTCGCTCGCGCCGGGCGAGACGCGACGTCCTCGGCGGGTCGACCCGGGCATGGTGCTCTCCGTCGCATCGGTCGCCCCGGCGTTGGCCTTCGCCGCCTGGATGCTGGCCACCTACCCGCTCGCGTACATCGGGCAGGCAACGCCGCTGCTGGCGCTGCCGGCGTTCGCCGTGGTTGCCGTGCTGGTCAGGCTGGCCGCCCGGCGGCTTCCGGCGGTGCCGGACACGCCGTGGTGGTCGGTGCTCGGGACCGGGCTGGTCGCGGTCGGCTTCGCCGTCTTCACCGGGGCGTACGCGTCCGGGCACGTGGTGCTGCGCCGCGACTCGGCGGTGTACGTGCTGTTCGGCCGCTGGATCGCCGACAACGGCGGGCTGACCATCCCGGCTCAGCTGCACTGGATAGGCGGCAGCACCGACGAGGCCGTCACCGCGACGGCGCAGGCGCTCTACCCGACCGGCGACCGGCTGGCTGCGCAGTTCATGTCCGGCACCGGGCTGACCCTGGCCCCGTTCGGCTGGGTCGGCGGCTGGACCGGGATGCTGCTGGTGCCGGCGCTGATCGGCGGCTGCGCGCTGTTCGCGTTCGGCGGCCTGGCCGCCCGGCTGGTCGGGCCGCGCTGGGCTCCGGTCGCCGCGCTGGCGCTCGCGCTGGTGCTTCCGATGATGCTGACGTTCCGATCGACCTACAGCGAGCCGCTGGCCCAGCTGCTGATGGCGACCGCGCTGTGCCTGCTGCTGGACGCGGTCGCCGGGGCCCACCGCTGGCTGGCCGCGCTGGCCGGCCTGCTGATCGGGCTGGGGCTGCTGGTCCGCATCGACGCGGTCCGCGATCTCGCGCTGCTCATCCCGGTCGTCGGCTGGCTGGCACTGCGGCGCAACCCGTGCTGGTGGCCGCTGCTGCTCGGTGCCGTGGTCGGAGCCGCGTACGGGGCGGTGGACGCGCTCGGGCCGACCCACCCGTACGTGCACGATCTGCGCTCGCTGGTGAAGATGGGCGTCTACCTCGCCGTGCTGCTGACCGCGGTCTCGGTGGTCGGCGTGCCCGCCGGCCGGCGCTGGCTCCCGTCCCGGCGGCCACCGGCCTGGGTCGGCGCCGCGGCCGCCGGCCTCGTCGTGGTCGGGCTGGCCGGGCTGGCCACCCGCCCGCTCTGGTACGTCGGCTTCGGCACCGGCGGCAGCGTCAAGTTCATCGAGGGCCTGCAGCGGGCCCAGGGCGTCCTGCCCGTCGACGGCAACCGCAACTACGCCGAGGACTCCCTGATCTGGATCAGCTGGTACACCGGCTGGCCGGCGCTCGTGCTGGCCGGCACCGCGCTCGCGCTGCTCATCCGGTACGCGGTGCTGGGCCGGCGCGACCCGGTCAGCGGCGCCCCCGCGACCCGCTGGGTGCTCGGCCTCGGCCTGCCCGTGGTCTCCGCCCTCTCGGTGGTGTGGAGCCCCGGCATCACGCCGGACCACCCGTGGGCGGACCGGCGGCTGGTGCCGACCGTGCTGCCGGTGATCGCGCTGCTCGCGACCTGGGCCGTCGCGGCCGCGACCCGGCGCTGGGGCCGGCCGGCGCTGGCGCTCGGGTTGGTGCTCGTGCTGGTGCCGGCGGGGTTCGGCTCCCGGCACCTGGCGCTGAGCCGCACCGAGGCGGGCGAGCCGCAGGCGGTCGACACGGCCTGCGCCGCGTTCGCACCCGGTGAGGTCGCGCTGCTGGTCGACCCCCGCAGCCGGCAGGAGTGGACCGCCGTGCTGCGGGAGGTCTGCGACGTGCCGGCGTTCGGGATTCCCGGCAACGGCACCGACGACCTCGCCACGAAGGCGCAGGTGGCCGACGTCGCGGCCCGGGTACGGGAGGCCGGCGGCACCCCGGTGCTTGTGGCCCAGTCCGGGCAGCCGCTGCCGGGGCTGACGAGCAGGCCGCAGCGGCAGATCGTCGACCTGGACACCCTGGAGCAGCGGCGCGAGCTCATGCACCCCGCGAGAGGGCTGACCGGCCTCTCGGTGCAGCTCTGGCGCGCCGAGCCCGACTGACCGGGCGCCGGCCGCGGGCGGGTGGCCTCAGACCGGCTGGCCGGCCACGTGCTCGCGAACCCACTCGACGATCTCGGTCGTCGTCGCGCCGGGGGTGAAGATCTTGGCCACGCCCAGCTCGGCCAGCGGGCCGAAGTCCCCGGCCGGGATGATGCCGCCGCCGAAGACCACCACGTCGTCGGCGCCGCGCTCGCGCAGCAGCTCGAGCACCCTGGCGAACAGCGTCATGTGCGCGCCGGAGAGCACGGAGAGGCCGACCGCGTCGGCGTCTTCCTGGATCGTCGTCTCGACGATCTGCTCCGGGGTCTGGTGCAGGCCGGTGTAGACGACCTCCATGCCCGCGTCCCGCAGCGCCCGGGCGACCACCTTGGCACCGCGGTCGTGCCCGTCCAGGCCGGGCTTGGCGACCACGACCCGGATGCGCTCGCTCACGCCGCCACTCTAAGCCCGGCCGACCCGGGCGGCGACGAGCGCGAGCACCGCGACGGCCAGCGCCGCCAGCAGCACCCCGACGCCCCCGGCGCTGACGCCGAGCACGGGCGAGCGGGCCACCAGCAGCGCGATCGCGAGGCCGATCGACAGCAGCGTCGCGGCCAGCCCGGCGTATGCGCCCACGGCGGCGAGCCGGGGCCGCAGCGTGGCCGCGACCACCGCCCAGACGGCGGCGCCGAGCGCGACCACCGCCGCGCCGAGCAGGTCGAGCCCGTGCCGTTCCGGCAGCGTCGGCGCACCCGGCCCGATCGACGACGCGTACGGCGCCATGCCGAGCACGAGTGCGGTCAGCACGCCGGCGGCAAGGCCCCATGCGGCCAGCCGGGGCCGGCGCGGGTCGAGATCGCCGGTGTCCTCCATGATCGTGCGCGGCCAGGCCACCGTGGCCAGCACCGCCGCGACGACCAGCACGCCGTAACCGACCACGGCAGTGACCAGGCCGGGTCCGACCTCGTACCGGGCGCTGGTGCCGATGCCGAGCGGCAGGTCGATCGTGCTGTGGCTGCCGGTGCGCAGCAGCGCGGCGTCCTGCAGCAGCAGCCCGGCGGCGACCGTGCCGGCCGGGAACAGCACGGCAAGGCCGAGCCGCGGCAGCCGGCCCCGCAGCGCCAGCACGGCGCCGGCGGCGACGGTCGCGGCCAGGGGCAGCGGCGGCACGAACGCCCACGCGTTGCCCGGGCCGCCGAGGTCGACGCCGAGGGACCGGGCCAGCGGGAACGCGGGCGCGATCATCAGCAGGACCGCGGCCAGCACGGCCACCCCGCCGGCGACCCTGGCCAGCGCCGGCACGGTGCCGACGACGAGGCCCGGTCCGGGCGGCGGCGGCACCGGGCGGCCCTTGGGCGAGGCCGGCTTGGACGACTTCTTGCGCGCCGACGACGTCGACCCGCTGGCCCGACCGGGCTTGGCGGCCGTCTTCCTGGGCGTGCTCACGGGCGCCGACGCTAGCAAGAGACCGGCCCGGACCCCGACTTCGCCCGCCCGGGGAAGTCGCCGTTCCGGGCCGTACCACGACCGTGACGGAGACGTGACCCCCCGGTTTCGGTCTAGCGACACCATGGCTGGGTATGCGGAAATTTTAGGGAGAGACGAGCGAGGCACAGGCATGGCTGTACGCGTCGGCGACACGGGTCTGGCGGCCTCGCGCGGCCTGCGCAGGCTCACGTCGCCGGTCGGCCTGCGCGGCGTCGGCACCGAGTTGGCCTGGATGGCCGCTCACGCCGCGCTCTACCCGCTCGGCTTCCGGCCCGAGCGGCCGGTCGGCGTGGCCGGCCCGCGCCGGATCGACGACCTGTCCCCGCAGCACCGCGCCCTGCTCTCGTACGACGCCGGCGCCGCCTCGACCCCGGTGCTGCTCGTGCACGGGATGGTCGACAACCGGTCGATCTTCACGCTGCTGCGCCGGTCGCTGCGCCGCTGCGGTTTCGGCCAGGTCCGGACCGTCAACTACAGCGTGTTCACGTCCGACATCCGAGCGGCGGCGGCCGATCTCGGCCGGACCATCGAGCAGGCCTGCGCCGAGACCGGGTACGAGCGCGTGCACGTGGTCGCGCACTCCCTCGGCGGCGTGGTCGCCCGCTACCACGTACAGCGGCAGGGCGGCGACGCCAGGGTGCACACCCTGGTCACCCTCGGCGCCCCGCACGGCGGCACCGTGGTGGCCCAGGTGGTGGGCCGGGTGCTGCCGCTGCGGCTGTGCCGGCAGCTTCGGCCGGACTCGGACGTCATTGCCGAGCTGGCCGAGCCCGCGCCGGGCTGCCGGACCCGGTTCCTGGCTGTCTGGAGCGACCTCGACCAGCTCATCTATCCCAAGACCAGCGCCAGGATCGACCATCCCGACCTGGTCGCGGACAACGTCCTGGTGCCCGGCCTCGGGCACATGTCGCTGCCGGCCGCGGCCGAAGTGGCCAGGACGGTGTCCCGCGCACTGGCGCAGCTCCATCCCGGCCCGCACCCGGACATCGAGGACACCCAGCCGGATAGCGACTGCGCGTAGCGGCAGGACGTGCACGCACGGCCACCACGGCGGGGCCGTTCGGGTGACAGTCCTTACGGACAATTGCCTTTCCGGGCAAGGCCCGATTACTTTCCGGTCCGGCGTTGAGGCAGGACAAGATCAACCAGCTCGAGACGCCCCGCTCATTCCCCAAGGGCGAAGGGTTGATCCTTGTCGCGTCACAGCCGGCCCGCAGGCCGACATCGCGCAACGAGGCCACCTCAGCACAAGGCGCCCGCCGTCATCGCCTCCGCCGTCGTCGGCGCCACCGCGGCCGCGCTGTCCACCGCCGCCGCCTCGGGCGACGGCCTGCAGGCGATGGCCGCCAACGTCACCGCGCTGCAGGCCCCGGTCCCCGAGCAGGCCCTCGGCATGGGCGGCCCGGACCCGATCCCCGAGGGGGTCGCCGCGGAAGTGCCCATGAACGGCCGGAGCATGTTCGCCGCGACCACCGCCCGCAACAGGGTCGTGGCGATCGAGGCCAGCCGGGCCGCGCGGGCCCGGCAGATCGCGCTGATCGAGGCGGCCCGGCCGAAGTGGATGCTGCCGATCCCGAAGGGCAAGTTCGTCGTCTCGTCCTGCTTCGAGCCGCGCTGGGGCACGTTCCACTACGGCGTCGACATGGCCGCGCCGGAGGGCACCCCGTTCTACGCGGCCGGCGACGGCATCGTGGTCGAGGCCGAGCCGATGAGCGGTTTCGGGAACGCGATCATGATCCAGCACGCCGACGGCACGATCACCGTGTACGGCCACGAGGAGAAATACCTCGTGCAGAAGGGCGAGCGGGTCAAGGCCGGCCAGCTCATCGGCCTTGTCGGCAGCGAGGGCGAGAGCACCGGCTACCACCTGCATTTCGAGATCAGGGTCGGGTCGGAGAACGGCGACAAGGTCGACCCCATCGGCTGGCTCAAGGACCGCGGCATCGACCTCGCCGGTTGTGGCTAGGAGTACGGGCCCCAACGTCAGCGAAGTCGGACCGGCCCGGCACCATAGAGCGGTGAGCGCCGGGAGCAGGGTCGAGCAGCGCCGGGTCGCGCCGGCCCGCCGGCTCCTCCAGGGCCCGTCGAACCTCGCCGAGCTGACTGCCTGGTGGGTCGTGACCAGGGTGATCACGCTGCTGGTACTGGTCACGCCGGCCGAGCACGGGATCATCCGGGACGTCTACTACTACGGCAACCAGCTGGCGGCCATGTTCAGCGGGGTGCCGGTCGGAGAGACGCTGCGGGAGTACCCGCTGCCGGCGTTCGTGGTCTTCCTGACCCCGCGCTGGCTGTCCGCGATCACCCCGTGGACGTACGCGTCGATCTTCGTGGCGCTCATGGTGGTCCTCGACGCGGCCTTCGTCGCCGGGCTGTGGCGGGTCGGCCGCGGGCAAGGGGTCCGGCTGTGGCTGGTGCTGGTGCCGCTGCTCGGGCCGCTCACCTTCACCCGGTTCGACCTCGTCTCCGCGGTGCTCGCCGGGTTCGCGCTGCTGGCGCTGGCCGCGCGCTGGGCCGGGACGAGCGGGGTGCTGGCCGCCGCCGGCGCCGCGGTGAAGCTGTGGCCGGCCGGGCTGCTGCCGGGGCTGCTGGCCCGCCGCGAGCGGCCGCTGCGGGTGCTGGCCGGCTTCGTCGTTTTCGGGGTGCTGGCCGTGGTGGCGACCGTCGCCGCCGGCGGGACCGCACGGCTGCTCTCGCCGCTGACCTGGCAGCGGGACCGCGGCCTGCAGCTGGAGACGATCTGGGCGGTGCCGCTGCTGTTCGCCCGCTGCTTCGACTCGGCCACCTGGTCGACGCCGTACACCCGGTTCTTCGCATTCCAGGTCGAAGGGCCGGGGGCGGGCACGCTGCTGGCCCTGTCGACGGTCGCGTCGGTGGGCTGCGTGCTGCTGCTGCTCTATCTCGGCTGGCGGGCCTGGCGGGCCGGCCCGGCGTCGATGGCGTTGGTCGGGGTGCTCTCGGTGGCCGCCGCCTGCCTCCTGATCGTGCCGAACAAGACGCTGTCCCCGCAGTACCTGCTCTGGATCGGCGGCGTGCTCGCCGCGACCGCCGCGATCGCGCCGGAGGAGCGGACGCTGGCCCGGCTCAACGTGCTGCTGCTGGTCGCCTGCGGGCTGACCCAGATCATCTATCCGGTCGGGTACGGGATGCTGACCGGGCCGAACTGGTCCAACGCGATCGGCGCCACCCTGCTGGCCGCCCGCAACGGGCTGCTGATCGCGATCACGGTGATCGCGGTCCGCCGGGTGCTGCAGCTGACCCGGCGGGCACCGGAGTGACCGTGACCCAGACCCGCCGGCGGACCTCGTGGCCGGCGGACCTCGCGCTGCTCGCGGCGGTGCTGATGGCCGGCTCGGTCAGCCGGCACGCGGTCTACACCGCGTTCGGCGTCGGCCTGCTCGTCGCCTGCGTGGTCGCGCTGGCCGTGGCGGCCCGGCACGGCGTGGGCCGGGCGGCGCCGTCCCGCGCGGCGGTGCTGGCCGCGCTGGCGCTGGCGGTGGTCGGCCAGGTGATCAAGCCGCCGTACATGAACGTGGCCGACCGCAACGCGCTGCTGCGAGCGGGGATCTACGTCTGCATCGGGGTCACCGTGCTCGCGGCCGCGCTGATGCTCCCCCGCCTGCGCACCCGCGCCGGCGCGATCACCGCGGTCGCCGGGCTCGGGATCGCGTACGGGCTGGTGGTCGCCGGTGCGAAGCCGGTCATCGACGTCTGGCCGATCCTGCAGGGCGCGACCGACGGACTGGTCCACGGGCGCAACCCGTACGACATGGTCTTCTCCGGCGTCCCGGCCGGCCAGGTGAACAACTGCTTCAACTACCTGCCCGGGACCTTCCTCGTGCCGCTGCCGGGGCGGCTGCTGTTCGGCGACGTGCGGTACGCGGAGGCCGCGGTGCTGCTGGCCGGCGTGGCCGCGCTGGTCTGGCTGGCCGCCCGCAGCGGTCGACCGGTCGCGGTCCCGCTGGCGTTGCTGGCCGGCACGCTGCCCGGCTCTCTGTACGACGTGCAGCAGGCCTGGAACGAGTCGATCGTGTTCGGCGCGCTGGCCGCGGCCGGGGTACTGCTCGCGGTCCGCCGGCCATGGTGGGCGGCGGCCTGCTTCGCGGTCGCGCTGTGCACCAAGCAGCATGTCGTGCTGCTGCTGCCGCTGTGGGCGCTCTGGCCGGCGTTCGGGCCGCGCCGGGCGCTCGGCGCCGCCGCCGGCGCCGCCGCGGTGACGCTGCCGTTCTTCCTGTGGAACCCCGGCCGGTTCTGGCACTGCGTGGTCGAGTTCTTCGTCGACCTGCCGGCGCGGACCGATTCGCTGTCGGTCTGGCAGTGGGTGCCGGGGCCGCTGCAGACGGCCGCCGTGCTGTTGCTGCTGGCGGCGGCGTACGCGCTGGTGCTGCGGGGGATGCCGCGCACGCCCGGCGGCCTGCTGCTCGGCTCCGGCCTGGTGCTTGCGGCGTTCGACCTGGCCAACAAGCAGAGCTTCATGAACCAGTGGCTGCTCGCGGCCCAGCTCGTCGTCGCCGGCCTCGCCGTCACCGCGGCCACGGTCCGCCCGGTGCGTGACGTCCCGCTGCCGGCCTAGACACGAACCCGCCCCCGCACCGTCGGGTGCGGGGGCCGGCCCGGTCCGATCAGGCTCGGATCAGCCTCAGGCGACCGTGATCCGATCGGTCGCCGGGGGCGAGACCGGCGAGTTCGCGGTCAGGTAAGCGGTGAACGCGTCGAGGTCGATCGGCCCACCGGTGAGGTTGGTGCCCTGGGTGAGGACCGAGAAGCTGTCCCCTCCCGCGGCCAGGAAGTTGTTCACCGTGACCCGGTAGGTCGCGGCCGGGTCGACCGGGACACCGTTGATCGTGATGTTCGAGACGCGGTCGCCGATCGGATTGGACAGCGTCTGCGTGTAGTGCAGCGTCGCCGACGGCTGCAGGATGCGGGTCGGCCCGTTGAGCAGCCACTGCTGCTCCAGCACCGCGTCGATCTGCGCACCGGTGTACGACAGCGTCTGCAGGATGTTGCTGAACGGCTGCACCGCAAAGGCCTCGCCGAACGTCACCACCCCGTCGCCCTCGCCGGCCGGCGACCCCGCGAACACGAGGTCGGTGCGGACGCCGCCGGGGTTCATCAGCGCGATCTGCGCGCCGGCCGACGACTGGGTCGCCGCGAGCTGGGAGTCGGCGATCAGGTTGCCGAGCGCGCTCTCGCCGGACGGCTGGCCCGCCCGGACGATGTCAGCGGTGATCGTGCCGACCCGCTGGTTGGAGATCGGGGCCGACTTGGTCACCGCCTCGTCGACCAGCGCCGCGACCGCCGGGTCAGGCGTGACGGTGCGGGTGACGACGTGGTTGTGCGCGATCGTGGCCGACCGGACCACGTCCTTGCTGGCCCGGTCGATCCGCAGGTCGACCACGGACAGGAGGCGACCGAACGAGGCGGCCTGCATGACCGGGCGGGGGTTGCCGGCCGGGTCCGGCAGCGCGCAGTTGTAGGCCTGGTGGCTGTGGCCGGTGAAGATCGCGTCGATGCTCGAGCTGGCGCCCAGGGCGATCTGGCTGCCGGGGCCGCCGGGCACCAGGTTGCAGGAGTCAGGGCCGCCCGCGCCGGTGACGTTGTCGCCCTGGTGCAGCACGACGACCTGGGCGCGGATGCCCATCCGGTCGAGCGCCGCGGAGGTCCGGTTGATCGCCTCGACCTCGTCGCCGAACTTCAGCCCCTCGATCGCGGACGGGGTGACCACGGACGGCAGGTCCTCGAGGGTCGCGCCGATGACGCCGATCTGCACGCCGTTGACCCGCTTGATCGTGGCCGGGGCCAGCGCCGGTTCGCCGTTGTCGAAGGTGACGTTCGCGCCGAGGAACGGGAAGTCGGCGCCGTCGAACGTCGGGCGGAACTGGCAGCCGTCGGTCGGGTGGCAGCCGCCGTTCTGCATGCGCAGCAGTTCCTGGTAGCCCTCGTCGAACTCGTGGTTGCCGGCCGCTGAGGCCGTCACGCCGATCTCGTTGAGGAAGTCGATCGTCGGCTCGTCGTGGAACAGGGCCGACGCCAGCGGGGAGGCGCCGATGTTGTCGCCCGCGCTGAGCACGAGGGAGTTCTGCACCTCGGACCGCAGTTGCTTCACGTGCGCCGCGACGAACGCGGCGCCACCGGCGTCGACGTTGGTGCCGTCCGCGAGCGTGATCCGCCCGGACGACCCGGCCGGGGGCTGCAGGTTGCCGTGGAAGTCGTTGAGCGTGATCAGCCGCACCTGAGTGGTGGCGGCATTGCCACTGCCCGGGTTGCTCGGTGGAGCGCCGTACGCCGGGGCGGCCGTGGCGACGCCCGCGGCGGTCAGGGTCGCCGCCGCGAGCACCGCGGTCCGTCGCAGGAATGGTTTGGTCACGAGTCCTCCGCTGGATGCACTGCGACGCCGCGTTCGCCACGCCGCGGTCCGGAGTCTGCCCTGTCCGGACGGGGGTTCGCGAGCGGATCCACTCCATTGCGTTGACCCGCCGATTACCCAGGCCGGTCAATCCTGGGGATCCAGTCCGTCAAGATGGCAGACCGACGGGGCGGATCATGTTCCGCGATTGCCTTCCGCGCCTCTACCGCGCCGACCTGGCGGCAGGCATGCCCTAACGTCACGGCATGGGCGACACCCACGAGGTTCGACTGCCCGACGGTCGCCGGGTCGCGTACGCGGATCACGGCGACCCGGCCGGTCCGGGAATCCTCTTCTGCGTCGGTACGCCGGAGACCCGGCTGGTACCGCTGGGCGAGCCGGAGCGGGTAGCGGCTATGGGTTTCCGGCTGATCGTGCCGGACCGGCCCGGGTTCGGCGGATCCGACCCGCAGCCCGGCCGCACCCTCGAGGACTGGCCGGCCGACGCCGCCCGGCTGATGGACGCCCTCGGAGTCGACCGGTTCGGCGTGGTCGGCGCCTCCGGCGGCGGGCCGTACGCGGTCGCCTGCGGGGTGCTGCTGGGCGAGCGGGTCACCGCGGTCGCGCTGGTCGCGCCGGCCGAGCCGCAGGACGCGCCGGCGCACGGGTTCGTACCGAACCAGGACCCGGCGGCGCTGCGGGAGCGCGGCGAGACGATCGCCCGGCTGGCCCGGGAGGGCACCGACGCGCTGGAGGCCTTCTTCGCGCCGGACCAGTCCGAGACCGACCGGAAGGAATCCGAGCAGATGGACCCGGCCGGGCGGGCCCGCGGGCTGGAGAACCTGCGGGAGGCGTTCCGCCAGGGCACCGACGGCTACGTGGAGGACCACACGATCAACGGCGGTCCGTGGAGCCACCTGCTGCCGCGGCTGCACCGGCCCACCCGGATCTGGCAGGGCGAGGACGACAACAACGTGCCGCCGGAGGCGACCCGCTGGCTGGCCGAGCGCATCCCCGGCGCCGAGCTGACCCTGCTGCCCGCCGCCGGCCACGGGATGACCGACGCGATCTGGCCCGAGGTGTACGGCTGGCTGCTGGAGCGGTCGCGGTGACGGCGCTGGATGCGGTCCGGGGCTGGCGGCGGCAGCACGCGGCCGAGGTCGTGGCCGACTTCGCCGACCTGGTGGCGATGGAGAACGTGACCGGCGACGTGCCGGCGCTGCGGCGCAACGCGGACGCGATCGTGCGCCGGCTGCGCGCCCGCGGCGTCGAGGCGGAGGCGGTCGGGCCGGACGGGGTCGCGCCGCTGGTCGTCGGCCGGGTGCCGGCGCGGCCGGGAGCGCCGCGACTCGGGCTCTACGCCCACTACGACGGCCAGCCGGTCACGCCGGCGGACTGGGCCACGCCGCCGTTCGAGCCCACCCTGGTCGGCCCGGAGGGCACCACCATGCCGCTGCCCGCGCCGGGTGAGCCGGTCGACGACGAGTGGCGGCTGCACGCCCGAGCCGCGGCGGACGACAAGGCACCGATCGCCGCCCTGCTGGCCGCGCTGGACGCGGTCGCGGCGGCCGGAGCCGAGCGCGCGGTCGAGCTCGTGCTCTGCCTGGAGGGCGAGGAGGAGTCCGGCTCGACCCACCTCGGCGAGATGCTGGCCGCCCATGCCGACCGGCTGGCCGCCGACGCCTGGCTGATCTGCGACGGGCCGGTGCGGCAGGGCAACGCGCCGCAGGTGGTGCTTGGCGTCCGCGGCTTCGCCGACCTCGAGCTGACCGTGTACGGCCCGGCCCGTGAGCTGCACAGCGGCCACTACGGCAACTGGGCGCCGAACCCGGCACTGGCCCTGGCCCGGCTGCTCGCCTCGATGAAGGACGACGCCGGTCGGGTCACGATCGACGGCTTCACCGCCGACACCCGGACGCCGACCGGGGCCGAGCGGGCGGCGATCGACGCGATGCCGGCGGTCGAGGACGGGCTGCTGGACCGGCTCGGGCTGGCCGCGGCCGAGGTGCCGGGCAGCCGGCTGCTGGACCGGCTGATGCTGCCCTCGCTCAACGTCCGGGGCCTGCACGCGGCCGACGTCGGCCCGGCCGCCCGCAACGTGATCCCCGCGTACGCGACCGCGTCGATCGACATCAGGCTCGCCGCCGGCGACGACCCGCAGCGGATGCTGGACCGGGTCCGCGACCACGTGGCCAAGCAGGGCTTCCTGGTGCTCGACCGGGAGCCGACCGACGCCGAGCGGCGCGGGCACCCGGCCATCGCCCGGATCGATGCGCGGGTCGGTTACCCGGCCGCCCGGGCCCGGGCCGACCTGCCGATCGTCGGGCACCTGCTCGAGCTCGCCGGCCGGGCGGCGGCCCGGCCGGCGCTGGCGCTGCCGACGCTCGGCGGCTCGGTCCCGCTGCACCACTTCGAGCAGGCGATCGGCACGCCGACCGTGATCCTCCCGATCGCCAACCCGGACAACAACCAGCACGCCGCCGACGAGAACCTGCGGCTGGGCAACCTCTGGTACGGCGTCGACCTGTTCGCGCTGCTGCTCACCACGCCCTGGGACGAGCGACACCGATCGGGCGAAGGAGCCTGACGATGGCCGGTCCGTCATCCGGCGCACGACCGGCGGCCCCACTGGTCGTCTCCGCCCGCAACCCGCGCTACTTCACGCCGGCGAGCGGCGAGCACGCCGGCCGCGCCGTCTACCTCACCGGCTCGCACATCTGGAACAACCTCCAGGACGGCATGGGCCCCGGCGCGGAGGCGCCGGACGAGCCGGAGCGGCTGGACTTCAACGGGTACCTGCGGTTCCTCACCGACCGCGGGCACAACTTCATCCGGCTGTGGCGGTGGGAGCAGATCCGCTCGCAGGCGGCCGGCGGTGAGTACCACCTGAACATGACCCCGCAACCCTGGGTCCGTACGGGTCCCGGCTCGGCCAAGGACGGCCGGCCGCGGTTCGACCTGGAGAGGCTGGAGCCCGCCTTCTTCGAGCGGCTGCGGGCGCGGGTGGTCGCGGCCGGCGAGGCCGGCGTCTACGTGGGGGTCATGCTCTTCGACGGCTGGGCGCTGCACCTCAGCCCCGCGCCGGACCACATCGAAGGCCACCCGTTCCACGCTCGCAACAACGTCAACGGCATCGCGGCGACGTCGATCGACGACCTGCAGGTGCTGCCGCTGGACCCGCGGGTCGCGCGGCTCCAGGAGGCGTACATCCGGCACGTGGTGGACGTCCTGCACGATCTGCCGAACGTGCTCTGGGAAGTGGCCAACGAGTCCTCCGGGGACGGCTCGGCGCCCGAGGGGTTCGCCGAGTTCCTAGGCCTGGACCGGCTGCCGAGTTGGGGCGACTCCACGGCCTGGCAGTACCGGGTGATCGACGTGGTCAAGGAGCACGAGTCCGGCCGCGGCTACGACGCCCACCCGATCGGGATGACCATGCAGTTCCCGGTGGCCGACCAGACCAGGGTGAACGAGCCGCTGCTGCGCAGCCGCGCCGACTGGATCTCCCCGGGCTACGACGACGAGATCTTCGCCGACGGCGGGCACCCGATGGCGCCCGGCTCGCCGCCGTCCCGCTGGTTCGCCGACCCGCCGGTGACCGACGGCGCCAAGGTGATCGTCACCGACACCGACCACTACGCCCCGGGCCAGGGCGACGCGCTGTGGGCGTGGAAGTCCTTCCTCCGCGGTCACCACCCGATCCTCATGGACTTCGGCCTGATCGGCGGTCTGCCGGCCACCGATCCGTCGTTCGAGGCCTTCGAGCCGGCCCGGTGGGCGATGGGCGACACCCGCCGGTATGCCGAGCGCGTCGACCTGATCGCCATGACGCCGGACGTGACGGCCGCCTCGACCGGCTACGCGCTGGTCAACCCGGGCGTCGAGTACCTCGTGCTCGAGACCGACGGGCGACCGTTCACGGTTGCGCTACCCCCCGGCACGTACGAGGTCGACTGGTTCGGCGTGACGTCCCGGACGGACGCCCGCAGCGACCTCCTGACCGTCCGCGACTCCGTGCCGAGCGAGCTGACCAGCCCGTTCCCCACCGAGCCCGGTGTCGTGCACCTGCGCCGGACCGAGCCAGCACCGTAGCCGGCGGCGGCGCCGACCGGCCGGGGTTCGGCGGCTCCGACCCGCAGCCCGGACGCACCCTCGAGGACTGGCCGGCCGACGCGGCCGCGCTGATGGACGCCCTCGGCGTCGGCCGGTTCGCGGTGGCGCTGTGCGCGCCGGCCGAGCCGCGGAGCGCGCCGAGTCATGGCTTCCTGCCCTTGGAGGACCGGCGGCGCTGCGGGAGCGGGGCGAGACGATCGCCCGGCTGGCCCGGGACGATCCGGCCGGGCTGGCGGCGTTCTTCGCCCCGGACCTGTCCGCTACCGACCGCGAGCAGCAGGACGCCCTCGACCCGGCGACGGCGGCCAGAATGCTGGAGAACCTCCGCGAGGCG
>Ga0070713_100001256_pt1 | contig 16202 bp, 6 predicted proteins | sample LARL82metaG_FD_65465 | JGI IMG/M metagenome (GOLD analysis project Ga0070713, IMG submission 65465) | Corn, switchgrass and miscanthus rhizosphere microbial communities from Kellogg Biological Station, Michigan, USA - LAR L8-2 metaG | ecosystem: Host-associated > Plants > Roots > Rhizosphere ...
TGATTCGATTCGTGCTGGAAAAGCGGCCGGACCTGGCGGAGATCGCCGCGCCCGCGCAGGCTTCTCCCACAAAGACAACGATCGTTGAACCAGCACCCGAAGTCCGATCCGTGCCCACCGATGTCGCCGCGCCAGCAAACGCTTCCGTTGTGGACCAGAGCGAGTCGGTCAAGGAGCGAGTTCTCGCCCTGGCCGTTGAGAAAACCGGCTATCCCAAAGAGATGTTGGATCTCGATCTTGATCTGGAAGCTGATCTTGGCGTAGACACCGTCAAGCAGGCGGAGATGTTTGCCGCGATGCGCGAGATTTATGGCATTCCGCGCGACGAAAATCGCAAGTTGCGCGACTATCCGACACTCGCGCATGTAATTCGATTCGTGTTGGAAAAACGGCCGGATTTGGCTGGCGCCGCCGCGCCGGCGCAGGCTTCTCCTGCAGCGACAATGATCATTGAGCAAGCGCCTGAAGTTCCCTCGTCCCCAGTCGCACCGCAGGGGACCGCCGCAGCAGGTTCCGGTGTGGACCAGAGCGAGTCAGTGAAGGAACGAATTCTTGCCCTGGCAGTTGAGAAGACCGGGTACCCGAAAGACATGCTGGACCTCGAACTCGATCTGGAAGCCGATCTTGGTGTAGACACAGTAAAGCAGGCAGAGATGTTTGCCGCCATCCGCGAGATCTATGGCATTCCGCGGGACGAAAACCGCAAGTTGCGCGATTACCCGACGCTGGAGCATGTGATCCGATTCGTTTTGGAGAATCGTCCTGACCTGGCAGAGCAGACCTCCGGTGCAACGATTGCGAGTTCCCCTGCCATGGCGAATGTCGTGGTGTCAGGCGATGCTGGACTTGACGCGTATCCCTCAGCCGCGTTCGCGTCAGAACAAACGGCCGAAGCGCTGTCCGGCACGCAAGCTGCGAGCCTCGAGTCGATCCAGGAGAAGGTGTTGGAGATCGCAGCGGCGAAAACCGGCTACCCAAAAGACATGCTCGACCTGGATCTCGATCTCGAAGCCGATCTAGGAATCGATACGGTGAAGCAGGCCGAGATGTTCGCCGCGATCCGAGCCACCTACAGCATTCCGCGCGATGAGAATCTCAAGCTGCGCGATTTCCCAACCCTCGCGCACGTCATTAAGTTCGCACAAGAACGGTCAGGGTTGTTGTCCACACAACCTGCGGCACAGCCCGCGAGCAAGCCTGCGGATGAGTCGTCAGAAGTTTCCCCTGTAGTCGCACCAACTCGAACCGTTCGTCCGAACGCTGGCCTGGATGCCGCAAACCAGATTCCCCGCCGCATCCCCGTGCCGGTTCTACGTCCTCCGCTAATCATGTGTAAGAAGACGGGCGTAACTCTCGAGCGGTCGCGGCGTGTCGTCATCATGCCTGACCAAGGCGGTGTCGCGGATCGATTGGCCGATTTGCTGAAGAAGAGGGAAGTGGAAGTCCTGCAGATTGCAGGTGTCCCGGATTCTGAGACTCTCACAAGCCAGTTAAAGACCTGGTTGGCTGCCGGTTCCATCGACGGAGTTTACTGGTTGCCCGCGCTCGATCAGGAAGGCAGCCTGAACGAGCTGGAACTCGCGACTTGGCGCGAAGCTCTGAGGGTCCGCGTAAAACTGCTGTATACAGCGACGCGCGCTCTGTATACCCAGATCGCAAAGTCGGGTACATTCCTGATCTCCGCAACGCGGTTTGGCGGACAGCATGGATACGACGCCAAGGGAGCGGTCGCACCTCTGGGTGGCGCAGTTAGCGGATTCACTAAGACCTTCAAGCGCGAGCGCCCTGAGGCTCTGGTCAAAGCCGTTGATTTCGAGGGCACCGCTGGGCCAGGAGATATTGCCTCCGGCCTGATTGAAGAAACGCTGCGTGATCCTGGCGCGGTGGAAGTTGGTTACAAAGATGCTCTGCGCTGGACGATCGGCCTCGAAGAAAGGTCGGCGCAAGACCAAGGCTCCGGGCTGCAGCTCGGCGAAAAAACAGTTTTCGTCGTCACGGGCGCAGCCGGAAGTATCGTCTCTGCTATAACCGCCGATCTTGCGTCGGCGTCTGGTGGGACGTTCTACCTGCTCGATCTCGTCCCCGAGCCTGATCCAGCCAATCCGGACCTCCAGAAGTTCACCAGTGACAAAGATGGCCTGAAACGTGATCTATTCGCACGGATTCAAGCTCGCGGCGAACGCGCTACCCCAGCCTTAGTAGAAAAAGAGTTGGCCGCGCTGGAGCGGGCACATGCTGCTCAGAGCGCAATTCACGCGGTGCGAGCCGCTGGCGGAACAGCACACTACCACAGCGTCAATCTCACCGATGCCAAGTCTGTCACTGGGATCGTTGATCGCATTCGCCAGAGCAACGGCAGAATTGACGTTCTGCTGCATGCCGCAGGAATCGAGCGGAGCCATTTCCTGCCGGAAAAGGATCCGCGTGAGTTCGATCTTGTATTCGACGTCAAGGCTGATGGATTTTTCAACCTGATGCACGCGATTGGCGACATGCCGTTGCAAGCAGTTGTTTCCTTCAGTTCCATTGCCGGCCGGTTTGGCAACGCAGGGCAGACCGACTACAGCGCAGCGAACGATCTGCTGTGTAAATTCACTACAAATTTTCGCAACACCCGCCCAGAAACTCGCGCCATCGTGATCGACTGGGGCGCGTGGGGCGGAATTGGAATGGCAAGCCGGGGCTCGATTCCCAAGATCATGGAAGCCGCAGGAATTGAAATGTTGCCGCCGGAGTCTGCGATCCCGGTGATCCGTCGCGAGTTAGTGTCAGGCGGCACGCGCGGCGAAGTCGTCATTGCGAAAAAGGTAGGAGTTCTTCTCCACGAGTGGGACGAGACTGGCGGTCTCGACGCAGCCGCAATGCCGGCAGGGAAATACCCGTCGGCGGAAGGCCCAATGGTCGGAAAGATCGCCAAAACTGGCCTGTTCACGCCCTTGACGGTCGAGACAACACTAGACCCCAAAGTCCAGCCATTCCTCTTCGATCACAAGATCGATGACATACCGGTGCTGCCGGGCGTAATGGGTCTTGAAGCTTTTGCCGAAGCCGCGCTGGCTCTACTGCCCGGATGGCACATCGAAGCAATTGGAAACGTGGAGTTCTTCGCGCCCTTCAAGTTCTACCACAACAAGCCACGCACGGTGACGGTCGAGGCTGTCATTCATCCCATCGACGGAGAGCTCGTCGCAGATTGCAAACTCATCGGACGGCGGACACTTCCGAATCAAACGGAAGCGCAAGTGACGACGCACTTTTCCGCTCGTGTTCGGCTCACTAAGAACTTCGGGGTCCCGCCATCAGCAGCAAAGCCGAAGCCGGCAGTCAAGAACGTCATTACCTCCGACGATATCTATCGGTTGTATTTCCATGGCCCCACTTACCAGGTTGTCGAGAAAGCCTGGCGGGATGGCAACCGGGTTGTGGGGCTCATGGCCAAAGACCTGCCGAGCAATCACTACCCCGCAGAACAACCGACTGTGGCCGCTCCGCGTTTGATTGAACTTTGTTTCCAGACCGCTGGCGTGTGGGAGATGGGCGCGCAAGGGCTCATGGGCCTGCCAAAGCATATTGACAACGTTTCATTCATGGGCGCGCGAGAGCTTACAACCGAGCGACTCTACGCCGTCGTGACTCCCCATGCGCAGAGAGGCTTCGATGCCGAAGTCATCGATGCGCAAGGAAACTGCTATCTGCGAATGGCCGGTTACGACACCGCACCGTTTATCGCCGTAGTGGATTCGGAAAGATTGAAGCCGCTCCAAGCAGCCAATGCGATTGGACCGGTTGCAGCATAAGGGACCGAACCCTGTTCCATGTCGAGGCCCACGTGAATTACGAATTCGAACGTATCGTCATCGTGAATCGCGGCGAACCCGCGATGCGCTTCATCCACGCAGTTCGGGAGTTCAATCAAGAGCGCGGCACAGCACTCCGTACGATCGCGCTCTTCACCGAACCCGACCGACACGCGATGTTCGTGCGCGAGGCCGATGAGGCTGTGTGTCTGGGCCCTGCCCAGGTTTTCGACGCGAACACCCGGCAGCCGAAAAGCGCGTATGTCGATTACGAGCGCCTGCAGGCAGCATTGATGGAAGCAAAAGCAGACGCCGTCTGGGTTGGGTGGGGATTTGTTGCCGAACACGCGGATTTCGCTGATCTCTGCCATGAACTCGGGATCGTGTTCATCGGCCCTGAAGGCGCTGTTATGCGCCTGGTGGGCGATAAAATCGCTTCCAAACGGCTGGCCGAGCAGGTACACATACCCGTAGTTCCGTGGAGTGGCGGAGCGGTCGAGACAGTTGACGATGCGTTGCGCCAGGCTGAAACCCTGGGATACCCCATCCTTATTAAGGCCACCGCCGGTGGCGGCGGACACGGAATTCGCAAGGTTTTTACCGCGGACGAACTCCCGCGTCTTTTTGAGAGTGCTCGTGCTGAGGCTTTCAAAGCATTCGGCGATCCAACCGTTTTTCTGGAAGCATTAGTTGCAAACGCCCACCACGTGGAAGTGCAGGTCATCGCGGACCATCACGGAAATTCCTGGGCCGCGGGAGTGCGCGATTGCACCATACAGCGCCGTCATCAGAAGGTGGTGGAAGAGGCTCCCTCGCCAGTCTTGTCCAAAGAACAAGATAAAGAGCTGCGTCAAGCAGCAGTACGTCTGAGTAAGGCTGCCAATTATCACAACGCCGGCACCGTCGAGTTTCTCTACGACCCTGCAAGCGAGACCTTCTTGTTCATGGAAATGAACACAAGGCTCCAGGTCGAACACCCGGTCACCGAATGCACGACCGGGCTTGATCTGGTCAAATTGCAAATCCTCATTGCGCGCGGGGGCGTACTCGAGGGAGAGCCCCCTCGCACAACCGGCCACGCGGTTGAAGTGCGGCTTTATGCCGAAGATCCAGACAACGGTTTTGCCGCCGCTCCAGGGTTGATTGAGCGGTTTCGAATTCTGACCGGACCGGGAGTGCGGGTGGATACCGGCGTGGAAGAAGGAGACATCGTTTCGAATGACTTCGACCCGATGATTGCGAAGATCATTGCCTACGGTCAGACACGAGATGAAGCGATAGCGCGTCTGCAACGAACCCTTCGCCAAAGCGTAGTTGTCATTAAGGGTGGCGCCAGTAATAGGGCGTTTTTGCTGGACCTGCTCAGCCGCGAAGCAGTACAGCGCGGTGACGTTCACATTGGATGGCTCGACCGCCTTTCGGCCGAGGGAAAGCTTACTTCTCGCCGTTTCGCTGACGTGGCGATCGTGCAGGCTGCAATCGAGAGCTATGAAGCGCAGCTGTCGGAGGAGCAGGCGCAATTCTATGCTTCGGCGCTACGAGGCCGGCCCCAAGTGCGAAGCGAAATTGGTAGGATGGCGGCCCTGTGTCATCGCGGCCAGTCCTACGCACCGAAAGTGTTCCGCCTGGGACCACAGCGTTACCGAGTACAGGTCAATGGGTCCCGCATCGAAGCGCAACTGACGCGATTAGGTCAGTTTGAATATTGGCTCGCCGCTTTTGGCACGCGCTTCCACATCGTCTCTGTGTCGCAAGGGTTGACCTACCGGATCGAGGTAAACGGCGTATCTCATCAGATTGACCGCGGCGACGGAGGAGTTGTGCGCGCTCCAGCTCCGGCGGTGGTCGCATCGATCGTGGTCGAACCCGGTGATGTCGTATTAGCGGGTGATCGCTTGATGGTTCTTGAAGCCATGAAGATGGAGATGCCCGTAGTAGCTGCCTTCTCGGGAGTCGTGAAGCAGGTTATGGTCATACCCAATGTCCAGGTCGGTACCGGTGCACCGCTGGTGCAAATCGATCCCGCGAGCAGCGGACATGCCGAGCCACCTTCTGAGCGCGTGATATTCAGTTCGGGTCCTACAGAGTCCACGCAGCCGTCATCAATGGGAGAGAGTCATGGGCTGGATGAACTTCAACAATTGATGCTTGGGTTTGACGTGGATCCCAAAACTGTTGCCCAGGCCCTGGCTGACTGGAAGGAAAGTTGTAAGACGGATAGGGCAAACGCTCGTGCCGCAGAAGAGGAGATTCTCAGGAGTTTTGTTGATATCTCTTCCTTGTTCCAGCGTGATCCAGAAGTGAATCATCGCGCAAGCGCTGAGGAGCCCGGCTCAGAAGCCTACCTCAGGTCCTATCTACGCATGTTGGACACCAGCGGGGAAGGTCTCCCGCACGCTTTCGTAACCGCGTTGCGTCGCGCTCTGGCTCACTACGGCGTCGATTCCTTGGAGCGCTCGCCACAATTGGAAGAGAGCCTGCTGTGGATCTACAAGTCGCATCAGCGCGTGGACCAGCAGACTGCGCCTGTTCTCGCCATCCTGGAGCGCTGGTTGCACGATCTCGCATTACTGCAACAGTCAGGCGCTTCTGCGTCCTTGCGTCTCCTGCTCGATCGCATAATCGCCGTAAGTAGTCGAGCGTACCCAGCGATTGGGGACCTCGCAAAAGAATTGCATTACCGGTGCTTTGACAAGCCTCTTTTCGATCGCTCACGAAAAGAAGGGTATGACGCGGTGGAAAAGCAACTGGCAGAAATCGCCGCCAATCCTGACGCGAAGTCTCAGCACGAAGTGGTTCGCGCTCTCGTGGAGTGCCCACAGCCTCTTGTAGGACTTCTCTTGAGCCGTTTTGCTGGGACCAATGAAGCCATGCGCAAGCTCATGCTTGAAGTGATTGCCTCGCGCTATTACCGGATTCGTGCGCTTGAAAACTTCCGGTCCTTTACCGCTGAGGGGCGGGTCTACGTTTCCGCTGAATACGAACACCGCGGAAATCGAGTTCATCTCTTCGCCTCGCACGCTGAATATTCAGAGATTCGCCACGCACTGCGGGCAATCGTGCCCATGATGAAGGAAGTGCCTCCTGAGCACGATATTGTCATCGATTGCTACGCTTCGAGCCGTGATCCGCTGCGCGAAGTTGACGCAACTCAGCAAGAGCTTCGTGCGGCGCTCGGTGAAGTCGCTTTTCCTCGTCCGATCCATCGCATCGTCGTCGAAGTCGCAGGCCCTTGGGAAGAGAATGGCCCTGGCAGAATGCACCACTTTACCTTCAGGCCAAGCGATAGTGGCTCATATGAGGAACAGAAGCTGTTTCGCGGCATCCACCCGATGATGGCAAAGCGCTTGCACTTCTCGCGCCTCAGCAACTTCACAATCGAGCGTCTTCCCTCGGTGGAAGACGTTTACCTCTTACATGCAGTCGCGCACGAGAATCCGAAAGACGAACGACTGATCGGGTGCGCAGAGGTGCGCGATGTGACGCCGGTCAGGGACGAGAACGGACGCGTCGTGCAACTGCCCCACCTGGAACGTATGTTGACGGAGGCCACGGCGGCAATGCGTCTCGTGCAATCGCGGCGGCCACCGAACCAGCGCTTGTACTGGAACCGCATCCTGTTATATGTTTGGCCGCCTCTCTATCTGGAGCGCGATGAGTTCCGCGAAATCGTCAGCCGGCTCACCCCCTCTATGCAGGGCCTGGGCTTGGAGCAAATTGTGGTGAGGGTCCGCATTCCCAATCCCTCCAGCGGCGAACTGCGCGACATGGTGGTCCGACTTTCCAATCCCGGTGGCAATGGCATGCTCACCACGTTCCGCCCGGCGGACCAGATGCAGCCCATGAAGCCGCTCAGCGAATATGAGCAGAAAGTCGTGCGGATGCGCCAGCGCGGCATGATCTATCCCTACGAGATCATCAAAATGCTGACTCCGGCACAAAAACATGCGCGGGCCGAGTTCCCTCCGGGGGATTTCGTCGAGTACGATCTCGATCCAGATGGGCAACTTGTACCCGTCGATCGCCCCTATGGACAAAACAAGAGCAACATCATTGCCGGAGTCATCCGCAACTACACCGCGAAATATCCCGAGGGGATGACGCGAGTGGTGTTGTTAGGAGATCCCATCAAGGATTTGGGCGCTCTTGCAGAACCCGAGTGCCGCCGCATCATGGCCGCTCTCGACCTCGCCCAGGGAATGGGAGTACCGCTGGAGTGGTTCGCGATCTCGGCGGGCGCGAAGATCTCGATGAACAGCGGCGTGGAAAACATGGATTGGATTGCTCGCGTCCTGCGCCGACTGGTGGAGTTCACGCAGGCGGGCGGCGAAGTTAATCTCTTGATCGATGGAATCAACGTTGGAGCGCAACCCTACTGGAATGCCGAAGCCACCATGCTCATGCATACCCGCGGCATTCTGGTGATGACGCCGAAGGCGGCCATGGTTCTCACCGGCAAGCGCGCTCTCGATTACTCCGGTGGAGTCTCCGCCGAGGACAATCAGGGCATCGGCGGCTACGATCGCATCATGGGCATTAACGGCCAGGCGCAGTATTGGGCGCGCGACCTGGACGAAGCCTGCCACATCCTGTTTCGTCATTACGACCACACCTACGTGATGCCGGGCGAAAGATTCCCGCGCCGCGCCGAAACCGTTGATCCGGTATTTCGCGATGTGCAAACCTCTCCGCACGGTGGAAATAGTGAAGATTTCGCCAGTATCGGCGAGATTTTCAGCGATGAGACGAATCCCGGAAGAAAAAGATCTTTCGACATTCGCAAAGTGATGATGGCAACGATTGATCGGGACCATGCCCCACTGGAGCGTTGGGCGGGAATGCGCGCTGCCGAAAGCACCGTGGTTTGGGACGCTCATCTCGGCGGGTATCCGGTATGCCTCATTGGCATTGAATCGCGTGCTTTACCCAGGTTTGGGTTTGTCCCAGCGGATGGCCCAGATCAATGGACTTCTGGCACGTTGTTCCCACAGTCCTCGAAGAAAGTTGCGCGCGCGATCAATGCTGCCAGCAACAATCGCCCCATCGTAGTCTTGGCAAATTTGTCGGGATTCGATGGATCGCCGGAGTCGATGCGACGTCTGCAATTGGAATACGGCGCGGAGATCGGACGGGCGATCGTGAACTTCCAGGGCCCGGTCGTGTTTTGTGTTATCTCGCGTTACCACGGCGGCGCGTACGTAGTGTTTTCGCGGGCCCTGAACGAGAATCTCGAAGTCGCAGCCTTGGAAGGCACACACGCCTCGGTGATCGGCGGTGCTCCCGCCGCCGCAGTGGTGTTTGCCGGAGAAGTCGAAGCTAAGACTCGTAAGGACCCACGCCTGCAGGAGCTTAATGAGGCAATCGCCAAGGCTGAGGGCACCCAGAAAAGCCGCTTGCGCACTCAATTCGATGAATTATTCAAGGTAGTGCATTCCGAGAAGTTAGGCGAGACGGCCGCGGAGTTTGACCGGGTACATAGCGTCCAACGTGCTCTGCAGGTGGGGGCGCTGGATCGCATTATTCCTCCCGATCAATTGCGTCCATACTTGATTGACGCCTTAGAACGCGGGATTGCACGTGTGATGGAATTAGAACCCGAGAAGCAGGCAGTGGGTACCAAAGCTGCTTAGCCACATGGTGTATTCCAATGAAGTTGTATTGGCTGGAGCAGGTACAGGCCGACGTCCCGACGGGAAATGATTGGCTCAGTCCTTGGGAAGCAACTCGCTTTGATAGTTTTCGATTCCCCAAACGCCGGGCTGACTGGCGCTTGGGGCGGTGGACAGCAAAGCAGGCTTTAGCCGCAGCTCTAAACCTAGGGTCCGACGATTTGGCACTCACCGCCATCGAAATCCGGCCTGCTTCGTCCGGGGCTCCAGAGGTGTTCATCAACAGCGAGCGCGCGCCTGTAGCTATTTCGCTCAGCCACCGGGAAGGCCGTGCTATGTGCGCCATCGCCCGTCGCGAGCTGAGAGTCGGCTGTGATCTGGAAAGCGTCGAAGCTCATGGCGACGTATTTGTTGCGGACTACTTCACCGCCGAGGAGCAGCAAGCGATTGCAGCGGTTTCAGCACCTGACCGCGAGCGCACGGTTTCCCTGCTATGGAGTGCGAAGGAAAGCGCCCTCAAAGCACTTCATGAGGGCCTGAGACTCGATACGAGAACCGTAATTGCGAGCTTTGAGCCTGCAGCTCTGAACCGCGAAGGCTGGGGCATACTTGAAGTCCGCTACGCCGACCAGGTTTTTAAGGGCTGGTGGCAGCAAACCGACCATCTGGTGCGCACCATTGTCGCCGATGCGCCGTCTACCGCCCCGATTCTCTTACCAGTCACCTCCCTGGTCGAGAGAGGTTTCGTGTCGGAATGTGCGCCGTTGCTGCGATAGGAAATGACCGTGAACAGGCGGGGTTCAGCTTACCGGCTTGGTGGAAGTGGGAGGACCTTCGGCGCAACGAATGGCTCTTATGTCCAATTCCCACTGATGAAGCGCCTTGCGGCAACCCTCGCGCGCCAAATCTGTATTCAACTGTCTCTCGGCTTCGGCGAAAGCATCCTCAGCATCCTGTCTCGCACGGCGAGCAGCATCGTCCGCATCTTTCACTTTTTTCACGAAGTGCTCTATCTCAGCACTCACAGACGATGGCGTGCTGGTCTTAGCACCCTTTCGAGACGAGACTGCCTTGTAGGCGGACTTGATCTCGTCACTCCAGTGTGCCTTCGTGTTCTTATTCAGTTTGTCCAGTGCTGCGTTAGCTGCGTCCGCAACTTCTCGCACTGCGCGCTTGCGAAACAGCCACGTGAAGACCGACCACTCCATCGCCGCAGTCATCAAGGCCTTCGCTTCTTCGACTTCAGGCAGCTTCCGCATCGCGAGAAAAACATAGCGAGTCAGGAGCGAAAAGTCCAGCCTTCTCGTCCTAAGACCCGAGGGCTTGCGGGAGGGTTTTCTTATGCCTGATCAGAAGCAGCAGTTTGATTTCGACTTCATCATCATTGGGTCCGGATTCGGCGGAAGCGTCTGCGCGCATCGTCTCTCGGAGAAGGGATACACAGTCGGTGTCATGGAAATGGGACGCCGTTGGAAGCCTGAAGATCTGCCGCGCACGAGTTGGTCTGTCCATCGCTGGTTCTGGCGTCCCAAGCTTGGACTGCGCGGATTTTTCAACATGCGGCTTTTCCGGCATGTGACCATCTACCACGGCTGTGCCGTAGGGGGAGGGTCGATCACCTATGGCGCTACTCTGCTTGAGCCACCGTTAGAAGTATGGAGTTCGGGTGCGTGGGCGGGTGTCGGCGATTGGCACGCAAGCATGCCGCAGCACTATGGCACCGCGGAACGTATGCTGGGTATAGTCGAAAACCAGATTCTCGGCCCCGCCGACCGTCTGCTGAAGAGCACCGCAGAGGCTGCAGGTTGCGGCGACCGTTTCTATCAGACCCGCGTAGGAATCTTCCAATTAAAGGACGCGGAACCCGGGCGATCCTTACACGATCCGTTCTTCTCAAACCAAGGTCCTGAGCGCACTGCGTGCGTTGCCTGTGGCGGCTGCATCATGGGCTGCCGCTTCGGCGCGAAGAATACGCTGGACCTCAATTACCTCTATCTGGCCGAGAAACATGGGGCTCATGTTTTCGCTGAAACACAAGTCATCGATGTGAAGCCTATGTCGGGATCGCCTGAGGGCGAAGACGGGTATGAAGTGCACACCGTCAGATCCACATCATGGATTGCTCGCCACCCGCAGCGGTTCACTGCACGAGCCGTAGTGTTCGCGGCATCCGCACTGGGCACCATGGAATTGCTCTTCCGCCTGCGCGAAAATGGCTCGTTGCCAGCGATTAGCAAGCAGCTGGGAAAGCACGTGCGCACGAATTCGGAGTCGCTGATCGGCGCGCGCATGCCGGGTTCTAACGAAGATTACTCTCAAGGAATTTCGATCGGTTCTGGCGTGTACATCGACGCGCACACGCACATCGAGGCGGTTCGTTATCCGCGCGGTTCCGACACCATGGGTTTGCTGACTACAGTTCTCACCGACGGCCAACCCGGTGCGCGTCGCGTGGCCCTATGGGCCAAGAACATTGTGAGTTCGTTTGTGCGCCATCCCATTCAATCCTGGAGATTGGGCAAACCGTGGCGCTGGGCACAAGAGACGGTCATTCTGCTATGTATGCAGGCCCTGGATGGCGAGATCGAGATGGATTGGCGGCGTCCGTGGTTCTGGCCCTTTCGAAAATTCCTGGTCAGCCGCGGAAAGAAGATACCCACTTACATCCCACAAGCCAACCAATTCGCAAGGAGGTTTGCAGAGGTCGCGGGCGGCAACGGCATGAGCACCTTGCCGGAAATCCTTTTCAACGTTCCCGGTACTGCGCATTGCATCGGAGGTTGCGTCATTGCTGACTCCGCAGCCCACGGCGTGGTTGATTCACAGCAGCGCGTGTTCGCCTACAAGAATATGTACATTTGCGATGGTTCGGTGATCGCCGCCAATCTCGGTGTGAATCCGAGCCTGACCATCACGGCGTTGGCGGAACGCGCGATGAGCTTCCTGCCAGAGAAAAACACGCGTACCGATGGTCAGGCTCGCGACGCTGCTTGAGCAGGGAAGTACCGATCCAGTAACTTCTGTTCGTAATTCAGCCACAGCCGCGTTGGACACAGCAAAGCGCTGCACTGGAGCGCAATCCAGTCCTGCATTTTCAGGGGTGAGCGGAACCCGTTTCGATGGATTACCCAATGTTTTGCGACGTGTCGGGCAATGCTTAATCCCATTCCAGTGTTCTCATCGCTAACGTCGGAGAGGAGACCGTCAAGGGTAAACATCACTTTGGAGAGCATGATGAGAGGACTCGGGAATCGTACCCCCTGAATCGCCACCCTCTCCAGAAGTCGCATGGCATCGGCGCCGCTGGGAAGATATTTCACCGGAAGGTCGTCAAGAAATCCCTGCACAGTGTCCGTTACCCCGTGCGCTTGAAGCGAACCCGTACGGATACGTTTTGAGCCAAGAGCTAGAACTTCGTTCGCTGCTCCTATCGGATCGCGCACGCTGACCATCAGAAACAACAGGGCTAAATGACGGCGTTGTTCTCGACTCAGCCGCTCCCGAAGCGCCCAATCAATAATCACCAGTTTTCCCGTGTGCCGGTCATAAAGCAGGTTGCCGGCATGAGGATCACCGTGGAAGATGGATTCGTCCTGTCCAGCCAGCAATGGCACCGCTACCAGAGCCTCGACCAGTTGCTCAGCAATCCGCTTCCGGGTGGCAGGCGGCAGTCGCGAAGCGGCGTTCGTAACCTTGATGCCGTGCTCTTCCGTAAGTGCCGTCACCATCGGGCTGCAGAGAAACGGAATGACATCCGGCACGCGCACGCTCGGCAGGTTGCGGTAAAGCGCGGCGGCCTCTTGCAACGTCTTTTGCTCTCGGCGGAAATTGACCTCGTGCTGCAGCAGACGACGCACTTTCTTGAAAGTGTCGGGAATCAGGTGCGCCGGAAATCCGTATCGGTGGTGCCGGTCGCCAAAGTGTTGTGCCAGGCCCTGCAGGTATTCCATGTCTTCCGCAAAATACTTGGGAATGTGTGGCTTCAGAACCTTGAACACGCCGCGTTTGCGCTCGCCATCTGCTGGATCTTCCCACGTGAAACGCACGACAGCGCTGACACTCGCCTCTGAGAGAATCGACGGAGCAATTTCGACGTTGTATTTCTTTAGACGGTCACCCAGTTCTTTTTTGATCAGCGCGCGTACCTCGCCAACGCTAACGTCGCGAATCCCGTTTTCCAAACGCGCCAGTGCTTTCCGCAAAGCCGGCCGAAGATGTTGGTTGCGTGCGATCACCTGCCCAAGCTTCTGCAGGCCGGGCACCTTCGAAATCAGCAGCCAGAGTCGTTCTTCGGCAGAAGTTTTCTGAGGGACTTCAAATTGTTCGACCAGCTTAGGTGCGAGGCGTGCAGCAGAAAGATGCTGAACCACGAACATCATCGAGTCGCGCACCGGAAAGTGCCATTTTTCGTACGCGGCAGGTACCAATCTTTCCACGGGAACCAACCGATCCACGATCCAGTGCGCCATCGCGCCACGCAGACCTTGGCCCATGGGACTGAGAAGTGCCGCCTCCACCGCGGCGATCTTTTCCGCGATGGATGCTTCTTTGGGAATAAACTCGGATATCCTGGCGCGCAGCTGTTCAGGACTGAACGGCAACGAATTCCTGTCGAGTGTAGAGGCATTGAGCACGAGCTCTAACCTCGGGCGGTCTACGCGTCGCGCAAAAATGGACGCTGATTCTAATTCACGTTCTCAAAAATTCCTGCTGCGCCCATTCCTCCCCCAACGCACATGGTCACCATTCCGTAGTGGGCGTTGCGGCGCTTCAATTCGCGGATGATCGTTGCCGTGAGCTTTGCCCCGGTGCATCCGAGCGGGTGACCTAACGCAACCGCGCCTCCATTGGGATTGACTCGATCGGGATCCAACTTTCCTTCTTTGATCACCGCCAGCGACTGCGCTGCAAAAGCCTCGTTCAACTCGATCACGTCGATATCGGACAACTTCAGGCCAGCCAGTTTGAGCGCCTTGGGAATCGCAAAGACCGGGCCCAATCCCATCTCTTCCGGCTTGTAGCCAGCGGTCGCGAACGATACGAATCGGACCAGCGGCTTGATCCCGAGCTGCTTTGCCCGCTCCGCAGACATGACCACCGCTGCCGCGGCGCCGTCCGACATCTGAGAAGAATTCCCAGCCGTCACCGTACCTTTGACGTGAAACGCGGGTTTCAACGCGAGCAGCACCTCGAGCGATGTATCGGCACGCGGACCTTCGTCTACCTTGAAAACAATTTCCTGCTTCTTCGGCTTCGAACCATTCGGTGTAGTGAACGTCACCGGCACGGGCACAATCTCATCTTCGAATTTTCCTGCTTGGATCGCCATAATGGCTTTCTGATGGCTATGCAGAGAAAACTCGTCCGCGTCCTGCCGAGTAACGTTGAAACGCTGCGCTAAACGCTCCGCCGTCAGTCCCATCGAGAGATAGGAATCCGGATAATGCTCCACCAGCCACGGATTGGGCGCGATCTTGTGTCCGCCCATGGGGACAAGAGTCATCGACTCCGTCCCGCCGGCAACGATCACTTCGGCTCCGCCCCCTCTAATCCGCTCGGCAGCCATGGCAATTGACTGCAATCCGGACGAGCAGAATCGATTGATCGTCATGGCCGAAACTTCCACAGGTAATCCCGCGCGCAAGGACGCAGTGCGTGCGACGTTCATGCCTTGCTCAGCTTCCGGCATCGCGCAGCCGAGAATGACGTCTTCGATCTCTTTGGGATCCAGCTGCGGCACACGATCCAGGGCGCCTCTGATGGCGATCGCGGCCAGTTCGTCGGGCCGAGTCGCTCGCAGCGTTCCTTTGTAGGCTCGTCCGACCGGTGTGCGCACTGAGGACACAAGAACCACTTCTCGCATACCGACCTCCACAATTTCCTTCACAAGACTACTATGATTTTGAGCGGCGCGGAGGGTGAGTAGGGTCACCCTCGTGGGTGCGTCGAATCACTTGTCAGGGCAATCCTGGAAGGACGACACTTAACAGCGGTACCGGGCGGAGGTTCATCATGAAGCGAATTCATAAAGTCGCCGTGCTCGGCGCAGGCACCATGGGCGCGCGCATCGCCGCTCATTTCGCCAATGCGGGCGTGCCGAGCTTTCTGTTCGACATCGTTCCCGCAGACGCCGATGCTCCCATGCGCAACAAGATTGCTGCTGCAGGTCTCGACGCGGCCAAGAAATCAAAACCAGCCGCGTTCTTCGATTCCTCGCTTTCCCACCTGGTTTCCATCGGCAACTTCGAAGATGACCTTAAGAAACTCGCAGACGTCGATTGGATCATCGAAGCAGTGGTCGAAAATCTCGAAATCAAGCGCGAACTTCTGAGGAAGGTTGAAGCCATCCGCCGGCCAGGAACGATCATAACTACCAATACCAGCGGGCTCCCGGTTGCGCGAATTGTTGAGGGCTTCTCCGAGGACTTCCGGCGCTGCTGGTTTGGTACCCACTTCTTCAATCCGCCGCGATACATGAGGTTGCTCGAAATTATTCCCACGGCAGAAACCGACCACGCCGCCATGGAAGCAGTGAAGTGGTTTGCCGACGTTCGCCTCGGCAAAGGAGTCGTGTTCGCAAAGGACACGCCGAATTTCATTGCCAATCGCATCGGCACCTTCTCGGTGCTCAATGTCATTCGCCTGATGCAGGAAATGGATCTCAGCATCGAAGAAGTGGACGCACTCACCGGTCCGGCCGTCGGCTGGCCGAAGTCAGCGACCTTCCGCACCATCGATCTTGTCGGACTCGACATCCTCAGCCACGTCGTTCGCAACATGGAAAAGACCGGACTGG
>Ga0070713_100001257_pt1 | contig 16199 bp, 16 predicted proteins | sample LARL82metaG_FD_65465 | JGI IMG/M metagenome (GOLD analysis project Ga0070713, IMG submission 65465) | Corn, switchgrass and miscanthus rhizosphere microbial communities from Kellogg Biological Station, Michigan, USA - LAR L8-2 metaG | ecosystem: Host-associated > Plants > Roots > Rhizosphere ...
GTCGGCCACTTCGCCAAAAAACGCGCGTAGTAAGGACCGACGGCCTTAACCGTGGTCTGCTGCAGCATGATTTCGGAAAGCCAGACGCGGTAAGAGTCGGGCCGTTCTCCGCGCCGCGCCTGATGTGGCGCGAGCCGCCACGGCAATACGCGGGCGTGCCGGTCGTACCAGGCGAGAAGATCGGCGGCCGCAGGCATGGCCCCTTTCTTCCGCCGCGGCATTCGGACTGCTACGGTCATGCGGCCAACGATGGCACAGGGTGCCGCTTCATGACCAAGCCCTCACGCAGTTTTCCCCGGCCGCTTTCCGAGCTGCTCGGCGCCACCTTGAATGATGTCATGAAAGCGCAGGGGTTTGCCTCGACCGAAATCATTTCGCGCTGGGCTGACATTGTGGGGCCTGAGATCGCCGCCCACAGCGAACCTCTGAAGATCAGTTGGCCGCGCGCGGTCGGCGACGAGGCACCGGAACCCGCCACCTTGGTTCTGCGGGTCGAAGGGCCGGCCGCGCTTGAAATACAGCATCTGTCGGCCGTCATTCTCGAGCGGGTCAATCGGTTCTTTGGCTGGCAGGCCATCGGCCGCATTGCGCTGCGCCAAGCCCCACTTCACCGCCGCGAACAGCTGCCCCGACGCGAGCCCGATCCGGCCGTGGCGGCGCGCATCGCCGAAGCGTTGCCCGAGGTAAAAGACGAGGATTTGCGCCTGGCGCTCGCCCGGCTGGGTGCAGCAATCAAGGGAAATTGACCCTCCCGGACGCCTTGGCAGGCCGGCCCGGCATTGCCACAATTGTACGATCCAGCTAGCCAGTGACCTACGGATCGGCATTTCCAGCTCAAGTCCAGCCTAGGAGTCTCAGTTGACGATCACCCGCCGCGAATTTTGCCAAAGCACTGCCGCACTGGCTCTCGCCACCGCCGTGCTTGGCGTCTCATCGCTGCCCCCTTTCCCGGGCGAGGCTTTCGCAGATTCAGTGCCGACCGAAGAGTTGATGAAACCGGATGCGCTGCCCGACATGGTGATGGGCAACGAGAAGGCGCCGGTGACCGTGATCGAATACGCGTCCATGACTTGCCCGCACTGCGCCCATTTCGAGGAAACCACGTTTCCCGAACTTAAGAAGCGCTACATCGACACAGGCAAGGTGCGGTTCATTTTCCGCGAATTTCCGCTCGACAATCTTGCGGCGGCGGCCTTCATGCTGGCGCGCTGCTCGGGCCAGAGCGACAAGGACAAATATTTTGCTCTGGTCGACACGCTGTTTAGACAACAGCGGCAATGGGCGGTGGAGAAGCCGATACCGCCTTTGCTTGCCATCGCCAAGCAGGCGGGCTTTACCGAGCAGACTTTCAATGAGTGTCTGGCGAATCAGAAGGTGCTCGACGGCATCGAAAGCGTGCGCCAGCGGGCGGTCGATAAGTTTAAAGTCCAATCAACCCCAACCTTTTTCATCAACGGAACCGCCTACCCGGGCGCCTTGTCGATTGAAGATCTGGCCAAGGTCATCGACCCCTATCTCAAGGGCTGATAAGGCTTTTTTGCCCTGAGCCGCATCGGACTCAGCGTTGCAGGCGTCACAGCCCTGCCCGCGCCCTGCTGGAAATGTCTGGAAAACCACCGTCTTGGTCCCCGTGGCAGTTGCCCTCGCGGGCGCGGCGATTCATTCTGCCGACCGATGCGGCAGATGGGCCACCAGACCCGGGCCAAGCCTCGGGACGGCTTGCTGAATTGTTCAATGCAAAAACCTGATTGGAGTGGCGGGGTCTCATCCCCCATCGCGCACGATCCGGAAGATCGGAAACCGATCGTCGGAAAAGTTTGTGCGCCAACAAGAAGAATGCTGAGGCCTTAACGAATGAAACTTACGCGGCTGCGTCTGCTCGGCTTCAAATCATTCGTCGAACCGACCGATTTCATGATCGAGCCGGGTTTGACCGGCGTCGTTGGCCCTAACGGCTGCGGCAAGTCGAACCTGGTCGAAGCGCTGCGCTGGGTGATGGGCGAATCCTCGCACAAATCCATGCGCGCCTCGTCCATGGATGATGTGATTTTTTCGGGCTCCAATAGCCGTCCTGCGCGCAACAACGCCGAAGTGGCGATTGCGATCGACAATTCGACGCGTTCCGCGCCGGCAGCCTTCAACGATCAGGATTCCATCGAGATTGCCCGCCGGATCGAACGCGATTCCGGTTCCAATTACCGCATCAACGGACGTGAAGTACGGGCACGCGATGTGCAGATCCTGTTCGCCGACGCTTCGACCGGCGCCCGCTCGCCGGCGCTCGTACATCAGGGCCGCATCGGTGAGATCATTCAGGCCAAGCCCGAGCAACGCCGCCGCGTCCTGGAGGAAGCGGCCGGCGTCGCCGGCCTGCATGCCCGGCGCCACGAGGCCGAGCTGCGCCTGAAGGCGGCAGAGACCAATCTTCTGCGCGCCGAAGACGTGATCGGCCAACTCACGGCGCAAATCGACGGATTGAAGAAGCAGGCACGCCAGGCGATCCGCTATCGCACCGTGTCGTCGCAAGTTCGCAAGAACGAGGCGACGCTCTATCACTTGCGCTGGACCGCAGCGAACAACGAGGTTACCGAAGCCGAGCACGCCAAGGACCTTTGCGTGCGTACCGTTGCTGGGCGCGTCGAGGCAGAAGTCGAGGCGTCGAAACGCCAGACCGAGGTCGCGGCCGGGTTGCCGGAATTGCGCGAAGCGGAAGCGCGCGCGGGTGCGGCCCTGCACCGTCTTAACGTCGCGCTCCAGGATCTTGATCGCGAGGAAGCGCGCGCCAAGGATCGCATCGCGGAACTCGACCTCCGGCTCGTTCAGTTTGCCGCCGACACCGAGCGCGAACAGCGGCTTGCCGTTGACGCTGAACAGGCAATCGCCCGGCTCGCCACCGAGGAAGAGGCTATCCGGACCGAAGCACGCGAGAGCGCAGGCCGTCGCAGCGGCGTCGACGCGAAAGTGGCGGCGGCCGATGGCGAACTTTCCGGCGCCGAAAAGATTTTCAGCGATCTGACCACCGCGCTTGCCGACCTGACCGCGCAACGCAATCGCTATGAAAACGCCGTGCGCGAGCAAAGCGACCGTATTGCGAAGTTTTCGTCCGAAATCGAGGCCATCGAGCGCGAACTGACGACGCTGCATAGTGCGGATAGCGCTCCGCTCGCTGCGGCGGTCGAGGGCGCGCAAGCAGCGCTGACCGAAGCTGAAGCTGCGGCAGTTGCCGCCGAGGCTGCGCATAATGTTGCACGGGCCGGACTCGAGACTTCGCGGACGGCATCGGCTGAAGCCGAGAAACGCGTCCAGCGCCTCGAGACAGAGGCGAAGACCCTCTCCAAGATGTTATCGCTCGAGACCCGCAGCCTGTGGCCGCCGGTCATCGACCACATCTCCGTGGATAAAGGCTACGAAAAGGCGTTGGGAGCGGCGCTCGGTGACGATCTCGACGCGCCGGTCGATCCATCTTCTCCCATGCATTGGACCGCGGTGACGGGCGAGACTCCCGATCCCGGCCTCCCCGACGGCGTTGAGCCGCTCGCGCGCTATGTCAAAGCGCCGGCCCAGCTCGCACGGCGTCTCGCGCAGATCGGTGTGGTCGAGCGGGAGATCGGTATCCGGCTCGCCGGGGCCCTAAAAACCGGTCAACGATTGGTCTCGCGCGAGGGCGATCTCTGGCGCTGGGATGGCTTTGTAGCCGCAGCGCACGCGCCGACCGGCGCTGCCCGGCGACTGGCGCAACGCAGCCGATTTGCCGAGATCGATAGCGAACTCGAGAGCGCACGCAACGAGGTCGAAGCCAGGCGCCTGGATCTCGAAACTGCACAAGCCGCTTTCGACGCCGCCAACAGTGCGGAAGCCGAAACACGCGCGCGCGAACGCGACCTCAACCGTCAGGCGGCGCGCCTCTCGGCATTGGCGGAAGCACGCGCACGATTGACGATGAGCCGCGACGAAGCGTCGGCGGCCAAGACCGAGGCGGAAAGCGCGCTCGGCGCCTTTGCCGCTGCGGCCGACATCGAAGCAAGACTTGGGCAAGTGCGCGATGACATTACGGGCAAGCGCGCCAAGCTTGCTGAAGTGCGGGCCGAACAACAGGCGATCGTGCGCGAAGCCGAGCTCGCGGACCGCCGCCTGGCCACCCTTGCAACCGACAAGGCCGGTTGGCTTGAACGCCAGCAAGGCGCGCGTAACCAGATCAGCACGCTTGAGCAGCGCACCGCCGAAGCAAAGCGCGACCGCACCGAACTCGAAAATGCTCCGCAAGTCTTTGCCGAGAAGCGCGGAGCGCTGATCAACGAAGTGCAAACCGCCGAAACGGCCAGGCGTGCCTGCGCCGACCGTCTGCAGGAAGCCGAAGCAGCGCTGGCCGAAGCAGACCGTGATGCGCGCGCCGCGCTGGAAGCAGCGAGTGCCGCGCGCGAAGAACTCGCGCGCGCCGAAGAGCGTTTCGAAGGCGCCAAGCGCCGGCTGACCGATATCGGTCGCGAAATTCACGACATGCTGGAAATCGAGCCAGCGGGCGTGGCTGCACTCGCCGAGATCAAGCCGACCGATCCGCTGCCCGATCTCACCGAGATCGAGGCCACCTTGGAGCGACTGCGCCGCGAACGCGAGCGCTTGGGGGCCGTCAATCTGCGCGCCGAGGAAGAACTGCGCGAAGTCGAAGCCCAGCACACCTCGCTCACGACCGAACGCGACGATCTGGTTGAGGCGATCAAGAAATTGCGGCTCGGCATCCAGAGCTTAAACCGCGAAGCTCGCGAACGCCTGCTGGCGTCGTTCGAGCAAGTGAACAAACATTTCCAACACTTGTTCACGCAACTGTTCGGTGGCGGCACCGCCGAATTGCAACTGATCGAAAGCGAAGATCCATTGGAAGCCGGATTGGAAATCCTGGCTAAGCCGCCGGGCAAAAAACCGGCGACGTTGTCGCTGCTCTCGGGCGGCGAACAGGCATTGACTGCCCTGGCGCTGATCTTCGCGGTGTTTCTGACAAATCCGGCGCCGATCTGCGTGCTCGACGAAGTAGACGCGCCGCTCGACGATCACAACGTGGAACGTTTCTGTGATCTGCTCGACGAAATGATCAGGTCAACCGACACGCGCTTCGTCATCATAACCCACAACCCAATCACGATGGCGCGCATGAACCGCCTGTACGGCGTCACCATGGCCGAACGCGGCGTTTCGCAACTTGTGTCAGTGGACCTCGAAGCCGCCGTACGCTTCCGCGAAGCGAGCTAGTCCGCTAAGCCGCCTCGATTTTCGACGAACGCGCAGGCGTCACCAAGCGCGGCTCGCCCGATAGCCAGGCGGAACTGATCGTCCACGTATGATCCCGTTCGCAGGCCGGACAATGCATGCGGCCCGAAACCGTGGGCAATTTATGGAACGTGGCTGGCTCGGTTTCGATCGCGGTCGAGACCGCACGCCCAGTCACGGGACACCAAATCATCACCGCGCTCATAGGTGATGCCCTCCGAATTGAACCCCCGTACCCGATCGCGATGGAACTTACCGATCGTGACCGTCTCAAGACACCGCCACGCCCAAATGGGCTGCCCTGTGGATAAAAACCAGCCCCCTGCAATACCCCCGGAACCAATCCTAATGAGCGGCGTTAATGGCCCGTGTATTTCAGCTGGGCGGCTCCCCCCTTACCCCCCGAATAGCCGTCTGGCGAAGAGACCCCGAGTTTAGGCTCGGGGTCTTTTTTTATTCGCCGCTCAAATTGCATGAACCTCCAGCACTTTCGGCGCGACTACTAGGTTGCCTCCCGCTACCCCTACCCGGTTGCCGTTGGCCGCAGCGAACCCATCTAGGGTAGACTTATTTCGCTCGGCCAACCGCTTCCCACCCTGGAGCTGTTTCATGTCCACCACCGGCTGGATCGTTCTTGGTGTTGCCGTCGTCGTCGTGATCTGGGCAATCAGCATCTACAACAGCCTCGTCGCCATGCGGCAGAGGACAAATCAAGCCTTCGCCGACATTGACGTTCAACTCAAGCAACGCCACGACCTGATCCCGAACCTCGTCGAGACGGTGAAAGGTTATGCCGCGCATGAGCGCGGAACGCTGGAGGCGGTGATCCAGGCGCGCAATGCCGCTGTCGCCGCCCCCGGCGTCGAGCAAAAAGTGGCGGCGGAAAATGTGCTCAGTGGCGCGCTGCGGCAGTTATTCGCGCTGTCGGAGAATTATCCGAACCTCAAGGCCAACGCGAACTTCCAGCAGCTGCAGAGCGACCTGTCCGATATCGAGAACAAGCTCGCGGCCTCCCGCCGCTTCTTCAATAACGCCGTGCAGGAATACAACACCGGTATCCAGCAATTTCCGGCGTCGCTATTCGCTGGAATTTTTGGCTTCTCGCAACGCGAGTTTTTCGATCTCGGCGAAAGCCGCGCCCAGCTCGATCAGGCACCAAGCGTCAAGTTTTAGATCACTCCGTCATGCCCGGCCTTGTGCCGGGCATCCCGCTTAGGCTGGCCCGGCATCGCGTCCCTAAGCGAGATGGCCGGGACGAGCCCGGCCATGACGAGGAGAGCGCCGAGCACAACAATGGCTGCCTACGGACTCTATACGCATATCCAGTCGAACAAGCGCCGATCGATTGCGCTACTGATCGGCCTGTTCTTTCTGGTTTACGTTATGGTCTTCGCCGGCGCGCTGCTGGCCGAGGCGCTGACCACCTTCAACTCCTACAACGCGCCGCCGCTCGATTATCTCATCCGCGCCGCCGAGTTCGATTTCATCAAAGCGCTCCCGTTTGCAACCATTGGCACCGTCGTCTGGATTGCGATCGCATACAAATTCCACCAGCGGATGATCGATGCTGTCACCGGCGCGCAGCCGGTCACCCGGCAGCAAGAGCCGCGCCTCTACAATCTGCTGGAAAATTTGTGCATCTCGCGCGGCATCACGATGCCGACGCTGCGCATCGCCGACGATGACGCACTCAATGCTTTCGCCACGGGTCTCAATGAGAAGCAATATTCCATCACGGTGACACGCGGGCTGATCAACGCGCTCAACGACAAGGAGATCGAGGCCGTACTCGGCCACGAGCTCACCCATATCCGCAATGGCGATGTGCGCATGCTTGTGATCGCGGTGGTGATCGCCGGCGTCATATCGTTCTTCGGCGAGCTTGTATTCCGCATTTTTTTCCAGAACGTCATGTGGGGCGGCGGCCGGCGCTCGAGCGGCGACGACCGCAAGGGTGGCGCGGGTCTCGCCATCATCATCGCGGTCGCCATCATCGCCGTGGTCTGGGTTCTCTCCATCGTGATCCGTTTCGCCCTGTCGCGTCAGCGCGAATACCTGGCGGATGCCGGTTCAGTCGAACTCACAAAAAACCCCGACGCCATGATCTCGGCGCTGCGCAAGATCGAAGGGCGCGGCGAAATCCCCGGCGCCAATTCCGCCGTCATGGAAATGTGCATTGATAACCCGCGCGTCGGCTTTTCCAACGTTTTCGACACCCACCCACCGGTCGAGGCGCGCGTTGAGGCGCTGGTGAAATTCGCCGGCGGTCATGATCCTGGGCCGCTTGCGATTGCGGCGCCTGCGCAAAGCGATGACGCCGGCAGTCAAACCACCAACGAGCCACCGGTCGGCGGGCCGTGGGGCGGTGGCGGCCGCGGCGAGAGCGACAAGCCATTTTTGCCGCCTGAACCGCCGGTTGATCTTGGCGGCGGCGGTGGCCCGTGGGGGCCGCGCCAGGGCTAGTGCCCTTCGAACGAAATCAACGTCCGCACCGGCACGTCCATCTTGCGCAGCTTGTCCGCACCGCCGAGCTCAGGCAGGTCGATGACGAAGCACGCCGCCAAAATATTCGCACCAAGTTGCCGCATTAATTTGACCGCACCCTCCGCGGTCCCGCCTGTGGCGATGAGATCGTCGACCAAGATCACACGCTCACCCTTCGTCACCGCGTCTTCATGCACCTCCATCTCATCAAGGCCGTACTCAAGCGAGTAGGCAATACTCACCCTTTTGTGCGGCAGCTTGCCCTTCTTGCGGATTGGAATGAAACCAGCCGACACCTGATGCGCCACCGCGCCGCCGAGGATAAACCCGCGCGCTTCAATCCCCGCCACCTTGTCGATCTTCATGCCAGCCCAGGGCTGCACCAGTTCGTCGACCGCGCGGCGGAAGGCGCGCGCATCGCCGAGCAGCGTGGTGATGTCGCGGAACATGACGCCCGGCTTCGGATAGTCAGGAATCGTGCGGATCGTGGCTTTGAGATCGTTCTCCAGAGCGGGTGAGATCATTCGCGGTTCTCGGGTTTTCAGACCGCGTTACTAGCGGCGGCTCTCGTTGAGATAGCTTTCGTCGACAAATTTGGAGCGGTCATAGGCCTTGTCGCGGCCCATGACTTCCGCTTGCTGCATAGTCTCGAAAACCTTTTGCAAGCTGAGATCGGTCAGCGACATATCGCGCGCGATAACATCCATGCGCACGGTATCCTCGAGCGCGCGGCGGGCATTGGCCGGCGTTGTACGCAATTCCTTGGCGCCAAGTTCGGCCGCCTCGTCAGGGTGCGCGAACATATAGTCAGTGCCTTTGCGCAAGGCGCGCAGGAAACCGGCCATCAGCGCGCGATTCTGCGTCGCCCACTTGTTATCGACAATGACGGATGTGAATTGATAGTCGGGCACCAGCTTGATGATCGCCCCGAGGTTGCTGAAACCGGCGGCTTCCGCCTCATAGCTCAGCGGATAAGGCTGCAGGCCGGCGTCGATCTTGCGCTCCTTGAGCAGGCGCGCCCGCGTCGGCGAGCCGCCGACCGCCTCAACCTTGACGTCGGCAAGCGCGAAACCACCGGCCTTGGCGATGTCTTTGATGAAAAATGTCGTACCTTCCTGCATCGAAACGACGCCGATGGTCTTGCCCTTGAGATCGGCGAGCGATTTGATTTCGGGCTGGGCGATGATGAAATGCGGCGGGCGCTGCGCGCTGCCGGCTACCAGCCGGAGCGTACCGCCCTTGTAGCCGTCCTCGATCACGGTTTCGATCGACGAAATGCCGATCTGCAGGTTGCCCGCCTGCAAGTCGGTGAAAATCTTGTGGGCGCCATCATAGACCTCGATCTTCGGATCGATGCCCTCCGCCTTGAAGAAACCCTGCTGTACGGCAGTCCATGCCGGCAGATAAAAGATGGTTCGCGACACCACGCCAACGCGCAACGCCGTCTCGGCATGGCTTGGCGATGCGGCCAGCATTAAGCCAATGACCGCCAAGCCGGCCAGAATGTGGAATTTTTCGCGCATCGTGCATCCCCCGTGCAGCGCGGCAGGCTAGCCTTTCAGCATCCGGGCCGCCACCGCGTCGAGCTTCTTTGGCTTGCTCAGCCCGGCAACCAGCGGCGGGGCGATTCACGCTTGTCGTCATAGGCCGCCTCGAAAACCGGTGCAGCGAGCGTCGATTCAATGTGCAGGACGCCATCACCGGAATTTGAAAAACCGTGCTTGCGGCCCGCCGGCACGACGACCAATTGCCCGCTGGTCAAGGTGACATGTTCATCATCAAGCCACACGTCGGCCTGCCCTTCACGGACGCACAGGACTTCCTCGACTGCGTGCAGATGGGTGGGCGCGCCATGGCCCGGGTCACACCATTGCTCAAACATGCAAAGCTGGGCCGCGCCATTGGCCGCCGAGGCTCGCATGCGCGTGGTAACGCCTGCCCGCCATTCCTCGCTCTGCTGCTGGTTCACATCGACAAAATGCATGGGCTCTCCGAAAATTCGCTTCGTGGCAACAGGTCGGCAATGATCCTAGCCGCCGGGGGCGGGCTTGTCGTGGTTGTGGCGGCCGTCAGCGCTTGCCCAACACCCTGCCCGCCACGGCGTCGAGTTTTTTCAGCAACTCCGGATCGCGCGCCTCTGGCGCCGTGATCAGGGCCGTGTCGAGTGCGCGATCGGAGCCGATCGGACAAGCTTCATGTTCATGGGGGAAATCTTGCGCCAACCGCGCCACCAGGCGCTTTGCCTTTTCCGCATTCTCCAGAAGGACCTTGATGATGTCTTGCACCGTGACCGCATCGTGCTCGGGGTGCCAGCAGTCGAAGTCGGTCACCATGGCGACCGTGGCGTAACAAATCTCAGCTTCGCGCGCGAGCTTAGCCTCCGGCATGTTCGTCATGCCGATGACCGAATAGCCGAGCTGCTTGTAGGTCATGCTTTCGGCATAAGTCGAAAATTGCGGCCCCTCCATGCAGATGTAGGTTCCGCCATAGTAGGGATCGATGCCTTCCTTCAGCGCGGCCTCGCCGATGCGCGCGCGCAGGCGCGGGCTCACCGGATGCGCCATCGATACGTGCGCCACCATGCCCTTGCCGAAGAACGAGCTCTCACGCTTGTGAGTGCGGTCGACAAACTGATCAACCAGCACGAAGGTGCCGGGCGGCAGTTCTTCCTTGAACGAACCACAGGCAGACAACGAAACAAGATCGGTGACGCCGGCGCGCTTCAGCACATCAATATTGGCGCGATAGTTGATGTCGGATGGCGACAGCCGGTGGCCGGCGTCGTGCCGTGACAGGAACACGACGGGAAGACCCGCGATCTCACCGACGCGCAACGGTCCGGATGGCTCGCCCCACGGGCTGGCGATGCGCTGTTCGCGTACATGGGTCAGTCCAGGCAAATCGTAGATGCCGGACCCACCGATGATGCCAAGGACTGCTTTGGTCATGCTCCGACCCTGTTTAAAAAACGAAGGGCCCCGAATGGGGCCCTCGCGTCAAGAGTTTTTGCCAACCGCCCTTAGTGCACCGCAGACCACACCTTTTTCTTGGTGAAATAAAGCAGGCCCGAGAGCACGATCAGGAAAATCATGACCTGAAAGCCGATGCGCTTGCGCTGCACCAGGTGCGGCTCGGCTGCCCACATCAAGAAGGCCGACACATCCTTGGCATATTGGTCGACTGTCTGCGGAGCGCCATCATCATAGACGACCTGGCCGTTTTGCAGCGGTGGCGGCATCGCCGTGTTGTGGCCGGGGAAATATTTGTTGTAGTGACCGCCCTGCGGAAGCTGGAAGCCTTTGGGCGGCTCCTCAAAGCCTTTGAGATACGCAGTGATGTAATCGGGGCCTTGCTCCTGATACTGCGTGAACATATCGAATACGAACCAGGGGAAGCCGCGCTGATAAGTGCGCGCCTTGGCCAAGGTGGACATATCCGGCGGAGCGACGCCATGCACCGCTTTCGCAGCGAGCTCGTTCGGGAATGGTGACGGGAAATAGTCCGCCAGTCGTCCGGCACGCTCGGTCGGCTGACCTTTGTCGTCGAGGTCGCTGATCTTGGCGTCAGCCGCTACGGCCGCCGCCTGCGCCTCAGAGAACCCGGGGCCACCGGGTTCGGCGAGATTGCGGAAGGCCACCATCTGCATCGAATGGCAGACGGAGCAGACCTCTTTGTAGACCTTGAAGCCGCGCTGAAGCTGCCCCTCGTCATACTTCCCGAATGGCCCCGCAAACGACCATTTCAATTTTGGCGGGGCCTCTTGCTCTTCGGCCATCACCGGCAGGGCAAGCCCTGCGACCGCGCCGGCGAGCGTGAGAGCGAGGATGGTACGCTTTATCGTCATCAGTTTGCCCCCGCTCACGCTTTTGCGCCCAAGACCGATTCCGAAATCGAATTCGGCAACGGTTTGGTTTTCTCGAAGATGCCGAGCAGCGGCATGACAATCAGGAAGAAGGCGAAATAATAAACTGTGAAGATGCGCGACAGGATGACGTAAATGCCCTCGGGCTGTTTCGAGCCGAGCCAGCCGAGCCCGATGCAGGCGACAACCCATAGCCAGAAGAACTGTTTGAAGAGCGGCCGATAACGGGCCGAGCGAACCCGTGACGTGTCGAGCCAGGGAATGAAGGCCAGCACCAGGATCGACGAGAACAGGGCGATCACGCCCAGCAACTTGTCGGGAATGGACCGCAGAATGGCGTAGAACGGCAGGTAGTACCATTCAGGCACGATTTCAGCCGGAGTCACCGCCGGATTGGCCGGGATATAGTTGTCGGCATGGCCCAGAAAACCCGGGATGTAGAAGACGAACCATGCGTAGAGGATGCAGAACACAGCTACGAAGAAGCCATCCTTGACCGTTGCGTAGGGCGTGAAGGCCACGGAATCTTTTTCGGACTTGGCCTCAATGCCTGTGGGGTTGTTCTGACCGGCGACATGCAGCGCCCAGATGTGCAGCACGACCACGCCCGCGATGACGAACGGCAGCAGGTAGTGCAGCGAATAGAAGCGGTTGAGCGTCGGGTTGCCGACGGCATAGCCGCCCCACAGCCACGTGACGATCGTGTCGCCGACACCCGGTATGGCGGAGAAAAGATTGGTGATCACGGTTGCCGCCCAGAAGCTCATCTGGCCCCAGACCAGCACGTAGCCCATGAAGCCGGTTGCCATCATCAGCAGGTAGATAATGACGCCGAGGATCCAGAGCACTTCGCGCGGCTCTTTATATGACCCGTAATAGATACCGCGGAACATGTGGATGTAGACGGCGAGGAAGAACATCGACGCGCCGTTGGCGTGCAGATAGCGCAACAGCCAACCGAAGTTGACGTCGCGCATGATGGTCTCGACCGATTTGAAGGCGAGATCGACATGCGGGGTGTAGTGCATCGCCAGCACGATTCCGGTGACGATCTGCACACCGAGCATGAACGACAGGATGGCGCCGAATGTCCACAGATAGTTCAGGTTCCGTGGCGTCGGATAGGCGACAAACGAAGAATGAACGAGGCCACCGATCGGCAGCCGCTTCTCGAACCATTGCAGAACTTTGCTCTGCGGTTGGTAGGTGGATGGTCCGCTCATGATTAAACCTTGAATGCGCCGTTTCGCTCAGCCGATCTGAATCTTGGTGTCGGAAACGAACTTGTAGGGCGGTAAGAACAGGTTTTTCGGTGCCGGGCCTTTGCGAATGCGGCCCGACGTGTCGTACTGCGAACCGTGGCATGGACAGAACCAGCCGTCGTACTCGCCCTGATGGGCGAGCGGGATACAGCCGAGATGCGTGCAAATTCCGATAACGACCAGCCACTGGTCGTGACCTTGCTTAACGCGCTCCGAGTCCGGCTCCGGATCGGGAAGGCTGGCGACGTTGACCGCCTGCGCTTCGGTGATGTCTTTCTTGGTGCGATGGAAAATGAAGATGGGCTTCGAGCGCCAGAAGACCTTGATGATCTGCCCATCGGCGATCGGAGCGAGGTCGACATCGATCGGCGCGCCGGCCGCGATGGTCGAGGCATCCGGATTCATTTGCGCGATCAGCGGCACCAAGGCCGCCGCCGCTCCCACCGCGCCGACGGCGCCGGTGGCAATGTAGAGAAAGTCGCGGCGCGTGTGCTCCGCCGAAGACACGGTCGTCACGTCTTAGGCCCTCTCCTCCGGCTGGCTTATTCTTCCGCCCGCGGCTGGAGCCCGGGACCGAAATCCCATGGGCGGCGGGGCGTCCCGCTTGCGGCAGCCCTGGAAAAGGCAGGACAGCGCGTCGGTGGCGTTCTATTGGCACCCTTGCAGTACAAGCGCAAGCCCGCTATCGCGCCCGCGAGAATTAGTCGCATAAATCATTCGTCTAGAGCGGCTTAAGCCCCAGGACGACGGACATGCGGATCGCCCTTTATGAACCGGACATTCCCCAGAATACCGGCACGATTCTCCGGCTTTGCGCCTGTCTGGGCGTCGAAGCGCACATCATTGAGCCCGCCGGCTTCCCGGTCACCGATCGCGCCTTTCGGCGCGCTGGCATGGATTATCTGGACCAAGTCGCCATTACCCGTCACGGCTCGTTCGCGGCCTTCGAGACCTGGCGGGCACGCGAACGACTGGCGCTGGTACTGCTGACCACCACCACGGAGCGATCCTACCTCGATCACACCTACGGCGAGGACCAGGTATTGCTGTTCGGTCGCGAGAGCGCCGGCGTGCCGGAACCTGTGCACAAGGCGGCCGATGTCAGGCTGTGCGTCCCCATGCGGCCGGACCTGCGCTCACTGAATGTTGCGATGGCGGCCGCCATGGTCGTCGGGGAAGCGCTGCGGCAGACGGGCGGCCTCCCGCGGTGATATTATTTACGCCATGGCTCGCGTGCTCATGGCAGCGCTGATTGCGATTGCGGTCAGCCAATCTGGCGAGGCAACCGCCGCGCGCACCTTGCTCGCGGATCTGATGGCGCGTCCCACGGCCCAGGCCGACACCAAGGCGATGTCCGCCTTGGCCCTGGAGGCTTGCCTGCGCCGCGCCCAGGAGCTCGATCGCGACGGTACCGCCATCGATCATGAAATCGCGGCGATCGATCGCGAAGCTGCCGAGGCGCTATTGCTGCAGAAGCAGATCAATACCGAACTGCCGGTGCTGGGCGACTTCGACGAACCGGCGCTCAATGCTTTTCAACGGCGGGTTATCCGTCATGAAGAGTTGACGAAGAAATTCCACACTGAGTTCCCGCGCTACGAAGAAAGGCAAAAGGCCTACGACGCGGCGGTTGCTGAATTTGAACGCTATTGCGCAGGCCGCTTCACCCGTGACGATCTCGATGCTGTCAAATTGAAATTGGGCCTGCACTAGCGCCGCCTTATTCTGACACAGGTCAAACAGCCGTTTGCTCGTGCGCTACGATCCATCGCGCGTTATATTCGTGACTTGGAGCCGGAAATGGACGCAGGACACCTCGAAGCTCGCAAGGCGCGTGCGCAAGCTTGGTTCGAGTCATTGCGCAATGACATATGCGCGGCCTTTGAGGCGGTAGAAGACGCCCTGCCCGCCGATGCCCCCTATTCCGATCGCAAGGCCGGCCGCTTCGTACGCACCCCGTGGCAACGTATCGATCACAACGGAACTCCAGGCGGCGGCGGCGAGATGTCGTTGATGCATGGGCGCGTCTTCGAGAAGGTCGGCGTGCACTGTTCGACCGTTTTCGGGGAATTCGCGCCGGCGTTTCGCAAGGAGATACCCGGCGCCGAGAGCGACCCGCGCTTTTGGGCCTCCGGCATTTCACTGATAGCGCATCTGCACAATCCTCATGTGCCCGCCGTGCACATGAACACGCGTTTTGTCGTCACCCGAAAGGCGTGGTTCGGCGGCGGTGCCGATCTGACACCGGTACTCGACAAACGCCGAACGCAGAATGACCCGGACACCATCGCTTTTCATGCCGCGATGAAAACGGCTTGCGACGGTCACGCCGAAATTGCCCCTTATGACAAATACAGGAAATGGTGCGACGAGTATTTCTTCCTCAAGCACCGCAACGAAACGCGCGGCGTCGGCGGCATCTTTTATGATTACCTGGAAACCGACTGGGACGAGACCTTTGCTTTCACGCAGGACGTCGGACGCGCCTTCCTGCGCGTCTATCCCGGATTGGTGCGGAAGAATTTTGCGACGCCATGGAGCGAGGCCGAGCGCGAGGAGCAATTGATCCGTCGTGGGCGCTACGTCGAATTCAATTTACTTTATGACCGCGGCACAATTTTCGGTCTCCGGACCGGCGGCAACGTCGAAGCAATCCTCTCGTCAATGCCGCCTGTCGTGAAGTGGCCGTAGGCTCCTGATCAACGCAGCGCGCCCCAGACCAGGAAGACGCCACCGAACAGCACCACCGCGTCGAGGATCGCAGTGTGCATATGCACCGGCATGCGTTCGACGAAGGCCTTGGCAAGAAACGCACCGGGCAAAGCAACAATCCCTATTAAAAATGCGAAGGCAATAACTTGTGCGGTGATCACGCCGGCCAACCCGAACACCGAGATCTTCACGATCCCGATGACAATCGAGATGGCGGCATCCGTGGCAATGACACCGGCGCCTTCGACACCGGCCGCCATCAACAGCGACAGCAAAATCACACCCGAGCCCGCCGTGCCGCCGACAACCGCGCCGTAGCCAAGCGAACCGAGCGCTAGCCCGCCGTCGCCAAACTTGACGCCGTGATATTTCAACAGCCGCCGCAACGGCACGCTCAGGATCAGCATGCTGCCAATCACAAGGGCCGCGCCCGCGCTTGAAAGCTTCGTGTAACCCCAGGCACCGAGCACACAGGTCGGCACCGCAGTAGTGAGTACGATCGCCGCGCGCCGCCAGTCGGCATATTTCAGGAATGCAAAGACCCGGCTGGAATTTGTGAACATCGCCGAAATCGCGATGATCGGCACGACCGGTTCGGCGCCCACCAGCGGCACCAG